>VFQU01000555.1_pt1 | contig 31591 bp, 25 predicted proteins | sample 3512311 | NCBI WGS metagenome assembly VFQU01 (sample SAMN10412377, study PRJNA504923) | tailings metagenome | isolation source: Relicate 3 Philex TSF3 active mining site | place: Philippines: Tuba, Benguet | collected 2017-08-29
CAAGCTGATGGTCGACGGCGGCCTGATCGTGATGACCGCCTTCATCAGCCCCTTCCGGGCCGAGCGCCGCATGGCGCGCGACCTGATGGTCGAGGGCGAGTTCATCGAGGTGTTCGTCTCGACGCCGATCGAGGAAGCCGAAAGGCGCGACGTGAAGGGCCTGTACGCCAAGGCCCGCGCCGGGCAGCTCAAGAACTTCACCGGGGTCGACAGCCCCTACGAGCCGCCCGAGCAGGCCGAGATCGTCGTCGACACCACGACCCTTTCCGCCGTCGAGGCGGCGGAAGCGATCGTCGCCTGGCTGGAGGCCTGAGGAGGCTGGGCGGCCGTCACGAGACTGTCGCCAGCCTCGCCTTGCATCGGCGGGGGCAGGCTTTATGGTGCGCCGCCTTGGATCGGGCCGGTGCGGACCGCTGATCGCGATCCGCATCAATCCCGTCAACTATTGAAACTTGGGGGGTCCGCGTGAGCGACGGCGGCTATAACGAACGGCTCTTCAAGAAGCCGGGGCTGCGCAGCTATCTGCACAACAGCCGCTTCCACTGGTTCCGCAAGGAAATGGAGCGCCTGGGCCTGCCGGAAGTGCGCATGGTCGAGCTGGGCTGCTTCGACGGCAAGCTGCTGGATTTCTGCCCGACCGCCCCCGTGGCCTACCGCGGCTTCGACGCCGGCTGGGAAGGCGGGCTGCAGGACGCCCAGAAGAAGTACGAGGGCCATCCGGTCTATCGCTTCGACCTCACCCGAGACGCCTCCGCCCTGCATCCGCTGAAGGACGGCGAGTTCAATCTGGCGGCCTCCATGGAGACGCTGGAGCATGTCCCGCCGGCGCTGGTCGATGACTACCTCGCCGAACTGGCGCGGGTGACGGACGGCTGGTTTCTGGTCACGGTGCCGAATGAGAAGGGTCCCATGCTGCTGGCCAAATGGGCGGCCAAGACCCTCTTCGCCGGCGGGGCCGAGAAGTACACGGCCGCCGAGCTGGTCTCGGCGACCTTCGGCCGGCTCGACCGGGTCGAGCGCAACGAGCACAAGGGCTTCGACTACGACGTCCTCATCGGCCAGATCGGCCGCCATTTCGAGGTGGTCAAGGTCGAGGCCATTCCGGTGGCGGGCCTGCCGCTGTGGACCTCGTTCACCGTCGGCATCGTCGCCCGCAGCCGGCCGCGCGCCGCGGCCCGCGCCGCCGCCTGATCAGCGGCGCGCCAGCAGCGCCAGGATATCGGCCATCCGGACGGGCCTGCCCGGCCCCACCCGCGACCAGGTTTCGGTGAACAGCGCCGCGTCGTCGACGCGCGCCAGCGCCGCCAGCAGCCCGTCGGCGTCGCGGGCCTGCAACGGGAACTGGCTCATCAGGTCCATGGGATCGCTGGCGGGCGGATCGAACAACACCGGCACTCGGCCCATCTTCAGCACGTCGACGGCAGTCGTCGAGGGCGTGACCACGACCATCGCTGCGTCGCCCGCCGGCGCCAGGCCCGCTTGCGCCGGATGAGGCCAGGGCGTGACGCCCAAGGCCTGCGCTCGCTCCAGCAGGGCGGGCTTCTCGTGCGCCAGCATGCCGTCGATGATCGGGTGCGGCTTCCACAGGATATCCCTGCGGGCCAGGCCCGCCTTGTCCGCCGCCTCGGCGATACGAGCCAGCAGCTCGACCTCCGGCTCGATGCCCCGCTCGCGATAGGCCGGCGTCATCGGGTGAACGAGGTTGGATAGCACGACCCATCCGCGCCCGCCGGCGCGGTGGACTGGAGCCTCGGCGGGCAGGGCCGCGACCTCGCCATAGCCTCCCAGCGCCTCGTGCCAGCGCGCGTCGCTCAGGCACTGGAACAGGCCGACGTCCGAGCCGCCGTGCATGTTCAGCCCCTCGCTGCGGCCATGGACCCAGTGCAGCGTCCGCGCCCCGGCCTGCTGCAGCGCCCGCTCCAGCAGGTGTACGTCGGCGACGCCGGTGTGGCCCAGGATCACCCCCCTGGCGACGAGCGAGCGATCCGCCCGCCGGGCGCGGATCCAGGCGGCCTTGACCTCGCCTAGCGCCACCCGGAAGACGATGGCCGCCTGCTTGCTGCGCGGCGGCAGCCAGGCCGCCTGGCCGAAGGCGGACGCGCCCTCGGCAAGGCGGCGCAGGATGGCGGGCGTCGCGGCCAGCGCGGCGCCAAGGTCGTAGGGCCGCACCAGCGGCGCATCGACCAGGCCCCGGCTCGCGAACAGGCTCCGGGTCACCGACAGCGGCTCATGCGGGCGGCCGACCAGCAGCACCGGCGTCCCCGGCGCCTCGGCCGCCAGCCGGTCGACGACATGGCGGGTGCGGTTGGTGTCCTCACGGTGAACCACCGCCAGCAACGGCGCGCCCGGCGGCAGCCGTCCGCCACCCGGCGTCAGCAGCGTCTTGGCCAGGCCCAGGAGACCGATCGCAGCCGCCAGCCAGTAGCCGCCGGGCGCTGCTTCCGGCGCGCCCTGGCCGGCATCCTGCCGCGCCTTGGCCAGCTCCAGACGCCACAGGTCATCCACCGGCGGGGCCGGCTGGGTCACCGGGCGATCTCCGCCAGGGCGTCGAACAGCGCGGTCGTGCGCCGACGGCCATCAGCGATCCAGTCGGCGAGGCTGGCGGCCTCGCGCGGCGTCCAGGCGGCCGCCTGCTCGAGGTCGGCGGGGGTCAGGCGCGCCGGGTCCTCGATCCGCCGCCAAGGCTCCAGGCCCGCGTCGTCCAACGTGGCCGAGATCTTGTGTGTATTGGACTCAACCGCCAGCAACGGCGTTCCCGCCGCCAGGGCGAAGGTCGCCGCATGAAACCGGCCGGTGACCAGCAGGCGCAGGCGCGCCACGCGGGCCATGTAGTCGCGATCGTTGGCGAACTCGGCGGCGCGGGCGGCCATGCGGGCGCGCACCGAGGCGAGACCGAAGGCCGGGTTGGACAGGTCGGCGCGGGTGATCCCGTCGCGAATGTTGCGCAAGCCGCCCTTCAGGCCAGGCGGATGGTAGAGAATCGGCGTCACCCGTCCGCCAAGACGCCGCCGCGCCTGGTCCAGCGCCACGGCGGCCGAGCGAACGACGCTGTCGGTGAAGCCGACCTCGCGCCGGCCGCTGGCCGGCTGCGGCACGGTCTCGAACAGGCTGAGATCGGGCGCCAGGCGGGCGTCCGCGCCGGCCGCCCGCATCGCCGCCTGCGACCGGCTCTCGCGCGCGGCGACCAGTGTGAAATCGCCGAGCGCCGCGCCGAACGCCGGCCCGTTGTCCTGCCAGGACGCGTTGATCAGCGCCGACGGGACACCCATCGCCCGCGCCTCGGCGCCGACGGCCAGCAGGGCGGCGCCGGCCGGGCGGTCATGGTGCAGCGTGCCCTCGGCGTTGACCACGACCAGGGCCGCGCTCTCAAGCGCGCGGCGAACCTCGACGTCCTGCCGCCAGTCCCGGTGCGCCGGCGCGCGGGCGACAACCTGAAACCCCCGGCGCGACAGCTGGTCCTCCAGCGTCCGCATCACCCGCCAGCAGCCGTGGTGCGGATCGATGCGGGTGTCGTTGATCAGGACGGCCGGGCGAAGGGTCATGCCTAGCCCGCCTGACGGCGCGCTTCATCGACCCAGAGGAAGTTCTCGTACGGAATCCACGAGACCTGGGCGAAGAAGGAGAAGTTGAGCCAGACGCCCATCACCGTGGCGAACACTAGATAGATGCCGACCGAAGCCATGAGCGCGGTCTGGCGCGGCAGCAGCTGGGGAACCCGCGCCAGGATCGCGATCTGCGGCAGCAGCAGATACATGGCCAGACGATCGCCGACGACCGGCTGGATGAACACGATGGGGGCCGTGGCCAGCATCGTGACCGCGAAGGCGAAGAACGCCGGGTAGTCGTCGTAGTTCGCGCGCCATTGCTTGCGAAGCACGAAGAAGGCGATCGCCGCGACCACGTTCAGCCCTGCTCTTGGCAACGCCCCGTTGGCCTGCAGCTCGCTGTCCATGTAGCTCGCCGAATAGACGACGATGGCGTCGAAGAGGAAGAACCAGCCGGCCAGCACCACGCCGGCCGCCGCCGCCGCCAGTCGCCACAGGCTGTCCAGGCGGAACTGGAACAGCAGCAACAGGATCATCACCGCCGCCGACTTGTGGAAGGTCGCCGCCAGCACGACCAGGGCGGCGTAGAGGATCGGCCTGCGGTCGATGAAGGCGAGGAAGGCGAAGCCGAGCACCCCGATCGCCGTGGCCTGGCGCGTGGCGCTCATCGACACGATGATGATCAGCACCGGCACGGCCAGCGCCATGGTCCGCCAGAAATTTGGCTGCCGGTTGGCGAATGTCACCAGCCCGGCCGTGAAGATGGCCGCGCAGATGAAGTTCATGCCGTAGAAGCCGAGCCCGGTCTTGGCAGCGACCCAGTTGATCAGGCTGAACCCGACATCCCAGCCCGTGAACAGCTCGACAAAGTCGAAGGCGGCGGTGCGCTCGTAGATGGCGAGATAGTTGTTCCAGTCGTGGCCGATATGCTCACGCAGGCCGATGAAGATCACCAGGATCAGACTGGCGCACAGCAGTGAAATCAGGCGGGCGTTGTTGGTCAGCCGGCCAGTGGCGAGGCCAAGGGCGGTCGGGACGATGAAGAGAATCCAGTAGATGAACATCTGTCGCGCCGGCCTGGACCGTCCCCCGTTCGCCGGCCTCAGAGAGGACCGTTGTAGCCGCGATACCAGTCGACGAAGGCGCGCACGCCCTCTTCCACCGTCACCCGGGGCTTGTAGCCGACAACACGCGCCAGGTCGGCGACGTCCGCCTCGGTGTCGGGCACGTCGCCCGGCTGCAGCGGCAGCATCTCCATGGTCGCCTTGCGGCCGAGGCAGTCCTCGAGCACCTCGATGTAGCGCAACAGTTCGACCTGCTGCTCGGCGCCGATGTTGAACAGCCGGTAGGGCGCCGAGGAGGTCGCCGGATCCGGCGCGGCGCCGTTCCAGGCCGGGTCCGGCGCCGCCGGCTGGTCCAGCACGCGGATCACCCCTTCGACGATGTCGTCGATATAGGTGAAGCTGCGCTTGTGCTTGCCGTGGTTGAAGACCTTGATCGGCTCGCCGGCCAGGATCGACTTGGTGAACAGGAACAGCGCCATGTCCGGCCGGCCCCAGGGGCCATAGACCGTGAAAAACCTCAGGCCCGTGCAGGGGAAACCGTACAGATGGGCGTAGGAATGCGCCATCTGTTCGTTGGCCTTCTTGGTCGCCGCATAGAGGGTCAGCGGATGCTCGGCGCTGTCGTGGACCGAGAAGGGCATCTTGGTGTTCGCGCCATAGACGCTGCTGGTCGAGGCGAAGACCAGGTGCTCCACGCCGTTGTGCCGGCAGCCTTCCAGGATGTGCAGGAAGCCGGTGACGTTGGAGTTGACGTAGGCGTGCGGATTGATCGCCGCATACCGCACCCCCGCCTGGGCGGCGAGATTGATCACCCGCTGCGGACGGTGCTCGGCGAAGGCCGCCGCCATGGCGTCCTTGTCGGCCAGGTCGATGGTCAGGTGGACGTAGTTGGGATGGTCGAGATGCCGCGCCAGCCGCGCGCGCTTCAGTTCGGGGTCGTAGTAGTCGTTGATGATGTCGACGCCGACGACGCTGTCGCCGCGTTCCAGCAGCTTGAGACTGACGGCCGAGCCGATGAATCCGGCGCTGCCGGTGACCATGACCTTCATGACGAACGCGTTTCCCGTCCTGTGCTGGGCTGACCGCCAGACTGTTGGCGGGTTTTAGTGCGCGTTCCGGCCAGTGGGAACCGATTTCGGATCGAAACGCGCGTCATATCAAGGCGTTGGAGACAACCTAAAGGCGCCCGTCCACCTCGGCGCGAGGCAGAGCCGACTTGACGTCGTAGAGCACCGCGCCCGGCTTGCCGAACGCCCGCACGCCGGTCGCGCCCAGGTCCAGGAACTGCCGGTGCGCGACCGCCAGCACGACGGCGTCATAGGCGCCGGCGGCCGGCTCGGACGTCAGGTCCAGGCCATACTCGTGGCGGGCCTCGGCCGGATCGACCCACGGATCGTGGATGTGCACCTCCAGCCCGTGGTCGGCCAGCTCGGCGACCACATCCACCACCTTGGTGTTCCGCAGGTCGGGGCAGTTTTCCTTGAACGCCAGGCCGAGCACCAGGACCCGGGCGCCGACCGGGTTGATGCGCCGGCCAAGCAGCAGCTTCAGCACGCTGGAGGCGACATAGGCGCCCATGCCGTCATTGGTCCGTCGCCCGGCCAGGATGACCTCCGGGTGATAGCCGACCTCCTGTGCCTTGTGCGTCAGGTAGTAGGGATCGACGCCGATGCAGTGCCCGCCCACCAGGCCCGGGCGGAAGTTCAGGAAGTTCCACTTGGTGCCGGCGGCGGCCAGAACCTCGGCGGTGTCGACGCCCAGGCGGCCGAAGATCATCGCCACCTCGTTGATCAGGGCGATGTTCAGGTCGCGCTGGGTGTTCTCGATGACCTTGGCGGCCTCGGCCACCTTGATCGAGCTGGCCTTGTGGGTGCCGGCGGTCACCACCGAGGCATAGAGGGCGTCGACCAGGTCCGCCGCCTCGGGGGTCGAGCCGGCGGTGACCTTGGTGATTGTGGCCAGGCGGTGCTCGCGGTCGCCGGGATTGGCGCGCTCGGGCGAGTAGCCGCAGAAGAAATCCTTGTTGAAGGTCAGGCCCGAAACCTCCTCGAGGATCGGCACGCAGACCTCCTCGGTGCAGCCGGGGTAGACAGTCGATTCGTAGATCACCACCGCGCCCGGCGTCAGGTGCGCGGCGATCGCGCGGCTGGCGCTGCGCAGGGCGCCAAGATCGGGGCGACGCGCGTTGTCGATCGGCGTCGGCACGGTGACGACGAAGATGTTGCGGCCGGCCAGGTCCGCCGAGCGGTCGGAAAAGGTCAGCCTGTCGGCGGCCGCCAGCTCTTCCGGATCGAGTTCCAGCGTGCGGTCACGCCCTTCGCGCAGCTCGGCGATACGGCCCGAATCGAGATCATAGCCGACAGTGTCGTAGAGGCGGCCGAAGGCGGCGGCGAGCGGCAGACCGACATAGCCAAGACCGATCACCGCGATACGGGCGGCTTCCAGCGACAACATACTGTTCTCCAGTTTCAGCGGGGCTGGGCCCCATCGGCCGCGCGCGGCGGCAGCATCAGCCCGCAGGCCAGCGCGAAGAGGCACAGCACCGCGGGGGTGCGAAGGGGATAGTCCACCAGCGAGTGCACCATCAAGAAGACAATGGCGAGACTGGCCGCGCGCGCGATCGGACCGATCGATTCGCGCGGTCGCCAGGCCCGGCGGGACGCGAGCACGAACCAGACAAGGAAGGCCAGCATCAGCAGCAGGCCGGGCAGGCCTGTCTCGATCAGGAGCTCAAGCCAGTCGTTGTGGGCGTGGTTGAGATAGGTGTTCTGCATGACCGCGGGGGTCTCGAACATCATGTAGACCGGCACGAAACTGCCAAGACCGGCGCCCAGCGGCGCAAAGGCCCAGGCGGCCTCCGCGCCGACCATCACCGCATCGAGGCGCAGGCTGTCCTGCACCCCGTCCTCGATCCGGGCGAAGGCCCCGGCGAACACGACGGGCGCCAGCGCCAGGGCCGCGACCACGCCGACGCCGGCGATGATCAGCGGCCACCGGCCGGTCTTCAGCTCGCTGCGCCAGGCCAGGGCGAGCCCTCCGACCAGGGCCAGGCCCGCCAGCAGCAGCCCGGCGCGCGACTGAGTCATGGCGATGCCAACCACCGCCAGCAACAGGACGCCGCCGGCCAGGGCCAGGCCGCTGGCCCGAGTGCGGCCGCGATCTCGCAGGCTGGCGATGGCTTCGACCAGGGCAAAGGGAATCGCGCAGGCCAGCAGCGAGGCCAGGTGATTGCGGTTGGCGAAGAAGCCGACGGCCGGATTGGGGTTGGTCACGGCATAGAAGCGCAGCGGGCTGTCCTGCCCGCCCAGCACCTGCAGGGCGCCGACGATGGCGCTGGCGGCGGCGACGCCGAACAGCACCAGGATCATCAGCCGTCGGCCGCTCGCCGACAGTGTGCGCGTCGCCAGGAAGACGGCCGCGGCGGGGACAAGCGCCATCAGGGTGGAAACGGTGGCCTGCGGCGTCAGGCTGAGCGGCGCCCAGGCCCGGTCGACACTGGCCATGGCCAGTTCGGCGGCGATCCGCTCACGGCCCGGCAGGGCGGCCCACAAGCCTGCGGGAAGCGGAACCAGCTGCAGCAGGCCGACCAGAAAGCAGCCGGCCAGGATCAGCAGGGGGAGGCGCTCGGCCGACTCGACCGGCTTGCCCGAAAGCCGCCAGATCGCCCAGGCCAGCAGGGGCGTGGAGGCGGCGGCGACGATGTCGGAGGTAAACACCTCGTCGCGCGAGGCGCCGCCGAGGAGAAGCGCCAGCAGGAAAAAGGCGGCGCAGGCATAGGAAAAGGGCCGCGAGGTCATGGCGTCTTTCGAACAGCCCCTCGCGGCCCTTTGTTAGATCAATCGCTCTTCAGGTGCGGTCCGACCTACGGGGAGGACGGATCGTTGGAGTCGTTGATGGCGACAGCGGTGACGCCGACGGTGATGCCGCCGAAGGCCGCCCAGGTCCAGAAGTCCCAGCCTTGGCCAGGCGGGTCGGTCGGGCCGTAGCCCTCTTCTTCCGGCTGGTAGGCAGCGCGCACGAGGTTGCTGGAGCCGCCGCAGTCAGCGCTGACGGTGGCCATCGAACGGGCGGAAACCTGGGTGGTGCAGGCGCCGTAGCTGATGGTGGCCGAGCCATCCATCGCCATCACGCGATCGCCGGGGCGAAGCACGGTCGAAGAGGTGACCGGCACGAAGCGGCCGTTCTGGTTCACGAGGACCGAGCCCTCGACGGCGCCGAGGCGCACGGAGTCAGCGGCGACAGCGACCTGACTCGTGAGGAGCAGGCCGACGGAAGCGGCGACGGCGATTTTCCGGATCATTCGTTATTACCCCTCAAGCGATCTGCCCGTGTGCGACCGAATGCCACGGACGGTCAAAGCCAATACCCCACGACCTCTGTTACGGCAACCGCTCAAAACCGGGAATCTCCCGATTTTTGACTGCGAGGCCAAATTGCCACGGACCGGAACGCTCAACTTGAGCGCGGGTTCCCCTGACAGGCGAAGTCGCGGAACATGAACGATATTCTCACGCCACAGGGTTACCAATCCGTCGCGACAAAATGGTGACCGAACGAAAATTTCTCGTCTGGCGACGCTACGCTTGAGCCCGCGAGCCCCATCGGGCAATCACCGCGCAACCGATCGGACAGGCCGCCGGCTGGAGAGCTTCCGCACACCATGGTCCGCGTGCTGCACGTCATACCGGAAGACGGACTGGGCGGCGCCGAACTGGCGGCCCTGCGCACCGCCGAACGGCTCGGCGATCGCTTCACGCTCGTTTCCCTCACAGGCGGCCCCGAGGGCGCCCGCCCCTCGAATGTCGTCTATCTCGGCGGCCGTGGACCGCTCGATCTTGGCGCCGCATGGCGCGCGGCGCGCATGGCCCGCGACCATGAGGTGGCGCTCTTCTCGCTGTGGAAGGCCATGCCGGCCCTGATTCTGTCGCGCTTCCTGGCGCCGCGCGCCCGGCGCGTGCTGTTTCTCCATTCGGACCGGCGCGTCCATCTCGCCGACGCCTGGCTTTCATGGCTCGGCGCCTGGTTCGCCGACGAGATCTGGGCCGACAGCGAAAGCTCGATCAGCGGATTCGCCGGCCTCGCGCGCCGCGACACGCCCCGCCGCGTCATCTCATTTGTCATGCACCGCCCGCAGGGTCGTCGCCGGACCGAACCCTCCTGGCGGTTCATCTTCTGGGGACGGCTCAACATCCTCAAGCGGCTGGATCGCATTGTCGGCCTGTTCGCCGCCATCGCCGCGCGGCGGCCCGAGGCGCGGCTGACGCTGGTCGGTCCGGACGCGGGGACAGAGGAAAGCACACGCCGGCAGGTGGCCGAGCTTGGCCTCCAGGACAGGGTCCGCTTCACCGGTCCGCTGTCCTTCGACGCGATCTGCGCCGAGGCTGATCGGCACGACGTCTTCTTCCAGCTGAGCGACCAGGAGGGCGCGGCCATGGCCCTGGTCGAGGCCATGCAGCTGGGCCTGGCCTGCGTCGTCACCCCGGTCGGGGAGATGGGGCGCTATGTCCGCCACATGGAGTCGGGCGTCATCTACGAAACCGAGACCCAGGCCGCCCTCGACATCGAGCGCATGCTTGAAAACCCGGAACTTTTCGCGCGGATCAGCGCGCAGGCAATCGACCTGTGGGATGGTCGGCGGCTATACGAGGACGATGTGATCGCGGCCGCGCAAGCGCTGGCCGCGCGGGAGGTCTGAAGCGACATGTGCGGCATTGCCGGTCTCTACGCCGCCGCCTCGCCTCCGGCGGCCAGCCAGGCGGTTGCGCGCGCGATGCTCGACGCCATCGTTCACCGGGGCCCTGACAGCGAAGGCGTCTGGACCGACGCCGAGGCCGGCGTGGCGCTGGGCCAGCGGCGGCTGGCGATCATCGACCTCAGCGAGGCGGGCTTCCAGCCGATGGCCAGCAACGACGGCCGCTGGGTGATCGACTACAACGGCGAGATCTTCAACTACCTCGACGTCAGGGCCGAGCTCGAGGCGGCCGGGTCTTACGCATGGCGCGGCCATTCCGACACCGAGGTTCTGGTCGAGGCGGTCGCCCGCTGGGGCATCGAGGGCGCGCTGGAGCGCATCGAGGGCCAGTTCGCCATCGCCCTCTGGGACCGCGCCGAGCGACGGCTCCATCTGACTCGCGACCGGTTTGGTGAAAAGCCGCTCTACTATGGCTGGGCCGGCCCGGCCCTGGCCTTCGGCTCCGAGCTCAAGGCCCTGCGCACGGTCCCCGGCCTGCCCGACGACATCGACCAGGAGGCGCTGTCGGGCTTCCTGCGATACGGTTACGTGCCGCACCCCCGCTCGATCTGGCGCGGTGTGCGCAAGCTGCCGCCGGGCGCGCGCATCAGCTTCGGCGTCGGCGACGCGCCGGGAACCTGGCCCGAGCCCGTCCGCTACTGGAGCGCTCATACGGCTATCGGCCGGGCGCTGGACAACCCGTGGACCGGTTCGGAGGACGAGGCGGTCGAGGCGCTGGACGCCCTGCTGCGCCGGACCGTGGCCACCCGCATGATCGCCGATGTGCCGCTGGGCGCGATGCTGTCGGGCGGCGTCGATTCGTCCGCCATCGTCTCGCTGATGAAGGCCCAGGGCGGCACGGTGAAGACCTTCACCATCGGCTTCGACGAGCCCGGCTTCAACGAGGCCGAGCACGCCAGGGCCGTCGCCGACCATCTGGGCACGGACCATACCGAGCTGTACGTCAGCGCGGCCGAGACGCTCGATGTCGTTCCGCACCTGCCGCGCCTCTATGACGAGCCCTTCGCCGACGCCTCGCAGATCCCGACCTATCTCGTGGCCAGGCTGGCCAGGAGCCAGGTTACCGTGGCGCTGTCTGGCGACGCCGGCGACGAGATCTTCGCGGGTTACAATCGCTACTTCCATGGCGCGCGACTGTGGAACCGCGTCGGCGCCCTGCCCCGCCCGTTGCGCGCGGCGGGCGCTGGCGCGCTGCGTTCCCTGTCGCCCGATGGCTGGAACCGGCTGACGAGCGCCCTCGGCCCGATGCTGCCCGCAGAGCTTTCCGGCGGCCGCGCCGGCGAGAAGGTGCACAAGTTCGCGGGCGTGCTGGGCGCGGCCGACCGCGACGATTACCTGATGGGCCTGCTGTCCTACTGGCGCAATCCCGAGGCCGTCGCCGCCGACGGGGCGCGGGGGCTGCGCCTGCCGGGCGACCGTCGCCCGCCGGGCCGCCTGACCAGCTTCGCCGAGCGGGCGATGGCCACCGACCTCTGCGAATACCTGCCCGACGACATCCTGGTGAAGGTCGACCGGGCCAGCATGGGCGTCAGCCTCGAGTGCCGCGCACCCTTCCTCGACCGGCAGGTCCTGGACTTCGCCTGGCGACTGCCGATGGCGTTCAAGATCTCCGGCGGGCGCGGCAAGCATGTGCTGCGCCGGGTGCTGGATCGCTATGTCCCCCGCGCCCTGATCGACCGGCCCAAGCAGGGCTTCGCCATCCCGATCGGCCGCTGGCTGCGCGGCGAACTGCGCGACTGGGCCGAGAGCCTGCTGTCGCGCGAGCGGCTGGCCGCCGACGGCCTGTTCGATCCGGCGCCTGTCCGCGCCGCCTGGGATGAGCATGTTTCCGGCCGGCGCGACCACGACACCCGGCTATGGACGGTGCTGATGGCCCAGGCCTGGCTCGAGGCCCAGAAGGGCGCCGTCAGCACGGCGCCGGCAAGGGACGCCGCAGCGTGATCAGACCTTGCGCAGACCCGGCGCCGGGCGGTTCGCTGGCGGGCGCCCGCATCGCCCTGTTCGGCAACACTGACTGGTATCTCTACAACTTCCGCCTCTCGCTCGCTCGGCGCATCCGGGACGAGGGCGGCCACCTGCTGCTGTTGTCGCCGCCGGGCGGCTATGGCGAGAAGCTGCGCGAGATGGGCTTTGACTGGCGCCCTCTGCCGATGGAGCGGCGCAGCCTCAATCCCTTCGGCGAGGCCGCCCTGCTGGCCCTCATCGCCGCGCTGCTTCGGCGCGAGCGCATCGACATCGTTCACGGCTTCACCATCAAGCCGGCGATCTACGCCGGGCTCGCCGGACGCATGGCCGGGGTCCGGGGCCGCGTCAGCGCCGTCGCCGGCATGGGCTTTGTCTTCATCAGCGACAGCCTCAAGGCGCGGATGCTGCGACCGGTGGTGCGCACCATGGCCTGGGCGGCGTTCGGCGGGGACGACGCCCGCCTCATCGTGCAGAATCCCGACGACCGCGCCGCCTTCGTCGATCCGGGCCTGGTGGACCCGGCGCGGGTCCACACCATTCCCGGCTCCGGCGTCGACCTTTCCCGCTTCCAGCCCACCACCCGCACGCGCGGCGAGGGCGAACCCCTGAAGGTCCTGCTGGCCGCCCGGGTGCTGTGGGACAAGGGCATGGCCGAGTTCATCGAGGCCGCCCGCGCCCTGAAGAGCGAAGGCCGCAACATCCGCTTCCTGCTGGCCGGGGAGCCGGATCCCGGCAACCCGGCCACCTGCCCGCCCGAATCGGTCGCCGCCTGGCATGCCGAGGGCGTCATCGAGCACCTGGGCCATGTCGGCGACATGCCGGGCCTGCTGGCCGACGTCGATGTCGTGGTCCTGCCCAGCTACCGCGAGGGCCTGCCCAAGACCCTGATCGAGGCGGCCGGCTGCGCCCTGCCGCTCGTCACCACCGATGTGCCCGGCTGCCGCGAGGTGGTGACGCACGAGGTCGACGGCCTGCTGACGCCCGCGCGCGAGTGGGAGCCTCTGGCCCGGGCGATCGCCAGGCTCGACGACGACGCGGCGCTGCGCCGGCGCCTGGGCGAGGCGGCCCGCGCCAAGGCGCTGGACCAGTTCGACGAACAGATCGTCCTGCGCCGCACCCTGGACGTCTATGGCGAGTTGCTGAATCGGACCGCGCGATGATCCGTCGCGGCCTGGGGACGATCGGCATCATCGGCGTCAGCGCCGTGCTGACCTACGGCGCGGCCATGCTGCTCACACGGGTGATGAGCAAGTCGGAGTTCGGCGCCTACAGCTTCTACATCGCCGTCGCCATGGCCCTGGGCACCCCGGCGCAGGCCGGCATCACCACCTTCATCACCCGCGAGACCTCCCGCAGCCGGGCGCGGGACAACTGGGGCCTTGGCCGGGGCGTCATCCGCCGCGCGCTGCAGCTCAGCCTGGCGATCGCCCTCCTGGTGGCCTGCGCCTGCGTGGCGGAGTTCTTCTTCGGGTTCGTCGGCGCCCGCTACGACCCGATGATGCTGATCCTGCCGCTGTTCATCGTCATGACCAGCGGGGTCGCTGTGCGAAGCGCGGCCCTGCGCGGGGTGGACAAGGTGATCTTGGCGCAGATTCCCGAGGGCGTGATCCGACCGACAGCCCTGCTGCTGGTGCTGGCCGGCGCCTGGCTTGTCGTCGGCGACCTCGGCCGCGACCTGGCCATCATGCTGACGCTGGCCGCCTACGTCCTGTCGATGGCCGCCTGCCTGGCGCTCTATCTGAAGCACGTCGCGGTCCGCTATCGCGGCGTCCAGCCGATCTATCGCGACCGCCAGTGGATCAGGGAAGTGGCGCCGTTCAGCCTCGGCGGCGGGGCCTTTGTGCTGATGGCGCTGGCCGGACCGATTCTCCTGGGTCTGCTGGCCAACGCCAACGAGGTCGCGGAAATGCGGATCGCCACCCAGCTCGCCCAGGTGGGCGGCCTCGGCTACACGGCCGCCGTCATGAACGTCTCGCCCCGGCTCGCCGCCGCGCACGTCAAGGGCGACATCCCCAGCATGGAAGAGGGCGTTCGACAGGCCACCCTTCTGGCGCTGCTGGCCAGCGCGCCGCTGCTGCTCATCTTCCTGGCCGCCGGCGCGCCGCTGCTGGGCCTGCTGTTCGGCGTCGCCTACGAGAAGGCGGCTCCGGCGCTGGTCATCATCGCGACGGCCCACGTCGTCAACGCCGCCTTCGGCTGTTCGGCCGCGGCGCTGAACATGTCGGGCCACCAGACCGACTGCCTGGTCATCTACGGCGCCGGACTGGTCATCCTCTGCGTCCTTACCGGCCTGCTCGCCGGGCCGTTCGGCGCCACGGGCGCGGCGGCGGCGTTCGCCGTGACCACCCTGGCGACCAACCTGGCCCTCTGGACCCAGGCGCGGCGGCGCCTCGGCCTCGACACAGGCGCCTGGATTCTGCTTAAGCGGCGCAAGAAGGACATCTGACGCAAACGGCGCGAGTGTTGCGGCGGGAAAGACAAGATCGCCCGGAAGGGGCGCTGGGGGCAGGGCGGACCATGAGCGACGGCAAGACCAAGAGCCGCGACAATGTCGACTGGCTGGACTATGCGCGGTTCCTCGCCGCCTTCATCGTCATGGCCTTCCACTATCTCGCCAACGGGCCGCGGCACGGCAAGACCGGGGCGGCGACGGACTTCGGCCTCATCGGCCAGGTCGCCGAGTACGGCTACCTCGGCGTCGACCTGTTCTTCATCATCAGCGGCTTCGTCATCTTCTGGTCGGCGATCGGCCGTCCCGCCGACCGCTTCGCTGTCTCGCGCGCCTCGCGCCTGTGGATGACATTCGCCGTCTGCATGACCTTCACCGCTGTAATCGAGACCCTGACGCGGACCGATCCCGTCACGCCGCTGCGCTATCTGGTGAACCTGACCATGATCCCCGACTGGCTCGGCCAGAAGTCGGTCGATGGAGTCTACTGGACGCTGGCGGTCGAGATCGCCTTCTACGGCGCGGTGTTCCTGGCCATCGTGCTGGGGCTGACGCGGCGGCCGGCGCTGCTGATCGCCGGCTGGGTCGGGGTGATGGTCGCGGCGCGTATCGCCGGCATGATCTTCGGCTTCGAGCCGCCCATGCTTCTGGGCGGCTATTTCCCCCTCTTCGCCAGCGGCTGCATCCTCGCCCTGCTCCGCCAGGACGGCGCGCCGCGCTGGCTATGGCTGGTGCTGCTGGCGAACCTGCCGCTCGTCGCCGTGCTCGTCCACCATGCGGCGGTTGGCTACAAGGACGATGGCGGCGTCATCCCCATGGTCGCCGTGGCCATCGTGCTGGCCTTCCACCTGCCCTTCATCCTGCTGCGCAAGACCAGCCTGCGCCTGCCCATGGCCCGCGCCATCGGCGATCTGACCTATCCGCTCTATCTGCTTCACGCCGGGGTCGGCTACCTGGCGATCGCCGCCCTGCCGGTGAACAAGTGGTTGGCCGTGACGATCGTCATGGCCGGCGCGATCCTGCTGGCCCATCTGGTCAACCGCTTCGTCGAGCGGCCGACGCTGGGTCTGCGCAACCGCGCCTTCGACAGGCTCCTGGGCGCGCCGATCCGTTTTGTTCTTGGCCGTCTGCCTCGCCGCGGGGAGGCCTGAGATCACCCGCCCCGGGTGATCCTCAGGTCGTCGATCCAGGCCTCGCCGTTGCCCCGTCCCTTGCCGGAGCGGGACGACAGCAGCAGCCACTGGGCCGTGCAGCCGGCGGGGATCTCGAAGGTGACGCTGAAGGTCCGCCAGGACTGGTCGCCGTAGACCGCATCCGTCTCGGCGCTCCAGGTCTGGTTCCGCCGCGCGCACTGCAGCCGCCAGACCAGCGGCCAGCCGGCCGATAGCCCCTCGGTCTTCCAGCGGCCGGTCAGGGTGTGCCGCCCCGCCGGCAGCGCCAGAAGCTGCCGCGCCAGGTATGACGCCGACGGCGCGTTCGTCATCCGCACGTAGAGCACCCGGCCCTCGCCAGTCTCGGCCGGCGCCGGCTCGACGATCAGGCCCGGCCGGTCGAGGAACTGCCAGTTGAACGGCATGCCGCCCGGCAGGCCGTCGAACCCGCCGTCATAGGGATCGGCCAGGTTCCGCACCCCCTCGTCGGGCAGCAGCTGGGCCCAGATGAGGAACGCCTGCTCGTAGGCGCCTTCCTGGATCAGCCGCTGGGTCAGGGCGGCGGTCTCCGTCTCGGTCGGCGGATGGCGGCCGCTGCGCATGGCCGTGAACACCGCCATGGCGGCGCCCGGGTTGTCGCCGAACCGCGCCATCCGGGTCAGGACGTGGCTGCGCCAGGGCGGCTGGCTGTCCATCAGCCGCGCAAGCACCGCGGCCCCGTTGGGATTGGCCGCCATGCGCGACAGCTCGAGCGTCATGGTGCCGGTCATCGATACCGGCCAGGCGCGCATCAGCCCATCGGCGCGGTCGGCGGCCTCGGCGTAGCGGCCCTGCGCGACGAGGTCGGCGATCAGCCAGCTCTGCGCCGGAACGTCCCGCTTCAGCCGGTCGCCGGCGATCCGCATCAGCCGCGCCTCGGCCGGCCGGTCCCCGCGCCGCCCGGCGGCGATGGCCAGGCTGCGAAAGGCCGCGCCCTGCATCGGGTCGCCGGCCAGGGCGGCCCGGGCCAGCGCTTCGGCGCGCGCGGCGCCCTGAGGGGTGCGGTCATCGTTCAGCTGCGCTTCGGCCATGGCGGCCAGCGCCGCAGGCGTGTCGGACCGCAGCGCCAGGGCGCCGGCCGGGTCGCCGGGGATACGCGCCTCGACCCAGCCGTTGAACAGCTGCGCCGCCATCAGCAGCAGGGAGCCGAGGCCAAGCCCGGCGGCCAGCGCGGCCCGCCCGATCGGAAACCGGCGCGGCGGCGGCTCGGGCGGCGGCGGAGTCACCACCCGCAGGACCGGTCGCTCGCGATTCTCCGGCGGCATCAGCCGTCAGGCCTTGCGTTCGATCTTCTTGGGCCGGTCGCCGTATTCGTAGTTGTAGGCATAGCCATAGCCATAGCCGTAGCCATAGCCGTAGCCCGCCGACTTGACGCTGAACTTCGACAGCAGCGCCCCCAGCATCCGCGCATTGCCCAGACCCAGGCGCCGCAGGGCCGCCCTGGCCAGGCCAAGGCGGGTGGTGCCCGCCTCGATGACCAGGATGGTGCCGGCCACGGTGCTGGCCAGCAGCGGCGCATCGGCCAGGCCCATCACCGGCGGTCCGTCGATGACCAGCAGGTCGAAGTGCTGCTGCGCCTCGGCCACCAGCGCCCGGATGCGGCCGCCGGCCAGCAGTTCGGCCGGGTTCGGCGGCAGCGGGCCGCAGGGGATGAAGGCCAGGTTCGGCTGGTCGGTCGCCTGGCAGAGATCGATCAGCGAGGCCGCGCCGGTCAGGTAGTTCGACAGGCCCTGGCTGGAATCGGCCCGCAGCGTCCGGTGCAGCGAGGGATTGCGCAGGTCGCTGTCGACCAGCAGCACGGTCATGCCCAGCTTGGCGAAGTTCTTGGCCAGGGCCACCGAGGTCGTCGACTTGCCTTCGGAGGGCCGCGCCGAGGTGACCAGGATGTTCCGCGGCACGCCCTCGTTGGTCGAGAACTGCAGCGCCGTCCGCACCGAATAGTAGGCTTCGGAGAACGAGCTTCGCGGATCGGACATGGCCTCGTCCGGCGTGACGCCCTTCTCCAGCATCGGGATGGCGCCCAGCAGCGGCATGCCCAGCTTGCCCTCGATGTCCTCCGGCACCTTGATGGTCTCGTCGAGGCTTTCCAGGGCGAAGGCGGCGCCCAGGCCCAGCATCAGGCCGACGCCGAGCGCGATCAGCAGGTTGATCAGCAGGTTGGGCTTGAACGGCCGGCGCGGAACCTCCGCCTGGTCGACGACGGAGACGTTGTTGGCGCCCACGCCGCCGGCGACGCCGATCTCCTTGTAGCGCTGCAGCAGGCCGTCATAGAGGCTGCGGTTGGTGTCCACGTCGCGCTGCAGGGTGTTGTACTGGATCGAGCGGTTGCGCAGGTCCATGACCCCCGACTTCAGGCTGTTGACCTGGCCGGACAGCGAGGCCTCCTGGCGGGCGGCGATCTGGTACTGCTGGTAGATCGACTGGCGAACCGACTCCATCTCGGTGCGGATCTGGCGATCCAGCTCGGCGATCTGGCTCTTCAGCTGCAGCATCTCGGGGTGATCGTCCAGCAGCGACACCGACTTCTGCTGATAGATCGCCTGCAGCCCCGCCTGCTGCTGCCGCAGGGCCTGGATGGTGCCGCTGGCGCGCACTTCGGGCAGGCTGGCCAGGTCGGCCCCCTGCGCCTGTCGCCAGCGCTGCTCGGCCTTGATCCGCTCGCTCTTGGCCATGGCCAGGGCGCTGTTCATCGCCACCAGGTCGGAGGCGGTCAGCGACTGGCTGGCCGTCTGCTCCGCGCCGCCGCCGCCGCCCGCGCCGGGCGTGGTCGTGGTCGGCGACACATTGATGATCTGTTCCTGCTGGGCATAGGCGACCAGGGCCCGCTCCGACTCTTCCAGCCGGGTCTTGGCCTCGGCCAGCTTCTCCTCGAGGAAGTTGCGCGCATAGCCCGACGCCTTGAATCGACGGTCGAGGTTGGAATCGATGAACGCCTCGCCGACGGCGTTGGCCACCTTGGCGGCCACGGCGGGGTTGGGGCTGTCGTAGCTGACCTGCACCAGACGGGTGCCGCGAATCGGCGTCACCGTCAGCCCGTCCATCAGCAGCGAGCGCGCGCGGGTCTCGGTCGTGGCGCGGTCCTTGGCGGTCGGAACCTTGGCCTTGTTGTCGCCGCCGCCGAACAGGCGGCCGATGAAGCCCAGCGGCGATCCGCCCGACTGCTCCATGAAGTTTGCATCGTTTGCCAGGTTGGCGCGCCGCACCGCCCGCATGGCCGTATCGCGGCTCTTCAGCAGGTTGTGCATCGTCTGGATGAAGTCGGTGTCGCGGGACATGTCCGGCTGCACCGACTCGATGTCGACGATGTTGGCCTGCTCGCGGTCGATCTGCAGGCTGAGCGTCGCGCGATAGATCGGCGTCGTCGTCAGGGTGATGATCAGCCCGGCGATCAGCGCCAGAGCCACCGCCCCGGCGATGACCAGGCGGTGCTTCACCAGCACATGCCAGTAGGCGAGGAAGTTGATCTCCGGCCCCTGGCTGTCGTCGAGCGTGTCACGCCCGTTGACGGCCAGCGCGCGGCCGCCGCGCACCACCAGGGGACGCGGCATGGCGGCGGTCAGGTAGTTCTGGGAGTCGGGCTCGCCGCTTCCCGGGATATCGTCGTTGCCGCCGCGGTTCATCTCGGTCGCCTTGTCTTCGGGTCTTTGCCGGACGCGCGTCCGACGCGCGTCCGCTGCTGTGTGTTGGAGGTCAGAAGGGTCGGAAAATGGCCATCAGCGGCACGGCGCCGACGATGTCCTGCAGCAGGCCCTTGGTCCCCGAGCGATCGACCACGACGATGTCGTTGGCGAACAGTTGGGGGTCTTCCATCCGGCCGGCGCGGATCTGGTCGAGGTCGAACACCGCCACCATCCGCTGGTTGTTCACATTGCGGAACACGGCGATGCGCTTGTGGTTGGCCACCTTGTCGACGCCCCGCGCCATGGCCAGCGCCTGCAGCAGGGTGGTGCGGCCGGCGATCGGATAGACGCCCGGCTGGGTGACCGAGCCTTCGACCGTGACCTTCTGGCTGGCGAATTCCTTCACCGTGACCGTCACTTCCGGCGAGCGCAGGTAGCGGGCCTTCAGGCGGCTGGTGACATCGGCCTGGATCTCGGCGGTGGTGCGGCCGGCGGCCGGCACGGCGCCGATCAGCGGCATGACGATGTGGCCAGACGCGTCGACCTGCACCGGCTTGGTCAGGTCGGGCGCCTGGTAGACGGCCACGTCCAGCACATCCATCGGCCCGACCCGGTAGTCGGTCAGGTCGGCGTAGCTGCGGGTCGCGTCCGGCGGCGGCAGGGCCTGGCCGTAGACGGCGCTTTCGGTCAGCGGAGCCGAGGTGCTGCACGCCGAAAGGGCAAATACAGCGATCACGGTCGCCAGGAGGCCTCGGATCATGGACTCGTTCCCCAATGTCGCATCGTTGGCCCGAGGGCGCTCACATCATACCAAGTTCGGGCGCTTTGGAAAAACCGCCGTTCGCGGTCGCGGCCGGCTGCCCGGTTCGCGGCGCGAAATCGCCGGTCATCAGTTCCTCAGGGCCCGAGACTTCGCAAACTCCAAAAGGGTGGTGCGAGCGGCCGAACGTCGGCGCGCGAAAGCCGCGCGCGCCACCATTCCGCAGCGCCCGCCCACCCGACGGGGCCTTATCCGGGAGCAGGCGAGACAGGTCAAGGCGCAACCGGCGTTATGCGAACGGGTGACGCCGCCAGCGTCGGATAGCCGACAGCGACGAACAGTCATTTGAATTTACTGTAGGTTTGCGTCGCACAACCGTCACGTTCCAACGGTTGCCTAAGGGCGCGGGCGCCTCTATGGGACGGCGGTCTTCCGGGCGGAGCCCCGGCGACCAACAAGCAAACCGGGAGCCGACGCCGCCTTGCCGATCAACGCCGACCTTCTCCAGACGGCGGGCCTCGAGTTCGTGGCGGCGTTCAGCGCGGTGGTCGCGCTGATCTTCATGATGCAGCCCTTCGCCCACAGGCTGGGCCTCGTCGACAAGCCGGGCGGCCGCAAGGATCACGCCGACGACACGCCGGTCACCGGGGGCCTGGCCATCGCGGTCGGCACCATTGTGCCGGCCCTGATCCTCACTCCGCCCAATCCCCAGGTCGTCGGCCTGGGCGTCGCCGCGGTGATCCTCGTCATCACCGGCGTTCTGGACGACATCTACGACATCCCCTGGCCGATCCGCATCCTGGCCCAGGTTGCGGCGTCGATCGCCATCATCCTGATCGGCGACGTCAAGGTCGAGAACCTCGGCCCGGTGTTCGGCCTGCACCGGCTGGACCTTGGCTATCTGTCGGCGCCGTTCACCGTCGTGGCCACGGTCGGCCTGATCAACGCCCTGAACATGATCGACGGCATCGACGGCCTGGCCGGATCGCTCTGCCTGGCGGCCGTCGCCATGCTCGCCGCCGCCAGCCTCTACGCAGGCAACCTCGACCTGGCGCATGGCCTGGTGGTCATCGGCGGCGCGGTCTGCGGCTTCCTGGCCTTCAACCTGCGCCTGCCCTGGCGGGCGCGGGCGCGGGTGTTCCTCGGCAACGCCGGCAGCGCCTATCTCGGACTGATGATCGCCTGGGCCGCCTTCCGCCTGACCCAGAATCCGGGGCATCCGGTCACGCCCGTGCTGGCGCCCTTCCTCGTCGCCCCGCCGCTGATCGACTGCCTTGTTCTGATCTTCCGCCGGCTGAAGCACCGCCGCTCGCCGTTCCATGCAGACCGCACCCATGTGCACCATCTGATGCTGGACGGCGGCTTCACCGTCACCGGCGTGGTCGCCACCCTTTGCGGCGCCTCGCTCGTGCTTGGCCTTGTCGCCGCCATCGCCGTGCGCGCCGATACGCCGCCTTCGGTGATGATGCTGCTGTTCGTCGCCCTGACCGGCGCCTACTTCCTCTTCACCCGCCATCCCGAGCGGGCCATCGCCGCCTATCGGCGCATCACCGGCGGCGCCAAGGCGGCCGGACAGGCCAAGACCGGGGCCTGATCACCCTCCGGACGGATCAACCCGTCTGGAGAGCGTCGGCGAGCGCCTCGACGACCCGCAGGACATCCTCGTCCGCCATCCCCGGGAACAGCGGCAGGCTGAGGCAACGCCTGTACCACGCCTCCGCGCCCGGCAGGGTCAGGTCCGGCTCGCGCGCCCGCCACCAGGGCTGGGTGTGGACCGGAATGTAGTGGACCTGGCTGCCGACGCCGGCCCGCGCCAGCCGCGCCATGACCTCCCCGCGCGGAACGCCCGCCGCCTCGAAGTCGATCAGCACGCAGAAGAGATGCAGCGCCGGATCGGACCAGGGCATGGCCGAGGCCGGCCGCACCAGCGGGGCCAATGGAGCCAAGGCCTGGCCGTAGAGGGCCGAGAGGCGCCGGCGGCGGTCCGAGAACCGCTGCAGCTTGGCCAGCTGCGACAGGCCCAGCGCGCAGTTGATGTCCGGCAGGCGATAGTTGAACCCGGGCTCGGCCATCTCGTAGACCCAGGGATCGGCGCCCGGAGGCCGCGTCATCCCGTGACTCCGCAGCCGGCGCAGCCGCTCGGCCAGGGCCGGGTCGGCGACGGTCACCATGCCGCCCTCGCCGGTGGCGATGGTCTTGACCGGGTGGAACGAGAAGGTGGCCATGGCGCCATGCCGGTTGTCGCCGACCTGTTCGGCGCCTCCACGACCGAAGTCCATGCGCGAGCCCAACGCATGCGGCGCGTCCTCCACCAGCACCGCCCCGGCCTCCGCCGCCAGCGCGGCCAGCGCCGGCAGGTCGCAGACCTCGCCCCGCAGATGCACCGGCAGCACCGCCCGGACCCGCCGCCCGCGCGCGCGCCCCAGCGCCTCGGCCAGAGTGTCCGGCGTCATCAGGCCGCTGTCCGGGTCGACATCGGCGAACACCACGTCCGCCCCGACGTAGGCGGCGCAGTTGGCTGTCGCCAGGAAGGTGATCGACGGCGCGATGCAGGTCTCGCCCGGCCCCACGCCCAGCGCCAGCAACGCCAGGTGCAGGGCGGCCGTGCCGTTGGAGCAGGCCACAGCATCGACGGCGCCGACCGCTTCGGCGAAGGCGGCCTCGAAGGCCTCGACCGTGGGGCCGGTGGTCAGGAAGTCGCCGCGCAGGGCCTCGGCCACCGCCGCGATGTCGTCGTCCTCGATGGTCTGGCGGCCGTAGGGCAGGAAGGGCCGGTCCCGGTCCATCAGCCGCCGGTCGCTTCCAGCATCTCGCGAAGCCCCTCGGGGCTCAGCCATTCGTCGTTGCTGTCGCTGGCGTAGGCGAAGTCCTCGGCCAGGCGCGCGGCGCCGTCCTCCGGACCGAAGGCCTTGCGGGTGTACTCGACGAAGGCCGGCTCGATCACATAGCGGTCGCCCAGGTCCACCGTCTGGCGGGCGTCGTCGGCGCCGACCATGATCTCGTGCAGCTTCTCGCCCGGCCGGATGCCGACGACGTCGATCTCCGCCCCGGGGGCCATGGCCAGCGCCAGGTCGGTCATCCGCATCGACGGGATCTTGGGCACGAAGATCTCGCCGCCGCGCATGATCTCCAGCGAGGAGAGCACGAAGTCGACGCCCTGCGGCAAGGTGATCCAGAACCGCGTCATGCGCGGATCGGTGATCGGCAGCCGCGTCGCGCCCTGCCCCAGCAGCCGCTTGAACAGCGGCACGACGCTGCCGCGCGAGCCGACGACATTGCCATAGCGCACCACCGAGAACCGAGCGCCGATATCGCCCGACAGGTTGTTGGCGGCGACAAAGGTCTTGTCCGACGCCAGCTTGGTCGCCCCGTACAGGTTGACCGGGTTGCAGGCCTTGTCCGTCGACAGGGCGATCACCTGCCGCACGCGGTTCGACAGGCTGGCCCAGACCACGTTCTCGGCGCCGATGACGTTGGTCTGGATGCATTCGGACGGATTGTACTCGGCCGCCGGCACCTGCTTCAGGGCGGCGGCGTGGATGACGATATCCACCCCGCGCAGCGCCAGCGTCAGGCGCGAGCGATCCCGCACATCGCCGAGGAAGAATCGCATCCGCGACATCGTCTCGGCGTCGAACCGCTCGCGCAGCTCGCCCTGCATCTCGAACTGCTTCAGCTCGTCGCGGCTGTAGACGATGACCTTGCGCGGCTTCCAGCGCGTCAGCACCGCCTCGACGAACCTGCGCCCGAACGAGCCGGTGCCGCCGGTGATGAGGATCACCTGGCCGTCGAGGTCGAGCGATTTGGGCGCGAATCGGATCATCGGTCGCCCGGGAGTCTCGTCTCTCCGCCGCCGGATGTCACGCAGGCCCGCCTGAGGCGTAAAGCCGCCGTCAACCTCGTTGGGCGACAACAGCGGCATGGATCGCCGCCTCGCCCTCGCCGCTCTCGCCCTTGCGCCCGCCCTGGCCCCCGGCATCGCCTCCGCGGCGGCCGAGAAGAAGAAGGGCGGCGGCCTATCCTTCATCCAGATCCAGGCCCTGGCCGTTTCCATCGTTCGCCGGAGCGGCGGGCGCGGCGTCATGACCATGGAGCTGGGCGTCGATGTGCCAGACGAGGGCCTGCGGACGCGGGCCCAGGCCTCTGTGCCGCGCCTCCGCGCCGCCTGCGCCCAGACGCTGCAGATCTACGCCTCCGGCCTCGGAGCGGCGCGCGCGCCGGACGCCGACTACCTCGCCGGACGCATGCAGGCCGACGTCGACCAGGTGCTCGGCAAGAAGGGTGCGAAGCTGCTGTTCGGCACCATCCTGATCAACTGATCGTCCGGGTCAGCGCCGCAAGCGCCAGGGCGTCCTCGCCGCCGCGCGCCTCGAGCGCCGCCGCGACGGCCAGCCGCGCCGGCTCCGGCTTGTTCTGGCCCAGCTTCCAGGTCCCCTCCAGCCGCTCGACCGCCACCTCGCAGGCGATGATCCCGCCCAGCAGCGCCTCGAAGCGGCCCGGGCTCATCTTGTCCCGCGTCCAGGCCGGCTTGGGCGCCAGCGGCGCCTCGAAGACCGCCGACAGCTCATCCATCAGCCGCGCCGCCTCGTCCGTCGCCAGCACCCGCACCGGCCCTTCGGCCTCGACCGAGAGGTAGTTCCAGGTCGGGACCTGGTCGTCCTGGCCATACCAGTCGGGGCTGACATAGGCCTGCGGCCCGGTCACCACCGCCAGCAACGGCCCGCCGGCAGCCAGCGCCGGCGCCAGGGCGCTGGAGCGCGAGACATGGAACCGCAGCCGCCGGCCTTCCAGCAGCACCGGCGCGTGCACCGCGACCGGCCGTCCGCCGACCACGCCGGTGACCAGCGCCAGGCTCCGTTCGGCGACCAGCGCCGCCAGGACCGCCTCGTCCGTCTGCCGGAACAGGCCCGAGGGATGCACTACCGGACCCGGAACTTCTCGAACCAGGCCAGGATGGCCCCGGCCTTGGCGCCCGAATGCGAGGGCCGGCCGGCGATGCCGCCGTGGCTGGCCCCCGGCACGATGACGAAGGCGCTCGGCACCTGCCGCAGCTGCAGGGCTTGGTAATATTGCTCCGACTCGCTGACCGGCGTCCGGTAGTCCTTCTCGCCGACCACGACCAGCGTCGGGGTCTTGACGTTTCCGACCAGCGACAGCGGCGAGCGGGCCCAGTAGGACTCCTGGTCCTCCCAAGGAAAGCGCGCGAACCAGTAGCCGGCGGTCACCGTCGGGATGTCGCTGGTCAGGGCCTCGGTGGTCCAGTTGATCACCGGCTTCTGCACCGCGGCGGCGCGGAAACGGTCGGTCTTGCCGATGATCCAGGCCGTCAGCACCCCGCCGCCCGACCCGCCGGTGACGAACAGGTTGCGCTCGTCGATGAAGCCCTTGGCGATGGCCGCGTCCACGGCGCTGATCAGGTCGTCGTAGTCCGGCCCCGGATACTGCTTGTCGATCAGGTTGGCGAATTCCTCGCCGTAGGAGGTCGAGCCGCGCGGGTTGGTGTAGAGCACGACATAGCCCGCCGCCGCATACAGCTGCATGTCGGTGGCGAAGGTCGGGCCATAGCTGGTGTTCGGCCCGCCGTGGATCTCCAGGATCAGCGGGTACTTCTTCGCCGGATCGAACCCGGGCGGGAAGACCAGCCAGGAGGGCACCTCGCGCCCGTCGATCGACGACTTGACCGGCAGATATTCCACCCGGCCCAGCGTCTTGCCGTCCAGCGCATCGTTCAGCCGGGTGACCTGCGTCTCCTTGCCGCCGCGCAGGATCACCAGGTCCGCCGGACGCTGGGTCGTCGTGCGCGTGAAAGCGACCACGCCGCCCGCCATGTCGAAGGCCCCGCCACTGTAGGGCCGGTCCAGACCGCCGCCGCCAAGACCCTCCGCCACCGGCGTCAGCCGGCCCGACAGGTCTACCCGGGCCAGTTTGGTGATCGCCTCGTCGACGTACTGCACCGTCACCGACCGGCTGTCGGACGCCCAGCGGATATCGTCGATCGACCGGTCCAGCCCCGCCGCCAGCCGGCGCGGGTTGGAGCCATCGGCGTTGGCCACGTAGAGATGGGTGTCATGGTACGCCGTCTTGCGGTCGTCGAAGCCGAGGTAGGCGATCAGCTTGCCGTCCGGCGACACGACCGGGGCGAAGTCCGGCCCGTTGCGGTCGGTCAGGCGGCGGATGGCCCCGCTGGCCACGGTAAGCTCGTAGAGATCGACCAGGGCCGGGTTCAGCTCCCAGCCCTTTTCCCGCGCGCTGGAGAAGACGATGCGCTGGCCGTCCGGCGTCCAGCTCAGCGGGCCCTGGTTGTCGAACGCGCCGTCGGTCAGCCGCCGCGGCGCCCCGCCCTCGGCCGACACCAGATAGATCTGCGCCGCGCCGGGCTTCAGATAGCCCTCCGCGTCGGTGCGATAGCGCAGCCCCTCGAAGATGCGCAGCGGCTCGGCCCAGCTGGCGCCCTCGGGCCGGGGCGGCGGCGCGCCGTGCGACAGCTTCAGCCCGTCGGCGCCAGTGAACATCAGGAACGCGATCTGCCGCCCGTCCGGCGACCAGGCGATGGAGTCCGGCGCCTGCTCCAGGGTCGCCACCCGCGCCGTCGCCCCGGTGTCCATCCAGCGCACGAACAGTTGCGGCGAGCCGCCCTCGGCCGTCGACACATAGGCCAGCCGCCTGCCGTCCGGCGACCAGCGCGGCGACATGTGCTGGCCGGGCCCGGCGACCAGCGGCTGCTGCACGCCGCTCGCCACATCGACCAGCCAGATCGTCCGCCGCGCCCGGTCGGTCATCACGTCGTTGCTGACGCGGACATAGGCCACCTGGCGACCGTCGGGCCGCACGCGGGGGTCGCTGGCCTGTTCGAGGTTGAACAGGTCGGCGGCGGTGAACAGGCGCGAGCCGGGCAGGCCCGCCTGGGCGACCGGGGCTTGGGCGAGGGCCGAAGCGGCCGGCGACAGGGCCAGCCAGCCGGCGGCGGCCAGGGCGATGAAGGTCCTCACGATCGATACTCCCCCGAAAGAACTGCGCTCAGGCCTTCAGGCCCAGAACATCCTGCATGTCATAGAGGCCGGCCGGCCGGCCGGCGGCCCAGACGGCGGCCGCCAGCGCGCCCCGCGCGAACAGCCCCCGGTCGCTGGCGCTGTGCGACAGCGTCAGCACCTCTTCCTCGCTGGCGAACAGCACGCTGTGCTCGCCGATGATCCCACCGCCGCGCACGACCGAAAAGCCGATGCCGCCGGCCCGCGCGCCGGTCAGTCCGTCGTGCGGCGGCAACCTAGCCTCGGCCAGGGTCGTCCCGCGCCCCCGCGCGGCCGCCTCGCCCAGCATCAGCGCCGTGCCCGACGGCGCGTCGACCTTGCGGCGGTGATGGGCCTCGAAGACCTCGATGTCGAAGTCCCCGGGCAGGGCGCGGGCCGCCCGCTCGACGAGGCCCAGCAGCATGTTGACCCCCAGGCTGAAGTTGCCCGAGCGAACGATGGCGATGCGTTCCGCCGCCTGGTCGATGCGACGCAGCTGGTCCGGCGAGAAGCCCGTCGAGCCGATCACCAGCGCCAGCCCGCCGCGCCCCGCCGCCTGCTCGGCCAGCGCAACCGAGGCCTCCGGCACGGTGAAGTCCACAACCACCCGCGCTTCGTGCAGCGCCTGCGCCATCGGCGCCAGGCCCTCGCCCTCCGCGCCCGGACGATCGAAGCGGGCGACCACCTCGATGTCGTCGCGACCCTCGGCGCTGCGCGCCACCGCCTGTCCCATGCGGCCCAGCGCCCCGGCGATGGCGACTCGGACAGGGGCTTGGGTCACGGGCGGCTCCTTGAAACGGGTGGGGAGAAAAGCACAGGCGGGCGCGATTGCAAGAAAGCCTGTCGGGACAGCGTCAGCCCGCCCCGGCCAGCCGCCTGGCCGTCCTCGCCCGATCGGCGGCCGACAGCGGCAGGGACGAGGCCCGGCGCCACTGGACCAGCGCCTCGTCGCGCTTCCCCGCTGCGTCGAGCGCCGCCGCCCATTCGAGATGCAACTTCCCCCAGGACGGCGCGCGCCGGGCAGCCCTGGCGAACAGCGGCAGGGCGGCCAGCGGCCGACCCGACCGCATCAGCAGCCGGGCCTCGAAAAGGTAGCCGTCGGCCCATTGCGGCCCCAGGCGCTGGGCCTTGCGGTAGTCGGCGCGAGCGCCCTTGATATCGCCGCCGCGTTCCCGCGCCTGGCCTCGCCGCGCCCAGGCGTAGGGGATTGAGGGCGCGCGCTTCACGGCCTGGTCGAACCAGGCGTCCGCCTCCTCGAACCGCCCGCGCGCCGCGGCCAGGTCTCCGCGCGCCATCAGGCAGCTGTAGCAGTCGGCCGGCATGGCGGCCGCCGCCGCGCCGGCCTCCTCCAGCCTGCCCGCGCCGACAAGAGCCTCCACCAGCCCCGGCGCGGTCCAGACATCGGCCATCGCCGCTTCGGCTCCAGCCCGGCGCAGGGCCATCGCTTCGCGCCAGTGGGCGATCGCCGCCGGCCAGTCCTCGAGTTCGGCCGCGTATCGCGCGGAGATCTCGTGCCAGGCGGCCCGGGCCGAGGTCGATGCATCCGCCCCCGGCCGGGCGGCCGAAAGCTGGGTCCTCGCCTGCGCCAGTTCCCGGGCGCTCACCGACCTGTCGGCGCGCGACAGCATCACGTCCGCCGCCGTCGCGCCATAGCGCGCCTGGCTCTGGTCGTCGCGCCAGGCGCCCAGGTGATCGCCGAGAAGTCCCTGCCGGTAGAGCTGCAGCCGGTTGATCGTCGACAGCCGCGCTTCCGGGGTGATGTCGCCGGACCCTTCCGCCCGCAACAGGTCCAGACCCCTGTCCGCCGCGGCCAGGGCCCCCTCGGGATGGTCGACCGACAGCTCCATCTGCGCCAGCGCCGACCAGGTCACCGCAAGGTCCGGCTGGATCCGCGTCGCATAGCGCGCCTTCTCCAGGCCCTCGCGATACCGCCCTTCCTCGGCCATCTCGAAGGCCCAGCCGCGGTACATCCAGGCCGCCTCGCGATCCGTCCCGCCCTCGAAGCGCCGGTAGAGCGGCGCCGACTCGGCGCCCCGCCCCTGCAGCCGCAGATAGACCGTGTACCGATAGGGCTGGGTATGGCCGAAGATGCTCTCCGCCGCCTGCCGCAGCAGCGCCTCCAGCTCGGCGTCCTGTCCCACGAACCGGCGCCCCGCCCCGCCGCTGGTGCGGGCCGCCACCACCAGCCGTCCGTCCGCCTGCCGGTAGACCGATCCGCTGATCCGGGTCTCGCGACCGAAATAGCCGCGCAGCACGCGCTGCACATCGCCCAGCGACAGGCCGGTCTGCGGGATCTCGATCTCCACGTCGCGCGACCAGTCGTTGTCGTAGCTGTGGGGCGCGCGGATAGAGTCGGCCGCCCCCTGGATGGCCACCAGATCGTCGAGCACCAGCGCGGCGACCGCCTCGCCGGTCAGTCCCCGCGCGGCCAGGTCCGGCGGGACCGAGAACGCCTCGATGACCAGCCCGCGATACCGGCTCGCCTCCCAGACGCCGAAGATGAGGGCGATCGCCGCCAGCACCCCGGCCAGCGCCATCAGCCCCTTCAGCGCCAGGCCAAAGCGCTCGCCCAGCGTCTGGACCGCGATCAGCCGCTCCTGGCGACGCACCAGCGCCCAGGCGGCGGGATCGGGCAGCTCGCCCCGCACCGTGGCTTCCAGCGCGATGTCGAGAGGATCCAGCGTCACCGGCGCGGTCCCGGCTCCGGGCCGCCCATCCCCGGCGGCTGCATCACGCGACTTACTCACTCCACCCGACCCCGCCTGAACCCGGCCCGCACGCGCCTCGGGCCCAGCCTAGATCGCGCGAAGACCGCTGAAAACCGGCTATCGGACCGCCGCGGTTGACGCCGGCCCGGCGCACGGCGGATGCTCCCGCTCCCTGCAGCGCCGGAACGACCCATGCCCCAGATCACCGCCAACGGAATCGCCATCGAGTACGACGAGCGGGGGTCGGGCGAGCCGCTGCTGCTGATCATGGGCCTGGGCGCCCAGATGACCCGCTGGCCGGAAGGCTTCTGCGACCGCCTGGCGGCGAGCGGCTTCCGCGTCATCCGCTTCGACAACCGCGACATCGGCCTGTCGCACAAGTTCGACGCGGCCGGCCTGCCGGACATGGCCGCCATCCTCACCGCCTTCGCCTCGGGCCAGCAGCCGCCCGCCGCATACACCCTGGCCGAAATGGCCGAGGACGCCGTCGGCCTGCTGGACGCCCTGGCCATCGACAAGGCCCATATCGTCGGCGCCTCGATGGGCGGCATGATCGCCCAGCTGGTCGCCGCCGACTATCCGGAGCGGACCCTGTCGCTGACCTCGATCATGTCCACCACCGGCAACCGCCAGCTGCCGCCCGGCACGCCCGAGGCGATGGCCGCCCTCAGCACCCCGGCGCCCAGCCCGCACGACGACCTCGAGGGCTTCCTCGCCCATGGCCTGAAGACCGCCCGCATCATCGGTTCGCCCGACCATATCGACGAGGCGGCCCTGCGCGAGCGGATGGCCGCCGACGTCCAGCGGTCCTACGCCCCGGCCGGCTTCCTGCGCCAGTACGCCGCCGTCCTCGCCTCGCCCGACCGCCGCCCGAAGCTGAAGGGCGTCACCGCCCCCACCGTCGTCATCCACGGCGAGATCGACCCCCTGGTCCCGCTCGCCGGCGGCCGGGACACCGCCGAGACCGTCCCGGGCGCCGAGCTGGTCGTCATCCCCGGCATGGGCCACGACGTCCCGACCGTCTTCTGGGACCAGATCATCGACGCCATCGCCGCCGTCGCCGCCCGCGCGCGCGGCTGATCCCGCACCCCTTCGGAGCGGCATCCCCCTCAGTCGGCTTCGCCGACAGCTCCCCCGGTTCGCTGCTGCGCAGCGGGGGAGCATCTTGCACCTGTGTGGCCGCCGACACGAAGATCCTCCCCCGCCCGCTTGCGGGCGAACAGGGGGAGGGGGACCCCGGCGCCATCGGCGACGGGGTGGAGGGGGACTGCGCCGGGGTTGGCGACAGCGCCCTCTTTCACCCCTTCGGCCACAGCACGGTTACACCCCCAACCCTGCCCTTCCCCCATTGAGGGGGAAGGGTGGTGGACGCTTCGACACGCGGCCGTTGGCCGCTGCTCGGCATGACGGGGAGTGGTGGGTTCGCGCCAAGGCTCGTCATCCTGAGCAGCGCGCAGCGCGTGTCGAAGGACGCACGGCGCCGGATGGCCTTTCGGCGGGGGGCGGGGATGACTACAGTGGCGGCCTAGAG
>VFQU01000556.1_pt1 | contig 31552 bp, 24 predicted proteins | sample 3512311 | NCBI WGS metagenome assembly VFQU01 (sample SAMN10412377, study PRJNA504923) | tailings metagenome | isolation source: Relicate 3 Philex TSF3 active mining site | place: Philippines: Tuba, Benguet | collected 2017-08-29
CGCCGCGCTGCAGGCGTCCGACCAGCGGTAGGCTGGACGGGTCCCGGGAGACGGCACGCAGGGCGCCTTCGGGCGCCCTGCGTGCTTCGGGCTCCGGGCACCCGAGCGTCGAACGAACGTCGTCCGCAGGGGCGGGAGGGGAGGCGGTCCGGAAGGCGCGGCCCTTCCTCCGACAGACCCGCGGTGATGCTCCCGGCTCTGCAGGCCGGCGTCGCGGCGACGTGCGGACGGCGGCGAACTCACGGTGCGCGACGCGACACATTGGACATGCACGACGACTTCATCGAGATCATCCCCGACGCCGTCGACCCGCGCGCCTGCGCCGCGCTGGTCGCCCGCTTCGAGGCCAGCGGCCAGGCCGTGCGCGGGCGCACCGGCGCCGGCGTCGACGTCGCCATGAAGGACAGCTGGGACATCACGCTCGACGACCACGCCGAGTGGCGCGACGCGGTGAACCTGCTCAACACGGCGATGATGGCCGGGCTGATCCGCTACGTGCGGCGCTATCCGCAGACCGTGCTGGCGCCGCTGGCGCTGCGTCGCGTCGATCCGGCCAGCGGGGCGCAGGTTCCCATCGACGCGGCCACGTTGCAGGCGCTGCCCGAGGCCGAGCTGCAGCGCCTGCTGGTGACGGTGTTCCGACCCGGCACGATCAACCTGCAGAAGTACCTCGCCGACCAGGGCGGCTATCCCTACTGGCACTGCGAGCACTACCCCAAGCCCGGCGACGGCAACGGCGAGACGCTGCACCGGGTGCTGCTCTGGTCGGTCTACCTCAACGAGGGCTTCGCCGCCGGCGAGACCGAGTTCCTGCAGCAGCGCCGGGCGGTGGCGCCCAGGACCGGCGCGATGCTGATCGCGCCGGCCGGGTTCACCCATACCCACCGCGGCAACCGTCCGCTCGGCGGCGACAAGTACATCGCCACCTCGTGGGTGCTGTTCCAGCGCGCCGAACGGCTGTTCGCCCCGCCGCCAGGCTGAGCCGCGCGCCAGCCCGCCGGCGCACCGTTGCGCGGCCGACCGCCGCACGACCGCGGCATCCGGCCGCGCGATCCGCTACCTTGGCGGCAGTCCCGCCCGAGGAATCCGCCCCGATGACGACGCACCCCGACGACGGCCTCGCCCACGGCGGCGCCGTCCTGCTGCGCGACGGGTTCGCCGACTACCACGGCCGCTTCGCCGCAATCACGCGGCGCGCCAAGGACCGCTTCGAGGCGCGCGACTGGGGACTGGCGCGCACCGACGCGGTCGAGCGGATCGAGCTGTACGACCGCTGCGTCGCCGAAACCTCATCGCGGCTCGAGGGGCTGCTCGGCAAGGGCGCGCAGGACCGCGCGCTGTGGAACCGCATCCGCGACAGCTACGCCCGGCTGATCGCCGAGCTGCTCGACCAGGAGCTGTACAAGACCTTCTTCAACACGCTGACCCGGCGCTTCTTCAAGACCCGCGGCGTCGATCCCGACATCGAGTTCGTCGCGCTCGGCATCGAGCCGACCGACCGCATCACCCATCCGGTCGCCCGTCACGCCTACGCCGATTCGGGCGATCTGGCCGCGCTGTGCGCGCGGCTGCTCGACGACTATCCCTTCGCCGTGCCCTACGCCGACCGCGCCGGCTGCGCGCAGGCGATGGCGCAGGCACTGGAGGCGCAGCTGGCCGACTGGGGCGCGCGTCCGGTGCGTGCGATCGAGCTGCTGGAGACGGTGTTCTACCGCGAGCGCCGTGCCTACCTGGTCGGCCGCGTGTTCGGCGAGGAGCGCTACGCGCCCTGCGTGATCGCCCTGGTCAACGACGAAGGCGGCATCCGCGCCGACGCCGTGCTGACCCGGCGCGAGCACATCGCCGTGCTGTTCGGCTTCACCCGCAGCTACTTCCACGCCGACCTGCCCACGGTGGGCGACACGGTGGTGTTCCTGCGCACCCTGCTGCCGGCCAAGCCGATCGACGAGATCTACACCATCCTCGGTCGCGCCAAGCAGGGCAAGACCGAGCGCTACCGGCACTTCTACCGCCACCTCGGCGCGCGTCGCGACGAGCGCTTCGTCCACGCCGAGGGCGAGCGCGGCATGGTGATGCTGGTGTTCACCCTGCCGTCGTATCCGCTGGTCTTCAAGCTGATCCGCGACAAGTTCGCCTTCCCCAAGAACATGGCGCGCGACGAAGTGCAGGCGAAGTACCGGCTGGTGTTCCACCACGACCGCGTCGGCCGGCTGGTCGACGCCCAGGAGTTCCGCTACCTGCGCTTCGCCAGGGCGCAGTTCGAGCCCGAGCTGCTGCGCGAACTCGTCGAGGGCTGCCAGCAGTCGGTCTACGAGGACGGCGACGACCTGGTGGTCAGCCACTGCTACATCGAGCGCCGGCTGCGCCCGCTGAACCTGTACGTCAAGGAGGTCGACGCGGCGGCCGCTCTGCGCGCGGTGCTCGACTACGGGCAGGCGATCAAGGACCTCGCCCGCAGCAACATCTTCCCCGGCGATCTGCTGCTGAAGAACTTCGGAATCTCGCGCACCGGCCGGGCGATCTTCTACGACTACGACGAGCTGTGCCTGGTCACCGAGTGCCGCTTCCGCGCCCTGCCCAGCGCCCGCCACGACGACGAGGAGATGCACCACGGCGCCTGGTACCACGTCGACGAGAACGACGTCTTCCCCGAGCAGTTTCCGCGCTTCCTCGGCCTGAGCGACGCCCAGCGCGAGGCGCTGATGGCCGCGCACGGCGAGATCTTCGACGTGCGCTGGTGGCTCGACGTGCAGGAACGCCTGCGCGACGGCGGCTACGCCGACGTGCCGCCGTACCCGGACAGCCAGCGCCTCGCCGCCAACGGGAATCCAACGACCCCTGTGCTAGATTCCCGCCCCCTGCCGATATCGGAGTCCGACGGATGACCCGCAGCGCCCTCGCCCTCGCCCTGACCTTCGCACTGGCGGCCTGCAGCCCGCAGCCCGCCGAGCAGGCCGCCGCGCCTGCCGCGCCTGCCGCGCAGGTGCCGCCGACTCCGGACCCGGCGCAGGAGGCCGCCCGCGCCGCCAAGGCCGACACCACGCCGCCGGCAGTCGACGCCGCCCTCGCCGCCGCCATCGCCGGCGCCTGGCGCACCCCCGAGTTCGTCGCCCGCGACGTCTACCGCCACCCGGCCGAGACGCTGGCCTTCTTCGGCATCGCGCCGACCCAGACGGTCGTCGAGATCACGCCCGGCGGCGGTTGGTACGCCGAAATCCTCGCGCCCTACCTGAAGGACGGCGGCCGCTACGTCGGCGCCATCGTCGACGAGAGCAAGGCGACCAGCGAGAACGCGCGCAACTACTACACCCGCACCAACCAGGCGCTGCGCGACAAGTTCGCCGCCGCGCCCGAGCAGTTCGGCGCCGCCACGCTGGTCAGTTTCGACACCGCCGCGCCGAGCTTCGGCGAGCCGGCCAGCGCCGACCTCGTGCTGACCTTCCGCAACGTCCACAACTGGATGGGCAGCGAAGGCCAGGCCGCGGGCATGTTCAAGGGCTTCTTCGACGTTCTGAAGCCGGGCGGCACGCTCGGCGTGGTCGAGCACCGCGCCAATGCCGACGTGCCCGCGGGCGATCGCAGCGGCTACGTCAGCGAGGCCCAGGTCATCGCGCTCGCCACCGCCGCCGGTTTCGAGCTCGAGCTGCGCAGCGAGATCAACGCCAACCCGGCCGACACCAAGGACCACCCGAACGGCGTGTGGACCCTGCCGCCCTCGCTGCGCGTGCCCGAAGGCGAGGATCCGGAGAAGTACAAGGCGATCGGCGAGTCCGACCGCATGACCCTGCGCTTCCGCAAGCCGTCGGCCTGATCACCGCTCGCCTCCTGTAGGAGCGGCGGCAGGCGCGACCTTCGCTCGTCCTGCCGCTGGCTCCCACGGGTCGCGCCTTCCGGCGCTCCTACCAGTGCCGCGGCGCGACCGATGCAACCCCTCTGCCGAAGGGAGAGCGATTGGGGTGAGGGTTCAAGCACACCCGCGCCGCCGCGGCGCGACCGATGTAGCCCCTCTCCGTCCGGGAGAGGGGTTGGGGTGAGAGTCAGGGAATGCCCTCGACCGCGCCCGCGGGCCTCGCTCTGGACAAGCCCGCGCGTATCACTCGCCGCCCTCCTGCGCCAGCGCCCCCGTGCGCACCAGCAGCGACAGCAGTTCCTCCTCCGATTCGGCGCCACGCCAGCCTTCAACCTTTTCCGCCAGCACGCCGTCGACGAACACGTGGAACACCGGCGTGGCGTCGAGCGTCATCCCGGCCGGCCACTCGTCGCCGCGATAGAGCATCGACACGGCCACATCGGGATTGGCGGCGTTCCACGCCTGCAGTCGATCGAAGTCGAGCTGCCCGGTCGCCGGTGCCACCCAATGCGCGCGGCCCAGCAGCGCATTCGCCAGCTGCGGATTCCGGCGGATGTCGCCCAGTGCACGCTGTGCGAACTGGCAGCCCGGCTGCCAGACCGCCACCCATTCGATCCCCAGCCTCAGGTCGACGCGTGAGCGCCGCAACAGGAACTCACGGCTATCCGGCACCAGTACCGTCGGCATTCCGAGGCGTGGGTCATCGAGTCCGACCACGGGTGGGATCGCCTCCATCGCCGGCGTGCCGTGTGCGCGGCGCAGCGCCGCGGCCTCCTCGAAGGCCCGGTGCATCAACAGCATCCCGTACAGGCTCTCGCGCTGGGCATCTTCGGCTTGCCCCCGTGCCTCGAGCACATCCAGACAGTCGCGCATGGTCGCCAGTGCCGGCCCGTGCCCGCTCGATGCCGCGAGGCTGGCGGCCTCGAAGATGCGATGGAGATCCGGGGTGGGGAGGCGATCGAGCCGCTCGGAGTCGGCGTATGCGCCGAAACTTCGATCGAACTCGGCGACGAAGCGCGAATCGAATGCCGGGTCCGAGTTCGCGCTCTCGTCGTTCCACAGCAACATCAGTCGGGCGTGCGCTTCATCCAGTCCGCTGGAGGCGCAAGCCCCCAGCAGCAGGCAGCACCCCAGCCCGCCTAGTAGGGCACTCGCGAGTCCGCTGCGAAGTCGTGGGCCAGCCTGCATTGACCGATCCGGATCGGGTAGTCGCGAGCGTACCGCAATCGATTCACACAGCTGCTGCGGGCGGTGCGAACTAATCCTCCCCCGCCTGCAGCCGCCACAGTGCCGCGTAGGCACCGCCCTGCGCCAGCAGCGCGTCGTGCGTGCCCGACTCGACGATGCGGCCGGCGGCGAGCACGTGGATGGCGTCGGCGTGGCGGACGGTGGACAGGCGGTGGGCGACGACCAGCACGCTGCGGCCTTCACCGGCGCGCGCCAGCGAGTGCTGGATGGCGGCTTCGGTCTCGTAGTCGACGGCTGACGTGGCTTCGTCGAGCACCAGTACCTTCGGATCGCGGTACAGCGCGCGGGCCAGGGCGATTCGCTGGCGCTGGCCGCCGGACAGCGTCAGGCCGCGTTCGCCGACCGCGCTGTCGAGGCCCATCGGCAAGGCGGCGATGAAGTCCCAGGCCTCGGCGTCGCGCGCGGCGCGTTCGGCGCGGCGGCGATCGGGCGTCGCGTCGCCGTAGGCGATGTTGTCGAGCAGGCTGCCGTCGGTGAGGAAGGCCTCCTGGGCGACGTAGCCGATCACGCCGCGCAGTTCGCGCGGATCGAGCGCGGCGATGTCGATGCCGTCGAAGGTGATGCGACCGGCGTCGGGCGCGACGAAGCGCAGCAGCAGCTTGAGCAGGCTGGACTTGCCGCCGCCGGTGGCGCCGACCAGCGCGACGGTGTGGCCGGCCGGCACGTCGAAGCTCACCTCGCGCAGCGCCGGACGACCGTCGTAGGCCAGCGACAGCGATTCGAAGCGCAGGTCGCCGCGCGCCGGCGCGGGCAGCTGCGCGCTGGCCGGCGGATGCGCCACCGGCGTGTCGAGCAGGCCGAACACGCGCTCGACCGAGGCCATCGCGCGCTGGTAGAGGTCGGTCATCTCGGCCAGCCGGGTCAGCGGCCAGAGCAGGCGCTGGGTGAGATACACCAGCGCCGAGTAGCTGCCGACACCGAGTTCGCCGCGCAGCGTCATCAGGCCGCCATAGAGCAGGGTGGCGACGAAGCCGGCGAGGATCGCCATGCGGATTACCGGGGTGATCGCCGCGGCGAAGCGGATTGCCTCGGCGTTGCGCTGGCGATAGTCGGCCGAGGCCGCGGCGAGGTGGGCGGCCTCGAACTGCTCGGCGGTGTAGGCCTGGATGGTCGGCATGCCGAGCAGGTTGTTGGACAGCCGCTGCGACACGCCGGCCGCGGCTTCGCGCGCCGCCGCGTAACGCGGCGCCAGCCGGCGCTGGAACCAGAACGCGCCGACCAGGATCAGCGGCACCGGCAGGATCGCCAGCACGGCCAGCTCGGCGGTGAGCACGAAGAACACCGCACCGACCAGCAGCGAGGACAGCGCCACCTGGATCAGGTCGTTGGCGCCGCCGTTGAGGAAGCGCTCGATCTGGTTGACGTCCTCGTTGAGCACCGCCATCAGGCGGCCGCTGCGGGCGCGCTCCAGCGTGCCCGGATCGAGCTGCTGGACGTGCTCGTAGGCGGCCTGGCGCAGCGCGTGCTGCAGGTCCTGCGCCAGGGTGCGCCAGTCGAGCGCGTAGAGGTACTCGAACAGCGACTCCAGCACCCAGACGAGCACCGTCAGCCCGGCCAGCAGCCACAGCTGCTGCGCCGGATCGGGCACGCCCAGGCGGGCGAGGAAGGAATCGCGCTGGTTGACCACCACGTCGACGGCGACGCCGATCAGGATCTCCGGCAGCACGTCGAAGACCTTGTTGAGCGCCGAGAAGATCGAAGCGCGGATCGCGCGGCGGCGGAACGGCCGGCCGTAGCCGATCAGGCGGGACAGCGGATGCATCGGCGCACCGGGATCACGAGCGGGCCGGCAGCGTAGCAGGCGCCCGGTTCAGTCCGAGGCGGGCATGCGGACCCGGTCGCCGGCGGTGAGCAGCGCGGCATCGACCGCTGCGCCGTTGCGCTCGATGCCGACGAAGCGCACCGGCAGGCTCATGCCCTCGTAGAGGTCCGCCGAGTCCTGCAGGTGGAAATGCAGGTGCGGCTCGCTGCTGTGGCCGCTGTGGCCGCAGCGGCCGATGGTCCGGCCGGCGACGACGCGGTCACCGACGCCGACCTCGATGCTGCCGCGCACGAGATGGGCGTAGAGCGCGTACTCGCCTTCGGCGTGGCGGATCAGCACGTGGTTGCCGATGAAGTCGCGGGCGAGGAAGTCGCAGACGCCCCAGCCCAGCAGCGGCGCGGTGCCGATGCCGTCGCGCACCGCGACGACCTCGCCGTCGGCGGCGGCGAGGATCGGTCGTGCCCAGCAGAAGTATTCCTCGGGTCGCGTTCCGCGGCCGCGATGGCGGCGCTTCGCGGCGTCGGCGACCACGAAGTCGAGCGCGTAGCGCTGGCCGAGCACGTCCCAGGAGTGCGAGGTCTTGGGCGTGGTGCCGCCGTTGTAGAGCATCCACTCGCCGTCGAACGGCAGGCGATAGTCGACCTTGCAGCGATAGTCGCGGCCGTCGTCGCGGCTGGCGCGCTCGCGCGCCTGCAGCCGCGCGTTGCCGCGAAGCTGCCGCACGACCTGCACCAGCTGCCACGGGTTGAACAGGGACAGCAGGTTGGTCAGCGTGAACAGGAGCGCCAGCGCCGGCTGGCCGAAGCGCCCGACCGGACCCGAGGTCGGCCAGTCGCGATAGTCGGGGTCCGGCTCGGCGGCGTCCGCGGCGCGTGCCGGCCGGCGCAGGCGCCAGGCCAGCACGACGTAGCTGCCCAGGTACAGGGCCATGATGGCGAGCCCGGGCAGGCGGTAGTCGAAGCCCAGCCGCAGCGCGGCGACCACGAGGAAGGTCAGTCCGAGGGCGATCAGGATCTTCACGGGCGACGGGCAGCGCCAGGCGGATGGACAGTCGACTCGACGGCGCGGGCGAGGTTCCGTGACCGTGAGGTGGCGCATTCGCTACCCTGCCGGCACGGCGCAGGCCGTGCTGCCCGCGACTCCGGTGCTCATCGCCTTCAACAAGCCCTACGGCGTGCTCTGCCAGTTCACCGACCGCAGCCGGCCGCCGCGGCCGACCCTGGCCGGCTTCGGCCTGCCGCCCGGGGTCTACCCGGCCGGCCGTCTCGACTTCGACTCCGAAGGTCTGCTGCTGCTCACCGACGATGGCGCGCTGGCGCATCGCCTCACCGATCCACGCCACCGGCGACGCAAGACCTACCTCGTGCAGGTCGAAGGCGCGCCGGACGAGGTCGCGCTGCAGCGGCTGCGCGAGGGTCTGGTGCTCAACGACGGGCCGACCCGCCCGGCGCGCGCGCGCGTCGTCGATGCCCCGCACTGGCTGTGGCCGCGCGATCCGCCGGTGCGCCATCGGCTGAGCGTGCCCGACCACTGGCTGGAGATCGGCATCAGCGAGGGCCGCAACCGCCAGGTGCGGCGGATGACCGCGGCGGTCGGCCTGCCGACGCTGCGGCTGGTGCGCGTCGCCGTCGACGACATCGGTCTCGACGGCCTTCGATCGGGGGAGTGGCGCGAGGTTGCGCTGGCGTCGCGGGCGACGACCGCGATCCGCCCGATCGCCGGGCGTCGCCGCTGAGATTCGACCGGCGCCGCCGATCGCTGCGCGGCGGCGCGCGGCCGAAGCGAGCGGAGGCCGGTCAGGGCCGTCCCGTTCGCTGCACCGTGTGCCAGGCGGGCTCGCCGCCGGACGACGGCGTTACCCGCACCGCGCGGTCGCGGCCTTCGCGCTTGGCGCGGTAGAGCGCCTCGTCGGCGAGCGTGATCGCCTGGTCCAGCGACGCGGCGCGGGGGTTCGACGGGTCCGGCGGAAAGCGCACCGCGCCGATCGAGCCGGTCACCGTCCGCCGTGCCGCCGGCAGCACGATGGGTACGCCGGCGAGCGCGTCGAGCAGCCGCTCGAGCAGCGGATCGGCGGCCTCGACGTCGACGTCGCGCAGCAGCAGCAGGAACTCCTCGCCGCCCCAGCGCAGCACCAGGTCGCCGCCGCGCGCGGTGGCCTGCAGGCGGCGCGCGACCTCGACCAGCACCGCGTCGCCGCCGTCGTGGCCGTGTTCGTCGTTGATCCGCTTGAAGTGGTCGATGTCGAGCAGCGCCACCAGCAGGGCCGCGCGCGGGTCGCCGCGCTGGGCGCGCTCGGCTTCGGCGGGTGCGGCCAGCGCGAAGTAGCGGCGGTTGCGCAGGCCGGTCAGCGGGTCGGTGACCGCGGCCTCCTCCAGCCTGGCGTTGGCCGCGGCCAGCTCGCGGGTGCGGGCAGCGACCTCGGCTTCGAGCGCGCTCGCCCGCAGGCGGGCCGCGCGTGCCCGCCAGCGGCCGATGCCCAGGCCGAGCAGCAGCGGCAGCAGTGCGGCGCCGGAAAGCGCCGCCGGCTGCTGCCACCAGGGCGCGGCCACGGCGAACGCGAAGCGCAGCGGCGCCGCGGCGACGCCGTCGGCATCGCGCGCTTCGACGTCCAGGCGGTAGCGCCCGGGCGGCAGCCGCGGGAAGGCGATGCGCGGCTCGTGCTGCCAGGCACCGAAGTCGTCCTGCAGGCCGTGCAGCCGCGTGCGATAGCGCACCGCGTGCTCGCGGTCGAAGGCGAGCAGGGCGTACTCGAAGCGCACGCTGCTCTGCCCGGGCGGCAGCAGCGCGTCGGCGACCAGCGGACGATCATCGTCGCCGTGGCGGGCGAGCCGCAGCCGCAGCGGTGCAGGTGGCGGCGGCGCGACCGCGACGCGCGGCGGCTGCAGGGCGGCGAGGCCGGCGGCGGTGGCGGCGAACAGCCGGCCGCGGTCGTCGACGGTGCTGGCGCTGATCTCCGGACTGGCCAGGCCCGAGGCGTGACCGAGCAGGGTGCCGGGCTGGTCGGGCGGGCCGCGCGGGTCGAGCCGCAGCGCGCCGCGCGCGCCGAAGGCGTACAGCCACTGCCCGACGCGGCGGACGTGGCTGAGTGCACCGAGCGTCGCCGCGCTCGGCCAGTGCTCGCAGCGCCCGTCCTCGCGCCAGCGCAGCAGGCCGTCGCGGGTCGTCAGCCACAGCCCGCCGGCTTCGCCCTCGGCGGCCAGCGCGAACAGCCCGCGCGGATCGATGCAGTCGATCGCCAGGCGCCGGCTGCCGCCATCGTCGATGCGCCAGACGCCCTCGCTGCCGGCGAGGGCGACGCGATCGCTGCCCGGGCGCGTCGGGTCGGCCTGCGCCAGCAGGCCGCGCACGCTTCCGTCGGCCGGCCAGTCCGGCAGATCGTCGACGCGCTGCAGCCCGGCCTCCGGCCGCCAGCGGGCCAGGCCGTGGCCGGTGGCGGCGAAGACCTCGTAGCTGCCGTCGCCGCGCCGGCGCAGCGCGACGCGGTCCGACGCTACCGCCGGCAGCGCGGAGTTGTCGACCGTCCAGTCGGCGTCCAGCCGATCGCCGCGCCAGCGCTGCAGGCCGCGGCCGTGGGCGATCCAGCGGCTGCCGTCCGGCGCGTCGACGAGGTCGTGGACGAGCTGCCCGGCGTGCGCGTCGGGCAGCAGCGGCACGAACCCGCCGTCGCGCCAGATCACCGCGCCGCCCGCGGTGCCCACCCACAGCGCATCCTCGGCCGTCGACCAGCCCACGCCGAGCACGCTGCGGTCCGGCAGGCCCATGCGCTCGTCGAACAGCGCCCAGCGGTCGGCCTCGCTGCGCGCGATGCCGGCGCTCATCGTGCCGATCCAGCGCTGGCCGCGGTGGCGCTCGCGCAGCAGGCTGTGCGCCGCGCTGGCCGGCAGGCCGCGGTGGCTGTCGATCAAGCGCCAGTGGCCGTCGGCGTCGAGCTCGGCCACGCCGCCCGGACGCAGGCTGGCCAGCAGGCGCAGCTCGCCGTCCTCGCCGACGAACGGCAGCAGGGCGAACACCATCGCCATGGGAAATCCGTTCGGCGTGCTGTACACGGTGAGGCGACGGCCGTCGTAGCGCGCCAGGCCGCGCCCTGTGCCGATCCAGAGGTCGCCGGCGAAGCGCGCCAGCGCGAGGCCGACGTTGTTCGGCAGTCCGTCGGCGCGGGTCAGCGCGAACGGAACCCGCTCGGGCTGCGCCGCGTCGAGCGCGCGCAGGCGCAACACGCCGCTGCTGCCGGTGCCGACCCAGAGCTGGTCCTCGCCGTCGACCTGCTCGCGCAGCAGGCTGCGCGCGCCCAGCCCCGCGACCGCGTCGACCCCGGTGCAGTCGACGCCGCGGCAGCGCAGCAGGGCATCCATCGTGCCGACCCAGACGACGCCGTCGTCGTCGGCCAGCAGGGCGGACACGGGCGCGAGGTCCGACCCGCCGACCTGCCGCGCGCCGTCGCCGTCGATGCGCCAGGCGCCGACCACGTCGGTGCCGACCCACAGCGCGCCGTCCTCGGCCTCGGCCAGCGCGCCGACTGCATAGGCACGACCGCCGGTCGGCAGCGCGATGGTCTCCCAGCGATGGCCGTCGTAGCGCGCCAGCCCCTGCTGGGTGCCCGCATGGACGAAGCCCTCGGCATCCTGCAGCAGCGCCAGCACGCTGTTCTGCGGCAGGCCCTCGGCGCTGCCGAACACGCGCCAGGCCTGCCACTCTAGCGCCGTCGAGCGCGACTCGGGCGGGCCCGGCAGCGGCGGCGCCAGCGCCGCACCGAGCGGGCCCGCCCAGAGCAGGCCGACGATGGCGAGGAGTTGGGCTGCGCGCATTCCCCCGGCTCGCGCGGAACCAGTGCGCAGTCTAGGGCGGCGCGGCGCGGTTCGCGAGGCCGCCAGCAGTGGTGGGCGGGTGGCGGTCGAAGGGGCTACTCGACGGCGCTGATCGGCACGCTCCAGCGCAGCACGATGCGTTCGTCGCCCTTGCGCCAGTCGACGGAGCCGGAGGCGCGTGCGCTGTCGATGTCGACGTCCGAGAAGCTCTCCGCCAAGGTCGCGTCGCACTGGCTGCCGCTGTGCTCGACATCGCCGGCGCGCACGGAGAAGTCGAAGCACCCGCTCGGGGTCGGTTCGCCGAAGCTCAGGGTGAGGGTCTGCCCGCGGTGGCGGAGCACGTCGAAGATGTTGAGCCTGCCGTCGCTACGCATCGCATCGAGATCGAAAGGCACGTCGCTGACCGCGACGCGCAGCTCGCGACCTTCGCGAAAGGCGACGGTGTCGACGGCTCGCCACTGGCTCTCGCGGAGCACGACTTCGCCGCCATCGGCCGCGGCGAGCGGGCCGGAGAGCGTGCACAGGGTCAAAGACAGCAGGAAAACTCGGGATCGGATGTTCATGGCTCGCCTTGGTTCGCGTGAGCGCGGGTGGGAGGTCGCGAGCCGGCGACGCAGCGGATGCGCAGCCGGGCGCGGTGGCTCCACCGGTGAAACGCGTTCGCCGCTCGAAGCGGCCATCGGAACCGAGGCGGGCGTGCTCGCGGCGTGACTCGGCTGGCCGCAGCAGCGCCGCAGGGCCGGTCGGACCGGCGGCCGCGGCGGCTTCAGCGTCAGCGCGAGCGCTTGCGCGAAGCGCCGAGCTTGCGGGTCAGCGTGTTGCGGCCGAGGCCGAGGCGCCTGGCGGCGTCCTGGCGGTGGCCGTCGGTGGCGACCAGCGCGGTTTCCATCAGCGCGCGCTGGAAGCGGGCGTGGGCTTCGGGATAGAGCGGCTCGACGCCGGCGGCGAGCTGTTCGGCGGCCCAGCGGCGCAGGGCCGGCTCCCAGTCGCTGCCGGGATCGGCGGCGGGTGCATCGGGGTCGAAGGCGACCGCGGTGGCGCTGCCGAAACCGGGCGGCAGGTCGGCGACGACGATCGACTCGCCCGGCGCCAGCGCGGCCAGTCGCCAGCACAGGTTCTCCAGTTCACGCACGTTGCCCGGCCAGGCATGCGCCTGCAGTCGTGCCATGGCGGCGCGGTCGAAGCGCTTGGCGCCGCCGCCGAGCTGGGCGACGGCCTGGGCGAGGAAGCGGTTGGCCAGCAGCGGGACGTCGTCGGGTCGCTCGCGCAGCGGCGGCAGGCGCAGGCGCACCACGTCGAGGCGATGCAGCAGGTCGGCGCGGAAGCGGCCGGCCGCGGCGAGCTTGTCGAGGTCCTGGTGGGTGGCGGCGATCACCCGCACGTCGACGCGGATCAGCTCGCGGCCGCCGACGCGGAAGAATTCGCCCTCGGCGAGCACGCGCAGCAGCCGGGTCTGCAGCGGCAGCGGCATGTCGCCGATCTCGTCGAGGAACAGGGTGCCGCCGTCGGCCTGCTCGAAGCGGCCACTGTGCCGACGCGCCGCGCCGGTGAAGGCGCCGGCCTCGTGGCCGAACAGCTCGGACTCGAGCAGCTCGCTCGGGATCGCCGCGGTGTTGAGCGCGACGAAGGGCTTGCTGGCGCGCGGCGAGTGCTGGTGCAGGGCGCGCGCGACCAGCTCCTTGCCGGTTCCGGTCTCGCCGGTGATCAGCACCGACAGCGGCGCCTGCGCCAGCCGGCCGATCGCGCGGAACAGCTCGCGCATCGCCGGCGTTTCGCCGACCAGGTCGGTATCGGCGGCGGGCGAGGGCGTCGGCGCCGCCGGCACGCGCCGCGCCTGCAGCCCGCGCGTGGCCATCTCGACCGCGGCGTCGATGTCGAACGGTTTCGACAGGAAATCGTGGGCGCCGCCGCGGAAGGCGCCGGCGGTGCTGGCGATGTCGGTGTAGGCGCTCATCACCACCACCGGCAGGTCGGGGCGGCGCGCCTTGAGCGCATCGAGCAGGGCCAGGCCGTCGACCTCGGGCATGCGCACGTCGGTGAACACCAGCGAGGGCGCACCGCCGGCCAGCGCGGCCAGCGCGCTGCGCGCGCCGTCGAACTCGCGCACGCTGTAGCCGGCCTCGCGCAGGCCTTCGGCGAGCACGAAACGCACCGAGCGGTCGTCGTCGATGACCCAGATGTCAGCCATTGGCGAGGCTCCGCGAGCGGAGCGGGAAATCGGAAACCGGCCGCGCGCCGCGCGCGCTCGAAGGGAAATGGGAAGGGCGGGGCAAGGCGCCGCCGCCGCTGCCAACTTCCCATTTCCGATTGCCCATTTCCGCCTCCGCCAGAAGTTTCCTCACCCGACCTCCTCCCTCGCCGCCGGCAACAGCAGCGTGAACACCGTATGCCCGCGTCGCGAGCGGTAGCTCAGCGAGCCGCCGTGCTCGCGGGCCACCTGCTGGGCCAATGCAAGTCCGAGGCCAGAGCCCTCGGCACGGCCGGAGACCAGCGGCAGGAAGATCCGCTCGGCCAGCGACTCGGGCACGCCGTGGCCGTCGTCGACGATCTCGATGCGCAGCGCCAGGCGGTGCGCGCGATCGCCGATCAGCACGCCGGATTCGGCGCGGGTGCGCAGCCGCACCTCGGTGGCGTCGGCCTGCAGCGCATTGCGCACCAGGTTCAGCACCGCCTGGGTGAGGCGGTCGGGATCGGCCGGGATCTCCGGCAGGCTGGGGTCGTAGTCGCGGACGATCCGCACCGCCCAGCCGGCTTCGGCTTCGGCCAGCAGGCGGACGCGCTCCAGCACGGTATGCACGTTCGTGGGGCAAAGCGGCTGCGGCGGTGCCGGATCGAGCAGGCGCTGCACCAGCGTGGACAGTCGTTCGGTTTCGGCGAGGATGACGTCGAGATAGCGCACCGCGTCCGGATCGTCGATCCGTCGACGCAGCAGCTGGGCCGCGCCCTTCAGGCCGGCCAGCGGATTCTTGACCTCGTGGGCCAGGCCCTTGAGGGCGACGCTGAGCGCTGCCGGCAGCAGCGTTGCCGGATCCTCGCCGGGGAACTCCTCGGCCGGATGCAGCTCCAGTCGCACCGCGCCGTCGGCCTCCAGCGCCACCAGCGCGTGGGCGAAGCGCGGTTCGGGATCGGCCCCGGCGACCGGCAGGCGCTGTCCGCGCAGGCTGCCGGGCGCGTTCGACGCGCGCCACACGAGTTGCGCCAGCGCGCCCTCGGGATCGATCAGCGCCAGCGGCTGGCGCAGCAGCCGACGCAATCCGGCGCCCAGCCAGCTCGCCGCGGCCGGATTGAGATAGGCGATGCGGCCGTCGACCACGCGCAGCACCGGCGTCGACAGGGCATCCAGGGGCGGTTGGCTGGATTCGTACATTGCACCACTATGAGGCAAATGTGACCACGGTGCAGCCCGAAGGCGGCTCGAACGGACCGTGCTGCAAGAACGGCGCCGCGGCACGCCGGCCGGACGGCCGCCGGGGGCAGGGCTGAGCCTTCGCTTTCCGCAAACCGTGCAACCGGCGAAGATGCGGCGCGTGCGCCGCCCGAATTCGCCGCGATCCTTCCCGCCGCTGCCGCTGCTCGGCTGGCTGTTGCTGGCGGTCGCCCTGAGCACGGCGACGGGGGCCCTGGCCGCCGATCCGCTGCGCCTCGACGGCGGGTTCCGCGAGGCGGACCTCGCGCCGCACCTGCGGCTGCACCGCGACGACACCGCGACGCTCGGGCTCGACGGCGCGATCGCCCTGGCCGCGCAGGGCGGCTTCTCCGCGCCCACCGGACAGGCGCCGAGCTTCGGCTTCTCGGATGCGGCGTTCTGGCTGTACCTGCCGCTTCGCAACACCGCGACCGAGCCGCTGCACCTCGTGCTGCGGCAGAGCTACCCGCTGCTCGACCACCTCGAGGTCTGGCAGGTCGAGGGCGGCCGCGTGCTCCGCCACTGGCGAACCGGCGACCGCCTGCCGTTCGCCAGCCGGCCGATCGAGCACCGCGACTTCCTGATCCCGCTGGAGCTGCCCGCCGGTGCGGAGCAGTCGCTGTACCTGCGCGCCACGTCCAGCGGGCCGGTCAACCTGCCGCTCACCCTGCACGAGCAGCACGCGCTGACCGCCACGCTGGGCGGCGAGCAGCTCCTGCTCGGCGCGCTGTTCGGCAGCATCGCCCTGCTCGCCGTCTGCGTCGCGCTGCTGTACGCCTTCGTCCGCGACGCCGCCTTCCTGCACTACCTGCTGTACGTCAGCAGCTACGGTTGCTACATGGCGGTCTTCAACGGCATCGCCTACCAGTACGCGTGGCCGCAGTCGCCGCTGCTCGGGTCGGCGCTGCAGAGCGTCTTCCTGCTGCTGGCGCTGCTGTTCCTGGTGCTGTTCTCGCGCAGCCTGCTGCGGGTGCCGCTGCACTCGCCGCGGCTGGACTGGTCGAACCGCCTGCTGCTCGCGCTGATCGGCGCCCTGCTGCTGCTCGCGCCTTTCCACGATTACGCCGTGCTGGTCCGGCCGATCTCGCTGGCCGTGCTGTGGGCGATGGCCATGGTGCTGGCGATGGGCTTCGCCGGCTGGCGTGCCGGCGAGCCCACCGCACGCTACTACCTGCTGGCCTGGTCGGCGTTCGTGGCCGGCGTGGTCGCCTACATGCTGAAGAGCTTCGGCCTGCTGCCGCACGGCTTCCTCACCCAGTACGGTTTCCAGATCGGCACGATCTTCGAGTTCATCCTTCTCTCGGTCGCGCTCGGCATCCGCGTCCAGCAGCTGCGCCAGCAGAGCCGCACCGACGCGCTCACCGGCCTGGCCAATCGCTCGCGCTTCGACGAGCTGATCGAAGGCGCCTTCGCCCAGCACACCCAGGGCGCGCCGCTGGCGCTGCTGGTGATCGACGTCGACCACTTCAAGCGGGTCAACGACGAGCACGGCCACGTCACCGGCGATCGCGTCCTGCAGCGCGTCGCCGACCAGCTGCGGCGCGCCTTGCAGCGCCCCCAGCAGGCCTGCCGCTACGGCGGCGAGGAGTTCGCGATCCTGCTGCCGCGCACCGATCTCGCGCGCGCCTGCGAGATCGCCGAAGCACTGCGCCGCGACGTCGCGGCGGACCGCCGCGAGCCCGCGGTGAGCATCAGCATCGGCGTCGCCTGCACCGCCGGCGCGCGGCACGCCGATCCACGCGCACTGTTCCGTGCCGCCGACGAGGCGCTGTACGCCGCCAAGCGCGGCGGCCGCAACCGTGTCGTCGCGGCCGAAGCCGGCGGGGTCGTCGATGCGCTGCCGGCGACGGCGGGATGAGGCGATCCGGCGCGCCGGGTCAGTGGGCGCCCGGGCCGAGCAGTTCGACCCGATCGCGGCCGTTGGCCTTGGCGAGGTAGAGGGCTTCGTCGGCGCGCTGCAGCACCTGGCCCAGGGTGTCGTCCGGGCGGATCTCGGTGACGCCGAACGAGGCGGTGACCAGGCCGACCGGCGCGATCGGCCGCGCCCGCACGGCCTCGCGCAGGCGCTCGGCCAGCCGCACGCCGGCCGCTCCGCCCAGGCCGGGCGCGACGATCAGGAACTCCTCGCCGCCCCAGCGGGCGAACAGATCGTTGCCGCCGAGCAGCGCGCCGCAGCGCCGTCCGATCTCGACCAGCACCGCATCGCCGGCCGGATGGCCGTAGCTGTCGTTGACCCGCTTGAAGTGGTCGACGTCGAACAGGACCAGCGCCGCGCCGTGCCCCGCATTGGCCAGCAGGGCGGACAGGAAGCGCTCGCCGGCGCGGCGGTTGTAGACGCCGACCAGCGCGTCGCGTTCGGCCAGCGCCTGCAGCCGCTCGCCGTCCTGCTGCAGCGTCTCGATGCGCCGCTCGACGCCGCGCAGCAGCGGGATCAGCAGCGGGATGATCAGGCTCACCGGCCCGAAGGCGATGGCCAGGTCGAGCCCGCGCGGCGACCACAGTTCGTCCGGATGGGCGGCGAGATAGGCCAGCACGGGCGCCGCCACCAGCAGCCAGACCGTGCTGCAGGCGGCCCAGGCGAAGCGCGGCCGGGCGAAGATCACCATCACCAGCAGCAGCGGCAGCAGCACGGCGGTGATCGGCGGCAGCGTGTCGACCAGCCGCGCCTGCGCGCCCCAGGCGCCGATCGAGAAGTACCACGCCGGCCCGGCGAGGCCGACGGCGGTGATCAGCCAGGTGATCCAGATGGTCGAGCGCAGCCGGTCGGGATGGCGCCAGTAGCGCAGGGTCGCCAGGGCGATGCCGATCGACATCAGCGCCGGCAGCCAGCGATTGAGCGCCAGTCCGTCGGGCTGCAGCGTGTGCAGCACCGACGCGGTGGCGGTGGCCATCGTCGCGGCGCAGCCGAGCAGCAGCAGCGTGCTGCGCACGTAGCGCTGGCGCGGATCGCTGAGCGCGCCCTCGGACGTCGTCGGATTCGCAGGAGGATGCATGGCGGATCCCGTCGGTCGCGCGGTCTCGCGGAGGCGTCGGCCCCGATTATGGTCCGGCCGCCGCGATACACGAAATCCATGCGGCAGCCCGTCTGCGGATGGCGATCCTGCCCTTTCCGCGCCGCCCGGCATAGCATGCGGACTCACCCGCGGCCGATCGGCCGCGGACCACCGCGGATGCCGCCGATGAACCTGCCACGCCACCCGGGTGCCGGACGATGACCACCGCCCGCCGCGCCACGCTGATCCGTCTCGGCCTGTTCGCCGCGCTGGTCGTGCTCGCCGTCGCGCTCTATCGCAGCGGCTTCGTCGAACAGCTCACGCTGGCCAACCTCAAGGCGCGCCAGGCCGAGCTGGCCGCCTGGGTCGACGGCCACTTCGCGCTCGCCGTGGCGGCCTTCTTCGTCGCCTACGTCGCGGTGACCGCGCTGTCGATCCCCGGCGCGGCGGTGATGACGCTGGCGATCGGCGCGGTGTTCGGCCTCGTCGCCGGCACCGTCCTGGTCTCCTTCGCCAGCACGATCGGCGCCTCGCTGGCCTTCCTCACCGCGCGCTTCCTGCTGCGCGACGGCCTGCGCGCGCGCTACGGCGAGCGCCTGAAGGCGTTCGACGAGGGCGTCGCCCGCGACGGCGGCTTCTATCTGTTCACCCTGCGGCTGGTGCCGCTGTTCCCGTTCTTCCTGGTCAACCTGCTGACCGGGCTCACCGCGCTGCGCCTGTCGACCTTCTACTGGGTCAGCCAGCTGGGCATGCTGCCGGGCACCGTCGCCTACGTGTACGCCGGCACCCAGCTCGCCCGCATCGAGGGGCCGCGCGACATCCTCTCGCCGGGGCTGATCGGCGCCTTCGTCGTGATCGGCCTGCTGCCGCTGGCGATGCGCTGGATCACCCGCCTGCTGGCGGCGCGGCGCGTCTATCGCGGCCACGCCCGGCCGCAGCGCTTCGACTACAACCTGGTCGCCATCGGCGCCGGCAGCGCCGGCCTGGTCACCAGCTACATCGGTGCGGCGGTGAAGGCCAGGGTCGCGCTGGTCGAAAAGCACCGGATGGGCGGCGACTGCCTCAACACCGGCTGCGTGCCGTCGAAGGCGCTGATCCGCACCGCGCGGCTGCTCGCCGAGGCGCGCCACAGCCAGCGCTACGGCGTGCGCCGGATGGCGGTCGAGTTCGACTTCGCCGAGGCCATGCAGCGCGTCCAGGACGTCATCGCGAAGATCGAGCCGCACGATTCGGTCGAGCGCTACAGCGGCCTCGGCGTCGACGTGATCCAGGGCACGGCGCGCATCGTCAGCCCGTGGGAGATCGAGGTCGATGGCCGCCGCATCAGCGCGCGCAGCATCGTCATCGCCACCGGCGCGCGGCCGACCGTGCCCGACCTGCCCGGGCTCGACCAGGTCGAGTATCTGACCAGCGACACGGTGTGGAACCTGCGCGTGCTGCCGGCGCGCCTGGTCGTGCTCGGCGGCGGGCCGGTGGGCTGCGAACTGGCGCAGTGCTTCGCCCGGCTGGGCAGCGCGGTCGCCATCGTCGGTCGCGCCGAACGGCTGCTGCCGCGCGAGGACGCCGAGGTCGGCGCCGCGTTGGCCGCGCGCTTCGCCGAAGAGGGCATCCGCGTCGCCAGCGGCCACCGCGCGCTGCGCGTCGAGCGCGACGGCGACGTCGGCGTGCTGGTCGCCGAGTGCGACGGCGTCGAGCAGCGCTTCCCCTTCGACCGCCTGCTGCTGGCGCTCGGCCGCACGGCGAACGTGGCGGGTTTCGGCCTCGAGGAACTCGGCGTGCGCGTCGACCCGCGCGGCACCATCGCCCACGACGCGCTGATGCGCACCAACTTCCCCAACATCCACGTCTGCGGCGACGTCGCCGGTCCCTACCAGTTCACCCACGTCGCCGCGCACCAGGCCTGGTACGCCGCGGTGAATGCGCTGCTGGCGCCGTTCTGGTCGTTCAAGGCCGATTACCGGGTGATCCCGCGGGCCACCTTCACCGATCCGGAAGTCGCCCACGTCGGCCTGTCGGAGGACGAGGCGACGGCGCAGGCCGTGCCCTTCGAGGTCACCCGCTACGGCATCGACGACCTCGACCGCGCCATCGCCGACGGCCACGACGAGGGCTGGGTGAAGGTGCTCACCGTGCCCGGCAAGGACCGCATCCTCGGCGCGACCATCGTCGGCGCCCACGCCGGCGACCTGCTGGCCGAGTTCGTGCTGGCGATGAAGTGGGGGATCGGGCTGAACCAGCTGCTCGGCACCATCCACAGCTATCCGACGATGGCCGAGGCCAACAAGTACGCGGCCGGCGTGTGGAAGAAGGCGCACGCCCCGCAGGCCGCGCTGCGCTGGGCCGAGCGCTTCTTCGCGTGGCGCCGGGGCTGAGCCGCGCAGTACCCTGAGCCGATGGAGATCTGGCCGCTGATCGCCGGACTGGGCCTGTTCCTGTTCGGCATGACCCAGCTCGAGACGGCGCTCAGGGCGCTGGCCGGCGATCGCCTGCGTGAACTGCTGCGGCGGCACTCGGGCACCCCGCTGAAGGGGCTGTTCGTCGGCGCCGGCAGCACGCTGGTGCTGCAGTCGAGTTCGCTGGTGATGGTGCTGGTGCTGGCCTTCGTCGGCGCCGGCGTGATCGAGCTGCGCGGCGCGCTGGGCGTGGTCTACGGCGCCAACCTCGGCACCACCGCCACCGGCTGGTTGGTGGCCACGCTCGGCTTCAAGCTCGACCTGGGCAGCGCCGCCTTCGGCTTCATCGGGCTGGGCGGCATCGCCGCCGTGCTGCTGCCGGCCGGCGCGCTGCGCGAAAGCGGACGCCTCGCCATCGCGCTGGGCCTGATCCTGTTCGGCCTCGACCAGATGAAGGAGGGCGTGGAGGCCTGGGCGAAGTCGCTCGACGTCAGCCCCTTCGCCGGCCACGGCCGGATCGTGCTGGCGCTGTTCGGCCTGCTGCTGACGGCGGTGATCCAGTCCAGCTCGGCCACCATGATGATCACCCTGTCGGCGCTGCACGGCGGCCTGCTCGACCTGCCCGCGGCGGCGGCCGTGGCCATCGGCAGCAACGTCGGCTCGACGCTGACCGGCGTGCTCGGCAGCATCGGCGGCACGCCGGACAAGAAGCGCGTCGCCGCCGCCCACGTGCTGTTCAACGCGGTCACGGCGGTGGTCGCGCTCGCCCTGCTCGGTCCGCTGCTGGCGCTGGTGGCCGAAGCCGGCGATCCGCTGATCGCGCTGGTGTTGTTCCACAGCCTGTTCAACCTGCTCGGCATCGTCATGTTCCTGCCGCTGAGCGGTCGCTTCGCCGCCTTCCTCGAGGCGCGCTTCGTCGCGCCGCGGGTGCTGGTCGGACGGCACGTCCACCGGGTCGAGCCCAGCGTGCCTGAGGCGGCGCTGGCCGCGCTCGGCCAGGAGGCGCTGCGCGCGGTCGGCCTCGCCATCCGGCTCAACCGCCACGCGCTGCGCCAGCCGCCGCCCGACGACTCGCCCTGGCGCGCGCGCGAGGACGAGGACGACGAAGCGCGACAGCGGCTGAGCTACCTCGAGCGCTACCAGCGGCTCAAACGGCTGGAGGGCGAGATGATCGAGTACGCCGCCCGCCTGCAGCGTCATGGCCTCGAACCGGCGCAGACCCGGCGCGTCAACCAGCTGCTGCAGGCTGCGCGCGACGCGGTGCTGTCGGCCAAGGCCCTCAAGGACGTGCGCGAGGACCTGGTGCCGCTGCGTCACCGCCCGCCCGACGCGCCGGCGCATCCCGGCGAAGCGCTGCACGACCAGGCCGCCGCGTTCTATCGCGCGGTCGAGCGGATCGGCCCGGCCAGCGAGCCTGCGCTGCTGGTGGAGGCGATCGGCGAACTCGGCCACGCCCTGCGCGAGCAGCACGAGCGGGGCCTGCAGGCGCTGTACCGCGGCGCCAGCGATTCCGGCCTGGACGAGGAACAGCTCTCCTCGCTGCTCAATCTCAACCGCGCCCTGCGTCGCTCCGGCCGCGCCCTGCTGCGGGCGATCTCCGGCGCGACCCTGCCGCCGACCGAATCGGCCGTGCTCGCGGCCGCGGATGCGGCTGCGTAAGCGTCTCCGCGGGCCGCACCTTTCGACTCGCTCGACGCCTCTTGTGGCAGTGTGACCTGGGCAGTCTCCCGCCCGAGCGTGCAAACCGGAGCTTCCGATGACCCCCAGCGATGCCGACCACGCCGCCGTCCGCGCCTACTACGGGCAGACGCTCGGCGCCAGCGCCGACCTCAAGACCTCTGCCTGCTGTCCGGCCGAGGCGATGCCGGCGCACCTGCGCCCGCTGCTGGCCGACATCCATCCGGAGATCAGCGCGCGCTTCTACGGCTGCGGCTCGCCGCTGCCGCCGGCGCTGGACGGCTGCACGGTGCTCGACCTGGGCTGCGGCACCGGCCGCGACGTCTACCTGCTGTCGCGCCTGGTCGGCCCGCGCGGCCGGGTGATCGGGGTGGACATGACGCCCGAGCAGCTCGACGTGGCGCGCCGCCATCGCGACTGGCATGCGGCGCGCTACGGCCACGCGGCCAGCAACGTCGAACTGCTGGAAGGCACGATCGAGGATCTCGCCGCGCTCGGCATCGCCGACGCCAGCGTCGACGTCGTCGTGTCGAACTGCGTGCTCAACCTGTCGCCGGAGAAGGCCCGCGTGTTCGCCGAGATCTTCCGCGTGCTCGAGCCCGGCGGCGAGCTGTACTTCTCCGACGTGTTCGCCGATCGCCGCATCCCGGCCGAACTGCGCGGCGATCCGGTGCTGCTCGGCGAGTGCCTGGCCGGCGCGCTCTACGGCGAGGACTTCCGTCGCCTGCTGCACGACCTCGGCTGTGCCGATGCGCGCACGCTCGTCAGCACGCCGCTGTCGATCGACGATCCGGCGGTGGCCGCGAAGATCGGCATGGTCGGCTTCAGTTCGCGCACCGTGCGCGCCTTCAGGCTGCCGCTGGAGGACCGCTGCGAGGACTACGGACAGGTCGCCACCTACCTCGGCGGCATCGACGAGGCGCCGCACGCCTTCGTGCTCGACGACCACCACCGCTTCGAGCGCGGCCGGCCGCTGCGGGTCTGCGGCAACACCGCCGACATGCTCGGCGGCAGCCGCTACGCGCGCTTCTTCCGCATCGACGGCGACAAGTCGGTCCACTTCGGCCTGTTCGACTGCGCGCCGGCGGCCAGCGTGGCGGCACCGCCGGGCGCCGGCGCCTGCTGCTGATGCCGGCGCTGGCCGACCTCGCCGTGGTGGTGCCGGTCGGGCCGGGCGACGCCGCCTGGCGCGCGCTGCTGCCGGCGCTCGCCGCGCTGCCTGCCGAGGCCGAGATCGTTCTGTCGCTGGTCGAGGGCGATGCGCAGCCGGTCGACGTGCCGGCCCGCGTGCGCGTGCTGCGCGGCAGCGCCGGGCGCGCCGCTCAGCAGAATCGCGGCGCCGCTGCCACCTCGCGGCCCTGGCTGTGGTTCGTGCACGGCGACAGCCGCGTCGACGCCGGCGTGCTCGACGCCATCGCCCGGCTCCCCGACGCGCCGGCGCTGGCCTACTGCGACCTCGCCTTCCACGACGGGCCCTGGCTGATGCGCCTGAACGCGCTCGGCGCCTTCGTGCGCAGCCGCTGGCTCGGCCTGCCGTTCGGCGACCAGGGCCTGCTGCTGCGCCGCGTCGACTTCGATGCGCTCGGCGGCTTCGACGCGCGCGTCGGCGGCGGCGAGGACCACGCCCTGGTCTGGGCGGCGCGCCGCGCGCGTCTGCCGCTGGTCCCGCTGGGGGTGCGCCTGCCGACCAGCGCGCGCAGGTACGCCGAGCGCGGCTGGTGGCGGACCACGGCGCGCCACCTGCGGCTGACCTGGGCGCAGGCGCGACGCTTTTCCGCGGGCCGGCCGTGAGCGGCGCCATCGCCCTCTTCGTCAAGACGCCGGGCCGTTCGCCGCTGAAGACGCGGCTCGCCGCGGCGATCGGCCGGCCGGCGGCCGAAGGCTGGTATGCGGCGGCCTGCGCGGCGACGCTGGAGGTCGTGCAGCGCTTCGAGCGCAGCTGCGGCGCGCAGGCGTACTGGGCGGTGGCCGAAGACGACGCACTCGACGATCCGCGCTGGACCGCGCTGCCGCGCATCGCCCAGGGCGACGGCGGGCTGGGGGCGCGCATGGCCCGCGTGCATGCCGAGCTCGTCGCACGGCACGGCCGCGGCCTGCTGGTCGGCGCCGATGCCCCGCAGCTCACCAGCGCAATGCTCGTCGAGGCCGATGCCTGGTTGGCCGATGACGCGCCGCGTCTGGTCGATGGCCCGGCCGCCGACGGCGGCTTCTGGCTGTTCGGCGGCAATCGCGCGCTGCCGCCGGCCGACTGGGAGGCGGTGCCCTACAGCTGCGAAAACACGCTGCAGCGCTTCCGCTCGACGCTGGCGGCGCACGGCGAATGGCGCGCCGTTGCCGAGTTGCGCGACGTCGACACCCCGGCCGACCTCGCCGCGCTGCCCGCGGCGCTCGACGCGCTGTCCGACTCGACCCCGGCGCAGCGTCGGCTCGCCACTTTGACCCGCGCCCTGCTCGGCGAGGCGGTGCGCGCATGAGTCTCGACGTCATGGCGATCGAGGGCCCGCTGCGCCTGGGCGCGTTCGCCCTGCTCGGCGTGGCGATCTTCGGCGCGCAGCGTATCTGGGCGCTGCGCGGCGACGGTCGCGCCGACCGCCGCCTGCTGCGCAACCTCGGCCTGGTGGCGATCGACAGCCTGCTGCTGCGGCTGGCCTTTCCGCTGCTCGCGGTCGGCCTCGCCGTGGAGGTGTCGGCGCGCGGCGGCGGGGTGTTCGGCGCGCTGGCCTGGCCGCACGCCGTCGAGTTCGTCCTCGCGCTGCTGCTGCTGGATCTCGCGATCTACTGGCAGCACCGCCTGTTCCACCGCATCCCGCTGTTCTGGCGGCTGCACCGCGTCCATCACAGCGACACCGCTTTCGACGTCTCCACCGGCGTGCGCTTCCATCCGCTGGAGATCGCCGCTTCGATGGCGATCAAGCTCGGTCTCGTCCACGCGCTCGGCCCCGATCCCTGGGCCGTGCTCGCCTTCGAGCTCCTGCTCTCGCTGGGCAGCCTCGCCACGCATGCCGACATCGCCCTGCCGCCTGCGCTGGACCGCCGCCTGCGCTGGCTGCTGGTCACGCCCTCGATGCACCGCATCCATCACTCGACGTGGCAGCCCGAGACCGACAGCAACTACGGCTTCCACCTGTCGCTCTGGGATCGCCTTTTCATGAGCTACCGCGCCCAGCCGCGCAGCGACGAGCGCAGCATGCCGATCGGCCTCGAGCACTTCCGATCGCCCACCGACCAGACCCTCGTCGCCCTGCTCATCCAGCCCTTCCGCTCGCCATCGCCCCCCAACCCGACCGAACCCCCGTAGGCTCTTCCGCTCACCGCTCACCGCTCACCGCTCACCGCTCACCGCTCACCGCCCACCGCTCACGAGACCCCACCCGCATGCGCGACACCTGGCCCCTCCTGCAAGGCGGCGACTTTCCCGCCATCGAGCGCCGCGCGCTGGCCACGCTGCAGCTCAACCTCGGCTACCTGTGCAACATCAGCTGCATCCACTGCCACGTGAACGCCGGGCCACGGCGCACCGAGCTGATGGATCGCGCGACGATGCAGCTCGCACTCGACGTCGCCGAGCGCCACGCGGTGCGCCAGTTCGACCTCACCGGCGGTTCGCCGGAGATGAATCCCGAGTTCCGCTGGCTGGTCGCGGCGGCGCGCGCGCGCGGCATCGCGGTGATGGACCGGCTCAATCCGACCATCATGGAAGAGCCCGGCTACCAGTGGGTCGGCGAGTTCCTCGCCACCCACCAGGTCGAGGCGGTGGCCTCGCTGCCCTGCTACAGCGCCGCCAATGTCGACGAACAGCGCGGCGACGGTGTGTTCGAGTCTTCGATCCGCGCGCTGCAGCGGCTCAACACGCTCGGCTACGGCCAGCCCGGCAGCGGTCTCGTGCTCAACCTCGTCTACAACCCGAACGGCGCCTTCCTGCCGCCCGACCAGGGCAGGCTGGAGGCCGACTACAAGCGCCTGCTCGGCGAGCGCTTCGGCATCGTCTTCAACCACCTGTTCGCATTGGCCAACATGCCGATCAAGCGCTACGGCTCATGGCTGCTGTCGAAGGGCAAGTTCGACGACTACATCGCCACGCTGCGCGGCGCGCATCGCGCCGAGAACGTCGAGGCGGTGATGTGCCGCGACCTGGTCAGCGTCGACTGGCGCGGTTACCTGTACGACTGCGACTTCAACCAGATGCTCGACCTGCCCAGCGAATCGGCGGACGGCGAACGACCGCACCTGCGCGACCTGCTCGACGGCGCCGTGCCGAGGCGCATCGCGGTGGCCAGGCACTGCTTCGGCTGCACCGCGGGGCAGGGCTCGAGCTGCGGCGGCGCGCTCGGCGGCTGAGCCCGGGTCACCCAACGCGCCCGGCTTGCAGTACAGTGCCGCCACGGTGGCAAGGGCGCCGACGCGGGCAGGGGGCAGAAAGCGCGCGCGGTGGACGCGGGCACGCACAGGATGGCGTGACCGGCGCGGCCTGCCCCTTCCGGCCGACGCGGCTGCGCCGCCGACGCCTCACTGACCCCGAACATCAAGAATCGAGGATGCGAACATGATCAGACACCATCTCCTTGCGCTCGCCACCGCGTCGACCCTGCTGCTGTCTTCGGCCGCGCAGGCCGAGGGCGGCAATCTGTACCTCTACGGGCATCTCGGCCAGGCGATGATCGAAGAACGTCTGCTGGTGTCCTACGAGGACGACAGCGACACCTCGATCGGCGTACGTCTGGGCTGGAACGTCAACAGCTGGCTCGGCGTCGAGGTCGGCTACAGCAACTTCGGCGAGTTCCAGTCGACCTGCTGCGTGCCCGGCCCGTTCCAGCGGCTCGACTACGACACCGTCGAGCTCGGCCTGCGCGGCCGCTGGGCGTTCGGCGATTCGAGCTGGTACGGCGTCGGCCGCGCCGGCGTGCATCGCTGGGACGACGGAACCGGCCGCGGCTCGCGCCGGGACAGCTACTACGGCGTCGGCCTGGGCTATCGGATCGACGAGCGGTTCTCGGTGGGCGTCGACTACGACCTGTACCAGACCGACAACGCCTTCCGCGACGTGGACCGGGTCGGCGTCGGCGTCGAAGTCGCCTTCTGACCGGCGGCGCGCCGCGCCCGGCGCGGCGCAGCCCCGGAGCGGGCGGTTGGGGGAGGGGTGGGTCGCGACGTTCGGGCTCAAGTCCCGCGACCCCTCCCCGACCCTCCCCTGCCGGGCGCAGGGCAGCGGGCAAGGAGCGCAACGCACGCTTGGGCCCCTCTCGGGCGCGGCGCAGCCGCGCAAGGGGAGGTCGGGCGGGGGACGCGGACTCCCGTCTCGTCCCCCGACCGCGAATCAGCCTCCCAGCGTGCAGCTCGCCAGCGACTCGCCGCCGGCGCGCGCCCACTGTTCGTCTGCCGCCTCGGCCTGCTCCCGTTCGGGCGGAAAGTCGATCCGGGCGACGTGGTTGCTGTCCGGCGTGGCGCGGATGTTGGTGAGGCCCTCGAAGCGCATCAGCCGCTGGTCGCGCTCGCGGTAGGACACGTCGATGGCGTCGGCGAACCAGCCCAGCACGCCGGTCAGCGCCAGCCGGAACACGCTGGCGGGCTCGCCGTAGAGATCCTCGCTGCGCAGTTTCCTGACGCTGAAGCGATAGGCAGCGAGGCGACTGGGCACGAGGAACTCGAGGCGCACCGACTCGCCGCGCTGCAGCGCGTCCCAGCGGGCGCGGACGAACTCGTCGAAGCCGGCATCCACCACCAGCGACTCGCCGGCCTGCACCGCCTCGCGCTGCTCGTCGGCGCTGGCACCGGGCCGGTAGAACGCTTCGCCGCGCCCGGCGTCGCCGCCGAAGCCCTCGACGTAACCGAAGCGCACGTCGTCCATGCGGAAGCGCGGCGCGTACAGCGGATCGCGGTAGTCGACCCGCTTGCGGGCGAAGGCCTGGCCGTCGGGGCAGCGATACAGCACCAGCCGCTCCAGCGGCGTCGCGCCGTCGTAGCGCACCAGGTGGTGCTCCTCGTAGATCAGCCCGCCGGCCGGCGTGCGCGCCTCGCCGATGTAGCCGCGCAGCGGCGCATTGGCGGAGGCGGTGGTGGCCAGGGCGAGCAGCAGGCAGGTCGGCAGGGCGGTCTTCATGGGCGACAGCATAGGGCCGCATCGCGCCCGATGCAGCGCGCCTGCGTCCGGATGTTCAGCGACGTGACGGACTCGCGACGGAAGGTCGGCGCGGGAGGCGCCTTGCCCGACCGCCCCTCAGATCGCCGACTTCAGCCCGATGCTGGCCATCCACTTGGGCAGCTCGTGGCGCGCGTGCTGGTAGCCGGCCTCGACCACGTCGTCGAAGCGGTCGACGCTGAGCATGCTGAACTTGTGCACGTCCGGGCGCAGCAGCAGGTCGGCGCGCTCGCCGAGTTCGCGCACCCGCGCCATCGTGCCGACCTCGATCGCCTTGAGCATCACCGTGCCCAGGCCCGGCACGCGCGGACCGCGCCTGCCCATCAGCTTAGCGCGCAGCAGCTGCCAGGCCGAAGGCACCGTCTGGTAGTCGACGCGATGCTCCTTGCGGGTGGTCAGCTCGATCGCGACCACCCGCGCCACCGGCTTCGACTGCATCACGTCGACCGGCATGTTGTTGATCACCGCGCCGTCGACCACCAGCTGGCCGTCGATCACCGCCGGCGGCAGCACGCCGGGCAGGGCGACGCTGGCGCGCACCGCGCGCCACAGCGGGCCGCGCTCCAGCAGCACCTGCGCGCCGGTGGACAGGTTGGTGGCCACGCAGAAGAACGGAATCGGCATGTCCTCGATGTTGCCCTGGAGGTGCCGCTTGACCAGGCCCTCCATCCGCCGGCCGTCGAGCAGCGCGACCAGCGGCAGGGTGTAGTCGGAGAACGGCCTGCCCTTGACGAAGGCGGCGCGGGCCACGGCGACGGCCTGCTCGGGCGTCCAGTCGAGGCCGATCGGTGACGCCATCGCCGCGCCGATGCTGGCCCCGCCCACCCAGTCGATCGGCATGCCGGCTTCGCGCATCGCCCGGTAGGCGCCGAGATGGGCGAAGCCGCGTGCCGCGCCGCCGCTCAGCACCAGGCCGATGGCGCGCCCGCACAGCACCCGCAGCACGCGCTGCACGTCGTCGGGGCGGTCGCGGCGGACGTGCAGGTGCACGTCGACGCGGCGCGGCGCCAGCCAATCGGCGGTGCCGGAGATGCCCTGTGCCGCGTCGGGCTGCAGCAGCACCAGCACCCGCCGCGATCCGGTCACGACCTCGGGGCCGGAGATCAGGTCGGCTTCCCAGCGCCGCCGCTGCGGGTCGCTGCCGGACTCGGCCACGTGGACGATGACGTCGGCCTGGCGCACCGCGTAGCGCGACCACGGCGAACTGCTGCCGTCGGTGCGGTAGACGACGAAGCGCGAGGCGAACTCCTGCTCGGCCAGCCAATGGCGCAGGCGGTCGTCGAGCGCTTCGTCGTCGGCGAGGCGATCGACCGGCGCGCCCGCCGCGCCCAGCGTCTCGCGCGACAGCTCGAGCGTGCGACCGTCGGCGGCGAGGCCGGCGCACAGGGCGGCGCAGAACGCATCGACCCGCGGCGAGCGATCCAGCGCGACCAGCGCCAGCGTGCGCGGAGGCCGCGCCCCGGCCGGGCGCGGACCCATCCGCTGCTGCAGCCGGCTGGCGACGCTGGCGGCCAGGTGCAGGATCAGCTTCGGATTCCTGCCCGCCATCTTCTCGAAGGTGGCGCGGTCGAAGCGCAGCAGCACGCTGTCGCGGATGGCGCGCACCCCGGCGCTGCGGCCGGCGCCGGTCAGCAGACCGACCTCGCCGACGCTCTCGCCGGGGCCCACCTCGCCGATCAGGGTCGGATCGTCGCCCGATTCGCGCCAGACCTGCAGGCGTCCGCGCACCAGCAGGTACAGCGCGTCGCCCGGGTCGCCCTGGCGGAACAGCCAGGTGTTGCCGGCCAGCACCAGCGTCTCGATGGCGTCGAGCCAGTCGTGTTCGCCGGCCAGCGACATGCCGAAGTGGCGTTCGAGCAGCTTCAGCGTGGCGTCGTCGACGCCGCTGATGCGGCGCAGCTGTACGGTTTCCTGCTGGGTCATCGCTGGCGCCTCTCGCGGCCGTCCCAGCGCATCGCCTGCAGCGTCTCGAGGATCTGCCCGATCGAGGCCAGCAGGCCTGCGGTCTTGCGCTCGTCCTCGGCGTCGAACGGCTGGCCGTCCCGGCGGTTGAGCACCTGGGCGACGGCGAACACCGCGCCGCCGCGATCGACGATCGGCATGCACAGGATCGAGCGCGTGCGGTAGCCGAACATGCGGTCGACGTCGGGATTGAAGCGCGGGTCGGCGTAGGCGTCGTCGACCCGCTCGGCGACGCCGCTGGCGGCCACCGCGCCGGCGATGCCGCTGCCGATCGGGATGCGGACCTCCTTGCCTTCCAGCCCCTCGGTGATGCGCAGCCACAGCGTCTGGGTGCGGCGATCGACCAGGAACAGCGAGGCGCGCTCGGCGTCGAGCAGCTGGGCGACCTTGCGGGTCACCGCGAACAGCGCCTGCTCGAGCATCGAGCGGAACACCTGGTCGCTGGCCAGCGAGGTGGCGTCGAGGAAGCGGCCGGCCTCGCCGGCGATCTCGGAGAGGCGCTCCTCGAAGCCGTGCGGGTCGAGCGCGTCGATCTCGGCGCCGATGTCCTGCTTGAGCCGGTTGTCGGCCAGCGCCCGCATCATCATCTGGTTGTTGGCCAGCACCGACTCCGAGAAGGTCGACAGGCGGCCGTCCTCGAGGTGGACGATGCGGTCGGCGATGTCGAGGATGCGGTTGTCGTGGGTGACCAGCAGGATGGTGCAGCCCTGCTCCTTGGCCAGCGTCTTCATCCGGTCGACGACTTCGCGGCCGGACTGCTTGTCGAGCGAGGCGGTGGGCTCGTCGGCCAGCAGCATCGACGGCTCGGCGGCCAGCGCGCGGGCGATCGCCACGCGCTGGCGCTGGCCGCCGGACAGCGCCTCGGCCTTGTAGTGGATGCGGTGGCCAAGTCCGACCGCCTCGAGCATCTCCGTGGCGACGCGGCGCGCCTCGGCGCCCTTGTAGCGGCCGGTGACGCGCAGCCCGAGCTCGACGTTCTGCAGCGCGGAGAGCGCACCGAGCAGGTTGTGCTGCTGGAAGATGAAGCCGATCCGCCTGCGCACGCGCTCGAGCGCCGCCGGCCTGGCGCCGCGCAGCTCCTCGCCGAGCACGCGCACGCTGCCTTCCTGCGCCGAGCGCAGCGCGCCGACCAGGGTGAGCAGCGTCGTCTTGCCCGAGCCGGAAGGGCCGGTGACGATCACGATCTCGCCCTCCGGGATCTCGACGTCGATGCCGTGCAGGATCTGCTTGCGCAGGCTGCCCTTGCCGTAGAAGTGGTTGAGGCCTTCGATCGAGACCGGCGCGAGGGCCATCAGAACACCTCGGCCGGATCCAGCCGGC
>VFQU01000557.1_pt1 | contig 31512 bp, 27 predicted proteins | sample 3512311 | NCBI WGS metagenome assembly VFQU01 (sample SAMN10412377, study PRJNA504923) | tailings metagenome | isolation source: Relicate 3 Philex TSF3 active mining site | place: Philippines: Tuba, Benguet | collected 2017-08-29
CTCGACCACAAGGCCGCCAACGAGGGCATGCACCTGCCCGAGGATGTACGCATCTTTCTGGCCACCCGCACCAAATCCAACATCCGCGAGCTCGAAGGGGCGCTGGTGAAGCTGACGGCCTACTCCTCGGTAACCGGCACCCCCATTACCCTCGAGATGGCCAAGCAGTTGCTGAAGCATCTGACACAGGCCAACGAGAAGCGCATCACCCTCGATGCCATACAGAAGGCCGTCGCCGAACGCTTTGACCTGATGCCGAACCAACTGAAGGCCAAGTCTAACGAGCGGCGCATTGCCTATCCCCGGCAGATTGCCATGTACCTGGCCAAGGAACTCACCACCGCGTCACTGCTCGAAATCGGCCGCGCCTTCGGCAACAAGCATCACACAACGGTGCTGCACTCGATTCAGAAAATTGACCAGTTGCGGCACAAGGATGCGGATTTGAACAGGCTGCTCCACAGCCTAATTGATTCATTCCATGGGTGATAGTGAGTTTTCCACAATTTCGCCCGTTTTTCGCCATACGAACGAAAGCGGAAAAGGGAAGGTGGGGGGCAGAGCGCTTTTGGGCGCACACAACCCTTTCCAGTCCATTGATGGCAAGAAGCGTTTTTGTTTTGTACAATTTAGAGAGATATCCACATTTCCGAAGGACCGACTATTACGGTTCTAAAAGAGATACAATTTAAGATCCTGTACTCTTTGAAATCACCGAAGGGCAACCACGAATGGAATTCAGCGTAAAGCAGTCGGACCTCGTTAAGGAGCTCAACCTCTCCCAGGGCGTTGTGGAGAAGAAGACGACGATCCCCATCCTCTCGAACGTCCTCATTGAGACGGGCGACGGGATGATCCACCTGACCGCGACTGACCTCGAATTGGGCATCCGCTGCAGTTGTCCGGCACGCATCATCAAGCCCGGCTCAGGCACCCTGCCGGCCCGCCGGCTGCTCGACTACATCCGCCTGCTGCCCGACGCTGAAGTGAACTTCAAGGTGATGGACAACCAGTGGGCCAACATTGTCTGCGGCCGCTCGCGTTCGCGCATTGCCGGCATGAGCCGCGAAAGCTATCCGGAACTGCCGCAGATGCCGCCCTCGCTGGGTGAAATTCCGGCCGCGGTCCTCTCCTCGATGATCCAGAAGACGATCTTCGCCATCTCCAATGAGGAAAGCCGCTTCACGCTCAACGGCTCGCAGATGTTGATGACCGACAAAGCGCTCACCATGGTGGCCACCGATGGCCATCGTCTGGCGCTTACCGAATACAAAGTGGCTAACCCGGGCGTGGAAGGCACCTACAAGACGCTGCTGCCGAAGAAAGCGATGAATGAGCTGCTGAAGCTGGCAGCCGATGCCGAAGACGGCGCCATGTTCCTCTTCAGCGGCGATGAGAATCATCTCTTCTTCCAATTGGGCGAGCGCCTGCTGCTGAGCCGCAAGCTGACTGGCAACTTCCCCGATTTTGAGCGCGTGCTACCCAAGACGCAAACCCACCAGGTGGTCCTCGGGCGGGACGAGATGAAGTCCACCATCCAGCGCGTCAGCCAGTTTTCCGAAGAACGTTCCCGCGCCATCCGGCTACAGTTTGCCGAAGCGGAAATGAAAGTCTTCTCCTCGCTCTCCGAAACAGGCGAGAGCGAAGAAACAATCGCGATTGACTACAACGGTCCGGCTACGGATATCGGCTTCAATGCCGCCTATCTGCTGGACTTTCTGAGCGCCAACAGCGAAGGGGCGTTCAGCTTTCTGTTCAATGACGCCCAGAGCGCCGGTGAAATGAGACCCGCCGCGGCGGGAGATGGTGAAAAGAAAGGGGGAGAGGTAGCTTACACCTACCGCTACGTCGTGATGCCCATGCGCATCTGACAACCCACGAGAATGGCTGATAACCAAGCTTACGATTCCTCCAGTATCAAGATCCTGGAAGGCCTGGAGGCGGTGCGCAAGCGCCCCGCGATGTACATTGGCTCCACTGGTGAAATGGGGCTGCACCACCTCGTCTATGAGGTGGTGGACAACTCGGTGGACGAGGCGCTGGCCGGTTACTGTACCGAGATCAACGTCGTCATCCATACCGACAACTCGATTTCCATTTCCGATAACGGCCGCGGCATTCCCGTGGACATACATGCTACGGAAGGTGTATCCGCCGCCGAAGTCGTGCTCACCAAGTTGCACGCGGGCGGCAAGTTCGACTCGAACACCTACAAGGTTTCCGGTGGTCTGCACGGCGTTGGCGTCAGCTGCGTCAACGCGCTCAGTGAGTGGCTGCATCTCGAAATCTGGCGCGGCGGGCAAACCTGGGAACAGGATTACGAGCGTGGCGTCCCCAAGGCGCCCCTGAAGGCCACCGGCAAGGCTGGCAAGAAGACTGGCACCAAGATCACCTTCAAGGCCGACAACACCGTGATGGACACGGTGGAATTCAATTTCGACACCATCTCCACGCGTCTGCGCGAACGCGCCTTCCTGAACAAGGGCCTCAAGATCAACATCCTCGATGAGCGCGAGGAAGGTAAGAGTCACGAGTTTCTCTATGAAGGCGGCATCGCCGAGTTCATCAAGCATCTGAACAAAGGCAAGCAGGTACTGCACGAAAAGCCCATCTACTTTGAGGGCGATCGCGACCTGCCAAACGATCAGGGCAAGGTGTACATGGAAATTGGTCTCCAGTACAACGACGCCTATTCGGAAACCCTTTTCAGCTTTGCCAACAACATCAACACCAAGGATGGCGGTACTCACCTCACCGGCTTCCGTACCGCGCTGACACGCACCATTAACGCCTCGGGCGAAGCCGCCGGCCTGTTCAAAGACGTCAAGGAACGCCTGAGTGGCGACGACGTGCGCGAAGGTCTCACGGCGGTGATCAGCGTGAAGCTGCCCCAGCCGCAGTTTGAAGGGCAGACCAAGGGCAAGCTGAACAGCGACATCACTGGCCAGGTGCAGCAGGTCGTCAACGAAAAGCTGCAGGAATACTTCGACAAGAACCCGGCCGTGATGAAGCGCATCGTCTCAAAGGCGATCGATGCGGCCCGTGCCCGTGAAGCCGCCCGCAAGGCGCGCGACCTCACGCGGCGCAAGGGTGCGCTCGATGGTTCCGGCCTGCCCGGCAAACTGGCTGACTGCCAGGAAAAAGACCCCACGCGCTGCGAACTCTTCCTGGTGGAAGGCGAATCGGCCGGCGGCACTGCCAAGGGTGGACGCGACCGCCGCTATCAGGCCATTCTGCCGCTGCGCGGCAAAATCCTGAACGTCGAAAAAGCCCGCTACGACAAGATGCTGGGCCACGAAGAAATCCGCGCCATGATCACGGCCATTGGCACCGGCATTGGCAAGGATGATTTCGACATCGCCCGGCTGCGCTACGGCAAGATCATCATCATGACGGACGCCGACGTCGACGGCAGCCACATCCGCACCCTGCTGCTCACCTTCTTCTACCGGCACATGCAGCAGTTGATTGACCGCGGTCACGTCTTCGTCGCCCAACCGCCGCTCTACCTCATCAAGAAAGGTAAGAGCGAGAAGTACATCAAAAACGACGCCGAGTTCACCAAGGAAATTCTGCGCCGCGCCAGCGACAGCATCACCATTGAGGTGGCGGGCAAGAAACTCGAAGGCGCTGAGATGCGCAACTTCCTCGCCGCCCTGGATGAGCTGGTGGAAGTCACCCGCAAAGTAGAGCGGCGCCTGCGGGATGCGCGGGCTGTCGAAGCCCTGCTCAGCCAGAGCTTCACGCTCGAAAGCAAAGAGAATTTCTCCACTCCCGAAGAGCTCGAAAAACTGCAGAAGCTGCTGGCCACCAAGGGCATTGAGTCCCACATCGAGCCAGATGAGGAACATTCCACCTTCCAGCTTTACTTCGAGGATGCCACTCGGGCCAAGCGCATTATCGGCCTCGAGTTGGGCGCCGCCGCGGAGTACCGCCGCATGCGGGCGCTGGTTAAGCAGGTGAACCTCGAAAGCCTGCCGCCCTTCCATCTGCTGAAGGAAAACGGCAGCCGCGAAGAGGTCCCCGACTGGCGGACCCTGCTCGAGCGCGCCAAAGAAGAAGGTATGTCGGGCGCGAACGTCTCCCGCTATAAAGGCTTGGGTGAAATGGACGCCGAGCAGTTGTGGAAGACCACCATGAACATCGAGACTCGCACCCTGCTGCGCGTGGACCTGAAGGACCTCGTCGAAACCGATGAGATCTTCTCCACTCTCATGGGCGACGACGTCGAAAGCCGCCGCAAGTTCATCGAAGATAACGCACTCGACGTGCGCAACCTCGATATCTAGAACTCCAGCACAATCTTGCCGAAGTGGGCTGCGCTTTCCAGATAGCGCAGCGCCAGCTGTATCTCAGCCGCAGCGAAGGTGGTGTCCATCACCGGGCGCAAATGCGCCTGCGTGATGGCCTGATTCAGATCGCGGAACATATCGCGCGATCCCACGTAGATGCCCTGTACGTGCAGGTGCTTGTGCAGAATTGGCGCAATGTTCACCGCGCCCTGTATGCCCGTCAGCACGCCGATGACGCTCACGGTGCCGCTGGCCTTGACGGCATCGAGCGACTGCTCGAGCGTAGCCACCCCGCCCACTTCCACCACATGGTCTACCCCGCCCGCCTTGGCAATCAGTTTGCCCCAGGCTGGCGTTTCCTGGTAATTGATCACCCAATCCGCGCCCAGAGCCCGCAGTTTTTCGATCTTCTCCGCGTGGCTGGAGGTGGCGATCACCCGCGCCCCGGCGAGCTTGGCCAGTTGCAGCGCGAAGACACTGACGCCACCGGAGCCTTGCACCAGCACGGTTTGCCCGGGCCGCAACTTTCCGCTGGCGAACAGAGCATTCCAGGCAGTGACCGCCGCGCAGGGCAGTGTCGCCGCTTCGCGCGCGCTCAGGTGCGGCGGAATCGCCACCAGGGCGCTGGCCGGCAGCACTACTTCTTCGGCCAGCACACCATCCACGGCGCCGCCCAGGGCGGAACGGCCATGATCGCTGTGATAGGGCCCGGTAAGCCAGCTGCTCATGAAGAGCGCGGCAACGCGGTCGCCCACCTGCCACTCGGTGACGCCCGGCCCCAGGGCCAGCACTTCACCCGCGCCGTCGCTCAAGGGCACGCGCGGCAGCGGCATCTTCGGGTTATAGCGGCCCGTGGCCACCAGGTAATCGCGATAGTTCAACGAACAGGCATGTATGCCCACCAGCACTTCGCCGGGCCCGGGTTCCGGCCGCGGAACTTCGCGCCATTCGATGTTCTCGATGCCGAAGCCATGGTTCAAGATTGCCTGTCGCACACCTACATCTTAGGGAAGTAGCAAGCGCAAGGGGAAGAGTGGCGAAAGCGCGACGTACTCCATCTGCGCGAGGTTCTCCCGCAAGAGCGGCAGCGCGGCCAGACTGGCGCGCGCCTCTTCCACTGAGGTGCAGTTCAACACGAACACCACGCCCAGTCCGTCGGCCCGCCCGTACCACTGCTGGATCTTGCCCTCCAGATGCAGCTGCACCGTGGCGCGTATTTCCTCCGGCATGACAGCCATGATTCTGGCCCGCTCGATGCCGGGCTTGACGGCCAGCATGGCCAGCACCTGCGTGACGGGCCGGGGCGGTGGAGGAGGCGCTGTAGCAGCGGCCTGGGAAAGAGCAAGGAAAAGAACAACGGAAAGCATGATGACTCCTTTAGAGATAGGTCCAGAACCAGTGTTTCTGGCTGGCCTTGAATGCGCCATAACGGCGCGCTAGCGGGTACAGCAAGAGCAGAGTCGCCAGCCAGACCAGGTAAAGGCCCGTGAGGCCCAACCCATAGTCGGCCGGCGCGGGTGAAGGCGGGCGGCGCAGAAAGAAGGGGTCCTGCCAGAGCCATGCGGCACTGCCATGGCGTAACCAGGAATACACAATCGCCGCGGCGTGAATGACGGGCAAGTGCAGCAGATAGAAAAATAGCGGCACGCGGCCAAAACCCAGCAGTACGTTATGCACCGGGCCCGGCAGCGTCCACCGTTCCAGCCAGCGCAGCGCCAGCAGTGCCGCCCCGAGGGTAATCAGCAAATAGCTCAACGAGGGCGGATACTTCGCCACATTGAGAAACGAAAGCCAGCTTGCCTGCCACGGCACGGGGTCCCCATAAAGGTTGAAGCCGCGCAGCACCACAAACACGAGCAGCGCCGCGCTCCCAGCCCGGCCCAACCATTGCTGCCGCCGTGCCGCGGGCCAGAGCCAGACTTCCCCCATCGCGTAACCCAACAGCAGCACACCCCACCACGGCACCAGCGGATACAGCGAGGCCACCGTCTGCCCGCTCTCAAAGCGCTGGAACTGGATGGAATGCAGCCACGCCCAGACTGGCTGCCGCCAGCCATCGGTGGCGTTGTGCAATGCAATCATGGCCAGCCCCAGGCCTCCCAGCCAGCGCGAGGGCAGAAGCACCAGCGGGCTTGTCAGCAGCATCGACAGGCCGATCACCCAGATCACCTGCAGGCGGACAAAGCGCAGGTCCCATTGAAGTGACCAGCCGAGGGGCGTAATCACCAGCACCTCCAGCGCAATCAGCCACAGACCGCGCGTGGCCAACAGGCGCGCCAATTGTCCGGTGCTGCGCCCCCGCGAAGCCCAGAGATACGCACCCACCCCAGCCAGCAGAATGAAGGCCGGCGCGCAGAAGTGCGTTACCCAGCGCGTCAGAAACCAGGCCGGCGTGGTGCGCGCCAAATCGGTGGGCTCAAATGCCGCCGCGGAAAAGAAATCGCGCACGTGGTCCAGGGCCATCAGGAGGATCACCAAACCGCGCAGCAGATCCAGAGCGGAAAATCGCATTACTTGTATATACAAGTTTCTGGCGGCGAGCGCAACAGAATTGTTATCCTCGTGAGCAAATGCCTCAATTGCCAATCTGCCTCTGCGCCTCATTGCGGCAAGTGAGCCGCATGGTGACGCAAAGTTATGACGAGGTTTTTCGCCCGCTGGGGCTGACGGCCATGCAGTTTTATCTGCTGATGGAAATACAGACAGCTCGTGGCATTACGCCCAGCGTGCTGGCCGAGCGGGCGGGGCTCGATCTCACTACCCTCAGCCGCAGCCTCGCGCTGCTCGAACGCAACGGCTGGGTGGAAAGCGGCACTGGTGAAGACCGCCGCAGCAAACAGTTTCAACTCACGAAAAAAGGCGCGGCCCTGGTGAAGCGGGCCTTCCCGAAATGGCAGGCCGCTCAGCAACAGGCCCTGGCGCAGTTGGGCCCGGGCGCCTGGGAAAGCCTGCGGCCGCTTCTGGAGCGTTTGACTACGGGAACCACGGAACAGCGATAGAATCAGGGCAAACCTCAAATTGGAGAAGTGTGCCCATGTTCCGCTTTGATGCCGACAAACCCGCCGAATTCTGTGATGGAACGCGCCGCCGCGACTTTCTCCATGCCGGTTCACTGGCCACGCTGGGCCTCGGCATGACGCAGTTCACCGCGCTCAAGGCCATGGGCGCGGTGGACAATGCGCAGTCCGACGTCAACTGCATCTTCCTCATGCTTGTCGGCGCACCCAGCCAGATGGACACCTGGGACATGAAGCCCAACGCGCCCAGCGAAATCCGCGGCCCCTTCAAGCCCATCAAGACCAACGTGCCGGGCATCGAGATCAGCGAGATCTTCCCGCGCATGGCCAAACACGCTGACAAGTATTCCATCGTGCGCGGCATGTATCACACGGCCGCGGCGGTGCATGACACCGGCCACCAGATGATGCAGACCGGGCGGCTCTTTCAGGGTGGCGTCGAGCACCCGCATTTCGGTTGCGTGCTCAGCAAACTGAAGGGCCCCAAGGGCGACGTGCCGCCCCATGTCCTCCTGCCCCGGCCCATCGGCAATACCGGCGGCAATATGCCGCACGGGCAGAGCGCGGGCTTTCTCGGCAAAACCTACGACCCCTTCGTGCTCAACGCTGACCCGAGCGACCCCAACTTCCGTGTCCCCGACATGCTGCCGCCTGACTACCTGACGGCCCTGCGCGTAGATCGCCGCAAGAACTGGCGCGCCGCCGTTGATCAGGCCGTCAACCGCTTTGAAACCTCGCAGGACGCCCGCCTGATGGACAACACCTTCCACCAGGCCTACACGCTGATGTCCAGCGCCAAGGCCCGCGAGGCTTTTGAGCTCCACCGCGAGCCCGAAGCCGTGCGCGAAAAATACGGCCTCAACCGCTTTGGCCAAAGCTGCCTGCTGGCGCGGCGCATGGTGGAAGCGGGCGTGCGCTTTGTCACCATCAACATGTTCGAAACCGTGTTTGACGAAATCACCTGGGACATACACGGTTCGAAACCCTTCTCGCCCATCAGCTGCTACAAAGATCTCGTCGGCCCCATGTTTGACCACGCCTATGCGTCGCTGCTCGAAGACCTGAGCGATCGCGGCTTGCTGGCCAACACGATGGTGGTGGCCTGCGGCGAGTTTGGCCGCACCCCCAAGATCAACCCCGCCGGTGGCCGCGACCACTGGCCGCAATGCTGGAGCATGTTGATGGGCGGCGGCCCGCTGAAGGGTGGCCGCATCATTGGCGCCTCTGACGAAATCGGTGGCTACCCGAAAGACCGGCCGACTTCCCCCATGGAAGTGGCGGCCACCATTTACAAGGGCCTCGGTATTGACCTCGACACGGAATTGCCCGGCGCACAGGGCCGCCCCATTCCCCTCGTCGAACGCGACGTCAAACCCATACTCGAATTGTTCAGCTAAAGGAAGCACCCATGCGCAAGGCAATCTGGATGCTGGCGTGCGCCACCCTGTGGGCCGCGCCGGCGGAATTGAAGGTTTATCCCGGCGACATCACGCTCGCCTCGCGCGAGGCGCGCCAGCAACTGCTGGCACAAGCCAGCGTCGACGGCCGCGGTGAGGACTGGACGCGCAGCGCCACCTGGCAGAGCAGCAACCCGGCCGTAGTGAAGGTGGAAGCCGGCGGCCTGTTGACGCCCGTGGGTGACGGCGAGGCCGTCATCACCGCGCGCCAGGGCAATGTGCAAGCCACCGCGCGTGTGCTGGTGAAGGGCACCGGTCAGCCTTTTGAATGGGGCTTTCGGGAACATGTCGTCCCCGTGCTCAGCAAGCGCGGTTGCAACCAGGGCGCCTGCCACGGCGCGCTCGCTGGCAAGAACGGCTTCAAGCTGACGCTGCGTGGCTACGACCCCGAAGTCGATTACGACACCCTTACCCGCCAGGCCCAGGGCCGCCGCATTCTGCTGGCTGACCCGGAAAAGAGCCTGCTGTTGCAGAAGGCCAGCTTCGGTATTCCCCACGGCGGCGGGCAGTTGCTCAAGAAGGGCTCGCTCGAGTACCGCGTCATTCAGGAATGGATCGCCGCGGGCGCCAAAGCCCCTCGCGACAGCGACCCCGAAGTGGTGGGCCTTGAGGTTTACCCCAAGAGCGCCGTGCTGCGCGCTGGCGCTGAGCAGCAACTGGTGGTGCGTGCCAAATATAGCGATGGCCGCTGGGCCGATGTGACGCGCTGGGCCAAGTACACTTCCAACGATGAAGGCGTCGCGCAGGTGGATGACGCCACTGGCCGCGTCAAGATGCTCGGTCAGGGCGAGGCCGCCATCACCGTCTGGTATTCCAGCAAGGTGCTCTACACCCGCCTCGCCGTGCCCTCCGACAAACAGGTGGACCCGGCCCGCTATTCCAGCTTTCCCCGCCGTAATTACATCGACGACCTCGTGGTGGCCAAGTTGCGCAGCCTCAACATTGAGCCTTCGCCCCTGGCCAGTGACGAGATGTTTCTGCGCCGCGGCTATCTCGACGCCGCGGGCGTGCTGCCCACCGCCGAAGAAGCCGAAGAATTCCTGAACGACCAGCGGCCCGACAAGCGCGCCCGCCTGGTGGAACGTATTCTCGCCCGTGAGGAGTTCACCGATTACTGGGCCTACAAATGGAGCGACCTCATGCTCGTCAGCGCCCGCAAGCTTGGGCCCGTCGGCATGCAGAGCTTCTACCAGTGGATTCGCGACAGCGTCGCGCAAAACAAACCCTGGAACCAGTTCGCCAGCGAAATTCTTACCTCGAGCGGCAGCACGCGGCAAAACGGCGCGCTCAACTACTTTGTTCTCCACAAGGACCCGATTGACCTTACCGAAAACGTCACCCAGGCCTTCCTCGGCCAGCGCCTCACCTGCGCCCGCTGCCACAATCATCCCCTTGAGAAATGGACCCAGAAGCAGTACTACCAGATGGCCAATCTCTTCTCGCGCGTAGGCCTGAAGAACGGCAACATGCCCGGTGAAGTCTTTGTCTTTGCGCGCAATGCGGGCAATGTCAATCACCCCCGCCTGCTACGTCCCCTTGAACCCACGCCGCTCGATGGCCAGCCCATGGGGCTCGATGACATGGGGGACCGCCGCGCGCATTTTGCCCAGTGGTTGACTTCGCCCGAGAACGAATTCTTCGCCCGCAACCTCGTCAATCGCGTCTGGGGCAACTTCATGGGCCGCGGCCTCACTGATCCTATCGATGATGTCCGCGCCACCAACCCGGCTTCCAATGAAGAACTCTTCGCCGCCCTGGTGAAGGACTTCACCAAAGACTTCGATGTGAAGCGCCTCATCCGCACCATCATGAACAGCGGCGCCTATCAGCTTTCGAGTGAGCCCAACGGTTCCAACCAGAGCGACAACAAATACTACTCGCACTACATTCTCAAGCGCCTGCCGGCTGAGGTGCTGCTCGATGCCCTGAGCCAGGTCACCGGTGTGCCCAGTGCCTTTGATGGCTACGCGCCGGGTACGCGCGCCCTGCAGTTGCCTGACGTGCAGATCAAGAGCGACTTCCTCAGCGCCTTTGGCCGCCCCAAGCGCATCATCTGCGACGCGGGTGAACGCTCGAGCGAACCCAATATCGCCCAGGCCCTGCACGTCATCAACGGCGAAACGCTCAACCGCAAACTGATGGACGACAGCGGCGTGGTGAGCCTCCTGCTGAAGCTGGGCCTGAGTGAAGGGCGCATGGTGGAACAGGTGTATCTCTCGGCCTTCAGCCGCCTGCCCAACGCGACAGAAAAACAGAAGGCCCTCGAATTGTTGCAAAGCGCCAAGCTGGCCAGCGGCACACCGGAGGCACGTCTCGAAGCGCGACGGCAGGCCCTGGAAGACCTGCTCTGGGCGCTGCTCACCAGCAAGGAATTTCTCTTCAACCAATGATGCTGCCGCTTGTTCTGTTGCTGGCCGTGGGGCCCGATTATCAACGCGACATAAAGCCCATATTCGAGCGCCGCTGTGTGGGCTGCCATTCGGCCACGGCCACCATGGGCTCACTCAATCTCGAAACCTGGCAAGGCATGATGCAGGGCGGCAACAATGGCGCGGTGGTGACCCCCGGTAAGGCCCGCGAAAGCACTCTTTATCTGAGCCTCATCGGCCAGACTCCCGCCATCGGCCGCATGCCGTTTTCGAACGAACCCATGCCCGAAGAGGAGATCGCCCTCATCGGCGAATGGATTGACGCGGGCGCCGCCGCGCAAGAAACCCAGCCTTCCACCCGACCGCCGAGCCAGCTCTACACCCTCGCCTGGCGGCCCGATGGCCGCGTTATCGCCACTGGCGCTTATGGCGAAGTGCGGTTGGTGGACGCGGGTACGCAATTGACGGTCGAAACCTGGAAGGGCCACGCTGACGCCGTGCGCGGTCTTGCCTGGAGCACCGACGGCAAGCGCCTCGCCGCCGCGGGAGGTGTGCCGGGGCGCAAGGGCGAAGTGAAAATCTGGCAGGACAACGGCCAGTTGCTCACCACCATCACCGGTCATGCTGATTGCATTTACGCGGTGGCATTTTCGCCCGACGGCGCGCTGGTGGCCACCGCCAGCTATGACAAGCTCATCAAGCTCTGGGACGCCGCAACGGGCAAGGAAGTCAGAACCCTCAAGGACCACATCGACGCCATCTACGCTCTCGAGTTCACCCCCGATGGCAAGCGCCTGGTGAGTGGCTCGGCCGACCGTTCGGTCAAGGTCTGGGATGTGGCCAGTGGTGAACGGCTCTATACCTTGGGTGAGCCCACCGACGGCGTCAACACCGTGGCCGTATCGCCAGACGGCAAGCGTGTGGCTGCGGGCGGCCAGGACAAAACCGTGCGTGTCTGGCGGCTCGAAGAAAAAGGCGCCGTGCTCGAAGCTGCGATGATTGCCCATGAGGACGCCGTCCTCAAAGTTGTGTGGACGCGCGACGGCCGCCATGTTTTGTCAAGCGCCGCCGACCGCACCCTGAAACTCTTCCGCGCCGCTGACCTGCGCGAACTCAAGTCCCTGCGCGGCCAGCGCGATTGGGCCTTCGGCCTGGGCTATTCGCCCGACGGCGAGCGGGTAGCGGTGGGGAGAATGGACGGAAGCCTGGAAGTGTTGGAGATCAAGCCATGAAGCCTCTTTGCCTCTTGTTGGGATTTGTTTGCGTAGCCGCCGCCACTCCCCGCACCACGCCACCGACGATTGCCCGCGTCAACCCCCAGGGTGTGCCGCGCGGACTCACGGTGGAAATGGAAGTCGAGGGTTTCAACCTTGCCGGCGCCAGCGCCGTCTACTTTTCTGAGCCAGGTATCAAGGCCAAGATACTGCGCGTGAAAGAACTGCCCGACGTGGCCGAGGTACGCCTCGGTTCCAACGGCGGTGTTTCCACGATCGATCTCGGCCCGCTACCCCCGCGCAACCTGGTCACCATCGAGGTGGAAGTTCCGGCCACCGCGCCCGTGGGCAGTATCAACTTCCGCCTGCTCACTCCACTTGGGACCTCTCCGCAGGCCACCTTTCTTGTGGAGCCCTTCTATGGCGAGGTGAGCGATGCCGAGCCCAACAACAGTGCCGACCGCGCGGTGGAAGCCAACTTGCCGGCCATTCTCGTGGGCGCCATCAGCAAGCCGGGCGATGTGGACCTCTATCGCATCAAGGCCCGCGCCGGCCAGCAGGTGGTTTTCGAGAACGGCGCCATGATGCTCGGCAGCACGCTGCAACCGGTGGTGCGCATACTGCGGGAAGATCAGAGCCTCGAGGCCGAATACGGCCACGACGGGCCCGAAAGCGCTCGCGTCTTTGCCCATCGCTTCGCGCGCGAAGGCGTCTACTTCATCCAGATACGCGACTTCCAGGGCAGTGGCCGCGGCAGCCATACCTACCGCATCAAGGCCGGCGACTTCCCTTACGTCACGGGCGTTTCGCCACTTGGCCTGGAGCGCGGCAAGACGGTCGAGGTGAGCCTGAAGGGTTGGAACCTGCCCACTGAAAAACTTACCGTGAAGGGCGAAGCGCAGGCGCGCGATGAGGCTGGCCTCTGGGTACGCCCGGCTGGCGCATTCAATGAGGTGCGGCTGGAATTGGGCGACTACCCGGAACGCGCCGCCGACGAGAGTGTGGCTTTGACCATTCCCGCCACCGTCAACGGCTGGCTCAAAGACCGGCAGCGCCTCGAGTTTCGCGCGCGCCAGGGCGAAGAGTTCGTATTTGAAGTCAACGCCCGGCGCTCCGGCAGCGATGTGGATTCCTTCCTTGAGGTATTGACCTCCGAAGGCAAGCGCATTGAGCGCGCCGTGGTGCGGCCCGTCTGGGAAACCACCACCACCCTGCGCGACCATGACAGTGCCGCCCGCGGCATACGCATCAATTCCTGGAACGCCATGAAGGTAGGCGACTATGTCCTGCTGGGCAACGAGGTGCTGAAGATTCGCGAGATTCCCAAAACGCCCGACGATGACATGATCTTCGAAAACTTCAACGGCCAGCGCCTCACCTACTTCGACACCACCGCCGAGGCCCACGCCATCGACAAGAGCCTTTACCGCGCCGAGGTGCATCCCGCTGCCACAGCCTTTACGCCCAACGGCCTGCCCTTGCTGCGGCTCTATTTTGAGAACGATGACGGCGGCCCCGGTTATGGCAAAGATTCGCTGCTGCACTTCACTGCCCCCGCGGATGGCGTCTACCAACTGGTGTTGCGCGATGTGCGTGGCAACCTTTCTGAGGCGCAGCCCTACCGGCTCACGGCCCGCCGCCGCGCCCCTGATTTTCGCCTGAGCATGAACCCGCGCAATCCCAACGTGCCCCTGGGCGGCGCGGTTCCCGTTACGGTGCAGGCCTTCCGCATGGATGGCTTCGATGGCCCCATCAGCGTGGCCATCAATGGCCTGCCCGCTGGCATCACCGCCACACCCGCGCTGATTGCCCCGGGGCAGATCGCCACCACCATTCTGCTCAAGAGCGATGGCCGCCCTGTCGCGGGCGCTGCCACCATTGACGTGGTGGGTTCGGCTGTTACGCCACAGGGCCGGCAACTCACCCGCCGCGCCAACCCCGAAGACACTCTGAAGCAGGTGGCCGTCATGCCGGCGGCGGACATCCAGATGACACTCGATACCCGCACCGTGGAACTCGAACCCGGCGGCACCGCCGAAGTAAAGCTGCGCATCGCGCGCCGCAATGGCTTTGGCGGCCGCGTGCCCGTCAGTGTCATGAATCTGCCCCCCAGCGTGCGCGTGCTCGACGTCGGCCTGAATGGCGTGCTCATCAATGAGGACGAAACCGAGCGCAGCTTCACTCTGGCCGCGCTGCCCGATAGCGAGGGGCTCGAACAGGTGCTCTATGTGGGCGGCACGGTGGAAACCCGCAGCCCGCAACAGACTATCTACGCTGCCCCGGAAGCCATACGTCTGCGCGTGAAGGGCAAACCCGAGCCGCCCGGCTCCATTACGGGCGGCCTCGTCACAGGCGGTGGCCGGTGAAACTGGGCGTCAATACTCTCATCTGGACGGCCCACTTCGAAGCGGCCGACACACGGCTCTTCCCCGCCATGAAGGCCCACGGCTTTGCTGGCGTCGAGGTGGCGCGCTTTGACTTCACCGGCTTTCCCGCCGCCGAGATTCGCGCGGCGGCCAGCGGCGAGGGCCTCGAAGTCATTCTCTGTTCCGCCTTCACGGGCGAGTTATCACTGGCCGGTGATCAGGCTGGCGTGGCGCAGGACTTTTTGCGCCGGGCCTGTGACGCGGCTGTGGCGGTGGGGGCGGATACCCTGGTGGGACCCTTCTGTACACCGGTGGGCTATCTCCCGGGCCGCCGGCGCACCAACGACGAATGGCAGCGCGTGGTGGCGGGCCTTCAGGCCGTGATGCCCCACTTTGAGGCCGCGGGTGTGCGAATGGCCATTGAGCCGCTCAACCGCTTTGAGACCTTCTTTCTGAACACCGCGGCCGACGCGCGGCGCCTGGTGGAGGAAGTGGGCTCACCCGCCGCCGGTGTGCTCTTTGACAGCTTCCACGCCAACATTGAGGAAAAGCAGATTGGCGCGGCGGCTGCGAGTCTGGGTGACCGGCTCTTCCACGTGCACACCTGCGAGAACGACCGCGGCGCCCCCGGCAGCGGCCATGTCGATTGGGACGGCCTCTTTGCGGGCTTGGGTGAAGCGAACTATGACGGCTGGTGTGTGATCGAAAGCTTCGGCTTTAACATCAAGGAAATCGCCGCGGCGGCCTGCATCTGGCGCGATCTCGCCCCTGAACCCGCCGAAATCGCCTGGCAAGGCGCGGAATACCTGCGGGGAAAGCTGGCTAACTGAAATCGAGGATCTCGAGTCCAAGCGCAGGAGTCCGCCGGAATTATCGGTCCTCTTTCAATTCCTGCCAGCTTCGGGAGAATGGAACCTTGCCTTCGTACTTGAGCAGATCACTGTAGGCTTGCGAGGCGGCCAATATCTGCAATCCCTTAATGATTGTCTCTTTGATGTCAGAGCCCGATTGCTTCTGAGCCTGCTCCAGAAGCTCAACGGGCAGATCGACCGTTACTGTCCGAGTTTCCATTTCACTTCGAGAATTCGATACTCAATCGCGCCACAAAGAAGAAACCCCGCCCGGGTGGACGCCCGGGCGGGGCTAGCAGATCAGCCAGGTTGAGGAGGGAGTACCCTAGCCGATCAAACCTCCGTGACCCAGACAGGCGACCTCCCAGCCAGATACACGATACTTTGCGAGGGCGGGGGGGAGGAGAAGGTCAACCACGTTGGGTTTCGCGGAGCGATGACAGCCCGGGGCCGAGATAATCGGGATGCCATCCTTGTAGGCCAATAGAAGCAGGTTGCCCGGTTCCACGGGTGCGAGAAAGCGTTCAATGTGGCAGCCCAGGCGCGCAATGGCGCGGCCCACCACGTCTTCCGGCCCGGCGGGCGCGGTCGTCGAAGCCACCAGAATCACCGTCGGCTTGGCCTGTATCAGGTGCTGCAGGCCACGGGCGACTTCCGTTTCGTCCTCGAGCGTCGCCAGCGCGTAGCTGGGGCGCGCATGATAACGGTCCAGCCGTTGCCGGATGATGTTCTCAAACAGGTTGCGTGCGCGGTCACCATGGATGGGGTCCGAATACAGGATGCCCACGGTGGGGTTCTGTATCGGCCGCGCCTGTAGAATGGCGCCGCGTTCCTTCAGGATTGACGTGATTGCCTCGAGTTGCGTCTGCGCTACGGCAAACGGCGTGCTCTTCACAGTGGCAATGCGCTGCCCCGCTGCCGCAAAGCTCAGGTTTGGCATGGTGGCAATGACGATGCTGGCCGTGCAGTTGATCTGCTTCAGCAATTCCTCGTCCACCAGCACACAGCAGTCTTCCGTCGCGAAAAGGTTCACCCGCCCGCCGGGGGCCGGACGTATTTCGATACAACCGCAGCCGACGTTCTCGCCGACGGTCATGACGGCAATATCTTCCGCCACCTCCCCGTCTTCCAGTTCCGTGACCCACACTTCCTGCATGCCTTCGGTGGCCAGCAACTGAACGTCTTCTTCACTCAAAATGTGGCCTTTGGAAAGCAGTTTTTTCCCGCAGGGCCGGAAAATGGTGCAGCAGAGAATTCTTCCGGAAGATTCCTGAATATCGACGGTTTGCGCCCGCATAACAACGGTCTCCTGATAAGGGCTGCCAGCCGAGCAACAATCGACTGAAATAAACAACCCGATTATACTCGTTCTAGTACTCACATCAAGAGAAAAATCTCAGAAAATTTTTAAGGTGACTAGAAAATCCGGCTAGTGGCCGGAAGGGCGCGGTAAGGCGATTTCCTGGAACGAGGCCCCAGGCGTTGACTCGGCGGAGAAAATACGAAAAGGTTCCGGCTGGTAGGCGGCGGGCTTGAGGCGCTTCAGAACAGCAATCTCATCGCAGGCCTGAAACTTGGGGCAACGCAGGCAATCCTTCCATGCCTTCAGGGGTAGTTCCCCCCGATCCACCAAGGAATAGCCCATTTTTTCGAAGAAGGCAGGTACGTACGTAAAGGCGAAGAGCGCTCCCAGGTCGTATTCTCGCGCTTCCGCATCCATGGCTTCCATCAACAATCGCCCGGCTCCTGTGCCCTTGGCGCCGGGTGAAACCGCCAGGGACCGCACTTCCGCAATCGTCGGACCGTAGAAATGCAGCGCCGCGCACCCGATCAGCTCATCTCCGTCGTAAATGACAGTGAAATCCCGGATAAACTCCGACAATTCAAACTCTGTGCGGGGCAACATGATGCCATTGGCGGCATATCCGTTGATCAGGCGCAGAATTGCCGGGATATCGGCCATGTTGGCCTTGCGAATGATCTTAGAGGAGGAAGGCGGTGCCAAGGGCTTCTCCTGCCTGCACGCGGGCAATAATGTCGGGCGTGGCTCCGTCCACAATGCGCACCTCGCCCACGCCATTCTCGAGCGCAAAACGTGCCGCGCGCAGTTTGGCCAGCATGCCGCCTGACGCCACGCCAGAATCCATCAGCTCCTGCGCCTGCTGGCTGTAGAGCACCGGTATGCGCTGCCCGTCGGCGCCACGTACGCCTTCGACGTCCGTGAGAAAGAGCAACCGGTCCACTTTCCAGGCCGCCGCGAGGCTGGTGGCCATCTGGTCCGCGTTCACGTTGTAGACCCCACCCTGCCGGTCACCGCCCACACAGGCAATCACGGGCGTGAAGCCATCGCGGGTCAGCGTATCCAGTACGCGCGTATTGGCGCGCACGGGGCGGCCCACCATGCCGAGTGCGGGGTCCACGATTTCACATTCCGTCAACGCGCAGTCAATCCCGGTCAGCCCCACGGCGTCCACCCCCGCCGCTACCAGACTGCCCACCAGCAAATGATTCACCGTGCCGGCAAAAACCTTCAGAACCGCGTCGATTACCGCGGGCGAGGAAACGCGCAGACCCTGTACAAACTCATTCGGCACCCCGCGCTCTTCGAGATAGCGCGTCATCTGCTTGCCGCCGCCATGCACCACGGCAAATTGTGCCGGTGTCTGCCTGAGCGCGGCCAACTGTTGAGCCAGCCCGGCGCGCGTCTCTGGCTGGTCCAGCAGCGTACCGCCCAGCTTTACCAGCAATTTCATAGCAACCCCTCGGTTTCGGCAAATCCCAGAATCAGATTCATGTTCTGCACGGCTTGACCGGCTGCACCCTTCACCAGATTGTCAATGGCGGCCACCACCACGGTGCGCCCGTCCGGCTGCTGGCTGAAGCCAATGCGGCAAAGGTTGGTGCGGCGCACGGAATGCAGATCCGGCACCTGTCCGGGCGCGTGTATCTTCACGAAGGGTTCATTTGCGTAGGCGTCCTGGTACAGCTCATACAGCGCCGCGGCCGTGAATTCGGCCTTCGCGCGGCGGAAGTAGATGGTTTCGAGAATGCCGCGATCAATCGGAATCAATTGCGCCGTGAAGCTGAATTGCTCCTCGGGCAGGTTGGAATTCAGCAATACCTCGGGGACGTGCCGGTGGTCGAGCAAGGAATAGGCCGAGAAGTTTTCCGTCACCTCGCAGAAGCTTGTCTTCATGCTCGGTTTGCGGCCAGCGCCAGAAACGCCGCTTTTGGCGTCGCAAATGATGCCCGCCGCGGGGTCAAAAGCGCCAGCGTTCACCAGCGGGCGAATGGCCAGATTGGCGGCGGTCGGGTAGCAGCCGGGGTTTGAAACGAGCCGTGCCGGCCGGATCGTGTTTCGGTAAAACTCCGGCAATCCATACGCCGCCTCGCTTAGCAGGTGCGCGGCCGTATGTTCCTCCTTATACCAGCGCAGATGGTTCTCCACCGTCCGCAGCCGGAAAGCCCCCGAAAGGTCCACCACCTTGGCGCCACCTTCGAGAAAAGCCGGCGCCAGTTCCATCGACGCCTCAGGCGGCGCTTCTGCTCCGCCACCGTGGCGGCCGACAGCGCCGTCGCGCCGGGCGAATCTGAGCGGTGCTCCAGCGGCACCGCCTCCACATAACGGTGGCGGTGGAGCAGATGAATGATTTCCTGGCCGGAATAACCGCGGAAGCCGACAACGCCGGCGCGAAGAGAACGGGTGGCAGACATGTTTAATTATTCAGTAGACATGAATAATTATAACAGGCTCAACGTTGCTCGTTCACCGATTGCTCCGCCAGGTCACCCAGCCAGGGCAGCCGCACTGTTTCGCGAATGCTCGTCTTGTACATCAGAAACAGTGACACTCCGACATACACCAGCCGCACCAGTCGCGAAATCGACCAGGCTCGCGGAATCGCCGAATACAGAATGCTTTCAATCACCCAGTCGTATACCAGCCAGGCAATCGACAGGTACAGGCCCTGAAAGGCATGAAAGCGTATGTGCCGGTCCTTGCGAAAGCGTTCACTGGCCAGGATGATGATGGAGGCAATCCAGCCCAGAAAAGGCGCGTAGCTGAGCACCGCCGCCGTGTTCGGGCTGAGGCCCGTGAATGGGTCGGCCTGCGCTGCGGCCCCGCTGGGCTGAGCCCCGCCGGGTTGGGCGCTGCCACACGTGGGGCAGAAGCGGTCATCATTGCCCACGCTCGTGCCACATTTGCTACAGAACGGCATTGCTCCTCATCAGTCTATACGGCGCTGGGGGGTGGAAGGTTCAGTGTGCGAATGCTAGTTTGTTACATATGAAGCGGCTATCCGGATGGATGTTGGCGCTGGCCCTGTTGGCCACCAGCGCTCTGGCGAAAGATCTCAAGATCTATTTCATCGATGTCGAAGGCGGCCAGTGCACCCTGATCGTCACCCCCAAGGGCGAGAGCCTGCTCATCGATACCGGCTGGCCCGGCAACGACAGCCGCGACGCCGAACGCATCGCCCGTCAGGCCAAGAAAGCTGGCATCAAACAGATTGACTGGCTCCTCATCACCCACCACCATACCGATCACGTCGGCGGCATCACCACCCTCATGGACAAAATGAAGGTGGTCAACCTCGTCAGCCACGGCCCCAACACCGAAACCGGCAAAAACGCCGACCAGTTGACCAAGCAATACAACGAAGCCAAGGCCCAACTGAAAGAAGTCATCGTCAAACCGGGCGACCGTCTGCCCCTGCAGGGCGTCGACATCGAGATCATCACCGCGCGCGGCAACATCCTCGACAAGCCTTCCAACCTGGCCTCTGGCGCGGGCAACAACCCCCTCTGCGCCCAGGCCACCAAAAAGGACCCCGACCCCACCGAGAACGGCAAGAGCGTCGGCTTCCTTCTGAAGTTCGGCGAGTTTCGCTTTCTCAACCTCGCTGACCTCACCTGGAATCTCGAAGGCGACGTCGCCTGCCCCATCAACAAGGTGGGCAAGGTGGATCTCTACCTCACCAACCACCACGGCCTCTGGCAAAGCAACAATCCCGCCCTTGTGCACGCTCTCGAAGCCAAGGCCATGGTGATGAACAATGGCGACAAGAAGGGTGGCGAAATTCCCGCCATGGACAGCCTGCGCGCCGCCCCGGGCCTCAAGGATTTCTGGCAGTTGCACTATTCCATCAAGGCCGGCAAGGATCACAACACGCCCGACCCCTACATCGCCAATCTCACTTCCCCTGGTGGTTACAACCTCGAAGTGACCGTGAAGCCCAAGGGCGGCTTCACGATCGTGAATCAACGGAACAAATACACCAAGAGCTACTAGCGTGACCCTCACCTCGCCCGCGTACCTCGTGTTTCTCGCGGGCCTCTTCCTCCTTTACTGGTTGGTGGCGCGCTGGCGCCTGCCGGCCCTCGCCCTCGTTCTCGGCGCCAACTACTTCTTCTACGCCCGCTGGGATCTCGCCTACCTCGGCCTCGTCCCCGCCGCCAGCCTGATGGACTATCTCTGCGCGCAGGGCATGGGCGAAATCAAATCGCCCGCCTGGCGGCGCATGCTGCTGGGTCTCAGCCTGACCACGAATCTCGGCCTGCTCGCCACCCTCAAGTACATGCCCGTGCTGCGGCCCGAGTGGAAGTGGACCCTCCCGCTCGGCCTCAGCTTCTACTGCTTTCAGGCCCTCAGCTACACCATCGACGTCTACCGCCGCGACGCCAAACCCGCCACCAGCCTGCTGGCACACTTCACCGCCGTCAGCTTCTTTCCCACCATTCTGGCCGGGCCCATCACCCGCGTCGCCAACCTCATCCCCCAACTGGAAAAACCCAAGCAACTCAGCGCCGCCGATGGGGGCCGCGCTCTCTTCCTCATCGGCCTTGGCGCCATGAAGAAACTGCTCATCGCCGACTACCTCGCCGAAAATCTCGTCAACCGCGTCTTCGATTTCCCCAAACTCTATAGCGGCCTTGAAGTGCTGGCCGCGGTCTACGGCTACGCCTTCCAGCTCTATTTCGATTTCTCCGGCTACAGCGACGTGGCCCTGGGCAGCGCCCTGCTGCTGGGCCTCAAGATCCCTCAGAACTTCAACATGCCCTACATGGCTGTCAACATCGCTGACTTCTGGCGCCGCTGGCACATCAGCCTTTCCAGTTGGCTGCGCGATTACGTCTACTTCTCCTTCCCCGGTCTGCGCGGCGCCGTCATGCCCTATGTCGCGCTCACGGCCACCATGCTGATTGGCGGCGTCTGGCACGGGGCCAGTTGGAATTTCCTCATCTGGGGCGCCCTGCACGGCCTGGGCCTCGCTGCCTGCCGCGCCTGGCAAACCTGGCGCGCTGACCGAAAATGGAACCACCCCCTCAGCCGCTTCCTCGCCGGCTTCTGGACCTTCCACTTCGTCTGCCTCGGCTGGGTCTTCTTCCGTGCCGCTACCCTCGAAAGCGCGCTGGAAGTACTCACCCAAATTGGCAGCCTCACCTATGCGGCCGGCAATTTAAGCGCTCCCATTCTCTTCATCGCCGCCGTTGCCATCCTCGGCCACTACGCGCCCAAGTCTTGGCTCGACCGTAGCGAAGCCCTCTTCGCCCGTGCGCCCATGTTGGCCCAGGCGGCCCTGCTCCTGTTGCTGGCCTACGGCATCCGCTATGTGGCGGCCACCGGCAGCGCGCCTTTCGTTTATACGCAATTCTAGTAGTAAGCAGAATTTTCGCAATGGAGTTTCCCCGCAAGACCCTGGGCACCGTGGCCGCGATGGCGGCCCTGCTCTCTTTGCCGGAATACTTCCCGGAGCTGGCGCCCTACCAGATGCTCAACTGGCGCATGGCCGAAGATGTCGTGGCGCTCAATCATAGCCGCTGGCTGCCCCCACCCCCTATCCCCGAAGCCGTTTTCAACGCCCGCGCCGCCTTGCCGCCCCGCGCCCGTCCCACTGCCCCGGTGCCAGTCTCAGTAGGCCCACGTGGCCGAGTACAACCCCTGAGTGACCCTTCCGGCAGCCTCACTTCCTTCTACGAGGCCATCGAACGCGTGGAAGCGGGCGTGGCCGGCGCGCGCGTCCGTCTCGCCCACTACGGCGACTCGCCCACCACGGCTGATCTCATCACCGCCGACATCCGCTCTCTCCTGCAGCAGCGCTTCGGCGACGCCGGCCACGGCTTCCACCTCATTGCCAAACCCTGGGCCTGGTACATGCACCGTGGCGTCGATGCCGATTCCTCCGGCTGGGAAATTGAGGCTTCCAATCTTGCCCGCAAGAAAGATGGCCTCTATGGCTACGGCGGCGTCAGCTTCCGCGGCAGCGCCGGCGCCCGGGCCCGCTTCCGCCTGAAGGAAGCCGGTACGGCGCGCGTCGAACTCGCCTTCCGCCGCCAGCCGAACGGCGGCACTGTCCGCGTCGAGGGCTGCCGCGAAACCATCGGGGAGGTTTCTACTACAGGCGAAGCCGGCGATGACTTTGCCGCCCTCCCTCTGCCCGCTGGCTGCCAGGAAGTCCTCCTGCGCGTGGAAGGCGGCACGGTGCGCCTCTATGGCGTGGAGTTTCTCAAGAACGGCCCGGGCGTTGTTTATGACAGCCTCGGCCTCAATGGCGCCTACATCAGTGTGCTGGCCAAGTTCTTTGATGAGCCCGCCTGGGCTGCGCAACTCAAACACTATTCCCCCGATGTGGTGGTCATCAACTACGGCACCAACGAGAGCGTCTTCGCCGCCTTCGTCGACAAGGTGTTTGAACGCGAATTGCGCGAGGCCATCCGCCGCATCCGTGTCGCTCTGCCCGGCAAGGGCATCCTTGTCATGAGCCCCATGGACCGCGGGGAACGCAATGAAGCCGGCGAAATCGCCACCGCTCCCGCACTCGAACGCCTCGTCGGCATTGCCGCCCGCGTCGCGGAATCGGAAGGCGTCGCCTTCTTCAACACCTTCGAGGCCATGGGCGGCAACGGCACCATGGCCAAGTGGTACGGCTCCCAGCCGCGCCTCGTCGGCGCTGATTTCATTCATCCCATGCCCGGCGGCGCCCGCATCATCGGCAACCTGCTCTACCAGGCCATCCTCGACGGCTACAACCGTTTCAAGACCGGCCGCCGGCTTGATTCGGTCGCCAAAAACGAACCCAATCTCTAATTGCCGAAACGCGCTGCCTTGCGGAAGCGTTGTAATGGGTGAATGCCGCGCCCACACTGTTCCCGTTTCGCACAGGCTGGCGTGGCGCTCAGCCTGGTCGCCGGGCTGGGCGCTTACCAGGACGAACCTGTCGTTTTCAAGAGCGATGTTTCCCTCGTGCGGGTGGACGTCCAGGTGATCAGTTCCACCAATCAGATTGTCAGTGGTCTTAAGCGGGAAGACTTCCTCCTGCGCGAAAACGGGCGCGAACGGGAGATCGTCAACTTCGGCCGTGAAAATCTCCCGCTGGATCTGGTTCTCCTGCTCGACGTCAGTGGCAGCATGCGTCCCAACGTGGAAAGAATCGCCGAAGCCTCCCATTCCGCCCTCCGTGTCCTGGGCAATGAGGATCGTGTGGCCCTCATGGTCTTTGACCGCCGCACCCGCGTCAGCATGCCCTTCAGTGACAACCACGACGACATCGTAAAGGGCTTTCAGCGCCTGCTCGATAAGGAACGCTTCAACGGCGGCACCGACATCACCCGCGCCATGTACGACGCCGTTCGTTTTCTCGAGCGCGAAGCCCGCCCCGGCGCCCGCCGCGGCATTGTCATCCTCACCGATGACCAGACCGAATTCAACCGCGACGACGAAGGTGTTCTCGTGGCCCTCGAGCGGGCCAATACGGTGATGAGCGCCCTGCTGGCCCCTGATGCCATCGGCGCTTCCCGCCGTCAAATTCCCACCACATCCCGCCGGGGTGGCGGCGGAATGGGCGGCTGGGGTGGCTTGGGTGGCATCATCCTCGGCGGCGGTGGCATTCCCGGTTCCCGTCGTCCTCCCATTCAGGTGGGGGGCCGTCTGCAATCCGCCGGTACGGCCGAGATCAGCCGCGCCTCGGGCGGCGACAGCATGAGCGTCGATGATGCAACGGCGCTCGAAGACACCCTCGCCCGTATCCGCCAAAGCTATGCGCTCTATTTCAATGCGCCGGAAGGTGTGAAACAGGGCGAGTCGCGGCGGGTCCAGGTGGAACTAACCGCCAGCGCCGCGCGCCGTTATTCGAATGCGGAACTCCGCTATCGCTCCAACTACATCGTCACCGAGGGCGGCACCACCAGCGGCCCTGCCTATGACACCGAAGCGCCCCCCACGGTAACCCGTCGCGCTCCGGCGCCCGCGGACGAAGAGCCGGAAGCTCCTGTGGTGAAGGCCAAACGCCGCCCGGCGGTGAACGAACCCGGTGGCAGCGCTCCCCCCAGTCTGGAGCCCAAGCCCAAGACCGAAGACGGCGAACCCGAAGCCCCCCGCAAAGGCGGCTTCCGCCGCCTCAAGCCCGGCGAGCAGCCTGGTTAGAGATCAACCGGGATCAGCTGCCGGCTCTATATCGTTTGAACGCCATATTGCCGGATTCGCTCATCTGCCGACAACAGGGACATATTCTCCCCGCGTGCCTGCGCTACCAGCATGCGGTCAAACGGGTCGCGATGCAGCGGAGGCAATCTCTGCAGCTCCATCAGGTGCGCTGGACGAATTGGCAGTAGCAACACTCGATTCTGCTCCATTTGCTTAAGCAGATACTCCGTTGCTGGCGCAGGCAGAGGCAGTTTTCCCAAGCCAGCCTTGATCAGCATTTCCCAGACGCTGGCCACACTCAGATAGATTTCACTCGCCTCATCCAGAAAAACCTCTTGCTGCTGTTGACTCAATTTGGGCGAATCCGTGATGGCCCAGAGGAAAACGTGCGTATCCAACAGCACTCTCACTTCTCGAACTCTCCCAGCACTTCTTCCGGCAGGTCTTCGTCGAAGTCGTCAGGAACAACAAATTCACCTTTCGCCGTGCCCAACCTTCGCCGTGCGGGGGCGCTCTCCACGGGAGTCAAACGCACCAGCGGCCGCCCTGAGCGCATGATGATCACTTCCTCCCCGGCAAGTGCCTGGTCGAGCAATCGGGAAAGCTGTGTTTTCGCCTCATGGACATTCACCGACGTCATGACTAAATAGTAAACTAAGCCAAATTTCTGGTCCACTCGGGCTGGCGGCAGTTGACTCCGCAAAGGCTTGCACCGGACTCAACTTCTTCCACCGCCTCAAACCCGGCGAATAACCCTGATCTCGAACTGAAACCAAGAATTCACGAAACATTAAAAAACCTTAGCCAGCGCCCCGCATCCTACCCACCGTATGCGGATACCCAGTTTTCTCCCACTCTGCGCAGTTGCCCTCAGCAGTCTCCTCTCAGGTCAGGAAAACAACAAGATTCTGCTGACCGACCCGATTTTGCAGGATCCAACGCCTGACTCCGTCAAGGTTGTCTGGTATACCGCCTGGTGGGGTCTTGGCGAAAACTTCGTCCTCTACGGCGAAAATCTCGAAAATCGCGTGCGGGCCTCCACTTACCGCATGACTCGCATGATGGAAGACCAGGGTTCGCGCATCCTGGGCCGCCCGAACCCCACCGGCGTGACAGAACGGCTCATCCTCCGCCACGAGGCCCTCATCACTGGTCTGCCCCGTGATGTCCGCACCCCCTATGCCGTAATGAGCGTCAACAACGTCGGTGACGAAATCCGCAGCGCTACGTTTTCCTTGCAACCCCTTCCGAGCGAAAACCGGGGTGGCCGTTTCCTGCTGACCTCTGACCAGCAGAACCGCCTCATGTCCCCGGCCAACTATCAGAAGGTGGAAGAGCTCTTCGGCCCGCTCGACGGCATCCTGATTGCTGGCGACTTTGTGGACAACCCCCATCGGGCCTCGGAATGGTTCGACCGCTTCGACCCTGCCTGGCGCAACAATCCCGGCAACGAAAACCAGCCTCGCTTTCCGGCCACGCGCCCAGCGTTCTTCCCCTCCATCCAGGGACGCTATAACGAAATCTTCCCTGAATTCCCCTACAAAGGTGGCCGCCTCACCCAGTTCGCGCCCATCTTCGGCACCATTGGCAACCATGAGTCTCCCGGCCGCTGGCGTCCCGGCCAGGCCCTGCGGCTGAACAACGGCAATATCACCGCCGGCATCGACCATATGGATAACGATCCCCAGCCCCGCTGGTACGCCGAAATCCGCTACGCGCAATTGAAGCGCCAGTTCCCCGGTTTCAACCCCAACAACGATCCCGTCTTCAAGGCTGACTGGATTCGCAACAACACCTTCGAACACACCCAGTATTACGAGATGTGGAACCACCCCGAAGACGGCCCCCGCGGCGAAAGTTACTGGTGGAAGCGCGTCGGCAATATGTGCCTGATTTCCATGAATGTCTCCCGTGTCTGGCGCACCTGGAACATCAACAACCAGCGGGGTAAGTTCACCGAATTCAACGCCGAACTCAACAATCCCGACGAGTGGGGCTTCGGCGACATGTGGTTTGAAAACTATGACAAGGGCAGCGAGCAATACACCTGGCTCGAAGGCGTGCTCAACAACCCCGCTTGCTCCAGCGCTCCTTACAAGACCGTCATGGGTCACCAGACCATGTTCGGCCTGGGTGACAACTCCCTTCCGGTCATGGCCAATCCGGAAGCCACCATCTTCTTTACTGCCGCCGATGGTCAGGTGCAATCCATCAAGAAAACCTGGCCCATTGGGCTTGAAGAGTGGGAGCGCGACATTCAGCCTCTTGTCAACGAGCGCCGCATCCGCGAAATTCGCTATGAGTATCCGCTCGACAAAGATGTTTGGAAGAACGACATCGAGCCCCTGCTGAAGCGGCATGGCGTGCAGCTGGTGCATACGGGCCACTCCCACGTCTGGAACCGGGCCAAATCCGATTCCCTTCATTACATCGAAACCTCCAACGTCGGCAACAGCTTTGGCGCCTACTGGACCGATGGTGTAACGCCCTGGCGGCAGCGCTTCACCGGCCAGTTCGCCAACGAACTGGCTGGCCCCAATCCCCGCTGGAATCCGGCCAACTACCCGCGCACCGGCGATGCCCATGGCCGGCCCCCCATCATGCCTACGGAATTCAACCCCATGATGGAGATGGAAAGCCAGCCCCGCATGATGCCCTTTCTGGACTCGAACAGCGTCACTGCGTTCACCATTCTCGACACGAATACGGGCACCGTCACCAGCTACGCCTTCGACACGCGGAACCCCGCCAACCCGGTACGCAAGTTCGACGAGTTCCGCCTGGGCAACTAAGCCGGGCGGCGCCGGGCAAACTCTCGCAGCCATTCACAGAGCGGCGCCAGTGCCTGCGCGTCGTGCTGTATGTACCCCCGCCGCAGCGCCTCGCCAGGCATGGCTGGTTCCTGCTGGATGCCGAGCCAAACCGTCAGTTGTGCCTTCGTGTAGGCTCGCGCCTGCGCGTGAGGGTCTGTCTTGAGAAACTTCGGTTGCTCAAGGCCGTGCACGAAATCGAAGGCGAGTTGGAGTTCGCGGTCATCGGCCGGGATGGCGCTCAGATAGAGATCTTCGATCATCCCGGCATCCCGGTTATTGGGCATGATCCACACGCCAATCGGTCGTCCATTTCCAGCCCTGCCGATATAGCCGTTGGTGGGAAATGGGCTCTCCTCTGGAAGCGACAGCTTGGGGCGAATTCGTCTCCAAACACTTTCTGCCCTTTCGCTTTCCGCATCACAAACAATGAGTACGGCCTCGGCGTCAGACGTATTCAACGCCGCCTCGATTCGCGCATAAAGCGTACCGCTGCCCAGCTTGCTGTTGACTTCAGGTCTCTTGATCTCCAAGTCCCTGAGACCCAGTTTTTCCTTCAAGGTGCTCAACAGGTAGTATTCCGCCATCCCCTCCAATACGGTGATGACGCGCATCAGCGCACCTCGTAGTGTTCAGTGACGGCCACCAGCGCTGCCTCCCGGCTGTATGGTATTGCCCTGACCCCGTTTTCGTCTTTGTCCAATCGCGTCAGCAGCCCTAGGCGGTTCTTGGAATCGAAGGCAATTTTCGAGAATGCCTCTGCTGCTTCCCAGCTGTGTGTGGTGGCAAAGATCATCACCTGGTTCAGTTCCGAGAGCTGGAAAAGAAAGTCCCAAAGTTGTGGAAAAAGTGTGTAATGCAGCCCATTTTCAATTTCATCAATCAGCAACACTCCACCCCGGGCGTTCACCGCCGCCAGGGCCAAGCGAAAGAGACGGGTCATGCCATCACCAAATCTCGAAAGTGGTTCGAGATCGTCCCGCCCTGCCCGTCGCACTCGCGGAACATTCGAGTCCCGACTAACGGGAAGCACCACACGCTCCACGGTTGGCTCAATCAAGCGCAGCGCCTTCACCAGTTCATCTTCCGCGCTCAAGCCGGCAATCTTGTCCCAGTACTCGCGCACCCGCTGAGGTTCTGTCTCAAGGTCGCGTGCCTCCACAAGATTTGCTCTCTTTAATTCCGGGTAGGCCATGTCCCCGATGAGTAGGCCATTCCGCAAAGCTGCAAGGCTTACATTTATCGCAACCGTCCGAACAACGGTTTCAATGCTCAAGCTGGGCACCAGTCCGGTCTGAGAATTCGATCGGAGATCTACCAATAGCTTTGGATTCTCTGGTTCCTTGTAGGGATATCGAATGCTGTATGTGTACTCCCAGTTCAGGGGATTCGATTGGAGTTTCACCAGGCAGTCGTGAAGTCCTTGGACAGCTACCAGCAAGTCATCCTCAGTTGCTGGCGCTTCCCGCTCTTGCAGAAATCGAAAGAACCGCTTCGGATGTCCACCCGAACAGGCCAAGGCAATCGCCTCCAGCAGCGTAGACTTCCCTGCATTATTGCGGCCGGCAATCAGATTCAGATCGCCAAGCCGCTCCATCTGGAAATCCGCAAAGCACTTGAATCTTTGGATAGTGAGCCTGCCCCGCGATTCCATGTGTCTATTTTGCCTCATGGCGTTGCCCACTTCACTCCCGGTCAGACCCCGTTGCCTACCGCGGCCAGTACCCCGCCCGCGTCCCTACCGTCAGCCCGGCCTTCCGCGCCGTCAGCCGGATCTTCCGGAAGGCCGGATACCCCGGCTTCGCATCCGATACATAGCCCAGGCTGTACTGGCTTCGCAGTTCTCCTTCGAGTGCGGCAAAGGCCTGCTCGGGGCTCAACTTCTTCGACAGTTCATACAGCGTTCCACCCGTCTGTTGCGCCAGCCGCGACAGTATCGCCTTGCCGTCCGGCATCCCGGCGAAGTAGAAAGCCGGGTCAAAGAAGTACAGCGCATACACCAGACAATCCGCCCGCAGCGCTTCCTCCACCGCCATGTTCACGCGGAAGTCGCTCGACGTATCCACCCCGTCCGACATCACGATCAGCGCCTTGCGACCCGTCTGCGTCTTCATCAGCTCCGCCCCCGAAGCGATGGCATCAAACAGCGCCGTGCCGCTGCCAGCGCGCATTTCCCGCCGCGTGGGCGTGTCCATCCCTGCCAGCGTCGTTTCCAGCTGTTCCCGCGAATTCGAAAAACCCAGCCGCACCCGCGCCAGCGTCTCAAACTGAATCAGAAAGCAGAGGTCCGTCTTTTCCCGCAACACCTGATCCAGAAACCGGTAAGCCGCGCCCTTCTGCGCCGGCAGCACCTTTTCCTGGCTGATGCTCGTATCCACCAGCAAACCCAGCCGCAGCGGCAAATCGCTCTGCTGCGCGAAGTACTGTATGCGCTGCGGGCGCCCGTCCTCCCGCAATTCAAAATCGTCCGCCGTCAACCCGGTCACCAACTGCCCGCGCTTGTCCCGCACCGTGGCGAGCAGGTTCACCACATCCACCTTCGACGTAAATGTGACGTCCTGCAAGGCAGCAGCCAGCAGGGCGCGGCGGGAAAGCATCTGCCCTTAGAATGCCTTGGCTCGTGCGCCACGGCAACACGGCCGCCCCGCGTATCTACCCGGCATCGTTCAGCCCGGCCTCAAGTTCCTCAATGCTCGGAAGACTGCCTTTCAGTTCCGCTGGCAGCTTTTCCAGATGCCGGAACTCCGCAATGCCCATGGGCGTAGCCGTGTTCCGCAGCGCGTACTCCACCACCAACTCGGTCTTGCTCTTGCAGAGAATCAGCCCAATGGTGGGGTTGTCTGTGGCATGCTTCAGCATGTCATCCACGGCGGCCAGATAGAAGTTCATCTTGCCGGCGTACTCGGGTTGGAAGGGCCCAGCCTTCAGCTCAATCACTACAAAACACCGCAGCTTCAGATGGTAGAAGAGTAGATCCAGGCGGTAGTCCTCGCCCGCAACCTCCAGGGGATACTGACGGCCTACGAAGGCGAAGCCGGTGCCGAGTTCCAGCAGGAACTTCTGGATCTGCGCCACCAGACCGGTTTCCACTTCGCGCTCATTGGCATCTTTCGTCAGCGTCAGAAAGTCAAAGTTGTAGGGGTCTTTCAGAATTTGCTGCGCCAGGTCCGATTGTGCCGCCGGTAGCGCCCGCTGGAAATTCGTAATCGCCTTCCCTTGCCGCCGGTATAGCCCGGCCTCAATCTGCATCACCAGAATGTTCCGGCTCCAGCCGTGCTCGATGGCCGCCTGGATGTACCACAGCCGCTCTGGCTTGCTCTTGATCTTGTCCAGAATGATGCAGTTATGAGACCAGGGCAATTTTGCAGCAGGCTGTTGCAAAATTGGTTCGTCTGGCCAGGCTTCTGCGAAGGCCTTCATGTAGCCGAGGTTCCTTGGCGAAAGACCCTTCATGTCGGGAAAGTCGAGAGACAAGTCTTTTGCCAGGCGTGGAATGACACTCTTCCCCCAGCCTTCCTTCTCTTGCCGCGAAAGGATCTCCTTGCCAATCTCCCAATAGAGCCGAACCAGTTCCTGATTCACAGCGACGGCCGCGCGCACCTGGGCTGTCTGAATCCGCTGCTTGATGTTCAACAGCAGCGCGGCATACGCGGGCTGGCTGGGCGACGGGTCTGGCATGTCCTCCTTCTGTCTTAACAGGCTGTCACAGCCC
>VFQU01000558.1_pt1 | contig 31438 bp, 29 predicted proteins | sample 3512311 | NCBI WGS metagenome assembly VFQU01 (sample SAMN10412377, study PRJNA504923) | tailings metagenome | isolation source: Relicate 3 Philex TSF3 active mining site | place: Philippines: Tuba, Benguet | collected 2017-08-29
CTACAAGGACGCGCTGGCCGGTACCGGCAAGGGGCGCATCCTGCGGCGGTTTCCGCTGGTGGGCGGCATCGATGCGGCCGGGCATGTGGTGGCCTCGACCGATCCGCGCTTCAAGGAGGGCGACGCCGTGCTGTGCACCGGTAGCGGCCTGTCGGAGACGCGCGATGGCGGCTATACCGAATACCTGAAGCTGGAGGCGCAGTGGGCGATTCCGCTGCCGGCCGGTCTCGACCTGCGCGAGGCGATGATCCTGGGCACCGCCGGCTTCACCGCGGCGCTGTCGCTGTACCGCATGGAGCAGAACGGGCAGACGCCGTCGATGGGCCCGATCGTGGTCACCGGCGCCACCGGCGGCGTCGGCATGCTGGCCATCGACATCCTCACCCGCGCCGGCTACGAGGCGCATGCGATCACCGGCAAGCTGCGGCATCTGGACTTTCTGAGCCGGCTGGGCGCGCGCCAGGTGGTGTCGCGCGAGAACCTGCACTGGGGCCAGAAGCCGCTGGAGAACGCCATCTGGGCCGGCGCCATCGACAACGTGGGCGACGAGATGCTGGCCGGGCTGACGCGGGTGATCCAGCCCTACGGCAACATCGCCAGCTGCGGCCTGGCTGGCGGGCATGCGCTGGCCACCACGGTGATGCCCTTCATCATCCGCGGCGTGTCGCTGCTGGGCATCGCCTCCGCAGGCACCGCGCGGCCGATCCGCGAGGCAATCTGGGAGCGGCTCGCCGGCGACTGGAAGCCGGCGCATCTGGATGCCATCTGCACGAGGGCGGTGGGCCTGGACGAGCTGGCGCCGGTGTTCGACACGATGCTCGAGGGCGGGTCCTTCGGCCGCTCCTTGGTGCACATCACGGATTGAACCGAGGCCGGGTTTGTGCGCCGCGCCGAAGCGGCTAGAATCCAGCGGTCAACCGGGCATTCACACATCTCCCGGCCCCACACCTGCAAAGAGGCCCTCCATGGCACGCGTGCTGATCGTCGATGACTCCCCCTCCCAGCTGATGGGCATGAAGAAGATCATGGAGAAGCTGGGCCACGAGGTGATCAGCGCCGAGGACGGCGCCCAGGGCGTCGAGGTGGCCAAGCGCGAGCTGCCCGATCTGATCCTGATGGACGTGGTGATGCCGAACTTGAACGGCTTCCAGGCCACGCGCTCGATCTCCAAGGAGCCGGCCACGGCGCACATCCCGATCGTGCTGGTCACCACCAAGGACCAGGTCACTGACAAGGTCTGGGGCCTGCGCCAGGGCGCCAAGGCCTACCTGACCAAGCCGGTCAACGAGGCGGCCCTGATCAGCCTGGTGCGCGACCTGCTGGCGGGGATCACGCCCGAGCAGGGCTGAAGGTCCGCAGCCTCTCCAGCGATACGAAAAGGCCCGCGCAAGCGGGCCTTTTCCTTTCTGGGCAGGGAGTTCGCGCTCAACGCGCCGGCAGATGCGCCAGTGGGTCCACCGGGCGCCCGCTGCGGCGGATCTCGAAGTGCAGCATGTCGCGCGCCGCGCCCGAGCGGCCCATCTCGGCGATCTGCTGGCCCGCACGCACCTGCTCGCCCTCGCCGACCAGGCGCTTGCGGTTGTGGCCGTAGGCGGACAGGAACTCGTCGTTGTGCTTGATGATCACGAGTTCGCCATAGCCGATGAGGCCCGAGCCCGAGTACACGACTACGCCGTCTCCCGCCGCATGCACGGGCTGCCCGGGGTTGCCGGCGATGCTCAGGCCCTGGCGGGTCGGGTCGCCCGCGACGAAGCGGCCGACTATCTGGCCGGCGGTGGGCCACTGCCAGCGCACCGGGCCGCTGGGCGCAGACGCAGGCGGCTTGGGTGCCGGCTGGGCCGTGACCGGCGCAGGCGTGCCCGCAGTCGATGCCGGCGTGGAGGGAGGCTGCGCGCCGCCGCTGGCCGGGGGCGTCGCAGGCGGCGTCGAGGCGCCTGCGCCGCTGCTCGCAGGATCGGCAGGCCGGGTCGCACTGCCGCCCGTGGTCGGCGTGGCGGTCGAAGGCGGACGCGCATCGCCGCCCGCGCCGGCATTCGCGGCGGGACGCGAACCCGACTGCGCCACCGCCCGACCGGGCGGAGACAGGCGGAGGCGCTGGCCGGGAAAGATCGTGTAGGGCTCGCCGATGCCGTTCCAGGCCGCGACCTGGCGGTATTCCAGGCTGTGGCGGAAGGCGATGCTGTAAAGGGTGTCGCCGCGCTGGACAACGTGCACCCGCCCGCTGTCGTGCTGGGCCGTGTTGCTGCGGCCGGCGCCGCGCTCCTGCCCGCCGCGATCGACCACCACCGCGCGCGGGGCGACGCCGCAGGCCGTCAGCAGCAGGGTCAAGGCGACCGCCGCCCATCGCAGGAACGGGCTGCGTCCGAAGGCGGCGCTCATGCCATGCCTCCCAGCAGGGGCACGAACATCACGGGGCCCAGGTCGTCCTGCTGCCAGCGGTCTTCGACCCAGCGCAGGCGGATCAGACGCTGCCCCTCCGGCCCGCCGACCGGCGCCACGAACACGCCGCCAGGCTTCAACTGGGCGATGAGCTGCGGATCGACCGAGTCGGCCGCGGCGGTGACGATGATGGCGTCGAAGGGCGCGTGCTCGGGCCAGCCCAGGCGGCCGTCGTCGAAGCGCGCGCGGACATTGCTGAAACCCAGCTTGCGCAAGCGTTTGCGGGCGCTGCGCGAGAGCTCTTCGATGCGCTCCACGCTGCTGACCTGGTCAACCAGCATGGCCAGCACGGCGGCCTGGTAGCCGGAGCCGGTGCCCAGCTCCAGCACCGAGCCCGGCAGGCCGAACTCGATCAGGGCCTCGGTCATGCGCGCCACCACCCAGGGCTGCGACAACGTCTGCGCGCGGCCGATCGGCAGCGCGGTGTCCTCATAGGCGCGCGAGGCCAGGGCCTCGTCGCAGAACAGATGCCGCGGCAGGGTGCGCATCACTTCGAGCACGCGCGGGTCGCGGATGCCCTGCTCGCGCAGGCGCTCGACCATGCGGTCGCGCGCGCGCTGCGAGGTCATGCCGAGGCCCAGGGCTTCGCGCGGCAATCGCAATCCGGGGCTCATCGCCAAGGCTCCATGCACGGCCCTGCCCTCATGCGCGGCCCGGCAGGCCGTCGCTGAGCGCGCTCACCCAGCCGGAGACCTTGTCCAGCGCCTGGTAGCGGGTCAGGTCGACGTGGATCGGCGTGATCGAAATGAAGCCCATGCGCACTGCGTGGAAATCGGTGCCGGGGCCGGCGTCCTGCTCGGGGCCTGCGGGGCCGATCCACCAGATCGGCCGGCCGCGCGGGTCCTGCTGCGGGATGCAGGCCTCGGCGCGGTGGCGATGGCCGAGGCGGGTGACCTCGAAGCCACGGATCTCGTCCCAGGGCAGGTCGGGCACGTTGACATTGAGGATGGTGTCGGCCGGTAGCGGATCGGTCTGCAGGCGCTGCACGATCAGCTGCGCCGCACGCGCCGCCGACTCGAAGTGGCGGCCGCTGCCCTCGCGGGTGACCAGCGACATCGCCACCGCGGGATGGCCGAGGAAGCGGCCTTCCATCGCCGCGGCGACGGTGCCCGAGTAGATGACGTCATCGCCAAGGTTGGCGGCATTGTTGATGCCGGAGACGACGATGTCGGGGTCGAAGTCGAGCATGCCGCACAGGGCAAGATGCACACAGTCGGTGGGCGTGCCGGCGCAGCGATAGGTGTGCTCGTCGACCTTGGACACGCGGATCGGCTGGTCCAGGGTCAGCGAGTTGGAGGCACCGCTGCGGTCGCGGTCGGGCGCCACCACGGTGACCGGGCCGAGCGCACGCAGCCCATCCGCCAGCACCTTGATGCCGGGAGCGTCCACACCGTCGTCGTTGCTGACCAGAAAGCGCATGAGGGGCCTCGCTGCAAAGCCCGCAATCATACAGGCCGAAGGCGTCCGGCTTCCCCCTTCACGCGCTCGCGGCTATGTTGCGAATCATGTCGCGCCGCCCCGCCAAGCCCGCCGCCCCACCCGCACGCGCCAGCGAGGACGATCTGGCGCTGTTCCATGAGGCCATCGGGCCAGTGCGGCGCATCGAGGTGGAGGGCCCGGCCGCGGCCGCCCCCAAGCCCGCGCCGCGCCCGCGCTCGCGCGAGGCCGATGAGGTCCAGGCCGGCAAGGACTTCCGCCTGCGGCCCTTCGAGTTCGCCGCCGACACCCTGGGCGACACCCTCGAATACCTGGCCGACGGCCATTCCCCCAAGCTGATGCGCGACTTGAAGCGCGGTCGCTACGCCGTGCAGGACGAGCTCGACCTGCACCGCATGCACGCCGAGCTGGCCGATGAGGCCATCCGTATCTTCCTCGCCGAAGCGCGCGAACACGGCTACCGCTGCGTGCGCATCATCCACGGCAAGGGCCTGCGCTCGAAGGATTCCACCCCGGTGCTCAAGCTGCTCACCGACCGCGTGCTGCGCTACCGCAGCGACGTGCTGGCCTACGCCTCGGCCAAGCCTTGGGAGGGCGGGACGGGTGCGGTGGTGGTGCTGTTGAAGCGCTGAGAGAGGGGATTGGGGATTGGGGATTGCTGGCTGCATTGGCTGGGTCTGCCAGCGCCCCTCGCTTGACGTAATCCGCAAGCGTCTCTCCACCCGACGGAAGCGCAAGAGAGTGTTCGTCACTCGCCAGCACCACTCGCTTGACGAGATCCGAAAGCCCCTCTCCCCCCGTGGGAGAGGGGTTGGGGAGAGGGGGACGAAACCCTGCGCGAGCGTTGCCCCCTCTCCCCCGACCCCTCTCCCACAAGGGGAGAGGGGAGAAAGGCGAAGGGCTCGCGCCGGTGCGTCGCAAACACCCGGCGTGAATGCTCTGTCAGCTACATTGCAACGACTGACCCTTGCGAGGAGCCGGCCATGCGCAACAGCTTCCATACCCTCGACACGCTCTCCATCGATGGGCGCGACTACCGCATCCACAGCCTGCAGCGACTCGGTGCGACGCATGACCTGAAGCGCCTGCCCTTCTCGCTGAAGATCCTGCTGGAGAACCTGCTGCGCTGCGAGGACGGGGTCAGCGTGACGCCCGCGCACATCGAAGCACTGCTGCGCTGGCAGCCGCAGGCCGAGCCCGACACCGAGATCGCCTTCATGCCGGCGCGGGTGGTGCTGCAGGACTTCACCGGCGTGCCCTGCGTGGTCGACCTCGCCGCCATGCGCGACGCCGTGGTCAAGCTGGGCGGGCGGCCCGAGCAGATCAATCCGCTGATCCCCTCTGAACTGGTGATCGACCACAGCGTGCAGGTCGACGTGTTCGGCAAGCCCGAGGCGCTCGACTTGAACGGCAAGATCGAGTTCGAGCGCAACCGCGAGCGCTATGCCTTCCTGCGCTGGGGCCAGATCGCCTTCGACAACTTCAAGGTCGTTCCGCCCAACACCGGCATCGTCCATCAGGTGAACCTCGAATACCTCGCACGGGTGGTGATGACCCGCGAGGTCGATGGCGTCACCGAGGCCTATCCCGACACGGTGTTCGGCACCGACAGCCACACCACCATGATCAACGGCATCGGGGTGCTGGGCTGGGGCGTGGGCGGCATCGAAGCCGAGGCCGCGATGCTCGGCCAGCCGAGCTCGATGCTGATCCCGCAGGTGGTCGGCTTCCGTCTCAGCGGCAAGCTGCCCGAGGGTGCGACCGCCACCGATCTGGTGCTGACCGTCACCCAGATGCTGCGCAAGCACGGCGTGGTCGGCAAATTCGTCGAGTTCTTCGGGCCGGGCCTGGACCAGCTGCCGCTGGCCGACCGCGCGACGATCGCCAACATGGCGCCCGAGTACGGCGCCACCTGTGGCATCTTCCCGATCGACGCCGAGTCACTGACTTACCTGCGTCTGTCCGGCCGCAGCGAGGCCCAGATCGCCCTGGTCGAGGCCTATGCACGGCACCAGGGCCTGTGGCGTGAGCCAGCCATGGAAGCCGAATACAGCAGCGTGCTGAGCCTCGACCTCGGCGAGGTCAAGCCCTCGCTGGCCGGGCCGAAGCGCCCGCAGGACCGCGTGCTGCTGGTCGACATGAAGCGGAACTACCGCGATAACGTTGCCGGCTTCGCCGATGTCCGCAGCAAGCGCTCGGCCGGGGCCAGCGCGATGATCGCCGAAGGCGGCGGCGCCGCGGTCGGCAATCAGGACGTGCCGCAGAGCGGCAGCGTCGAGATCGAACTCGATGGGCGCAAAGTGCAGCTCAAGGATGGCGCCGTGGTGATCGCTGCGATCACCTCCTGCACCAACACCAGCAACCCGGCGGTGATGCTCGGCGCGGGCCTGTTGGCGCGCAATGCGGTCAAGCGCGGTCTGAAGGTGCAGCCCTGGGTCAAGACCTCGCTGGGCCCGGGCTCACTGGTGGTGACCGACTACCTCAAGAAGGCCGGGTTGATGGACGACCTCGAGGCGCTGGGCTTCCACGTGGTCGGCTACGGCTGCACCACGTGCATTGGCAATTCCGGCCCGCTGCCGGCGGAGGTCAGCGCGGGCATCGCCAAGGGGGACTTGAACGTGGTCTCGGTGCTGTCGGGCAACCGCAATTTCGAGGGCCGCGTGCACGCCGAAGTGCGCATGAACTACCTGGCCTCGCCGCCGCTGGTGGTGGCCTATGCCCTGGCCGGCAGCGCCGACATCGACCTCAGCAGCGAACCGCTGGGCAGCGGCAGCGACGGCCAGCCGGTGTATCTGCGCGACATCTGGCCCAGCAACAAGGAGATCGGCGACCTGATCGCCGCCACCGTCGGGCCGGAAATGTTCCGCCACAACTACGCCGACGTGTTCCGCGGCGACAGCCGCTGGAACCGCATCGATGCGCCGACCGGGCAGATCTACGCCTGGGACGCCGCCAGCACCTACATCAAGAACCCGCCCTACTTCAAGGGCATGAGCATGGACGTCGGCCGCATCGAAGACCTGCGGGGCGCACGCGTGCTGGGCCTGTTCGGCGACAGCATCACCACCGACCACATCAGCCCGGCCGGCAGCATCAAGGCCAGCTCGCCGGCCGGCCGCTACTTGCAGGCACGCGGCGTGCAGCCGGCCGACTTCAACAGCTACGGCAGCCGCCGCGGCAACGACGAGGTGATGCTGCGCGGTACCTTCGCCAACATCCGCATCAAGAACCTGATGCTGGGCGGCGAGGAAGGCGGCAACACCCTGCACCAGCCTACTGGCGAGAAACTGTCGATCTTCGATGCGGCGATGAAGTACCGCGCCGAGGGCGTGCCTCTGGTGGTGATCGCCGGCAAGGAATACGGCACTGGCTCCTCGCGCGACTGGGCGGCCAAGGGCACGTATCTTCTGGGCGTGCGCGCGGTGATCGCAGAGAGCTTCGAGCGCATCCACCGCAGCAACCTGGTCGGCATGGGCGTGCTGCCGCTGCAGTTCCTGCCCGGCGAGAACGCCGCCAGCCTCGGCCTGCGCGGTGACGAAATCTTCGACGTGCAGGGCCTCGACGACGGCCGCGCTCGCGTCGCCGAGGTCAGCGCCACGCGCGCCGACAGCACGCGCATCGCCTTCAAGGCGCAGGTGCTGCTGCTGACGCCGAAGGAAGTCGAGTACTACCGCCACGGCGGCCTGCTGCACTACGTGCTGCGCCAGCTCGCACGCGCGGCATGAGCCCATCGTAGGCCACGGCCCACGCCTTCATCGGGTGGTCCGTGGCTTGGCAAGGAATTTCCTTCGCTGTTTGCATGGCGAATGCCCTATGCGGCAGCCACGTCAGGCCTTGCTGTGCGTGGCGCCAACCTGGACAGACCCGAGCTCGAACCAGAAGCAGAACCCGAAGCGGAAGCGGAAGCGGAAGTCGGAGCTGTATACGGAGCGGAAGCGGAATACGGTTGGCCCTGGCCCATCGTGAGCGGCTCACTCGCCGTGGTCGTTTCACAGCTGCGCCGCGCCGCCAGCACGGCCTCGGCAAGCGCACAAGGTTCCGACCTCGCCTCGCCGATCGCGCCCCTGCCCGCCTCCGCGCTTCTCCAAGGCGGACACCCTGGATCGCCGCTAGGGAAGGTCTGAACAACTCCGTCCAGGAGTTTGCTCAGACGTCGCGAGTCCGGCGCAGGTCCGGACTCGCTGACGCTGCATCAAGCCCTTGCGTGCCTGATCCGCGAGCGCGCCGTCGTGGCGCGCGGGAAGCTCCAACAAACAGAGCTTCCGTAGCGCTCAACGATGCGCCGAGCGCCGCCCCTGCATGCCTTACCCCACGTCGGAGGCTTCACCCTCGAAGTCGAGGCGGGGCGAGGCCGCCGCCAGCGCATCGCCCTGCAGGTAATCGACACCGAGGCTCCACAGACCGCTGACTGCCGCCATCGACTCGACGCGGTCGATCAGCAACTCTCGCCCCAGCGCGTGCCAGGCGGCGATGCGCACCGCCGGCTCCGATCCTTGCAGGCACGACTGCGGCAGCCGCAGCAGCTGCACCGGCAAGGAACTCAGCTGCTCCAGCAGATCGAGGCTCGGGCTGCGGCTGGACGCCGCCAGCGCCAGCCCCGTGCCCACGAGACGCGCCACGAGCTCGGCATACGCCGGATCCTGCAGGGAAGCGGCGTCGACTTCCAGCCACAGGTCTTCCCGCAGCGCCGGACGCCGACGCAGCTCGGCCTCGATCCAGGCGATCTGGCGGGCGTCCACCGAGGCCAGATCCAAGGGCACCATCAGACTGCTGCAGCGCCCTCGCTGGCGCTGCTCGGACACCGCCTCGAAGGCGTTGAATAAGGCCATGCGATCGATCGTCGACAGCTGCCCCTGCTCCCGCGCCAGCGCCAGGAACTCGGCACGCGTGTAGCCCTGCAGCGGCGCGCGCAGATCGCGCAGCTTGGTGATCAGGGCGTAGGCGCTGCGCTCGCCGCGCAGGCGCAGCAGGGGCTGGAACTCGAGGCGCAGGCTGCCGCCGCGGGCCAGCTCGGCCAGCGCGTGGCGGATCACCAGCACGCGTTCGGGCGGCAGCGCGTCGGGGTCGCGCGAAAGCACGCCCTCGGCGCGATTACCGCCCAGCTGCGCCGCGACGCTGACCGCGGCGAACGCGCTGGCGATCCAGCGTTCGCCCTCGGGGTCCGCCTGCACGCGAGGCGGCAGCGCATAGCCGATCGACAGCCCCAGCTGCAGCGGCTGCGCGCCGACGTCGAAAGTCTGGCTGCGCACGCCGTCGAGGAGGCCGTTCAGCGCCGAACGTACCGCCTCGACCTCGGCACGCTCGATCAGCACGCCGAAGCCCAGCTCTTCCCAGAGCGCGTAGCAGTCGCCGCTGCCGAGCACCGCCTCGATGCGTTCGGCCAGCGCCCGCTCCAGCGCATCGGTGCCGCCGAGGCCGAGCTTCTCGCGGAGCGCGGCAGCGCCATCGACGCGCAGAGCCGCCAGCACCCGCCACTCGGGCGCGGATGCCGACTGCCGCTGGCGCAGGCGCTGCAGGAAATCACCGCGACGCAGCTTCGGCCCGCTCGATACGGGATCCTCGCCGCTGCGTTCGCCGAAGGCCCGCGAGCGCTTGATGCGGCTGCGCACAGCGGCAATCAGCACGCGCGGACGCACCGGCTTGGTCAGGAAATCGTCGACGCCCAGGCGCAGGGCGTTGTAGCGCGCCTGCGGCCGGTCCTCGCCCGAGAGCACGATGATCTGCAGCTGCGGCGCGGCTTCGGCGCGCAGCCGCCGGGTGATCGCGAGGCCATCGACACCCGGCATGTACAGATCGACGAGGATCAGGTCAGGGCGCCATTCGCTTGCTCGCTGCAGCGCGGCATCGGCATCGGCGAACTCCTCAACCTGCATTCCCACGCGCCGCAGCACGCTGCCCGCATAAAGACGGGCCTCGGCGTCGTCGTCGATCACCAGCACGCGGAAGGGTGAACGATCCAGTCCTCGGGTCCACGCCTGCAGGCGCAAGGCCACCGCGCGCGCATTGGGCTCTTCCAGAAAGAGATCGGCGCCGGCGAGCTCCGCCGGAAGACGCTGGTCGCGCCTGCCCAACGCCACGAGTTGCACCGCCGACAGGCGCGGGTCCTGCACGCTCAGCCTGTCCAGCACCTCGGCGGTGGCCGGCACGGCCTGTGCGCGAGTCAGAACGAGATCGGGCACCTCCAGCTGCAGCGAAGCCAGCCATCCCTCGGCGGACTCGAAGCTCTGGCAGCGCCAGCCCAGCGTACCGAGCGCCGAGCCCAGAGCCTGCGCCGCCGCAGCGGGCAGTGAGAAGAGATGCACGACAAAGGTTGGCGATGGACCGGTCATGTGGAGGTCTGGCTCAAGAGGGGCCCGTTCACCGCTGCGCCCAGTCGCGCAGCGCCTTGAAGGCCTGGTCCACTGCCACGCTGGCGAAGGCGCAGTGACCCTCGCCCTGCGGCGGCAGGGTGCGCACGCGGCGGCTGCGGCCGGCCTCCTCGGCCAGCGCGGCGTAGCGCGACGCGAAGGGTTCCGGCACGGTCTGGTCGTAAACGTTGGAAAGGATCACCACCGGCGCATCGGGCTTGCCCTGCAGGTCGAAGTGCTCGCGCAGGTGGGCGGCGGCGACCGGGTCGGCCACGTAGCGGCGCACGCGGCTGTCGATATCCTCCACGTCGATAAGCTCGGCATAGCGCACCTCGCGGTTGTCCAGAGGGAAGCCACCGCTGCGGGGAATCAGTTCACGCAGCACGAGGTAGCGCAGCATCAGGGCGCCTGCGAGGTCCTCGCGACGAATGGCGAAGGCCTGCCCGATCTTCTCGGCCAGCTCGCGATTGCGCAGCAGCTCACGCTCGATCAGGGCCTCGTCGACCATGGGTGGCGCCTCGGGATCGGCAAGGCCGCCCGCGAACTCGCCGAACAGGCCGGGCAGCAAGGCTTCCGCCACCACCAGCGGCGCCAGCACGCCATCGCGCATCACCTCTTCGGCCGGCGCATTGACGCCGCAGAGCGACAGCCCCCCGGCATAGGCTTCGCCGTGGCGCTCAAGCGTGGCCAGCACCAGATGCCCGCCCATCGAATGACCGATCAGCCAGGTACGCTTCACCTCCGGCAGCTGCCGCAGCACGTGCTCGCGAAGGCGCTCGTTGTCCTCCATCGCCTCGGCCACCGCCCAGCCCTGCGTGCGGAAGGCGCTGCGCGCCACGGCGAAGCCCTGCGCCAACATCGAGCGATCAAAATCGTCCTGCAGCAGCGGAAAACTGCGCGGCACCCCGCTGGGCTCGTAGCCGTGCAGATACATCACCAGTTCGCCGTTCCAGTCGGCAGGCACTTCGAAGCGATAGGCCGCACCGGCCAGCGTCCCCGTGGCCTCGCCGGGAATCGCGACGTTGCCGGCAGGCAGCGGCGTCGGCTCGGGGGCGAGGCGCGAGGGCTGCGCAGCGCAGCCGGCGAGCACCAGCAGCAGGGCCGCGCACGCGGCATGGGCCCGAGAACGGAAAAAACTTGAGGACATGCCTGACTCCAGAGTTCACACGCATGAAGGAGCTCGCATCCTCGGGCATCACCGCCTCGGACGCCAGAGCGCGGTCGAGCACGCGCGTTTCCCGGAGCAAGCCGTTGGGGGCCGTATACTCGCGCACCTCCGCGAGGCCCGGTCGTTCCAGTGCATCTCAAGTCACCGTTCCGTGCGCCCTGTGCAGGGCTTGGCGTCTGCCTCCTGATCTCCCTGTCGACGGACGCGGATGCGGGCTCCGCCCGGACCTTGGAAAGTTCGCTCGCCAGCGCTGCGCCCGTGCTTGCAGGCACCGCAGACGCCGGTGCCGTCGCCGCCCTGCCCCGCCGCGAGGACAGCGAGACCCTCGATGGAATCGAGGTGGTCGCCCGCGGCACGGCGGTCGATGTGCCCGACACCCTGACGACCGATGTCATCGCCTGGCGCGACGCGCCCGGTGCGCCGGTCGACGTACAGGACCTGCTGCTGCGCATCCCCGGCGTTGGCGCCACCGGCCAGAACGGCGCCTTCGAGACCTTTTCGATCCGCGGCAGCGGTGGCAACGGCATCCTCGTGCTGCTGGACGGCATGCCGATCACCGCGCAGAGGCGCGCGGGCGTACCGGTTTCGTTCGTCGAGCCCGCCCTGCTCGGGGCCCTCAGCGTCACCCGAGGCCCGTCGACAGTGCACTTCGGGCCAGGCGCGCTGGGCGGCGCGATCTCGATCGAGCCGCACTGGTTCGACGGCACGGAAATGACCGGAGGCTACGCCACGTCGGGCCAGGAAAGCCTGCTCGTCGCCGGGCACGGCAGTGAAGCGCTGTCGATCGGTCTGGCGCGACGTCGCGCCGGCGACAGCGAGGCAGCCAACGGTACTCCGCTCAACACCAGCTACCTCCGCGACAGCGCCAGCCTGCAGTGGCAGCGCAGCATCGGCGATTTGCAGGTTGACGCCCGTGTGATGCCCTCGCGCGCCACCGACATCGGCAAGTCCAACAGCCGCTTCCCGCAGCGCGACTCGACCTATCCCGAAGACCGCCACACGCTCGCCGGTCTGCATCTGCGTCACGCCAACGGCTTCGACCTGCGCCTCTCCGGGCACGATCAGTCCCTGCTGACCTACAACCAACGCCCCGGCGCAGCCGACACCTGGGCCTACATCGAGAGCCGCGACTACGGCCTCACCGCCCAGCGCAGCTGGCAGCGCAACGCGCTGGCCCTGAACGCTGGCATCGAGTATCTGGGTCGCAGCGACGTCAATGGCTTCGATGCGCGGCAGACCCTGTCCAACCGCACGTTCAGCCTGCGCGATGCGCGCGAAGAGACAGCGTCGGCCTTCGGCATCGTCGACTGGCGGGTAAGCCCGTCCCTGCAGCTGGAAGCGGGCGCGCGCGCCAGCCGAATGCAGCAGGCGCAGCTCGGGGCAAGGTCCAACGACAGCGACCGCGCGTTCAACCTCGGCGCCGTGTGGTCGCTCGATCAGCAGCAGCTGAGCCTCAACCTGGCGTCGGGCTATCGCTTCGCCACGCTGGAGGAGCGCTTCTTCAGCGGCGTTACCGCGCAGGGCGAGATCCTCGGGAATCCCGACCTCGGCTCGGAGCACTCGCTGGGTCTCGATATCGGCTACGGGATTCGCAGGGAGGACTGGCGCCTGCAGGCGCACCTGTGGCGCACCGATGTCGACGAACTGATCCAGCTGTTCGAAGCGGCACCCGGCGTGAACGGCTACACCAATGTCGGCGAAGCCAGACTGCACGGCTTCGAGCTCAGCCTGGGCTGGCAGGCCGCCGAAACCCTGAACCTGCAGGCCACCGCGGCCACGGTGCGCAGCAGGAACACGCTGAGCGGCCAGCCCCTGTACGGCGCCCCGCCGACGACCTTCACCCTCGATGCGCGCTATGCGCTGGGCCCGGGCACGCTGGGGCTCGTGTATCAGCACCGCGCGCGCATGCGCCGCCCGGGCTTCGAGGAAGTCGCGCGTCCCGCCGTGGATCTGCTGGACCTCGATTACAGCCTCGCGATCGGCGAACGCTGGCAGCTGCAGCTTTACGCCCGCAGCGCGCTGGATCGCACCTACATTGCGACGGCGGACGAGCTCTCGGCGCTGGCGCCGGAGCGCAGCCTCGGCGTCAATCTGCGCTGGTCGCGGTACTGATCGCGCACACGCCCCGGGCGCAGACCGCGAGCCTCGAAGCCACCACCCGCAGGGTTCTGCGCGCTGAGGTGGCTCTGCCAACGATCCTGATCACGCGACGCAAACCGGACCGGGGCTGCTACGCTGCCGTGCAATTCAGCCCAGGCCACACTGACCCATGCGCGTTCATCCGGCCTATGCGCTCTGCGCGGCCCTGATCCTCTGTGTTGGCGCGGTCGACGCAAGCGCGCAGGACGGCGTCGCCGCAGGTGCGGCGAGCACCCCGGAGCCGACGCTTCGCCACCTGAGCCTCGTCTGGGAGTACAGCGGCGATGCCAACGGCAACAGCGCAGTCGCGGTACGGTTCCGCCCACTGGGCAGCTCTGACTGGCGCGAGGGCCTGCCGCTCCGGCGCGTGCCTGCCGGCAGCAATGTCGGCTTCAGCTGGTCCAATCGCCACGCCGGCAGCGTGTTCGGCCTGCAGCCCGGCACCGACTACGAGGTTGAACTGAGCCTGGTCGACCCGGACGGCGGCAGCGCCACGCGCCAGCTCACGGCACGCACACGCAGCCTGCCTGCACCCGGCAGCGGCAGCGTGCGCAGCGCCAGCCCGGCGACGTTGGCCAGCGTGCTGTCGCAGGCGCAGCCGGGCGACATCGTCGAACTCGGCGCCGGCAGCTATGCCGGCTTCAACCTCCAGCGCGACGGTGCAGCGGGACAGCCGCTGACCCTGCGCGGCCTGCCGGGCGCGCAGATCAACGGCGAGCTGGGCCTGTTCGGCCGACGCCATCTGATCCTGCAGGCGCTGACGGTCAACGGGCGGATCCGCTTCAACGGCTCGGACGACATCAGCATCCTCGACAGCACGGTCAATGCATCGGCCACGCAGTTCAACGGCGACGGCATCGCCTGCTTCACCCGCTGCGCGCGCGCCTACATCGCCGGCAACACCATCAACGGCACCACCCTCTGGCAGGAGACGGCCTTCGGCGTCGACGGCGACAACCGCGGCGAAGGCATCGTGGTGACGGGGCCGGGCCACGTGATCCAGAACAACCGCGTGCGCGGCTTCCGCGACGGCATTTCCTTCATGGAGGACAGCGCGGCCGTCGACCAGTACAGCATCGACGTGATCGACAACCGCATCAGCGAATCCGGCGACGACGGCATCGAGGCCGATTTCTGCCTGCACAACTGCCGGCAGATCGGCAACGTGCTGACCAACAGCTTCATCGCCTTCTCCTCGCAGCCGGCGCTGGGCGGGCCCAACTATTTCATCCGAAACATCGCCTGGAACGTCGTCCACGTGCCTTTCAAGCTGTACCGCGGCAGCCGCGGCGACGTGCTGCTGCACAACACCATCGTCAAGACCGGCGACGGTTTCAACGCCTCGCCGGGCGCGCCGATCGCCCACGCCTATGCGCGCAACAACCTGTTCGTGGGCGGCGAGCCCGGCAGCTGGAACGGCTACTCCAGCGGCAGCGGGCGCGTGCTCGACATCGTCGACCTGCAGACCGCGACCAGCAGCTTCAACTACAACGGCTACGGCACGAGTCGCAGCGATTTCCGCGGGCGACTCGGTGCGATCAGCTTCAGCAGCCTGGCCGAACTGCGCAGCCTGAGCAGCGAGACCCAGGCCCAGCGCGTCGACATGGGCGTGTTCGCCTCGGCGCCACCGTTCCCGCAGAACCCGCTCAGCCAGTACGCCGCGCCCGACCTGCGCCTCGCCGACGATGCGCGCGCCGTGGATGCGGGCGAGGTGCTGCCCAACATCAACGACGGCTACAGCGGCAGCGGGCCGGACCTCGGCGCCATCGAGCGCGCGAGTGCCGGCACCGGAGTGTTCTGCGACGGTTTCGAGGCGGCGCCGTGCGGCGCTCCGTGAGCATCGAGGGCAACCACGCCGGTCGGCGCTCACGCCTTGCGGTGAGCCGGCAGAGAGCGCGCCCGGGGGCATTCGCAGGAGACCCCTGCGCGGGGGGCGTATGACTCTGGGGCAGGTGATCCACCTTCTACGCTGGGCTGCCGCGATGGCGCTGCTGCTGGGCGGCGGCGTCATCGCTCTGTTCGCCGCGCTTCTCTTGATCGATGGCGTTCCGCGCACCGAGGGATCGCCGGCGGGCACGATCATCGCGGCGGTTCTGATGTCCGCCCTGCTGGCGGCGCCGATCCTGCTCATCGCTGGCGGTGTGATGGCAATTCGACTCTCGCGGCTGCCCTGGCCGCGCCCACAGGCGCGAGCGCTTGCACTGACCGTGTCGACCGCACCGCGCGGCGAGTTCTGGTGCCGGCACCCCAACGGTGCCCAGCTCGGTGCGCTGTTCAACGGCGGCCGCGCGGTGCTGCTCTGGGATCCGGGCAGCGGCAGCGTGGCCGCCTGCAGCCAGGGCCCGCGTGCCGCCGAGGGAGCGCTGACGCATCCCTTCATCGATGCGCAGCGCCGGCTGCTGCAGCTGCCCTACGGCCTGACCCTGCCGGAGCTGCTGGCACAGCGCGAACAGGAGCACTTCACGCGCACGGGGCAGCGTTCCGACGCGCTCGACTGGATTCCCTTGGACTCGGCCCTGGAGCGCCGCGAGGATGCCTGGGAACGGGTCGCCAGCGCGCGGCGACGGTCTTCAGCCTGAGCCTGCCGAGTCAGCTTGGCGAGCTCAGGCTGATGCGGCAGGCCGTGCCCGCTTCAAGCGCCAATCGAGCAGCAGGAAGCCGAAGGGAAGAACCGAGCACAGCAGGGCCAGCAGCCAGAGCCAGACGGACCAGCGCTGGAGGTGGCTGACCACCAGCGAGAAGGCGACATAGGCCAGCCACAGCAGGCCGTGGGCCATGCCCACGGGCCAGACGAAGTCGACGCCGAGCTGGTAGCGCGCCGGCATGGCGATGAACAGCAGGGTGATCAGGGACAGGCCTTCGACCAGGCTCAGCAGACGGAAACTCTTCAGCACGACAACTCCAGGATCACAAAGGCGAGCGCAGGCCGCGCAGGCTAAACGCTGCCGGCGCGGCTGCGCAGCGACAGCGTTCGCAGAGGCTGAAGTCGACCGCGCCCCGGCGTGCCGTGCGGATCAGTCTTCGTCGGGCCACTGCCGGAACACGACGCAGATGGTGGTCTTGTCCAGCATCGCGAACTCCAGCGCCCCCCAGGGCCGCCGCTGCACCTGCGGCAGGTTCGGATGCAGACGCTCCGGCGCACGCGCGGACAGTTCGGCGTGCACGGCGTGGATGTCATCGGTCTCGATCGCCAGTTCGGGCCGATCCAGCGCCGCCAGTTCAGGGCTCTGCATCAGGTAGGCCTTGGCGCCGTCGCGCTCGATCACGGCGAGGGTGTCATCGCGCCAGGCCAGCTCGAAGCCGAGCACATCGACGAAAAACTCCAGCCCCTCGTCGAGTCGGCTGTAGAAGATCTTGGGGATCAGGTTCTTGAACATCGACAGGCCTCGATCCGCTGCAGCGCATAGACGGGCAGGATACGGCGCCAGGGCGTCATCGCGCAGGCGCAGGGCAGAACTGGCTGCCCATCGCTTCGTAGTCGGCACTTGACTCCATCCCCAGCGCCGCCCTGCGGTCGTCGAGCGTCTCCGGCTCGATGCTGGGGTAGGCCCGCCAGCGCCCGCCCTCACAGCCGCCCTGCGTGCCGTACACCTGCAGCCGGCCTTCCGCGCGTTCGAGGCGATCGACCAGGTAGCCCACATGACGGGGCAAGGCCTCGCCCTCGGCGACGCGGGCCTCGATCTGCGCCAGGGCGAAGCGCTGGAAAGCGCGATCGCTGTCGGCATGTTGGGCGACCTGCCAAGCCACTGCCGCCGCCTCCGCGCCGACTTCCGACCGGCGCGGCCAGCCGTGCTTCGCGACTAGGGACTTCAGTTCAGTCACCATCGCCTCGAGCTTCTCGAGCCTTGGTCCGGTGTCGCGATTCATCTCGGACTGGTCGCGCTCGCCCAGCTCCAGCAGCCGACGTTGCAGCTCGGCATCGGCCTGCGCAGCGCTGCCACACAGCGCGAGCAGCAGGCCGGCCAGAACGACTCCCCGGTTCGAATGCCTCATTCCTTCTCCCGACCTTCCGCCCCGGGAACCGCTCACTGACGTGCGGCCCTGTCATCGCTGTCCTGCACCGGTACGCTCGCTGAACCCGCGAGAATCCCACCGTCGATGTTGAATTCGGCGCCCGTGATGTAGCCCGAGGCGTCGGAGGCGAGCAGCACGGCCACCGCGGCGACCTCTTCCGGCGTGCCGAAGCGGCGAAGCGGCGTGTCCTGCACGAACATCGCCATATTGGCTTCGCGCTCCGGCCCCTGGCCCAGCATCGGCTCCCACATCGGAGTGAGGATGGCGGCGGGGTGCAGCGAGTTACAGCGGATCCTGAGCCCCTGCTGGGCGCAGTAGAGCGCCACGCTCTTGCTGTGGTTGCGCACCGCCGCCTTGCTCGACGCATAGGCGGCGGCTGCCGGAATACCGACCAGGCCCGAGCGCGAGGAGAGGTTGATGATCGAACCCTGCCCATGGGCGCGCATCGCCCGGATCGCGTGCTTGCAGCCGAGAAAGACGCCGTCGAGATTGGTGGCGTGCACCTTGCGCCAGTCCTCCAGGGTGGCGTACTCAGGGTCATGGGCGACCGCACCGGCTTCGAAGCCGGTGATGCCCGCATTGTTGACCAGCACGTCCAGCCGGCCGCGCGTGCGCAGCACCTCGGCCATGACCTGCTGCCACTGGCGCTCCTCACGGACATCGAGCGACAGGAAGCTGGCGCGATCGGACAGCGACCGCGCCACGCGTTCGCCCGCCTCGGCATCGATATCAGTGACGACCACGAACGCGCCTTCGACGACGAAGGCGCGCGCGATGGCCTCACCGATCCCGCGACCGCCCCCCGTGATCAGCGCGACTTTGTCCCGCAGCTGCATGCTTTCCTCCACAAGTGAGAACCCCCGAGCTCGACCTCGACCATGTGAAGTCGCAGCTCAAGGCCGATTGTCGCGCTCCAGCCGCAGTTCGCCTTTGCCGCAGGCGCCGACCGGGTGCCAGCCGCGCGCTTCGTAGAAAACCCGCGCCCGCGAGTCGGCGTCGGTCGTCAGCCACAGGCGATCGCAGGGCTGCTCGGCGTACCACGCGAGCATGGCCGCATGCAGACGCGAGCCCACGCCCTGCCCTTCGGCCTCGGGCCGCACGAACAGGGCCCAGACGTTGCCGGTGAATAGACCGATCGCGAAGCCCAGCAGCCGGCCTTCCTGCTCGATGACCCAGCCGCGTCCTTCGTCGGTGATCGAGCGCAGCAGCTCATCGTCGGAAATGCGGCCGGGCGTCAGCGTGTTCTCGCGGACGGCATAGCGGACCTCCCACAGCTGTTCGAGGTCGTGTGCGTTGGCGGGACGAAGCTGCATGGGGGTCCTTTGCGAAGCCGATCAGACGCGGCGCCTCAGCGCCGCACGAACTGCATGGTCCAGTTGGTCTCCCAACTCAGCCCGCCGTCCGCCGAGAAGGCCTGCTCCCAGCGCGGGTGCGCGCCTGCATTCACGATCCAGCGGAAGCGCACGCGGATCGGCCGATCGCCCAGCACGTCGTCGGCGTAGAACTCTCCGACGCCGTCACGGAAGCCGCCAATGACGGGCACGTCCAGACGATGCGGGGCGCGGCCGTCGAGCCACCAGATCGCCCACTGCCGCGTCCGCGAATCGAAGGAGCGGAAAGCGGCAGCGCGAACCTCGCCGTCGGGAAACCTGAGCAGGTTGTCCTCGACATTGCCCAAGCCGCCGAGGATGGCGCGGGTGCTGGCGGTGCCCTCGAACTCGGTCCACTCGCTGCAGCCGCAGAGGCGGTCGTTCAAGCGCCGGTGCGAGACCTTCCAGTCGCCGAGGATGAAGTCGAAATCACGGGCGTCGCCGGCGGCGGGGTGGGCTGACATGGGGCTCTCCTTCTGCATCGAAACGATGCGTCATGCGGTGAATGCAGCCTATGGACTCGGCCTCGCGGCGCGCCCTTGATCTGCGGGCGTGGCTCGAAGCCACGAGGCAGGTGATCGGTATGCCCTACCGCGACGCATCGGAGGAATCGCCTGCCAGCGGCCAGGGGCTCAGCGCGCCCTCGCGCACCTCAAGCACGCTCACTCCATCGCACTGGCAGCCCTCGGGGCCATAGTCCGAGGGCTCGCCGTCGCACTCGCAGACATTGCCCGACAGCGAGAGCTCAGGCAGGCCGTTGCCGTCGCGATCGCTGACCGCCGAGATCGTCCCCGATTCATACATGAACGCGTGCGGCGCGAGATCGAGCTCGCGCACCCTGCCCTGCTCCAGCGCCAGGGTCAGTGGATATTCGAGGTAGGCGTAGAAGCGCGGATGGTCCCGCGGCAGCGCGGGCTCGTAGCAGGGATGGGTGAGGATGCGCGTGGCCTGCGCGGATGCGCCTTGGTACAGCCTCACTGGCGAGGCCATGCAATGACGCGCCCGCACGATCGACACGACCTGCGCGAGGATCTCCGGCGCCAGCGCTTCGCCGAGATCGGCAAGGGTGTCCGCTTCTAGGATCGAGTAGCGCGCGGCGGGCTCGGGCAGTTCGGGCACCGGATCACCTGCCTGCAGCGAGGGCGACAGCAAGGCCAGTGAAAGCGCAAGCCCAGCGACGCCGAGGCGGAGGCGCGCTTCCGTGCGTGGATTCATGAACGCGCTCCCCCGGCCGCTTCGTTTGGAGGCGCGAGCTTAGCGGATGGCGCAAGGCACGCGAATGTAACCACGTCCGACCGCGCTGCGAGCCAAGACCCCGCGCAGCGGCCGGCCGCGGCGTTCCGGAAAACCGATCCTTGGCGAGCTGACAATGCCCTCGATGCCTAGCGCCGCAGCCGCGAGAGCGCGACGGTCAACCAGGCGAGGATCAAGGTGCTGCCGCCGATCGGTGCCAGTCGCGTCGGCCAGCCGAACAGGGCCGCACCGATGAGGCTGCCGCAGAACAGCAGCATTCCCGCTGCCAGTGCGCCGAGCGCCGCCTGCTCCAGGGGGCGCTCAGCGCGCGGGCTCAGCGCCAGCAGCGCCAGCCCGTGCAGGAACAGATACAGCGAAGCGGTCTGCAGCCAGGTCTGGGCCTGACCGCTGGCACCGTGACTGGCGTAGGCGCCAAGGCCGACGGCGGCGGCGCAGGCCAGGCCGCCGAGGGCGCCCAGCAGGCGATTCCACATTCCCGTGGGCGCCCTCTCCATCTCAGGCCTTGGGCTTCAGGTAGGCGTCCATGCCGCGACGCAGGTTGTCCGCCTTGAAGCTCGGGAGCTTGAACACCCAGCCCTCGGTGGCGCGCTGCAGTTTGGCGACTTCGTCCTTGACCGCCTGCATGCGCTCGGCGCGGTCGGCCTCGGGGTCGCTGACGGCTTTCGGCGGTTCGGGCAGCTCGGCTGTGCTGGCTGTCGCGCTGGCTTCGGCGGGGGCGCTGTCGCCCTCGCCTTCCTGCTCGGCGTCCGACGCCTTCGCGGCCTCCGCCGTCGCAGCCTCCTGCGCGGCCTTGAGCGCCTGCTCATGCGCCATCGCCTCGCGCGCCTGCTCGCCCTGGATGCGCTCAGCGGCGGCCTGCTCGTCCAGGCTCACCGCGAAGCTGGCCCAGGTGTCGCTGCCCTGCGTATGCGCCCTGACCGCGACCAGCACGCCCTCGCGGGTTCGGAAGCTGGCCGTGGTGGCCTGCGCGTCCTCGGCAGGCGCGTAGCCTTCGGCGCGCTGCACGTCGTCGATGCGCAGGCCGGCAAGGAAGCCGGCGGTGGCGTCGCCGACGAAGGCGCTGGCGGGCTCGCGGCCGCTGGGCAGGTTGGCGATGCGGAACTCACCCTCGCCTCCACTGTTGGCCTCGATCTGCACGGGTCCACCCTCGGGCGGCTGCACCTCGACGCCAGTGATGCGATTGGCGGCGATGTCCATCAGATCGCGCTGCAGCCAGCCGCTGGCGGTCTTCTCGGCCGCGAGGTTGCGGTCGACTAGCCAGCTCTGCGCCTCGTCCTTGAGGCGCACGAAGGTGCCGGCACCGCGGCTGTTGTTCTGGCCCAGGATCACCGCCAGCTCGGGGCCTGCCCCTGAGACGCGCAGCAGCACATTGCTGGCGCCCTCGGCCTCGACGTCCTGCACGCCCAGCACCGGGTACGAGGACTCGACGGCGGTCTTGGGCTCGATGCGCTGGGCCTGGGCGAGGTTCAGCAGCAGCTCGCGCAGCTTGCCGACATCGGCGGCATAGCCCTGCTTCTCCTCCACGCCCCAGCCGGCTTCACCGCGCTTCAGGGTGATGGTCTCGCCGCCGGCGGCCTGCACGACCACCTGATTGACTTCGTTCAAACCCGCCTCGAGGCCGGGCGCCAGCGGCCCGGCCACCGGCGCTTCCTCGGCGGGCTTGCGCGACTCCGACAGGTAGACGGCGAGGCCCATCAGGACGACGGCGGCCGCGCCGAGGCCGAGAATCTGCTTCTGCTTCATACCTTGCCCTCCTCACGGCGACGGCGCGCACGGCTGAACGCGAAGGCCACCGCCACCACGGTCAGCAGCAGGGGCACGCCGGCGATGTTGATGACTTTCAGCTGGGTGCCGAGGCGCGAGATGTCCTGGTCGAGGTCGCGTCGCACCTGGCGCAGTTCCTTGCGGATGCGCAGCTTCTCGTCCTGGAAGCGCTTGATCGCCGCCTGCTGCTCGGCGGACAGCAGCTGGCCGGCGTCGTTGGCGCTGCGCTGCGACTGCAGTTCGGTGAGCTGGCGCTCGGTCTCGGTCAGCTGCGTCTGCAGCTCCTGCTCCTTGGCGCGGAAGCGGTCGTCGGCCTGGCGCTTCAGTGCCTCGACGCGGGTGAACGGACGCGCCGAGGTGCTGCGCGCGCGCACGCCGATCAGGTCGCTGCTGCCGATCAGGTTGTCGACCGCATTGATGACCAGGTCGCCGTTCTTGGCGAAGGCATTCATCACCCGCTGGCCGAAGAACTGCTGCACCTGCACCCACAGCCGATCGGTCAGCAGGTCGGTGTCGGCGAACAGCAGGATGCTGGCCTGCTCGGTTTCGGCGCGGTGGCCCTCGCCGCTGCGATCGGGGAAGGCGGTCTTCAGTGGCCCGCTGAGGCGACCGGCGATCACATAGGCCTCCGTCGCATTGGGGGTGAAGCCGTTGAACAGCTCGCGCGGCTCCGGCAGGAAACGCACGCGCTCCACCCCGGTGGTCGAGGACGAGAGCGAACTCTGGATCAGCGGCTCCAGCTTCAGCGTGCTGTCGTCGCGCAGCACGAAGTGGCCGGCGGTGGAGAGGTTCACCGCGTCGAGCTGGGCGGTGACGATGTCCTGCTGGTTCATGTGCTCGCGGCCAACGCCCAGCACGGCGAGGTGACGCTGCGGCGGCTGGTCGGGCCGGGTCTGCAGCTCCAGCGCGGTCTCGGCGTCCAGCACCACCGTCTGCGGGTCGTAGCTGATGCCCCAGGCCTCGAACAGCTTGGGCAGGTCGGAGGTCTTCTCCGCCATCATGTTCGACATCGGGTCCGCGGCCTCGCCGGCCACCTCGGCCTCGGCGTGCGGATCGACGAAGGCCAGCAGGCGGCCGCCGCGCAGCACGAACTGGTCGATGGCGTAGAGCGTGTCCTCCGACAGGTTCTTCGGATGCACCAGCATCAGCAGCTCGATGTCCTCGGGGATGCTCGTGACGGTGGACTCGAGCGTGCGCAGCTCGAACAGCTCGCCCAGCTCGTCGTTGATCACCCAGCCCGGCGTCATGCCGCCGCGCGCAGGGTCGAAGCCGCCGCTGAGGTTCAAGCCGCTCAGCACGCCGACCTTGGGCTTGGCAGGGCCGGACAGGCCGCTGATCAGCTTGGCGACGTCGTACTCGAGGAAGGTTTCCTTGTCGGGCTGGAAGAACGGGATGGCCATCTGGCCATCGAGGGCGTTGCTGCCGACCAGGCCGAAGAACAGGGTATCGCTGCCGCCCCCCAGCGGCACGGCCTGCAGGCCGGCCGCGGTGGCGCGGTCCTCGTCCTCGCTGAAGGGCTGCGGGTCGATCACTTCCAGGCGCAGCTTGCCCGGCGCGACCGCGACCATCTCCTCCAGCAGCTCGCGCACGCGCTCGGCGTAGGTGCGCAGGGCCGGATAGTTCGCCGCGGCGCGGTCGGAGAAATAGAACTGCAGGTTCACCGGCTCCTCGATCTTGCCGATCAGGGCGCGGGTGCCGTCGGAGAGGGTGTAGAGGCGATCCTGCGTGAGGTCCACGCGGGCGCCGCGGAACAGCACGCCGGTGAGCATCACGAGGGCGATGAAGAGCACGGCCAGCACCACGAGCGTGGAGCCGGTCAGTGCGCGTCGATTGAGCACGGACATGGGGTGGACTCCTACGAGGGCTTAGTCGGCTTTCTTGAGATCGATGACCACGGCGCTGGCCAGCAGCCAGAACACGATCGTCAACACGAAGAACAGAAGGTCGCGCAGGTCGATGACGCCGCGCGAAATCGCGTTGAAGTGGGTCAGGAAGCTGAGGCCGGCCACGGCATCGACCAGCACCGCCGGCAGCAGGGCGCGGAAGAAGTCGAGCACCAGCGGGAAGCCCGCCAGCAGCAGCAGGAAGCAGACCACCACGGTGAGGATGAAGGCGATCACCTGGTTGCGCGTGGCCGCCGACAGGCAGGCACCGATGGCGAGGAAGCCGCCGGCCATCAGCAGGCTGCCGATGTAGCTCGCGAAGATCACGCCGTTGTCGGGGTCACCGAGGTAGTTCACGGTGATCCAAATCGGGAAGGTCAGGAACAGGGCGATGCCGACGAAGGCCCAGGCGGCCAGGAACTTGCCCAGCACCGCCTGCCACATGGTCACCGGCAGGGTCAGCAGCAGTTCGATGCTCCCGGACTTGCGCTCCTCGCTCCACAGCCGCATCGACACCGCCGGCACGAGGAACAGATACAGCCAGGGGTGGAAGGCGAAGAAGGGCTGCAGGTCGGCCTGGCCGCGTTCGTACAGGCCACCCAGGTAGAACGTGAGCGCGCCGGCCAGGGCCAGGAAGATCACGATGAAGACGTAGGCCACCGGCGTGGCGAAATAGCCCGCGAGTTCGCGGCGGGCGATGGCGAAGGTCGGGTTGCTCATGCGCGGGCCTCCTGCGTCTGCGAGGACTGCGTGGTGATCTGGCGGAAGACTTCATCGAGACGGCCGCGCTCCAGCGCCATCTCGCTGACGCTGACGTTCTGCGCGCGCAGGAAGTCGTTGATGCGGTCGAGGATGCGCTCGCCACGGCGCGGGAAGGCGGTGATGCGGCCGTCCTGCGGATCGATCTCGACCGCGGCCACGCCCTCGATGCGGGCCAAGCCTTCCTTCAGCGCGACGGGATTCGCCGCCGTCAGCGACACTGCCTGGTGGTAGCGCGAGCGCGCTTCGAGCTCGTCGGGCGTGGCGTCGGCCAGCACGCGACCACGGGCGATCACGATGGCGCGCGAGCAGACCGCGTGCACCTCTTCGAGAATGTGAGTCGAGATGATGATCGTGCGCTCGCGGGCCATCGACTGGATCAGGCTGCGCACCTCGTGCTTCTGGTTGGGATCGAGGCCGTCGGTGGGCTCGTCGAGGATCAGGGCCTTGGGGTCATGCAGGATGGCCTGGGCCAGGCCGACGCGACGCTTGAAGCCCTTGGAAAGGGTGTCGATGGGCTGGTTCAGCACCTTGCCGAGCTGCAGGCGCCCGACCACCTCATCGATGCGCCGGCGGGTGTCGGCGGCCGACATGCCGCGCACCTCGGCGACGAACTTCAGAAAGCCCAGCGGGCTCATCTCGCCATAGCTGGGCGCGCCTTCGGGCAGGTAGCCCAGTGCGCGCTTGGCGGCGACTGCATCTTCGGCCACGTCGTGGCCACATACCTTGGCGCTGCCGGCGGTCGGGGCCAGGAAGCCCGCGATCATCTTCATCGTGGTCGACTTGCCGGCCCCGTTGGGGCCGAGGAAGCCCAGCACCTGCCCGGGCTCGACGCGGAAACTCACGCCGTCGACCGCGGTAAAGTCACCGTAGCGCTTGCACAACTCTCGCGTTTCGATCATTGGATGTCGTCCTGTTCTTGTCGTGTGGGGCGAATCCGCCTGCCGCACGGACGCGCGTTTCCGGCGCTCCGCCTCGCGGCCCCGCGAATACCACGGCGGCGGCAAAAAGTTCCCGACGTCTGACGGCAGCGCCCCCAAACGAAAACGGGCGCGGAGTTGCCTCCGCGCCCGTCCGTGTGCGGTGGCCGACGAAGCCGGCCGACCGGGAAATCAGCGGATCGGCCAGTAGACCTTGAAGGTCGAGTCCTCGGCCGCGGTCTCGGTGATTTCGGTGAGGTACTCCTCGTAGCCACGGTCGTGCACGACCAGACCGTGGGTGGCGGCGTAGGCGCGGAGCATGTCGCGGATCAGCGGCAGCGAGGCCGGATGACCGGCGTAGTCGGTCATTACCACGCGACCGCCGTAGGTCACACCGGACACAATGCCTTCGGGCAGGCTCAGGCCCTCGAGCGGAGCGACCGCGGGAGCGGGAGCAGCAGGAGCCGCAACGGCAACCGCGGACTCAACCGCCGGAGCCGCCGCACTGGCCTCAGCCGCCGCGGCGGCCGGATCCGGCTTGCGGACAGGGATCGCGACTTCAAAGCTGTACTTCTTGTCGGCGAATTCGACGGTGATCAGGCGTGCCGGGCCGGCGGCCTCGAGGCCGTTGCTGGCGATCGCCGCACGGATCTTGCGGATCGAGGCGTCGAGTTCCTCTTCCACCGCGGTGATGTTGCGGTCGGCGCTGGTCGCGAGGACCAGCGCGGTCTGCGAGACGACCTCGCTCTCCTGCACGCTCACCATCGGGTTGTCGTAGTTGAAGTTCGGGATCGTCGCCAGCAGGCCGGTCAGGTTGGTGAGCCCGAGACGCATGTCATCGCCGACGGTGCGGTCGATGTAGAGACCGGCATAGCGGCCGAACAGGTTCCACCCGTAGTCGACGTCGTACTCCCAGTTGATGTCGACGGTCTTGCCGCGATCGTCCAAGGTGAAGACATAGGTCTTGTTGGTGCCGTAGGCCGGGCTCTCGGCGGCCCACTCGATGCGCTCGTCCTGAACCGACTCGGTGACGGTGAGGGAGCCACTGCCGATCTTGGGGTTGTCGCTCTCGTAGCGCAGCACGGCACCTACGCCCCGCGGCTCCCCGTCCATCGTGTAGCGGATCGCCGGATCGTGCATGCGCTTGGGGTGCCACTCGTCGAAACGCTGGAACCCATTCAGCAGGTCGTACACCAGACGCACGGGGCGGTTGGTCTCGACGCTGTGGCGGACGTAGCGATGGCTGGGCAGGAACACACCAACCAGCACGAACAGCACTGCGACCAGCAGCAGCGCGATCACGAATTCGATCAGACGGGTCATTCAGGGTCTCCGGGAATGGACCTGCATCGTGGCGCCGGCGTACCGGACTCCCTCCACACGGATGCAAGGCCGCCAAGAATAGCCCGAACCGAGGGCGCACGGCCAGCCACGGTTCAGGCTGCCACAAGACTTCGCAATGCGAAAAGCCGACGACGCCAGCGGTCCTCGGGTGAGCGCGCGGCCAAGACGAGACCTCCGAGCAGCGCGCTATTCATCGCCCTTCGCGACGGGCCGCTGGCGGTCGCTGCACCACTCGCTCCAAGAGCCGGCATAGATGCTGGCTCCGGGCAGGCCGGCATGCTCCATGGCGAGCAGGTTGTGGCAAGCCGTGACTCCCGATCCGCACATCAGGACCGCATCGGAGGGGGCGCGGCCCGCGAGGAGGCGCTCGAACTCGCCATGCAGTTCAACGGCCGGCTTGAACAGGCCGTCGCTGTTGAGGTTTTCGATATAGGGTCGATTGCGCGCACCGGGAATATGCCCCGCAACCGGGTCCAGCGGCTCGACGTCGCCGCGGAATCGTTCTCTGGCGCGGGCATCGATCAGCACCGTTCCGGCGTTGGCGAGCCGTGCCGCCAGTACAGCCGTGCTGACGACCTGACGCACGTCGAAGCGGGCGCGGTACTGGCCGGCCCGCGTACGCGGGCTGCCGGACTCCATGCGGCCGCCGATCCGCATCCAGGCATCGAGCCCGCCATCGAGCACCGCGACGCGTCGATGCCCCAGCAGCCTCAGCAGCCACCAGAGTCGAGCAGCCATCGCGCCGTCTCGGCTGTCGTACGCGACCACCTGATGCTGGGGCGTGATGCCCCAACGCGCGAGCGCCGCGCAGAAACGATCGGCCTCCGGCAGGGGGTGGCGCCCACGCCCGGGCTTGGCCATGTCCGAAAGATCCCGTTCCAGATGCGCATAGACCGCGCCTGCAATGTGTCCGAGCGCAAATGCCCGTTCGCCCGCCGCTGGCTCACGCAGATCAAAACGGCAATCGACGAGTGCCAGCTGCGGAACATCGAAATGCGCCTGAAGCTCCTCGGCGCTGACGAGGCTTTTCCAGTCCATGGTGCGGCCGCCCCTGCGCGGCTTCATCGTTGCACGGGCCCGAACCATACCCCGCAAGTCCCCGCTCGGCCAGCTTCCGCCAGCAATTCTGCGGGGCGAATCCGGGCGCGAAAGGACGCATGGAAGCTCACGGCCCGTCGCGGCTGTGCGCGGAGGGACTCAGCTCTCCTGGAGCCTATCGCGAAGGTTGATGAGCATGGCCGCGGTCGCGCCCCAGATGCGCTGGCCCGCGTAGTCGAAGCGCCACGCCTCGCGCATCCGCCCCGCCAGTTCAGCACGTTCGATCCGCAGGTTCGCCGGGTCCATGAGGAAGCCCAGCGGCACCTCGAACACCTCGGCGACTTCGCCCGGTTCCGGTCGGGACCGGTGCAGAGGAGACACCCGCGCCACCACCGGCAGCACCAGGAAACCCGTGAAGGTGGGCATCGGGTCGATGTAGCCCAGCGGCTGGACATGCACCGGGTCGAGGGCAATCTCCTCGTGCGCTTCCCGGATCGCGGTGTCCAGCAAACGCGGATCTCGCGCGTCCTGGCGACCACCAGGGAAAGCCACCTGCCCCGGATGATGCGCCAAGGCCTCCGTGCGGCGGGTCAGGATGACCCGGCTGCCGTCGCCACGGTCGACCAGGCCAAGCAGAACGGCGGCAGGACGCAGTCGCTCCGGCGGTGGAATGAGGTCACGGAGCGTTTCCGGGATGCGAGGCGGATCGGTTGGCGGCGCCGTGAGTGCGTGCAGGGCGCGGGCGATGCGCCTGTCCAACAATTCGGGGGGCGCAGACCAGTCAGACACGGCTGTTGCGTTCCGCGCGCTCCGGCAGGGCGATATCCATCAGGTATTGCCGCTGCGCCGGGCTGAAGGACAGCCAGCCCGCAATTTCGGTGGTGGTGCGGTGACAGCCCATGCACAGACCATTGGCGCCGAGTTCGCAGACACCGATGCAGGGGCTCAGGACGGGCGGAAGGCTGGAACTCACGAGGGGCTCGACGAAAACGGAGGCGGCGACATCAGGCGCCGAAAAACACGAGGGAGCGCGGGTGTCCCCGACGCTCCCCCGTCGATCACGGAAACCGCCGTGGCTGGGGCCAAAGACCCGACCACGGCGCGACCGCTTACTTGATGCTGACCAGCTTGACGTCGAACACGACGGCCTGGCCCGGGCCGACCGGCGAACGCGGGTTGTCGCCGTAGCCCTGATCGGGGGGCAGGAACACTTCCCAGCGCGAGCCCACCTTCATCATCGGCAGCACTTCGCGCAGGCCGGGCAGCGGGGCTTCCGAGACCTTCATCGTCACCGGCTCGTTGCCGGTGTAGGTGCTAGCGAATTCCTGGCCGGTGGACAGCGAGCCGCGGAAATGAATCTGCACTTCGCTGGCGGCGGTCGGCTGGGCGCCGGTGCCCTGCTCGATCACCCGGTACTGGATGCCCGAGGCAAGGTTCTGGATGCCCTGCTTGCCGCGGTTCTGGCTCAGGAACTGCTCGCTCTTGGCCTTGTTCTCGGCCGCCACGCGCTCGAACTCGGCGCGGGCCTGCTCAAGCATCTGGCTCTGCATCTTCTCGACGGCTGCGCGCATTTCCTCGGGCGGCACGCTCGGATCACGCTTGGCGAAACCTTCCTGGACGCCACGGACCACGGTCGCCACGTCAAGATCGACGCCACGCTCGGCCATCTCGCGGCCCAGCTGGTAACCGATCGCGTAGCTCAGCTTGCCCTTCTCCGAGGAGGTGTCCTGTGCCTGCACGGCACCCATGCCAAACACAGCCACGGACACGACCAACCAGCGCAACTTCATGCAGAACCTCCTGGGTGAACCGCCGACCCCTTGGCCGCGGTGGAAAGCGCACAAGCATACCCGGGTGTGACGGGGTCTGCCATTCGGGATGCAGCGGGGAGTCTCGGGTTCAATCCTCATCGCCCCAGCGTGGCGCGTTCGACCGCGATCTGGGCGGGGAAGTTCGGGCCGGCAGGGCCGCCAGCACCGCGAGGCCATCGCGGGTGGCGGCGACGTCGTGGACCCTCAAGATCGCCGCCCCGCGCTGTGCCGCCAGCACCGCCGCCACCACCGAGCCGACCGTGCGTTCCTCCAGCTGACGGCCGGTGATCGCGCCGATCATCGACTTGCGCGAAACGCCGACCAAGAGCGGCGGCAGTCCGGAGCCCAGGGCCGACAGCGCGGACATCAGCTCGACGTTGTGCTGCAGCGTCTTGCCGAAGCCGAAGCCGGGGTCGACCAGCAGGCGCGCGCGCGGGATGCCCGCGAGCTCGCAGGCGAAGACCCGATCGGCGAGGAAGCGCTGCACCTCGGCCACCACGTCGGCGTACTGCGGATCGGCCTGCATGCTGCCGGGCTCGCCCTGCATGTGCATCAGGCAGACCGGCACGCCCAGTTCGGCGGCAGCGGCCAGTGCACCCTCGCGGCGCAGGGCCCAGACATCGTTGATCAGGCCCGCGCCGGCGCCCACAGCGGCACGCATCACCTCCGGCTTCGAGGTGTCGATGGAGATCGGCACAGGACTCTCCGCAGCGAGCCGCTCGATCAGCGGAAGCACGCGATCGATCTCTTCCTGCGCGCCGACCGGGGCCGCGCCAGGACGCGTGGACTCGCCGCCGACATCGATGATGTCGGCCCCCTCCTCGACCATGCGCAGGGCCGCGCGCAGGGCGCTGTCGGGATCGGGCAGCCGACCGCCGTCGGAGAACGAATCCGGGGTCAGGTTCAACACGCCCATGATGCGCGGGCGATCCAGCAGCAGGGGGCGACCACCGCACTCGAGGCGGGCAATCAGGTCGGCGCTTTCGAACATGGACAGATCCTCGGGGCCGGAAACGCGAACGCCCGCGCGGGCGCGGGCGTTCGGTGGCACTTGGCGGCAACTCAGGTTTGCGCGGCAGGCCCGCCCAGGGTGCCGGCGGCCGGGCCGGAGCTGTCACGCGGCGGGCTGCTGGGGGCGTCCGACTTCGACCAGTCGGTCGGCGGCGGCGGCTGGCGGCCCTCCATGATGGCGTCGATCTGCTTGGCGTCGATGGTCTCGTAGGTCAGCAGGGCATCGGCCATCACGTGCAGCTTGTCGATGTTCTCGGTGAGGATCTGGCGCGTGCGGTCGTAGGCGCGATCCAGGATGCCGCGCACCACTTCGTCGATCTTGCGCGCGGTGTCGTCCGAGACGTTCTTGTGCTGGGTGACCGAGCGGCCGAGGAACACCTCGTCCTCCTGCTCGCCGTACGCCACGGGCCCCAATTCGTCCGACAGGCCCCACTTGGTGACCATGTTGCGGGCCATCTTGGTGGCGCGCTCGATGTCGTTGGACGCACCGGTGGTGACCTTGTCAGCGCCGAAGATCAGCTCTTCAGCCACGCGACCACCATAGAGCGAGCACAGCTGGCTTTCGATCGCCACGCGGTTGTAGCTGTACCGATCCTGCTCGGGCAGGTACATGGTCACGCCCAGCGCGCGACCTCGGGGAATGATCGTGACCTTGTAGACCGGGTCGTGCTCGGGCACCACGCGACCGACGATGGCGTGGCCGGCCTCGTGGTAGGCGGTGAGCTTCTTCTCGTCCTCGC
>VFQU01000559.1_pt1 | contig 31425 bp, 30 predicted proteins | sample 3512311 | NCBI WGS metagenome assembly VFQU01 (sample SAMN10412377, study PRJNA504923) | tailings metagenome | isolation source: Relicate 3 Philex TSF3 active mining site | place: Philippines: Tuba, Benguet | collected 2017-08-29
CAGCCCAACAATCAGCCCAACAATCAGCCCACCAATCAGCCCAACAATCAGCCCAACAATCAGCCCACCAATCAGCCCACCAATCAGCCCACCAATCAGCCCACCAATCAGCCCAAAAATCAGCCCACCAATCAGCCCAACAATCAGCCCACCAATCAGCCCAACAATCAGCCCAACAATCAATTGGCTGATCATCTCTTGTCGCGCGTCGCGCGACAATGAGATTTTGATTATTTCAATGGGTTCGATGCGATCTTGCCCAACAATCAGCCCAACAATCAGCCCACCAATCAGCCCAACAATCAGCCCACCAATCAGCCCACCAATCAGCCCACCAATCAGCCCACCAATCAGCCCACCAATCCATCGATGAGCCCATTCTTGACGGGAGCTTTTTAACCAAGATGGCTGCATTTTCTCAATCAGAAATTCTGTCTCGTTCTCTTCTTGTAGCTGTTCTGCTAAGCGCACTAACCATAGACGAGTTTGCTGTCCTGTAGGTGCTGTTTTTCCGGTATAGAATCGGCTTTTAATTTGCCGTTCCAGCATTTGATCTACATATGTATTTAGCAGAAACGTTAAGCGTTCCTGAGTCGATCGCAGTCTTTGCCACTGATCGGCAAGTTCTGCCTTATAAGCGACTAATGTAATGCTTAACAGAAGCGGCTGCCGTACCAGATTAAGCAATTCTAAATCTGCATTAAGAACTTGCCACAGCGTCAATCGATCGCTCTCTTTCAAATAACTCTCAATCTGCCCATTGCTCAATTCCTGCAAATAAATTGCTCCATTGAGTTCTAGCCTTTCGGGGTAGAGTTCATACTCCTCGCGCCGACTGCAAACGACGATCGATATCGGTTGCTCTGCCCCGCCTACAAACTGATTAATCGCAGTCACACAAGTAGGCTGAAGATCCGATCGCACTTCATCCAATCCATCTAGTAAAGGTAGAACTTTCTGATCTGCAATCCACTTTGCCCCAAGCTTTGATCCGATCCCTTTCGTTGTGAGTTCAGCGATCGCCCAATCTTGGATGCTTTGCTTTGGGTCTTTCCAAGACGATAAGTTCAACAAAAATGGTATTGGTTCGCTTGGATCAGCGATCGCTCTCCGAACTAACGCTCTTGCAAGCTCTAATAATGTTGTTGTTTTCCCCGCTCCTGGTATTCCTAAGATCAACAACTTGCCTGCAATCGTCGGACGATCGAAGACTTCTACGATCGGCATCTCCGGCGAAATCGTTTCGGTGATCTGTCCGCTCTTGATCTCCATATCCCAGAGCCGATGCACCTGTTCTGGTTGTGCCTGCTTGCCGAGATTGATCAAGATTTGATTGTGCAGCGAGGTTGCTAATCGACCCTCAACTTCTTTTTCAAATGCTTTGAGCCAAGTCATTTCTCGATCGGGACGTTTACGCGATCGAGCTTCACCAACATAAACATCCCGCGCATTCTCAATATTGAATTGATCGCGTCCTTGATTGTCATATCTCCGCGCCACAACTAAGACCCACCCAACTTAGGATTACCAGTAATGTTCTCAATGTTGAATTGATCTCGTCCTTGATTGATATATTGACGCTCCGCAGTATTTTGCGTGTTATTAATTTCTTGTGCAAGCTGCTGTAACGTTTGAGCAAAAACCGGATCGTCCATCTCATCCTCTAAATAAACAGACAGCTTATTCAAAGCTTCAGGCGATCGCTCTTTTTCAATTTTGTCGATCGCTTCCTCCGCTTTCGGATGCTTCCCTTTAAACCTTTCCTTAATCACAGACTGTAATTTCTCGATCGTCCCACCGACAGTTTTCTTGGCAACCTCTCCCGCTCCAGATTTGACAAACTCATCGAAAGCAATTTTCGCGATCGCTGCTCCAGTCAAGGTCAAAGCATCCATAAGCTACAGCCAGAAGATTACATTTTTGTTGTAACTAATTCTCCCGCTCCTGTGTGCCAGTTTCCGAAACATTACAGAATTAATCAAATTCGCGGCAACTATTAACGCGATCGCCGTATCTTCTAACCCCGTCATCGTAAACAGGTTTGCCCTCACGACGAATCGGTTCCCTGTCGCCACGAATGCGATCTCATTCCTTGTGAAAACCGCAACATTCACCATGAACGCTAACCCGTTCGTCACGAATGGGTTAGTTGTCGCAATGAACGGGTTAATTTTCTCGGTAACGATACGGAGTCACCTTAAGCCGACTCGAAAATTCACGACCTTTCGCATTAAAACTTTATGAAATCAATATAATTTTTTGCGCGATTCACTCAACCGAATATCTGCTCTAAAAAGACAAACTAAAACTATTCTCTAGATTGACAAGGAGCATTTCACCATGCCGCGCTTACAACGCACCTCACGCATCCTCGAAAAAGGACAATTGCGAATCTTAAAACTCAAAGCCATTGACCCTTATTTCAGCGTCAGTAGCGATCGCAGTGTCGTCACCCTCGAACAACAAATCGACGAGTTAAACACCAAACTCAACGAATACAACTCCACCCTTGCCGCACTCGACAGTGCCAAACAAGAAATCGAGCAACTCGAAAAGAACATGGGCAACCTGCTCGATCAACTCCTACAAGGGGTCGCCACAAAATATGGCAATGATAGTCGCGAATATGAAATGGCAGGCGGAACCCGCAAGAGCCAACGGATTCGCAAAAGCGCCCAAACCCGCACCAGGACCACCGCTCTGAAAAAACTCTTAAACGCAGAGAACAATTAGCGCTTCGATCCTCTCTCAGTTAGAGACATTCCTCTCGAATCTGAGATTACTATACCTCTCAAAGTCCCCCAGAATGGGGGATTTAGGGGGCTACACCCACTCCCCACGCAGCGACACCCTAACTCCCTGGCTTCAAGTAATCCAACAATCGATCGCCCGAATCTGCCCGTACCAATCCCACTGCAATATCAGGCAACATTCTCCGACTGGGAAACACTAAATACCGAGGCTCCCAACGCGGACGAAACTTCTCTTTGAACTGATGCAATCCCTTAAAGTTATAAAACTGATTCAAATGCTCAAAAAAGTAATGCAATCCCTTCTCCACTCGCTGAGCATCTGAAGTCTCTCCCACTCCAGCTAAAGGCGACAAACTAAAATTAAAACTGTCATATCCTTCCTGCTGAAAATGCTTGAGCATCTCTGCAAACAGAAAATCCATCGTGCCTTTCTCAGCCCGATTCACATGGCGCATCAGATCCACAGTGACTTCCTTGCGATTGTAGCCAGAGAGTAGGTTAGAAAATGCGATCGCTTCCCCATTCCCATCTTCAACTACCGCAATATGGCACTCTTTCAAATAGTCGGGATTAAACCAGCCGATCGAGAACTGCTTTTCTGACCCTTGCTTGGATTTTAACCATTCATCACTCACAGGTTTTAATCGCGTAATTAATGAATCCGCGATCGGCGGATGATAGACCTGAAGGCGATAACCCGATTTCGAGAGCTTATTAATCGCTGTTCTAAAGTCCTGATTTGCTTTACCTTTGAGATTAAACGTATGCAAATCAATGATTGCCTCTTCTCCAATCTGCACCCAGCGATATCCTAAAGATTGATAAATGGGCAACGTCTCAGGTAGCACCTCGTAAAACGTGGGAAACCAATCATTCTGATTGCAAAATTCTCGGAAACTCACGATCGCTTCTTGCAAGTCTTCAGGATGCCCAATCGGATCTCCTAACGTAATGGCAGCCCGCCCCTTTGCCACGTAAGCAATCACACTCTTACCAGACGGACTGAAGTAGTACGATTTATCAGGCAGCAACGATAACCGAGCGAGTGAAGTCTGACCATACTCATCAATGATTTGACGAGCTTTTTTACGATCGTGCAACGTTGCGGGATCGCCTCGAAGTAACACAGGACGCAACAACATTAACAACGCATACGTCATCGTGACGAGACCCACGGCATAGATCGAATTCGCAAAGAAATCGCCATAGCGTCTCCTCGGTTCCAATCCCGCATTATCTGCTGTAAAGAACATCGCTAGCGTCTGTAAAATCGATTCCCGAAAGCTGAAGTTAATCGGCTGTCCATTGACACTGAAGTAACCATCGAGAATGTAAAATCCGATCGTGCCGTAAGCCAAAGTAAATAAAATCGCAATAATGAGCGCGCGAATCCCTTGCGCGATCGAAGGGGGATCAGACTTCGCAGTATAAGCTTTGCGTAATACAAATAGCTGAATCAATAGAACCGTTGCCAGAATCCCTTCTTCAATATCAAAGCCCTTGATCAAATGGCTCAGAATCGACAAAATCAGCAAACCAACCGTGAGATACCACGCAACTTTTTTGCGTCGCAACAGATTTGCAGCTAGGGTCAACAAAACAAACCCCGCCAAAGCCGCAAACAAATGTCCTCCAGCCCGCACCGAAAACGGAAGAAAATGCTTTAACCAAGCGGTTCGCTCTGGATAGCTCGGCACGATCGCAGACCATAAATTCACCAATCCCATCACACCCGTCAAAATCCCGGCTGACCAAATGCCGATGCGCGTCTTACGATCGACATTGCTGGAGTAGGCTGTATAGCCTGAAGAAGTCTGCTGCATGAGATTAAAAGTGTTGATGTTTTTTTTGCGTATGGATGTGCTGAAACTGTCGTCCAACAAAACTGAGTGAATCGGTGAGATGCTTTCTCCAATAGTTCCAACCGACATCTTGTCCAACAATTCCATGTCCACCAGGAAATACACGAAACTCGTTATAAATTCCTAAGCGATCGAGAACTTTGTGAAAATCGCGAGTGGCATCTAGATACTTCTCATCCCCTTCACCTGCATCTAGATAAGCTCGAATTCTCCGACGCTCAGCTTGAGAAATCTGTGTAACGAACAGTTGAGGACTATTTTCAGCACCACTTTTGTCAATAAAGTATCCGGTATGGCTAAAGAAAATCGTAAATTTGTCTAAGTGTCTTAACCCAATATTAAACGCGCCCCAAGCTCCCGAAGAAAGTCCACCCATTGCCCAATAGTGCGAATCCTCGATCGTCCGAAACTGCACTTTCACTTCGTTCACTAAATCCTCGGCAATATAAGTTGCCACCTTCCCATTCGCGCCATCAAAATAATCCGAATCCCAAAATGGACTTGTTCCCCGCTGATCATTCCCATCCGGCATAATCAATAAAGCCGCAGGTAGCAATTTCTTTTGGTACAAATTTTTGAGTGTTGCAGTGATCCCGGCTTTGATGTAGTAATCTCGTTCGTCTCCATGTCCGCCATGCAGCAGAAAAATCACAGGATACCGTCGTTTCGGGTGCTTCTCATAACCCGGAGGTAAAACAACTCCGTACTGTCGCTGTTCTGCCATGGCGTTACTATAAAAACTTTTGACCTGAAAATTTATCCCGGCAACTTCTTCAGGTGGAGGCGTATCTAACTGGGGCGCACCTGCGATAAATACATACCAATATCCGACTGCCGCCAGGATCAAAAGCGCGATCGCGCTGATCATCACAGCCGAGATTCGATTTTTTTTTCGTTTGGGCTTGAAGGTTAGCGGCATGGGTAAAAGCAAACACTCACTTTTTGAGCACTGTACTGCGAACGAAACAGGATGAGGCGTATTTGAAATTGCTTTGGCAGGATATAGATGATCCTCTTCCTTCCTCCTGATTTTAATCAGAGCGATTGCGTTATAACACACGGTAGGAGATTGGGGGAAACTCATGTGTGCTACAACTTATCGCGAACGAGCAGATGCCGGAATGGCGACGTTACAGACGTTCTACAATCCTGCAACCGGATTATGGAAGACCACAGGGTGGTGGAATGCTGCCAATGTTTTAGAAACAACAATCGATTACTGCACCTTTACAGATTCGCTAACTTACCGCACAAACATTTTTAATACATTTGAAAAAAACAAACGCAATCGTTTCTTAAATGAGTTCTATGATGATCAGGGCTGGTGGGCGCTGACTTGGATAAAAGCTTTTGACCTAACTGGGGAAGTCCGCTATCTAGAGGCAGCGCGCGTGATCTTTACAGACATGACGAAAGGATGGGATAACACCTGCGGTGGCGGAATTTGGTGGAATAAAGAACATAAATATAAGAATGCGATTTCCAACGAATTATTCCTATCGATCGCGGCTCGATTGTTCCTGAGAACGCGCGACCAAAGATATCTCGACTGGGCACAGCGCACTTGGACTTGGTTTAGTAAAACGGGCATGATCAACGCTCGCCACTTGATTAATGATGGGCTGAATGCTCAATGTCAGAACAATGGTCAGCCGACTTGGACATATAACCAAGGTGTGATTTTAGGCGGATTGATTGATTTATTTCGATGTACGAACAATCGAGCATTACTAAAAACTGCTGAAGCGATCGCGGATGCTGCGATTCAAAACCTTGCACCAAATGGCGTACTTAAAGAACCTTGTGAACCCAATTGTGGATTAGATGGACCTCAATTCAAAGGTATCTTCATTCGCAATCTTTCTGATCTGTATCGAACCATTCACAAGCTGACTTATCGCGATTTCATTCTGCGCAATGCCGATTCAATCTGGGCAGAAGCGCGCAATCCTAGGAATCAATTTGGCTTATGTTGGGCACAGAAATTTGATCAAGCCGATGCGGCTCGACAAAGTGCAGCCATGGATGCTTTGAATGCGTCGATCGTCGCCAGCCGTACCCCAATTGTCTTGCAAGCCGAAACGGCTACCTTGCACGATTTAGCGCTAGAAGCAGTGTATGCAGGCTATGAATCAGGAGGTTATGTCGCAGGCTGGAATCGAGATGGACAATGGGTGGATTTCAATTTCACCTTGCCGAGCGCTGGACGATTCGATTTGATTTTTCGCTATGCCGCAGCAGCAGGAAATGCCGCGCGATTCATCTTTGTCAATGGCAGAGCGATCGTAAATACTCAACTCTTTCCGGGAACTGGAGATTGGGCAGTTTGGAGTACAGTCACGCTTCCTAATGTCGCGCTGCAAACAGGAAACAATACAGTTTCTCTGATTTTTAATCAATCAAAAGGAAGTCGAAACTGGCTTAACCTCGATCAGCTTATAATCCTTTGATTGATACTGTTCTAGCGAGCTATGAAATCTCGAACTCGACGCTCTCATCAAGTCAAAATCCATGTTGAAAATGGGCGGTTTCAAATTGAGGGCATGAATACCTGGTTCTCCTATTGGCGTGATCCTTATCATTTGGTCTTAACGCTACCTTGGACTGGAGTTGCTGCCTTCATTTTCGTGATCTATCTGGGTATTAACGTTGGATTCGCTCTACTCTATATGCTCGGCGGAGATAGCGTTGCCAATGCGACACCGGGAGCATTTTGGGATTACTTCTTCTTCAGTGTGCAAACCTTTGCTTCCATTGGGTATGGAGCAATGTATCCCCAAACGTTTTACTCGAATACGTTAGTCACGATCGAAGCAATCAGCGGTCTGCTTGCGATCGCCATTCTCGCTGGACTTGCTTTTGCTCGCTTTTCTCGCTCTACGGCACGAGTTGTGTTTAGCAAGATTGCGGTGATTACACCGCATGAAGGTGTTCCAACTTTAAGCTTTCGCGCTGCCAATAAACGGCGCAATCTGATCTTAGAAGCCCAGATGCGAGCCTATCTTTTCCGAGATGAAGAGACCGCAGAGGGACAACATATCCGGCGAATTCATGACTTAGCGTTAGTACGAAGTCAAACGCCCGGATTTGCGCTGACTTGGCTTGTGCTGCATCCTATTGATCAATTCAGTCCGCTTTATGGCATAACGCCTGAAGAGATGATTGAAAGCAATTGTGTCATCCAAGTTAACTTAAGCGGCATTGATGAAACGGTGACTCAAGTGCTGCACGATCGACATAGCTACGTGCCCCAAGAGATTCTATGGAATCATCGGTTTGTTGATATTGTCCATAAAACACCGGATGGACATCGGGTTATCGATTACGCGCACTTTCATGATTCCGAACCGCTTTAATCTGTGGGTCGGATTGAGTCCTGCGGTGGCTCAATCGGGCGCACCACAACACGACCGTTTTCAATGGTTGTACAAAGTTTCTGTTGCTTGGGAGCGACGGAAGCACAACCATGCTCGGGTAATTCTTGATGCTGAATCACAGATTGTTGATCATTGAGAACCTTAACACAGCCAGTACAGGCTGGAATTGAAGCGGGAGACATAGATTTAAGTGACTCTACTTCGATTATGATGCATCTCTGTAGAAAATCAAGTTCGGGTACTACATCAAGTTCGGGCGCTTTGATCGACAATTTCACGTTGCACTTGCTCAAATGCTAAAGCTCCAAGTACTTTATGTGCGGTAGCAGTCGGATGGATTCCGTCCCAAAATAGAAAGCGATCGCAGTTTGTCGCAGTCTCTAAACAGGCGTTCGTCACATTCGTAAAGCCATACTGGTTTGGATCGTTCAATGCAGTTTGATAGATATGAAATACATCGAGTTCGGAGATGGCTAGACCTGGTTGTTCGAGCTTTTCAAGCGTTACTTTGAGTGCTTGATTATATGCGATCGCAAAGTTGGTCAACTTCTGAGCGTTCTCTTGCTGGCGTGTTGCAGGCAGCTTTCCTAGATCTGGTAAATTTGCAACCAATAATCGTTTTGCACCTTGGTTTAAAAGTAATTGCAGCGATTCGTTGAGATTATCAATCGAAACAGTCGGCGTTTCTGTACTAAAGAGATAATCATTTGAACCTGCCCAAACGACAAACAAAGCTTGCGGGTTAAGTCTGGGCAGGTTTTTGAGAAAAGCTTGAACTTGAGCAAGTACCCCTGGAACCTGATTCATCCCCACTTCTCCGGTGGTTGCTCCGCCCCAAGCAAAATTGCCAACACGATCGGCACTTAAATTTAACTTGTCGGCTAGCTCTTCAACCCAAACCTTTCCGTTAGAATGCCGACCCTGATAGTACGGTGGGGCTGGCACTGCACCGTTCGTTGCCCGAAACACATTCCCGACATCTGAAAGACTATCGCCAAATACATAAAGTCGATCAATGGGCTGAACGGCGCGTTGGAATTGAGGCAGCATTACTGGAAGCGTAACCGCGATCGCGGATAAGAAAAAAGCAAGGATCAGCCACATTGCTTTCTTCGAGTTCAAAATAGTTCGTCTCATTTCCAGGATTTCCAAGCACTAGTGATAAACCTAGCAAATGAATCAAAAATCCACTTTAACGATAGAGAGAAATCGCTGCAAATTAATCTCTCTTTGGACTAATGTAATATCACCGTACTCTTACATACAGTGTAGAAGAACAATATGGGTCAGTAATCGGGGGTGCTAGATTGCTACACCCCTTTTGTATGTCTTTTGTATATTGTGCCGTGTGAATTAAGTCGCAACCTGAACTCGATCGCTCACCTCATCGCGCTGAATCAAAGGCTTAATCTTAGCAAGATCGACATAGCGATCGGCAATATTGACCAAACTATCGCTCGTCATCGACTGCAAACTTACAACTTCAACCTGCACACCCCGATACGAGACACTATTCACAACATAGGTTAGATCTCCATCTCCACTGAGCAAAACCATTGTGTTGCAGTACTGCGCCAATTCCAGCATATCGACTGCGATTTCAACATCTAAATTGGCATGTTTCGATCCATCTGGGTGTTGAATCAAGTCTTTTGTCACCACTCGATACCCGTGGCGACGCATCCACAGCAGAAAGCCTTGCTGCTTCTCATTCCCCGGATCGACTCCCGTGTAAAAATAAGCGCGTAACAGCCTTCTCCCGCCTGCTAGATATTTCAATAACTTCGAGTAATCGATCTCTAATCCAAGCTGCATTGCAGCATAAAAAAGATTCGAGCCATCAATAAAAATTCCAACCCGATCGCTGCTGAGCGAATCCTTTGAACCAGACGGCGAGAATAAATCGCCTGAGTCGTAACCATCTTCCGGTTTGAGTGAAGATGCCCGACGGTTTGCACGTGGCACAAGTTGCATAAAAATTATGGTGAATTGTATAAACTAAGCTCGAATTCCAGCTTCTATATCACAATCAGTTTCGGTGAGGAGCGTGGGGTATTTTGGCTTCGACCTAGCCAGTGTGCGAATCAGGAGCAATACCCTACGCTGCGTCACCTGCTGGAAAATTCAAGACTATCTTTAGGTTTTACCGTGCTTTCCAAGATTGCAGGAGATTATGAAGGCACGAAACACGATTCGTTACATTTATTCTTCTTAGTTCAGAAATAAACCAAATGTGAAGAGTAAGCGAGTTTTGCAAAATTCTTTATAATGTTTTAAGATTCAAATGTCATGGATAAAAAAGGCTTCAATTCTATAAGAGAGCCTCCAAACCTAGTTGCTCGGAGGTAGATCAGATGGAACATGGATTCCCCTTTGGCAGAAATAACAAGACGGTTTCAGGCGAATCAGGCGACGGTATTATTCGCGATGCAGAACGGTACGATCGCGGTGGAGCAAAGCAGCAAGTGCGTGACTATCAGCGAAAGCGCGATCGCAGCACAATTAAACTTCGACCCTAAAAAATTAATTTATTGCAGAATGTAAAGCAGTTTTCTTAAACTTTCTAACAAACTGCGGCGGAATTTGCGACGAAACATGATGCTCTGAATACGAATACTATTAGGGTTCCAAATCGGTCTCCTAGCAAAACCCAAGCTTTCTGAACTCTAAGTGCCGCCGGCATCTGCCTGGGCAAGTCCTTTGATATGAACAGCTCACCTGATGCAAAATAATGTCTTATTTTGCCTTAGGGGAAATTATCTGCTGAACGCGATTCATGATCCAGTTAGTACGAGAACCGGACGGTGTGGAATCATCCCTTCCCCAAGCCCCGGAAAATTCCTCTGAACAGTTACCGCTACTTTTTCCTGAAGAATTCGACGAAACAGATGCCCCAATCCATTTGCATCGAGGTCGATTGATGCTGTTTATTGATGGTGCAAATCTATTCTATGCAGCATCACAAATGGGAGTTGAAATTGATTATGCAAAATTGTTGAACTATCTTCAGCAGCAAAGTACTTTAATCTATGCGTTTTTCTATACGGGGGTTGATCCGAGCAATCTCCGCCAACATGCATTTCTCACTTGGATGCGGCGAAATGGCTACCGTGTGGTGACGAAAGATGTTGTTCTGAATCCATCAGGGTCGAAGCGCGTCAGTAGTATGAATGTTGAGATTGCGGTCGATATGATGCGCTTTGCACAGGATTGCGATACGGAGATCTTGATCAGTGGTGATGGAGATTTAGCCTATGCGGTGAATGCTGTTTCGCATGTAGGGACAAAGGTTGAAGTGATTTCTTTGCGATCGATGACGCACGATCGCTTAGTAGCGGTTGCAGATAACTTTATTGATATCCTTAGCCTTCGTGATGCGATTCAGAAGTCTCCAAGATCTTAGCGAATTGCGATCGCAACAGTTGCAACTGATGATGTTTTGGGATTTCAGATGCAATGGGTTTGAGTTCAAACTGCAAGATAGGGGTTGCGGATTGTTCGTATTGGTCGATCGCGGCTAAATTTAACTGACTAAAATGCGTGAAATAGGTTTGGATGAGTTCTTGATAGGCTTCTAATAAGTGCTGCGGATTAGGTCTTTTCATCGGTTGATCATCGAATAAAAATGAGGCACTTTCTCGCATTACAGAGGCGATCTTCCGACCAAATAGCAAATCGAGAGTGGAAGAGTCGTCACCCGATTCCTGGATCTCAGCGAGTTCTTGCTTGATCGGTGGAAATGTGAGGACAAGTTGTTTTGGGCGAGGTTGATCAAAGAATTCGCAAGCTTGATGTACCCATTTCACGAGTTCTTGCTGGTAGTCGATCGCGCTTCGCTTAAAGGCTCCAGTTTCCCAGCTTCTAAAAGTTTGAGTCTGCAAGGCGAGGCTTGCTTCGAGCTGGTATCGCGAGAGCAGTCGATCGAGAGTTAACCAATCGCGGAATTCTTGTAAGCTCGATTCAAAGCCTTTTTGAATCAATCCTTGTGCTTTTTGCTGAATTTGAAATCGTTGATTGAGCGTTTCTGTTTCGGTACGAATTTCCGATTCTAGATCGCTAATTTTCTGCTGGAGTTGTTGTTTGATTTGAACCGCGATCGCTTGAATTCGTGCCGTCTGAGTGGTGCGTGAATTTTGGAAATGAGCGGCGATCGTTTGTAATGCAGATTCAAAAATCGGCAATCCTGATGCTTGTGCGGCAGAACTTTCACCTTTCAACCGAGCGCGTAGCGCTGGGAGTGCATCGACTCGATAGAGATTACTGATTCCGGGCGGTAAGTGCGATCGAAAACTTTCTGCTACAAATCTGAGGCGTGTATAAACTTGCTTTTGATCATCAGGGTCAAGCAGATTCAGGAAATTGACGACGAAAATGACGGTTGTAATACCGCGATCGAGTAACCAATCTCGAAGCTGTTCTCGCTCTCCTAATGTCATTAGCTTCCGACCATCGAGCACTTGAATGATGACATCTGTGCTCAGAAGTTGATTTTTAACTAAAGCATCTTGAGCTTCGCGATCGTCGGTTCCAGGTAGATCAATGAATTCAATCCCAGTTTTGAGAAAAGGATGGGGACAGAATACTTCAACAGATTTGACATCTTCGCGCATCCGCCGATCGTTATCTAAAATGGCAAACTGCTTGAGAAGGTCAGTTCCGGTTTCGGTAATCGTGCGATCGTCGTTAAATTGAATCGTGGTTTGTAGCGTCTCACCGTATTGGACTCGAATTGCTGCGCCTGTGGTTGGAATCAGGTCAATTGGTAAAGCGCGTTCACCCAAGATTGCGTTCAATAAAGTAGATTTGCCGTAATTGAAGGGGGCGAAGACGGCGATTCGGAGATTGTCGGAGTCGCGTTGACAGATGAGTTCTAGGTCTTGTCGAATGGAATGGTTAGGGGGAAGTTCGAGTGTGCCGATCGCCGATTTGATAATTTCAATTTGTGATTCTATTGACATATCTATCACTCAATCGATTTCTCTGAGTTTCAGAGTTTGATTCCCCTAAAGTTAGGGGCAGAGTTGATTCTGCGGAGAAAAGCGATTCTATATTCTGTGTTCGATTTCGACCGCGCTCAATACGTGAGGATTCTAAAACTAGAACGCTGAGCGCAGTCGAAACTTTCTCTATCCCAACAACGATCGATAAATTGATTCCACCCGATCGCAGTGTTGATCAATCTGTGATCGTACCTTCATCAATCGATCGACTTCCACATCTCGATCAATCTGCCGCGATTCTTTCTGTTGAACCAAATTATCCAGTTCGGATTTTCTCGATTGGATATCATCATCAATCCGTTGAATAATTCCGTCCTCATACGCCTCGAAACATTCCTGCACTGAATGATAAATCGGCTGCCATTGCTCCTGAGCAACGCTCGGTAAATGATGCACTAATTCTTTTTTCACTGCTTTCGCAAACCGTTGGCGCGCATCATCGGCTTGAAATGCTCCGATCGCAAGACCCGCAAGCAAGACTCCAAATGGGCCTAAAATCGAGCCAAACAAAAACGCAACGCCAACCGTCGCCACTAAATTCAGCGTCACGGTTCCAAAATCAAATCCACTAATCGCTAGTGCTGCTCCTGCCAAATTTCCGCGCGACAACGAGAACAATCCCATCGCCCATTTTGCCCAACTGGGTGCGCTCTCTTCTTTCTCACTAGAGTGCAATCGAGCTTGAATTCCAGTCATCTTTTCACTAATTTGTGCTGTCACTTCGCTATAGCTTGCTCCGTGTTGTTCAGCGCGCTGAGACAATTCAGAGAATGCAGCTTTCAGTTCTTGATCTGCTGTTAATGCCCAAGCTGCACACTTATCATTCAGATACTGCTGAAAACCTTGCTGAGACTTGGCATTAAAGCGCTCTCGCTTCGACTCACTAAAGAAATCAAAAAACTGCAGCTCATTCGGCTGATATTTGAGAAAATCCTGTTCAAAGGTCGCTTCCATGCCCATGAGATACGTCCGAAACGAATCCGCGATCGCTCGTGCCTTTTTATCTTCTAACTGGCGAATCTCATCTCGAAAGCGATCGCGAATCTCTGAAAGCTTCTGAAACTCCGGTTCTACCGAATCAATGCGTTGCTTCAATTCTTGAAGATCTTGGTCTAATAACGGAATCCGCAAGTCGATCGATTCTTGCACTCGATGCTGAGCTTGCCGCGCCAAAGTTCTTGCTTTTCTCATCTCAGAAACAGCCCGTTCCTGCGTCAAGAACGTATTCAACGCTGCGAGAAATTCAGGGAATCCAGTGCCATCTAGATTGGCATCCGGATTTTTGATGCGTCGTCTCAATGCTTGAATTGCAGAGATTTCAAACAGCCGCTCATCATAGAGATCATAACCATCAATGTTGCAATACTCGGCTAAGTTCGATCGAAAAACTCGTCTCAATTTCGATTCAGCCTGCGCCAACTCTTCAGCATCATCTGGATCAATCAAACTCTCTTTCACCTGATCCCAAGCATTGATCAAGAAGAAGACAGACAATCCGCGATTTTTAATGTAATTCTCCAGATATCGACGTTCTCCAAGGGTGCAAGGCTGCGTCGATCTCATCACAAACAAAATTGCATGACAGTTGTGAATGTAGCCGAGTGAAAGTTCATTGCGCGCTTCCGTATCATTCAATCCGGGACTATCAACAATTTCAACGCCTTTCTCAAGTAACGCTAAAGGATACTCAACGACTGCGTGACTAATATCTGGAAAAGCTTGCTGATTGTTTTGTTCTAATGTTTTTGCTTCTTCGGGAGCGATCGTATATTGCTCCTTAAACGTTCTGAAATCGGTTTGCAACGGCGACTTACCATCATTAAAATGAATCGTCACGCGCTTTTCAGTCCCGTATTTCAGCACGGTTAGCAAAGCTGTGCAAGGATTCACATCACTAGGCAATAAGTTCTCACCCAGTAACGCATTGAGAAACGTACTTTTCCCACGTTTCATATCTCCGAGGACTAACAGGCGAAATACACCTGCTTTCAGAATCTCCCCTGCATTTGTCAAATCTTCGATCTCGCGTTCTAGCCCTAACTGACCAGACGCGCCTGCACTTTCAGTCTCAACCTGCTGCAATGTCGCCGCGATCGCGCTGATCTCATCTGCCATCGCAGCTCGATTCTGCGCCACTCGATCGAGATCGTCGAGAAAATTCGTTGTTTCAATTCGCATTAGAACTTTTGCCCTTCAATAAAAACTTTGTAGAGCGCAAACGCGATCGCAACCACAATGAAGATAGTCGCCAAAGCACTTGCAATCCGAATCGCTGCAATCACGCCGATGACGATGCCAACAAAACTGGCAATCTTAATCGCATTGCGTTTCCAGCGCTGAAATCGCGTTTCTGGGGGCTGATGTTTAACGGTTTTATGGAATGGGGGCTGATTCACTTCTGCTTCAAGCTCACGCAGCCGCATCGCTAGTTCGCGTTCTTCAAGCTCTTTTTCACGCCGACGCAACTCTTCTTCTCTCGAATTGGCAGAACTCATGATCAGGATCGATTAACGTATGCCTCTTTAGCATTCCCACGATCGCTGATCTCTAAATCGACCTAAACTTCTACATGGATCGCCGAATCTCCGATCGCAATTTCTCTAACTCCGGATCAACTGGCTGGCTCTGCGGCAATGCCCCCTGATTGATCTGACCTTTCATTGCGGCGAGTTCAGCATCGATTTCGTCACCTTGACCTAATGCCTCAAACCGCTTCTCCAAGCTATCTCCACTTAATTCTGCCATTGCTTCCGATCGCGCTTCGAGCTGTAAGACTTTATCTTCCATCCGCTCAAATGCATTCATAGCGCTACCCGTGCCGACCCGATTCAGCATTTCATTTAATTGCTCAGACGCTTTTGCCGATCGCGCGCGCGCAATGTACATATCTTTCTTCGTCTTCGCTTCTGAAATCTTGCTCTCAAGCTTCATCATGTTCTGCTTCAGCTGAGTGACGATCGCGCCTTGCTGGCTTAACTGCGCTTCCATTGCACTTGCCGTTTCTACGTAACTTTTTCGTCGTGCTAATGCTTCTCGTGCCAAATTCTCATCGCCTTTTTGCAGCGCTAACTGGGCGCGACGATACCATTCCTCTGAATTCGTTCGGGCTTGAGACGCTTGGCGTTCAGTGCGTTTTTGAGTCGCGATCGCTTGTGCGACAGCTTGGCGAAGCTGAATCAGGTCATTCTGCATGTCCAAAACGGTTTGCTCCAGAATTTTCTCTGGATCTTCCATTTTGCCAACCAGGTCATTTAAATTTGCACGAATCACGCGCCAAATTCGGTCAAACAATCCCATAGCAGCATCTCCGCAGAATGATGAAGGGGTAAACCCCTCTTTTCACTTCACTCAATCCTACCGCACGTTACCGAGCCGTGGCTCTTCTTAGGGTTTGACTTCTGCTGCAAGACCAAGATTTTTCAGTTCTTGAGCTTTACGTTGTGCTTCAGCCTGGTCGCCGAATGCTGCAAGCTGAATCTTGCCATCAGGACGGACAAACGCATCCGGGACAACTTGACGAGCTGCGGCTAAAGATTGATCACCTGTGAATGGAGCCTCAACTTTATATTGATAGGCGTTATTTTCAGGAGCAGTCGTTGCGGGCGATTTGCTGACGCTGACAGATGGCAATAGCACTGAGGAGCCTGCTGAGACTGCAGATTGAGCAGCAGCAGTGGGTGATGGTGATGTGCTTGGCGTTGGGGCAACTAAGGCAGCTGGTGCGCCGGGAGTTGGAGTTGGAGTCGGAGAAGCAGCGACTGTGGGAATTGGTGTCGGTTTAGTTCGCAAGGTAGATAGACTGTCGAGTCCTAATTCCGAGAATTCATCGCGATCGAGTCTGGGTGAATTCTCGGTTAATCCGGTTGGAGACTCGCTCGAATTCGATTCACTGGTCGTTTCAGCAACTTCCTGAGTGCTCAGATTTTGCCAGAGTCCACTGACGATCGCAGGATTCATAATCACGTAACCTAACATCGCGCTTGATACTAACAGCGTCAGCATTGAGCCAATGCCGAAAGGCGTTGATAAGCTCTGTAGAAAGCCTCGTTCAACTTCGACTTTCGCTTCTTCTCGCTTCAAGCTTTTGAGCAAATGCTCAGAGGACTCTAAGTAGTCGTCGGGCGGAGTTGACGCTTCTGCGGCTATGTCATAGAGCGATTCGCCTGCGGTTTCTGCGGCATAGGGAATCATTGCGCTGTCGGCACTCTCGCTTGCATCACCTTCTTCAGTTGCAAGCTCATGCATCGCTGCAACTCCTAAATCAAATGAGATTGCTTTCGGTGGCTCGGTCAGCGTTGGTGTTTCTGTTGGGGGAGTACTGCCGAATGACATTAAATCCAGTGGTTTTTTCGCGGGCTGCTTTGGACGGAGCACGATCGGGGAAACGCTTAAACCAGCCCGTTGTCGCCGATAGCGGGTCAATTCATCTTCGAGACGTAGATCCAAACAGCCTAAAGCCTCTTGTAACTTCGCACTCGGAGCACTCTTTGAGGTTGCTCGATCAGGACGCATAAGGGATAGACTCCTCGATTGAAAGCCGTGAAATATCGTGAACACCAGGAACTGAAAATCTGAGATTTCAGTGTAGTTCAGAGTTTTCAATTCGACGCAAAAATCTTGCTTTGCAAGTCACAATAGATCTAAAGCCTGCGGTCAGTAGTATGTCGTTTCAAGAACTTCAATCGATTTTGGGTGCGATCGAGCCACACTATCATTCGCCAGAACGCCAGCAGCTTCGGCGAATTCTCGAACACTGGACAGATTTGATTGGTGCAGATCTCGCAGCCCAAGCTCAACCCATTGCGATTCAGCGCAACATCCTAGAAGTCGCGACTTCCAGCCCCGTCTGGACACAAACTCTAGTTTTCAAACGACCTAGCATCTTGAAGCAAATTCGCGATCGCTTCGCCATTGATTTGAGCGATATTCGTTTCTCGACGGTGCAATGGAGAACTCCCCAAAGTCAACCTGTCATCGAAGGCGACCTCTGGCAAAATCATCCCAGTCAACTGCCCGCAGCGTCTCAGGTCACAACTCAGTTGCCGCTATTTAATGACAGCCGTACCGCATTTGAACGTTGGTCGGCTTTGATTCAGCGTCGATCGCAACACTTACCTCTTTGCCCGAACTGCAAGAGTCCAACTCCGCCCGGTGAACTTGAGCGTTGGACGGTCTGTAGCCTCTGCGCCGCGAGGAATGCCTAGCCTCATACTTTTTTTATTTTGTATACCGTCCAAATACTGAAGTGAAATTCCTCCTCTTTTTAGAAGTTTAAATTGACCTCGAGGGTGACACTTAGATCATCTGTTTTTTGAGAAATTAAAATAGATTTGAATCAAAAAATTGTCTTTAGATTCTCATAATTCTTGAGACATCTAAATCTGTATAAAAGGGTTTTTTCTGCATTCTCTATGATCCCCAAAGCGTTTTTCGTGAAACAAAATGGGTTTCTTTGAGATTTAAGAATTTTTTTCTGATAACTGCCGAGCGATCCCCAAAATATAAAGACAATATGAAAGGCGTTTCTCAAAACTAATCTCTGAAACTAAGTTGTATCAACGATTTTAGAGATTTTTCTAGATTAACTGCACTCTGAATTTAATTCACAATAAGAACCAGAAAGTGCGTCTTCTTAGCGATCGCATACTCGATCGCGGCTAGTCTCACCAAATTAAATTAATTGAGATTAGTTAACTTATTTCACTTAATGTTGCTTACTCGTTTCCATCAAGAATAAAACTGAAGATTTTGTTAAGAAATCTAAGGCGTTCTTTCACAATAGTAATCACTCGTCCGAAACAATGAAAAGTAACGATGCCTTCACCTCAACTTGTCGCCACTGCCGATTTTACTCACCCGAAGGACGGCGTGGCGGGCACTGTGACCAGCTTAATGTTGCAGTGCGAAGCGGATGGAAAGCCTGTCCGCTGGCGACTCCAATCTTTGAACCCGAATGGGAATTTTCAGGGATTCCTCTATGGCATCGCGAGTCCTCATTTGCCCTTTCTACCCATCCTGAAGGCATCACATTCACTCATACGGTAGAACCGACGACTTCTGAGGCTGAAGTGAAGATTTAGAAAGCCCTATCACAACGAATCGCATCCTGGACGGAGGGTGCGATTTTTTCACGTAAAAACCGCCGAAATGGTTTTCATCTCGGCGGTTTGCTTAAACTAGAGTCGTCCTAAACCGTTCTAGCCAGTCCTAAATCGGTTGCAAAATTGGGGAATAGGGGAGCAATTTCTCCATACCCTCAAGTTGCAGGATTTTACAAATCAAACAGGAGCGCTATAGAGCGTCATTCAGGGATTTTGAGCCGGAGCCGCTTGTGCGGTTTGTGCCGGTGGCTCAACATCACCCAGAACCACCATCCGTGAATCCGGCGGCATCACATTGGCTTGCTCTTGGGCAACTTTAGAAGCTTGATGAGGATCAAAATTACGATTAAAGGCAGCTTTTAGGCGACTGACTCGCGTATCTGCTGTTTTTACTTCGGTCTGTATTTCTTTCAGTTTTGCCTGTTGGGTGACCCCATAAGGAATAAGCTGCGTTAGGGCTGCGATCGCAGCAGTAGAAATTAAAGCATTAACACTAAGTTTAATCAGAGCTTCGGCAGCGAGCACCCGAGAACGTACTTGACGGCGGAGCGGTTGCTGAGCGCGTGAGCGGCGAGGTTTTCGGGATTCAGGCGGCTGTGGTAGAGGAAGTGCGTTCATGGATTCATATGACGGGACAGCATCGGAAACGACTCAAGCACGGATCAGAGTTCACTCAAAACGGTGTGACGTGTGAGCAATGTTGAAGCCTGATAGATGTTCTTCGCGTCATGAATTACGAAGAAGATCGAACCCTCAGTAGGTCAAAGAATTGATTTACTGGCGGTAGAGCTAACCCAAGATTACAAATCTGGAACCCAAAATCAAGGCGTACGAGTGAACTAAGCGTGGGTAACAACCCGGAAAATGGGGCAAAACTGCCAACCATTTTCGTGCACTTTATTGAGCAGTTTTCTAATCCAACCTGTCTGGGGGAATCCCTTTCAGGCTGGAAACTTGCCTAAATAGTCTACTCGCTGAATTAAGAAATGAAGCACTGAATTTACAGCTTTCTTTTCTCATATTTGCGAATTGGCATCGGGGCAAGTTTCCAGCGATGGGGTTAGACCTTACTTATAAAGCTCGGTTGATAACCGGAACGCCAAAACTCCCGGAATGAGAGCAATGACGAGTGCGACCAGAACTTGAGTATCGGATAAAGGCATGTTTGAAACTCCTTATCTCAGGGTTATAGTTCCTCAATGTGAACGAAAACGCACATTTCGGAAAGTGTTTGTAACAAGATGCAACAGAGAAAGCGCGTAGATTTGTACTCTTTGCGGCAATTTCGGAATCGTTAATCTCGCAGCTAGGGGATGAATTCGGCGGTTGTCCTGTGGAATTGCGGAAACTCTAGCGCGATCGTGCCTGGGCTGCATTCAAGACATTCAAAACTTCTGCCTTAGTCATGCCTGGCTTCAGTTCGGGCATGTACAGCATCCGGATCACGGCTTTATCGATTTCTGAGAAGCGAGTGATATCTGTCCAAGGCTGATAGAACATGCTGTTGGCATAGCGGTAAGAATCGCGCATTAACCCAAGCGATTGAGTTAATTCTTCTCGGATGAGATGCGATCGCTCTTGCTGGGTGACACCTGTCGTGGTGATCAAGATATTGGCGGAATTGATGATGCCGCGGTGATTCCAACGGGTGACGAAGAAGCCGAAATTGACTGGAACATAGGCAGGCTCAAGCTGCCTGAACTGCGTTTCTGGCGCAAAATGCATCCTGATGTTGGGATTGCGATCGACGAATTGCAGGCGGATTGCGCCATTTGCTAGGGTGTTCAACTCGCTGATCACGGCTTCTAGAGTTCTAAGATCGGCTTGGGTCGGTTTACCTAGTACTTGAATGCGGATATTGCCGCTCCATTTGCGAATTTTGGGAATCGATTCTTGGTTGTATTCTGACCCGATGGCGACTTCCATAAAGTAATCAATCTGCTCTCGATTGAATCCAGAAGTGGGACGAATCGTTTTTGCTTGAGAAATCTGCATCGGATTCGCAGTATTTGATGAGATCGAACCTCCGCCCATTGTAGAGTCGTCTTTTTGGAAAGAAGAGAGCGATCGCCCAATGCCTACTGCCAAAACGCCCAATGTCAAAGCGCCAGTCAAGATCAAGCTATGACTGACCAGTTGCACCTTCGATTTCATCAAATTCTCCTTGCTTCGGCAGACTCTTATGTGCTTCTATGTGCTCCTTAGAGTTCCCTGCCTCTTTATCGATCTCATCTGTTCTAAGCTTCTAAGGATTAGGACGCAATCGGGACAGTCTGCTGAATCGGAATTTGAATGATAAATTCTGTGCCTTCTCCCAAAGTTGAGACGTAATCTAGTTTGCCACCGTGTTTCTGATTAATGATTTGATAGCTAATCGACATTCCCATGCCAGTGCCTCGACCCACAGGTTTCGTGGTGAAGAATGGGTCAAAGATCCGCGATCGCGCATGTTCAGGAATGCCACACCCATTGTCAGAAATGGTAATTTCAACCCATCTAGAATGGAGAACAGAAGTCCGAATTTTGATCTGAGGATTCGGTATAATTTTGTCTTCGAGTGCGTCGATTGCATTTGCAATCACGTTCATAAAGACCTGATTCAGTTGCCCGGCGTAACACTCAATCAAAGGCAGATCATCATAGTCTTTAATAATTTGAATGGGTTCGCACTTGTGCTTCTCTAATCGATGCTGCAAAATCAGCAAAGTACTCTCAATCCCAGCGTGAATATTGACTTTCTTGAATTCAGCTTCATCCATGCGAGAGAATGTTTTTAACGATAGGACAATCTGTCGAATTCGCTCTGTTCCAACTCGCATAGAGGACATGATTTTGTTGAGATCCTGCTGAACAAAATCCAAGTCAATGTCTCGGCTATTCTCAAATCCAGACGTGATTTCAGGGCATTTCTCCCGGCATATCTCTACAAGTTCAACGAGATCTTTGACATAACCTTCTGCATACTTTACATTGCCATGAATGAAGTTGATAGGATTATTAATCTCGTGTGCAATCCCCGCAACAAGTTGTCCTAAACTGGACATCTTTTCGCTTTGAACCAGTTGTAATTGAGTTTGCTGTAATTCTTGAATCGTTGCTTCTAAATCGAGTGCTTGTTGTCGCAAATGTGCTTCAGATTCTCTCAGATCCATTTCGATGATGCTCCGCTCTGTGATCTCAGTTTCTAATTTCTGATTGGTGACAGTCACTTCTCTGCTGCGATCGAGCAAAGCAGCATAAGAGTCTTGCAGCCGATCTGCCATATGGTCGAATTCGTTGGCTAGATGCTCAATTTCATCGCCTGTTCTAAAATTCAATCGATAGTTGAGATTGCCTTTTGCGAGTTCGGATGCACCAAATTGCAGTTGTTTGATCGAACGAATGACAGGCATCAAAATCAGCCAATATTGTGCTCCTAATACGAGAAGAATCAGTGCTAGGGCTGCATAAGTGACAACTTGATCGATTCGTTTTAATCGACCTAATTCTTTGCGACGTTCCGTATCTTCTTGCAGAAATTTTTTGAGAATCTTATCTAAGTCAGCGCTAATTGCGTTCTCAGACTCGCGAATTGTTCTGAAATCTGTCCGAACACGTTCTATCTTTGCATCAGGTTCTTGCAGTGTTTTAGCACTGAGATTCTTTAATAATTTGAATTGAGTTCTGATTTGATCAACTTCAGGGCTTGAGCCGAAAGCCCTCTCAAATTCGCCGATCTCTTTGAAAAATTTCTGCTGTTCTCGCTTTAAATCTGAGTCTTGGCTATCAAGTAAAACGACATCTTTGAGTTGACTGATTTGCCCTTTGAGATTTGCGCGCATTTGATGAACTTCTTCTAATCCATCGCTCAATTTCTGCCGCTTCTCAAAGATATCTTCTTGTGCTTGGCGCACCCAATATTGTCCACCGACCAACACCACAGCCATCACGGTTGTAATTACGATCGAGGAGCTTGAGAACTTACGAGAAATCTTCATGACTCTAGGCTCCCATCATTTCAGAGCGAGCTAGAGGTTTAGCATCGAAAAAATGCTGAGTGTAAGAGTGCTTCATGGGGGCAACGAAACAAAATATTCTGAAAGAGTTCCCTGTCGAAAAGCAACTCAAACACTCAGGAAATTTTTGATGGATAACGATCTAGAACCCTAACAACGCTTTAGATCCGCGGTAATAGGTTGCCCAGCGCTTTGCATCAGGACGAGTTTGCCACTGCGATCGCGTCACCCAAACCGACACCACAGGTGATGCCATACCGCCGTTGCGCCCGACGACGACTACCGAAACCTCATTAGCAAGTAAATCTTGATCGAATCCTCTTTGAATCGCTGCTCGCGCCACATTTTCTGCGCGCCGCACGATCGCTTCATAGGGTTCATTGGAGGCACGATCAAGCGTGACATCAATCCGTGCGGTATAAGCCTGTGCGGGAGTTGGAGCTAGCACCATATCAATTCCCCAAGCTGTGACACCGCACCCAAACGTGAAAAAGCCTACAAGCAAAGAATTACGAAGTTTCATAGGACAAAGAGTGACAAAACGAACAAAGCAATCGAAATCAAGAGAGTTGGGATTCATGTTAGTTCTTTGTTGCAGAAAAGCATTTTTTTTCTATGATGTGGTAGCGCAAGCGGTTCATATATAGTCTTCAATTACAGATGAGGTGTTGGAATGAGCAATTTTTGGGCGATCGCCGTTGGGATAAATCACTACCAGTTCCTTCAACCTCTTCATTTTGCCCAGTCGGATGCTCAATTTCTCTGTGAAAGCTTAGTTGGTGATGCAGGGTTTTCACCGGAACAATGTCTGTTGATTACGGATACATCTCCAGATTTTGCCAACCATTCCACCCATCCCACGCACGAGAATTTGCAGTACTGGACAATGAGTCTAAAAGACAAACTTCAGCCAGAAGATTCGCTCTGGTGCTTTTTCAGCGGATACGGAATTTGTGTCGATGGAGAAGATTATTTATTACCCATTGATGGCGATATCTCCCGAATTAAAGAAACAGGGGTGGCTGTTCGATCTCTGTTTCAAACTTTGAAAACTTTGCCCACTCAAAAAATTCTCGTTTTACTCGATATCAATCGAGCTGCTTCCGGTTCTCATGAGAAAGTTGGGACTCAAACGGTTGCATTGGCACGCGAGGCAGGGATTCCGACGTTCTTATCCTGTCGTCCTGAACAGTTTTCTCACGAAGCGCCTGCGTTAAATCATGGTCTGTTTACTCAGACATTGCTCGAAGGATTGCGATCGCATCAATGCTCAACCTTAGCGACGTTAGAAGACTTTTTGAAACTGAGATTGCCTGAGCTTTGTGATCACAACGATCGCCCGCGTCAAGATCCAATTCTGGTTGTGTCTGATCCAGAGCAGCTTTATCAAGTGATCATGCCAGTCAACTGGTCTGAAACCGAATCTTGGGTTCCTGCAACGACTAATCCATTTTCTGTAGAGGGTGATTTATATCTCAATGCCTTAGAAAGTGAGGCGAGTTCCAACTATGGCTTCCAGCCGACTGTGATGGGAGCGACTGCAACTGAAATTCCCGACAGTTTTGCGCTGAACCCTAGTGAATACGAATACGAGCCGATCCAAGCAGATTTGACTCTGCCTGAATCAGAACAGACTGAAGAACTTTCACCTGCGGCTTCTCCAGTGCCCGAAGAGTCGGATGCCCCCGATCAAATGTTTTGGGAACGGTTGTTGTTTGGAGGGAGTGCGCTCTTATTAGTATTGCTGCTTGGCGTGCTGTTCCGCAACTGGTCGGCGTTTATGGGCGGGCAGCAAGCGGCGAATACTCAACCTTCTCCTGCGCCTCAAGCTGTGGCATCACCGAGTCCTGATTCTGGAAAGATCTTGAATGAAGCCCGATCGTTAATCAAACCCACGCTAGCATCAGATGCAAGTCGCGCGATTGATCGGGCGCGCGCAATCCCACCGAATGATCCCCTCTATGCTGAAGCGCAGCAAGACATCGATCGATGGAGTCGCAATATTCTAGAAATTGCGCGCAAACGAGCAGAGCAGAAAGAGTTTCAACAAGCGATTTCAGCCGCTCAACTCGTTCCAAAAGATCGACCTCAAGTTTACGCCGAGGCACAGAAAGCGATCCAGCAGTGGCGCAAAGCTCGTTAGACTAAGAATCAGGAAAATTCGCGAAACGATTACATCGAGGAACCCCAATGATTAGCCCGGATCAGGTTGAGGCAATGATCAAAGCAGGATTGCCGGATGCCCAAGTGCAGGCAAACAGTCCTGATGGGGAGCATTTCGAGGTGACAGTCGTCTCCTCAGCCTTTGCTGGGAAGCGTCGCGTTCAACAGCATCAGCTTGTGTATGGTGCGGTTCAACAGGCACTCTCCACCGAAGCCATTCATGCTCTCTCACTGAATACGTTCACGCCCGAAGAATGGGCAACCAAAAACTAACTCTCTTACCCCTTGAACTTACTTATGACTACCTCAAACCGCATCAAATCGATCGTCGATAGCGACAAAATTGTCGTTTTCATGAAAGGCAGCAAACTCATGCCAATGTGCGGCTTTTCCAATAACGTTGTGCAAATTCTCAATACGCTGGGTGTCCCCTACACGACTGTAGACGTGCTAGAAGACCCTGAAGTCCGTCAAGGCGTGAAAGAGTTCTCGAACTGGCCAACGATTCCCCAAGTGTATGTGAATGGGGAATTTATTGGCGGTTCGGACATCATGATTGAGATGTACCAGAGTGGCGAATTACAGCAGCTTGTAGAAGTTGCGCTCGCCTCGTAATGAGGTGGGGAGTGGGGAGATGGGGAGTGGGGAAGATTAATTCTTACTCCCTACTCCCCACTCCCTACTCTCACCTTTGCGACTGACCAACCAAATCAAAAAGGGGCGCACACGCACCCCTTTTCCCATTTCTATCGGTAGTCTGGCTCTGGCATCACCATGTCGAAATTCGACGGATCATAGATGTAGCGAGTAATCTCCTCTTCCAGACGATTGATCTGGTACGGCTCTAGCACGCTAGCATGTCGGAGCGCGGACAAGTACCCGTCTAAGTAGAGACGCAGGTCATCGTAACGATAGCCCCGGTTCCAGAGTTCGACGAGAGCGTCGGAGAGGCGTTGATAATAGCGAATCGTCAAAGAATCTTGAAGCATATGCGATGACGCGAAAACAACAGATGCCGTTTGGCATTCCACTCACTGAGCTATGACTTTAGCTTAACATTACACTCGCTATTCTCTCGGTTTGTATCGAAATTCTATAGAAAGACATACTCCGATACGGAACGTTGTGTAGGCGGAGTACATATGGGTAGCACCCGTTACAAATCAAAACTAAGAAGCTTTGATACCCTTAACTCAAGCATTTTGAGGTCAAGTTGCCCCCGTGGGAGCCATTAATATACAAATCGTTGAAGGAAATCCGCACCTTCGATCGCTGCTAGGATGGCATCTTCAGCAGGCGGGCTACCAAGTCCACCAATCGGCTGATTTGCACCAAGCGCGTGAGATGTTTCTGGTGCGGCAGCCCAATCTCATGATCCTTGATTCTGAGATGCCCAGTGGCGATGGGTTGGAGTTTTGTCGCTGGTTGAGTCAGCAGCAGACGGCGCTGATTCTGATGCTGTCTGCCCGGACAACTGAATCTGATATTGTCGCAGGGTTGCGATCGGGGGCGGATGACTATCTGACAAAGCCGTTCGGGATGCAGGAGTTTTTGGCGCGAGTGGAGGCGTTGTTGCGGCGACAGCGGACGGCGGCTCCTCCGGTCAATCTCGATTTTGGGGATCTGAAAATTGACTTGGTGCATCGACGGGTGCGATTTAAGGGTGAGTTGATTGAGTTGACCCCACAGGAGTTTAGTTTGCTCTATGTGCTGGCTCAGGCAGGCGGAACCGCTTTGAGTCGGGCAGATCTGCTGCAACGAGCTTGGCCTGATGAGATTGATAATCCTCGAACTGTGGATACTCACGTCCTGTCTTTGCGTAAGAAGGTGGAGATTGATCCGAGACAGCCGAATTTGATTCAGACGGTGCGGAATGTGGGGTATCGGTTGAATTTGGAGATTTTGAACGCGCCTCCGGTGCATCAGAATAATGGGCAATTGCCTCGTAAACCAGCAACGGCTTCAATGTCGAGAATGGCAGCGGTTCAACGTCCTCGGATTTAGGGAAGAATTTCGACGAATTCCTGATTTGTTGGATAACCGATGTGATGCAATGCGATCGCATATGTTCCAAAATCTGTGGAGTCGATACACTTAGGAGAATCTATGACGGTTCTGGGTCATGATGCTGCGTTTTTTATTGCTTGCGACGTTGGGGTTTGCGACGGTTAGTGTTTGCAGCCATCCGCCAAATTTGACGATTGAACAACGTGCGATCGCAAGTGATCTCTTCGCGATCGACCATCAGTTTGACAGTGCAACCGATTTTGCTGAAGGAACAGCGCTGGTGCAATTGGGGCGCGAATTTCGCTATATCGATCGTTTGGGACGAGTCAGTATTACGCCGAAACAAGAGTTTGAAGCGTATTCGCCCTTTTCGGAAGGCTTGGCGGTGGTGAAATTGGGGGATCAGTATGGGTTTCTGAATCGTCAGGGAGAAGTAGCAATTCCGCCGAAATTTGAACGGGTGACGCGATTTCGAGAAGGATTTGCAGTCGTGCAGATGGGACGGCTTTACGGATTTATCAAACCGACTGGAGAAGTTGCGATCGCGCCTCAATATCAATTGACCTCGGGCTTTTCTAACGGATTGGCAGCAGTGAAGCGGGGCGAGAAATATGGCTATATTGATGCGTCGGGTCGAACTGCGATCTCACCAAGATTCGATGACGCTTGGCAGTTTTCTCATGGGCTTGCTGCTGCCAAAATCGGTCAGAAATGGGGCTATATCAATCAAACTGGGCAATTTGTTGTGCAACCTCAGTTTGATGGCGCGTTTAATTTTTCGGATTCGATGGGTCGGGTACGACTCGGAAATCAATGGGGATTTGTCGATACGAGTGGGAAAATTGCGATCGCGCCTCAATATCAATTTGCGTCTGATTTCTCAAATGGGTTAGCACTCGTTGAGCAGAATGATCGCTGGGGATATATTCAGAAATCTGGCAAGTTTGCGATCGCACCTCAATATCAATTTGCTGGAAGTTTTTCAGATGGATTAGCGCCCGTGAAAATTAAAGAAAAGTGGGGCTATATCGACACAACGGGCAAAATTGCGATCGCGCCTCAATTTGATGAAGCAGGAGATTTTAAAGAAGGCTTAGCGCGAGTGCAATTAAATGAAAAATGGGGATACATTCGTAAGCCTTGAGGGAGAGACGGGATCTATCATCAGATCAATAGGTCTAGCTTAAAACACAAGTACAGTGAGCATAAATGCGAACTGGGGATGAACTTGTGAATGTCTATATTCTCGATCTCTTAGTGATTGGAGTTTTGTTGTTAATCGTAACTTTGGGATCAGGTTGGATCGCGCGGTTGCCTCTATCTTATGCGCTGATTTATTTAATCGTTGGCATTGTGCTGAGTCCCTACGGATTTAATCTGATTCAGGTTCGCCCAGAGGCAGAGTTTTTAGAGCGAGTTGCAGAACTGGTTGTTTTAATTTCGCTGTTTAGTTGCGGGTTGAAAATGAATCGACCCATGCGTTTCTTTGCATGGCGATCGACGACTCGGCTGATTGGTTTATTGATGCCGATTACCATTTTTTCAGTTGCCGCGATCGCGCACTTTATTCTGAAATTAGATTGGGGATTATCGATTCTTTTAGGGGCAATTTTAGCGCCGACTGATCCCGTTTTAGCGTCTGAAGTTCAGCTTTATGACTCTCGCGATCGGGATGAATTGCGGTTTGGGATTACTTCAGAAGGTGGGTTAAATGATGCATTAGCTTTTCCATTTGTTTATTTTGGGATTCATTGGATAGAAAAAGGCAATTGGCAAAACTGGTTTCGGGAATGGATTTTAGTCGATGTGATTTGGGCGATTGCAGCAGGATTAGCCGTCGGCTTTGTGATTGCGAAGGGAATCAAACTCGTTGATAAACGCTTAGAACCGTTTCGGACTCCAGATGATTTGATGGAAGATTTCGTTGCACTCAGCACAATCTTTATTGCTTATGCTGTAACCGAAGTGGTGAATGGGTATGGATTTCTTGCCGTCTTTGTCGCTGGAATGGCAATGCGGAGAAGACGGAATTCTGAATATACAAGAAATCAACTTCACTTTATTGAGCGCTTAGAGAAGTTAGCAGAAATTGGCACGATTTTATTGCTGGGATCGATGCTGCGATTTCAGCCGATGTTTGCCTTTGCAGGAGATGCATTTGTGATTGCATTGAGCTTGATTTTCGTGATTCGACCGATTGGGGCTTGGATCAGTACGATCGGTTTAAATGTCAATCCGGCAACGCGCTGGCTCTACGGTTGGTTCGGCATTCGCGGAGTGGGATCGATTTACTATCTCGCTTATGCATTTGGCAATGGCTTGAAAGGGGAAGATGGCGAGCAAATTGCTTGGATTACCTTTTGGACGATCGTCATTTCTGTTTTATTACATGGGATCACGTCAACGCCTTTAATGCAATGGTATGAACGTAATATTGAACACAATCGAGAAATCGAGCCGAAAGCAGCCCAGCATGAGGAACAGGGCACATAACGCAATTCAACTTAATCGATCGCTCAACTCCTCAAATGGCTACAGCAAGAGACCTACTTGCGCTAAGATACGTGAGCCAATTTCATTAATGCCTGCCATGCAAGCCCGTCGCATTGCCCGTGAACTCGCACTTTTAAGCTTGAGTCAGATCTCTTCTGATCCAAAGAAAATTAACAGTCAGAGAATTCAAGAACTTGTTGTCGAATCCGTTCGTACCCTTGCAGAAGAAGCGCGCGACAACTTAGAAACGGCGGCAGCAGAATTACAACGAGGCGATAGCCAATTGCTCAATAGCCAAACTCGGGCTGGCAATATCGATAGCGCTCGGGCAATGGTGCAAGAAGCGATCACCCTGGCTCAAACAGCGATCAACCGACTCGGAGGTGCGATCGAACTGCCTGAATTTATTCAACTGGCAAATCAGACTGAGGTTCGAGCCTACACGATGGAAATTATTACCCGCTTCCACGCTGAGCGAGAAACAGTCGATAAGTTGCTGAATGACATTTTAGTGGATTGGAATTTGGATCGCTTAGCCACACTCGATCGAGACTTATTACGGATCGCCACCACTGAAATGATGTTTTTGGGAGTGCCAAATCGAGTGGCAATTAATGAAGCCGTCGAACTTGCCAAACGTTACAGCAACGAGGATGGACATAAGTTTATTAATGGAATTCTGCGGAAAGTAACTGACGCGATTCATGGCAGTGAGACACACGTGAGTGGCTGATTTCCGCTAAATTTAGATCTAGCAATCTGGGAATTTGGACATGGCTTTTAATTGGTTCAATCGATTCAACAAAAAAGAAGAAGAACAGCAGCAACCCGAATCTGCTCCCGTTGAACCAACTCCAACTGCGGAGCCTTCTGAATCAGAAGCCCAAAGTGACACTTCAGAAGAAGATGCCCGGATTGCCAATGCGAGAGCGATCGTCGAAAATTTCCGCCGCAAGCAACAAGAAAAAGCCCAAGCTGAGGCGGCGACGGCTGAAAAATCTGAGCCTGTCGAAGTTTCTGACTCGATCGAGCAAGCTGAAACCGAAGTTATCGAACAACTTGGCGAAACTTCAGTTGAATCCGTTGAAACCGAAGTTATCGAACAACTTGCTGAAGACACGATCCCATCAGCCGAATCGGAAACAATTGAGCAATTCGATGAAGCACCCGTTGCAGAAGCCGTTCAACCGGAAGTAGAACCTGTTTCAGAAGAGACAGAAGTTGAAGCTGTTCAACCGGAAGTAGATGTCGTAGAAGAGACGGAAGTTGAAGCCGTTCAACCGGAAGCAGAACCCCAACCCGCAGCAGTTCCATTCTGGGCACAAGCCGCAGAAGCCGATCGACAAGCTCGGTTAGAACGACTAAGAGCCAATGCGATCGAGGAAGTTGAACCCGAACCGCAGCCTGTTGCAACTCAAACCGCACCCGAAATTCCGCCTGAGTTTGTAATCGATGAAGGCTTCCTCTGGTCGGCAGAAGTGCTTTCTGCGATGGGACGGCGCGCAGAAGATGTCTCGATCGAAGAAATTACCTGGCTGAAGCGGCTCCGGCAAGGGTTGGATAAGACGCGGCGGAGTTTGGTTAATCAACTCAAAGCGATCGTCGGTCAAGGCCCCCTGAATGAAGATGCAGTTTTTGAAATTGAATCGCTGCTTCTGCAAGCCGATGCAGGCG
>VFQU01000560.1_pt1 | contig 31413 bp, 26 predicted proteins | sample 3512311 | NCBI WGS metagenome assembly VFQU01 (sample SAMN10412377, study PRJNA504923) | tailings metagenome | isolation source: Relicate 3 Philex TSF3 active mining site | place: Philippines: Tuba, Benguet | collected 2017-08-29
CATCTCGCGGCTCCAGCAATACTCGGAAGAGACGAAGTCGGAGCTAATCAGAAGAAGGACGATACCGGCCGTTTCTAACTTCCTGTCGATGGCTGTTTCGAACTCGTGGCCTGCAGTTATTTGTCGATCATGCCACGGGCGAATGGCACCCTCTCGCTCAAGCGGCTTGAGGTGCTTGGCGAGTTCGTTATGGAGCTCCTCGTCTTTGTGAGAATACGAAACAAAAACTGTCAGCGGATTGTTCTTCACCGTTGAGGTCACACTATTATTCTGCCCGATCCAGAATCCATAGCAAGTTTTTCGAACGTAGCTTCCACTGATAGCGCAAGTGTGCTGACCGCCGATCCCTCTGTATCGTCGGTGATCCGTTCATTGAAGAATGGCGAAACGAAGGTGCATCGGGGCGGTGGTTGTAGCGGGGCCAGAGCACGTACAGGAATCCTGTACAATCGAGAAGGGCAAGCTGATGCCAAGTGAAACCACATATACGAGCCTCCGCGAGAATTTGGCTTCTGTGCTGGACGAGGTAGTCGACCAGCAGGAGACCGTGATTGTTCGACGCAAGGGAAAGCGTGACGTGGCGCTGATTCCGGCTAGCGAACTCGCCGGACTTCTGGAAACGGCACACCTGCTGCGCTCGCCTGAAAATGCGCGACGATTGCTCTCGGCGCTGCGGCGGTCAAAGGCTGGGAGCGCCAAGCCCAAGGACGCCAAAGTCTTGCGAAAAGAGCTGCTTGGTGAAGCGAACGGCTAGGCGAGTAGCCATCTTTCAACCAGAGTTTGTTCAGGATCTTCGCTTCTGGGTCAAGAACGAGAGGCCAGTCGCTTTGAGAGTCCTCGATCTGGTGGACGCCGTCCTGCGGGACCCGTTCGAAGGTCTCGGCAAGCCCGAGCCATTGAAGCACCTGCTGAGCGGCTGTTGGTCCAGACGAATCACCCAGGAGCACCGTATTGTGTATCGCGTCACCGATGAGGCCGTCGATTTCTTGCAGGCAAGATACCACTATTGATCGGACCCAACCGGATTCGGACGTTTCCCCGCGTGGCCAGCGGCGGAGGGCGTGGCGGCTACAGGCGATCTAGCCCATGGCTGATTGGGGGATGGCGGAAAGGGCATATGCTGTAGGGACGATGCGAAATCTGAGTCGCCGAAGTCTGTTGACACTGCCTTTTGCTGCCGGAGCGGTGGCGCGCCAGGCGCGGGGCGCCGCGAGCGCCGCAGGACGGCCGAATATCGTCTTCATCATGACCGATGATCATGCCGCGCAGGCCATCAGCTGCTACGGCAGCAAGATCAATCAGACCCCACATCTGGACCGGCTGGCCAAGGAGGGGCTGCGCATGAACCACGTGTTCGCCACCAACTCCATCTGTACGCCAAGCCGCGCCACCATCCTCACAGGCAAATACAGCCACATGAATGGCGTGCCCGTGTTCAACCGCTTCGACGGCGCACAGCCGACCGTGGCCAAGATGCTGCAGGGCGCAGGTTATTACACGGCCATGGTGGGGAAATGGCATCTGGGCAGTAACCCGACCGGGTTTGATTACTGGAACATCCTGCCCGGCCAGGGGGTGTATAACAACCCGACTCTCTATGACAAAGACGGGTCGGAAGTGCACAAGGGCTATGCGACGGACATCATTACAGACATTACGCTGGATGTGCTGAAGAACCGGCCGCAGGATAAGCCGTTCTTTCTGATGTCGCACCACAAGGCGCCGCACCGGGAATGGACGCCGAGTGAAAAGTACCGGAAGATTTTCGAAAACAAGCGGATTCCAGAACCCGCTAATCTGCGGGACAACTACGCGGGCAGAACCGATGCGATCCGGGAACAGCGGCAGTCCGTGTTCCACGACCTGACGCGGTTTGACCTGAAGCTGACGCCGCCGCCGGGGCTGACGCCGCAGCAGTTGCGCGAATGGAATGCCGTGAAGCCGACCGAGGTGGAGACGGTGGTGGACGGAGTGCGGAAGGTGTTGACGGGCAGGGAACTGGAAGACTGGAAATACCAGCGCTACCTGCAGGACTATCTGGCGTGCGTGCAAAGTGTGGACGATAACGTGGGCCGGGTGCTGGACTGGCTGGATAACAATAACCTGCGCGAGAACACGGTGGTGGTTTACACGAGCGACCAGGGCTTCTTTCTGGGCGAACACGGGATGTACGATAAGCGGTTCATGTACGAAGAGTCGCTGCGGATGCCGTTTCTGGTGCGGTGGCCGGGCGGTATCAAGCCCGGGAGTGTCTCGGATGCGATCGGCATCAACTGCGACTTCGCGCCGACCTTTCTCGAACTCGCGGGGCAGCCGGTGCCCGCGGACATGCAGGGCCGTAGCATGCTGCCCGTGTGGAAGGGCCGCACGCCGCGGGACTGGCGCAAGTCGATGTACTACCGCTACTACCATGACCCCGGTGACCATAACACGCGGGCGCACTATGGGGTGCGGACGGAGCGGCACAAGCTGATTCATTTCTGGAAGAAGGATCAGTGGGAGTGCTACGACCTGAAGGCGGACCCGCAGGAGATGAACAACATCTACAACGACCCGAAGGCGGCCAAGACGGTGGCGCGGCTGAAGCAGGAGCTGTTGCGGCTGAAGAGCGAGCTGAAGGATACCGACCAGTACGCCGACAAGCAGCCGGCGGAGTCGTCGTACGTGCAGGCGCCGGCGCCGAAGAAGAAGTGAAGCGGGCTCGCCTAAGCCGCGAGCCCTGAGAGATAGCGGATGACTGCCGCATGCCCGTCTGGGTGGGCGTGCGGACACTTGCCTTGGCGATGCCTGGCCCATTCGAGCGGCGTCAACTGGTGTTTGGGATCGCGGAGGTGAAAGTCTGCCCCTCGCTCCACGAGATGGCGCGCTGAATCCGCTTTGGCTTCCCAAGCCGCCCAGTGCAAAGCGGTACCGCCGCGGACCCAACGGTTCACATCGAGACCGTCGCCCAGAAGCTGATCGATGACCGGAAGGCGCTCGCAGAGGGCGGCAGCGCGGAGCGCCATGGCACGCTCTTCCTCGTCGGTGACGGATTCCAGGTGTTGAGCGAGTTGCCCGGCTCCGGCGGCATCAGTCAGGGAGCGCACCTGTGCGCCGGCCCCAATCAGCATGTCCACGATCTCGGGGGCGCCGAACTCGATGGCGTGCGCCAGGGCAGTTCCTTCCGGCACGGCGTAGCCAGTGGCTTCCAGGTTGGCGCCGGCGGCAATGAGTGCTTTCGCCACCCGGGGCTCACGGTAACTGGCGGCGGTGATCAGTGGGGTTTCTCTGTCGTCCGGGTTGCCGTCCACCGCCGCACCGGCATGCAGGAGAAGGCGGGCGAGATCGCCGGATCTGTCGTGGCGCGTGAAGCCGTTGAAGCGGGCTTGCGCCAGATAGGCGATGGGCAGGCAAGGGCCGATGGCGCAAAAGGGACCCCAACTGAATTTGCGCCGGGGGATCTCGCTGTCCGCGGAAAGCCACTGCTGGAGCGAGTCGAGTTCGCCACGGTCCAAGGCGCGGCGAAGTTCCTCGCCAGTGATTGTGGGCATTGTTCCTCAAGATAACCCAGCAGGATGGGGAAGCTTCCCTGGTGTTGTGACTCTGGAGAATCGCTCGAAACTGGACGATAGACTTTTGTTGCCGCAAACGAATCCCGACGATCTGAATCTCACGCCGCTGCATGCCGTTCTGGCAGGGCTATTTGCCTGCTTTGCCATGGTGATCGCAGCGGTGGGATGGTGGGAAGCACTGAACCTGGATGTGACGCGGTCCATGGCATTTGCGCGGCCAGGGCGGCCGATTGAGTCAGGATGGCAGCCTATCGCGGTGGGTGTTACTTCGCTCACGATTGGCGCGGGTGTCGCGTTGGGTGTGATGCGGAGGGGATTTGCCGATCCGCGCTCGCGGAGCTTTCTCCTGTTGTTGCTCGCTGGGATGTTGGCGTGGGCGGCTTTTGGAGTGGCTGGAATCTATGCCGGTATGCAAGCCTTCGCGTTGCTGGACCGGGCCGGGGGGCTGCAGTGATGAAACGGCTAGCCGGTTTGGGCTGTCTGGTGCTGCTGGGCGGAATTGGGGTGGTGGGTATCGTGCTGTACCAGATGGGGCTGCTGCCCTACGCGGTGCTCTATGCGAAGATTCTGTTCGGGTTGGCGACCAATCCGGAAGTGAAGCCGGCTAACTGGGCCAAGACTGAGGCACAAGTGTTGCAGATTGAACATTGGACAGATGAGCATTACCGCCCGATGGCGAAGGTGACGCTGCGCTATGCGGATGCCAGCGGGCAAGAGCAGGTGGGGACGTTTGAGGTGTTTTCCCCAAGCCGCAGTCTGGGCCGGACAAGAAACAATGATCGGCTCAGCATTCAGGTTTGCCGGTATGACGGGAGCATCGTGAAGTCGGACCGGTTTGTGATGGCTGAAAGACGGAAGTGCGCTCCGGGTGGGGGGCGGTAGAGGTAAGGGATAAAGCAGAAGTGCGCTTGTTCAGTCAACGGCAATTATTGGGGCAGAACAGGAGACTCGTTTCTTTCCCGCTGCGCTTCGAGGAGCTTGCGGGCCACGTCGCGGGCTATTTCGAGGGTTTCGGCAACCGTGCGGCCTTGGGCAATCAATCCTTGGATATCGCGCGAGGTGGCCAGGAACAGACCCTCGGGCAATTCTTCAATCTGGACTTCAATTGCCACTTCCATACATCTGAAGGGTAACAAACACAGCGGCTAGCGGCGGTCGCCGAGGAGGACGGCGCGGCGTGCGCCGGTGGCGGCCGGAAGATTCGACGGCTTGCCGAGTTTGGTGGCCGCGGCCAGATAGGCAAAGGCCATCGCTTCCTTGGCGTCGGCCGGGATGCCAATATCGTCAGTGGGGTGAACGTAGGTTTGGGGCAAGAGGGCCTGGAGTTCGGCCATCAGGAGCGGATTGTGCACGCCGCCGCCCGAGACCAGGCATTCGTCCACGCGGAAGTGCGGCGTGATGAAGCGCTCAATGCCTTCGGCAATCGTTACCGCCGTGAGGGCCGTGGCTGTGGCGAGCAGATCGGGCAGGGACAGGCCGCTGGCCAGCATACGCTCCACGAAGGCCGTGCCGTATTGCTCGCGACCGGCGCTCTTGGGCGGGGCCTGACGGTAGTAACGGTCGCGGCGTAAGTCCTCCAGCAGGGGTAAGTTGAGCTTACCTTTGCGGGCGAGTTTGGCGTCGCGGTCATAGCTGAGGCGGCCCTTGGTGGCCAGGGCGGCGAGTTGATCAATGACCATGTTGCCCGGGCCGGTATCAAAGGCGAAGACATCCTTGGCCTTGGCTTTGCGGGGCAAAGCATGGACGTTGGCGATGCCGCCAATGTTGATGGCGACACGGTTGACGGTGGGATGAGTGAGGGTCATCCAGTCAAAGAAGGGCACCAGGGGTGCGCCCTGGCCGCCCGCGGCGATGTCGCGGGCGCGGAAGTTGGTGATGGTTTCCACACCAAGGCGCTCGGCAATGATGGCGCCTTCGCCCAACTGAAGCGTGCACTTGCCGCCTTCGTGATAGACGGTCTGGCCGTGGCAGCCGATGAGGTCGAGCTTCTTGACACCCAGGGCGGCGACGGCGGCGGCGTAGCGCTCCGCCAACTCATAGTGGAGGCGGGTGACATCCTGCACCGTATTGACGTTGAGGATGCGCTGGCGGAGGGCCTTGGGGTAAGGGGTGGTGGCGAAGTCGAGGAGTTCGATCCTGGGCCAGTCAATGTTAACGATGGCAACATCAATGCCGTCGAGCGAGGTGCCCGACATGATTCCGGCGACGCGCATCAGTTGAGTTCCTTCTGGAGTTCGGAGAGAATCTGGAGCGCCTCGATGGGGCGCAGTTCGTCGAGTTTGAGGGAGCGAATGCGAGCGGCGAGCTGGCCGCCGACGGGTTCGAAGAGGCGGATCTGGACGGGTTGTTCGGCGGGGGTGGCGGGGCTGAGTTGCTGCTGTTCGTGGAGGGCGAGGATCTGGCGGGCGCGATCGATGACGACCTCGGGGAGAGCGGCGAGGCGAGCGACTTCGATGCCGAAGCTCTTGCCGGCGGCGCCGGGTTGGACCTTGCGGAGGAAGACGATCTGGTCGCCCGATTCGCGGACGGCGACGTGGAGATTGCGCACGCCGGGGAGGCGGTCTTCGAGGACGGTGAGCTCGTGGTAGTGGGTGGCGAAGAGGGTTTTGGCGCCGACGCGCTGGTGGAGGTATTCGGCGACGCTCCAGGCGAGGGCGAGGCCATCGTAGGTGGAGGTGCCGCGGCCGATTTCGTCGAGGACGATGAGGCTGCGGGGAGTGGCGGTGTTGAGGATGAGGGCGGTTTCGGTCATCTCGACCATGAAGGTGCTGCGGCCGCGGGCGACGTTGTCGGCCGCGCCGATGCGGGTGAAGACGCGATCGACCAGGGGGAGCAGGGCGCTGTCGGCGGGGACGAAGCTGCCGATCTGGGCGAGGATGGCCAGGGTAGCGGCCTGGCGGAGGTAGGTGGATTTACCGCCCATGTTGGGCCCGGTGATGAGGGCGAGGAACTTGTCGTTATCGAGGTAGAGATCGTTGGGGATGTAGCGGCCGGCCTCGGCCTGGACGAGTAACTCGACGACCGGGTGGCGGCCGGCGAGGACGCGGAACTCGCCGTTGTCGCTGAACTCGGGGCGGGTGTAGCGGCGGGTGGCGGCGACTTCGGCGAGCGAGAGCAGGACGTCGATTTCGGCGAGGGCGGCGGCCGTCTGGCGGATCACGGTGGCGGCGGCGGCGGTGGCGGCGCGGAGTTGCTGGAAGAGGTCGCGTTCGATGGCGAGGATGCGTTCCTGGGCTTCGAGGATCTTGGCTTCGAGTTCCTTGAGTTCGGGGGTGGTGAAGCGTTCGGCGTTGACGAGGGTCTGTTTGCGGTCGTAATCCTTGGGGGCGAGGTGGAGGTTGGCCTTGGAGATTTCGATGTAGTAGCCGAAGACGTTGTTGAAGCGGACCTTGAGGCTCTGGATGCCGGTGCGTTCGCGTTCGCGGACTTCGATGCGGGCGAGGTATTGCTTGCCGTTGCGCTGGATGTCGCGGAGCTGATCGAGTTCGGGGTGGACGCCGTCGCGGATGACGCCGCCGTCGGTGAGGTTGAGGGGCGGCTCGGGGGAGAGGGAGTTGAGTACCTGGTGGCGGAGGGCGCTGAGGTCGGCCATGGCGGCGGAGAGCTGCTGGATGAGCTGGCTGGACAGGGGCGCGAGGAGGGACTGGATGGGGGGAACGAGATCGAGGGACTGGACGAGCGAGCGGAGTTCGCGGGGCCCGGCCGTGTTCATGGTGACTTTGGCGAGGAGGCGCTCAATGTCGGCGAGCTGGCCCAGGAGTTCGCGGAGCTTGGCGCGGGCGATGGTGGCCTGCTTGCATTCGGCGACAGCGTCAAGGCGGGCCTCGATAACGGCGCGGTCGAGGGAGGGACGGAGGAGACGGCGGCGGAGGAGACGGGCGCCCATGCCGGTGACGGTTTCATCGAGGGCGCTGAAGAGGGTGGCGTGGCGGGCGCCGCCGAGATCGGCACTGAACATGGGCTCGACGAGTTCGAGATTGCGGACGGTGACGGCGTCGAGGACCATGGCGGCGCCGCGGTCATAGAAGGTGGGGCGGTCGAGGTGATCGAGGGCGGCCTTCTGGGTTTCGCGGAGGTAGTGGAGGAGGGCGCCGGCGGCGGGGACGGCGAGGGGCTGATTGCCGAGGCCGCAGCCATCGAGGGAGAGGAGGCGGAAGTGATCTTTGAGGATGCGGTCGGCGTATTCGAAGTCGAAGACCCAGGCATCGAGGGTGGTCTGGAGGAGGGTGAGGGTTTCGTCGCGGACGGGGAGGAGGAGCTCGCGGATGTTGAGGGTTTCGATGAGGGGGGAGAGTTCGTGGGTGGCGACGATGGTGGCGCGGAATTCGCCGGTGGAGACGTCGACGTAGGCGAGGGCGGCGCGGGTGAGGTCCTTGGGGTCGCGGTGGACGGCGCCGAGGTAGTTGTTTTCCTTGGGGCGGAGGACGTTGGACTCGGTGGTGGTGCCGGGGGTGACGATGCGGGTGATTTGGCGGTTGACGAGTTTCTTGCCGGGACCGGGGGCCTCCATCTGTTCGCAGATGGCGACGCGGTAGCCCTTCTGGATGAGGCGGGCGATGTAGGATTCGGCGGAGTGGTAAGGGACGCCGCACATGGGGGTGCCGTGGCGGGCGGTGAGGGTGATTTCGAGCTCGCGGGCGGCGGTGGTGGCGTCTTCGTAGAAGAGCTCATAGAAGTCGCCGAGTCGGAAGAGCAGGAGGGCCTGGGGGGCCTGCTGCTTGATGGCATGGTATTGCCGCATGAGCGGCGTCGCGGGGGAATCAGACATCAGGCGTAGAGGCCGCGGAGCTGGATGGTGAAGGCGACGCGATCAATGGCGAGCATGTAGGCGGCGGTGCGGTTGTCGACGTTGTGCTTATCGGCGTAGGTGACGACATCGTGGAAGCTGGCGGTCATCATTTCGGCGAGGCGCTCGTTGACCATCTGCTCATTCCAGAAGTAGCCCTGGCGATTCTGCACCCATTCGAAGTAGGAGACGGTGACGCCTCCGGCGTTGGCGAGGATGTCGGGGATGACGAAGACGCCGTTCTGTTTGAGGATGGGGTCGGCTTGAGCGGTGGTGGGCCCGTTGGCGCCTTCGCAGATGATTTTGGCGCGGATCTTGTGGGCGTTGGCCGAGGTGATGACGTTTTCCTTGGCGGCGGGGACGAGGACGTCGACGGGGAGGTACATGGCTTCGTCGGTGGCCATGTTTTCGGCGCCGGGGAAGTCGAGGATGGAGCCGGTGCGGCGGCGGTGTTCGAGGAGGGCGGGGATGTCGAGGCCCTGGGGGTTATAGACAGCGCCGTCCCATTCGACGATGGAGACGACATTCATGCCGGCGGCGGACATGAGGCGGGCGCCCTGGCCGCCGACGTTGCCGAAGCCCTGGACGACGACGGTGGCTTTGTCGGCGGGGATGCCGAGTTTGGCGAGGGCCTGCTGGGTGACGAAGAGGCAACCGCGGCCGGTGGCCTCGGTGCGGCCACGGCTGCCGCCGAGGTCGAGGGGTTTGCCGGTGACGACGGCGGTGACGGTGTGGCGTTTGTGCATGGAGTAGGTGTCCATGATCCAGGCCATGGTTTGCTGGTTGGTGCCCATGTCGGGGGCGGGGACGTCGAGTTCGGGGCCGAAGACTTCGATCATTTCGGCGGTGTAGCGGCGGGTGATGCGCTCGAGTTCTTTCTGGGAGAGCATGCCGGGGTCGCAGATGATGCCGCCCTTGGCGCCGCCGTAGGGGATATTGACGACGGCGCACTTCCAGGTCATCCAACTGGCGAGGGCGCGGACTTCGTCGAGGGTGACGTCGGGGGCATAGCGGATGCCGCCCTTGGCGGGACCGCGGGCGATGGAGTGCTGGACGCGGTAACCGGTGAAGACTTCGATGCGGCCGTCGTCCATTTCGACGGGGATGTAGACGGTGACTTCGCGGGAAGGCGTGCGGAGGATCTTGGAGATGCCACTGTCGAGATGGAGGGCCTCGGCGGCGATGTCGAAGCGGGCCTCGGCGGCCAGAAGGGGATTCATCTCATCGTGAGCGTCGTGCATTGTGCGATCCTTTTCAGTTAATAGTATGTCACCGCTTAGCCGCCGTACCCTGATTTTGGCCGCCCTGCAGCGGCCTTTGGTGATGGGAGGAGTTCGCTTTCAGGTGGAGAAAAAGGGGCGGGGCAAGCGGCGGTATCTCCACATACACGGCAACGAAGTGACAGCGCGCGAAGTGCTGCGGGAGCACCTGAAGAAACACGCGGGAGTCTACTACTTTGTGGAGAGCGAGAAGCGGAATGTGCAAGTGGGGGAATGTCTGATTGACCCGAACCGGATGTTCACGGCGGCCGGGGCGAGGAAGAGCCTGGAGCGGTGGAACCGGGAGGCGGGCGCGGGGGTGATTGAGGCGGCGGAGGGATTGCTGAACCGGGACCGGGAGGCTTTTCTGCGGGCCGTGATACCGCCCAAGGGGGGCTTGCTGATTGCGATGCACAACAACAGCGAGGGGTATTCGATGCGGGATGAGGTGGGGATCTCGGATGCGGTGCATGAGCCGGACCCGGAGAATCCGAGGGATTTTCTGCTGGTGACGGATGCGGGGGACTTTGCGCGGATACGGCAGGGGAAGTTCAACGCGGTGTTGCAGAGCCAGGTGAAAACGGATGATGGGAGCTTCAGTGTGGTGGCGGCGACGCGGGGGGTGCGGTATGTGAACAGCGAGGCGGCGTTGGGGAATCTGGCTAAACAGCGGGCAATGCTGGACTTTCTGGAACAAGTACTTCCCCAAGGGTGAGTACCAGCGAGATTCTGGTACCTGAAGGATCGTAGTTCTATGGGCGGGTGCAAAAGCGGCGGGTAAGTTCAGGATGTATGAACATTCTGAAAAAGCCGGGCCTCACGCTGCTGGCAGCCACCATGCTGCTGGGTCTGGCTGATACAAGCAGCGGCGCCACGGTGTATTTGCGCGACACGCCATCGCCGACGGACCACTTCGTCTTCAACAACGGGCAGAGCCTGAAGCGGGCGGGGGTCGGAACGATTGACGGGGGGAATTACTGGGCAGGGACGCTCGACTTCCAAATGAACCTGAGCACGGGCAACAGCAGCAGCACGGACTGGTTTTCTTTGTGGACTTATTGTATTGATCCTTTCCGGGCCTTGTCGGTTGGCCCGGCGAACGGTAACGGGACGGCGTTCACGTTGATGACGCTGGGGGATTACTTTACGGCTTACACGCCGGCGATTCCTTCGCCGTCTTCGGTAACGGCGGTGGTGGAAAAGATTGAGAAGCTGTGGGCGAATGCTTTTGTGGATTCGACGCAGAGTGCGACCAAGGCGGCAGCGTTTCAGTTTCTGCTGTGGGAATACATTGCGGATGGCAGCTTTGACCTGAGCAATGGGCGGGTGAAGGTGAGCAACACGGATGTGCGGAACCAGGCGATCAACTGGAACAACGCGCTGGCCGGTTGGACCGACCGGACGAATCTGAAGGCGATCAGCGGCTTTGACAACAAGCAGAGCTTCCTCTATCCGGATCCGCAGATTCCGACGAATGAGAATGTGCCGGAACCGGGAACTTACGCGATGCTGGGCGTGGGGTTGCTGGCGATTGGTTACTGGCGGCGGCGAAAGTAAGTCGCAGTCGCGGAGGGACAGTGAATGGGCGAGCGAGCCGCGAGGCTGGCTCGCCCGATTTGTTTCAGGTCATGGAGCGCATGACTTTTTTCATGATCTGGACGCGGAGGAAGCGGGGGGCGGTGTCGAGGCCGAAGGCGAGGAGTTTGGCGTGGCTGCCGGGGACGACGGTTTTGCGGCGGCCGAGGGCGCTGAGGATATCGCGGGCGACCTTGTCGGCAGCGTCGGCCTGATTGAAGGACATGCTGGCGCGGGCAGCGAAACCGGTGGCGACGGGGCCGGGGGTGACGCTAAGGACGTGGACATTGAGGGGGGCGAGTTCTTCGGCGAGGGCTTCGCCGAGGGATAGGACATAGGCCTTGGTGGCGGCGTAATTGGCCGAGTAGGCGACGCCCTGGTAGCTGACCAGGGAGCCGAGCTGGATGAGGCCGCCGCGGCGCTGGGCGGCGAAGCGCTGGCCGAAGCGGTGGGTGAGTTCGGTGAGGGCGCGGCAGTTGAGGTCGATCATTTCGAGCTCGGTGGCAAGGGGGGACTTGAGGAATTCGCCGCCGGTGCCGAAGCCGGCGGAGTTGACGAGGAGGCCGCAGGAGAGGTCGTGGGTGGCATCGAAGAGCTGGGCGGGGCCGGAGGGTTGGGCAAGGTCCACAGGGACGATGCGGGACTCGGTGGGGAGCTCAGCGGCGAGCTTTTCAAGGGCGGTGGTGGTGCGGGCGGCGAGGACGAGCTTGAGACCGCGCTGGGCGAGTTGTTCGGCCAGGGCGCGGCCGATGCCGTTGCTGGCACCGGTGACTACGGCCCAGGGGCCGTATTGGGAGAGGAAGGGCTGGGACATGGCGAAGAGACCTCAGGTAATAGGATGACTCAATTTGGTTGACAGTGTCAACTAATATATATATTAAATAAATTGTGAGAGCTTGACGGGATGTATTGGCTTCCGTAGAGTCGCATTATGGTTAGTCGTTTTGGGTCTATTGTATTTGTTGCATTGGCAACATTTTTCTCAATTTCGATGCCGAGTTATGGGCAATCGAATTTCGGTGGACTGTCCGGGCGAGTAACGGACGTGAGTGGGGGGACACTGGCGAAGGCGCGCATTGTGATCCGGAACGAGGGGACCAATGCCAAGGTGAACGTGGAGACGGACGCGCAGGGGCAGTATGCGGTGGCGGGTCTGGCGCCGGTGACGTATGAAGTGACGGCGGAGTTTGCGGGTTTCCAGAAGACGGTGGTGACGCGGGTGAAGGTGGATACGTCGATTGTGACGACGCTGGACATCGTGCTGAAGCCGGGGGATGTGGCGACGTCGGTGGAAGTATCGGGGGAGGCGCCGCTGGTGCAGACGGTGCAGGGGGCGCTGCAGCAGAACGTGGACCAGCGGACGATCAATGAGCTGCCGCTGAACGGGCGGAACACGCTGGAGCTGTCGCTGACGTTGCCGGGGGTGGCGGGGTCGGCGGGGACGGAGTTCAGCGAGTTTTCTACGAACGAGCCGGTGCCGGGGCGAGAACTTTCGATCAATGGCGGGCGCGTGGGGACAACGCAGTTTCAGGCGGACGGGGCGAATGTGACTTCCATTGCACTGGGGCGGATGAGCATTTCGTTTTCGCCAGATACGATTCAGGAATTCACCGTACAGCAGGCCAACTATTCAGCGCAATATGCGCAGGCTGGAGGCGCGATTATCCAGCAGACGACGAAGTCGGGGACGAATGAATTGCACGGGACGGGATTCTGGTTTCACCGGCAGAAAGCGTTCACGGCGACGCCGTTCGATTCGCAGCGGAGCGCGGCGACGAATTTTGACAACCGGCCGCCATTGCGCCGGCAGCAATTGGGGGCGGTACTGACGGGGCCGGTGTGGATTCCGAAGATCTACAACGGGAAGAACCGGACCTTTTTCATGTTCAGCTATGAACCGACGCGGCAGCTGAGCTCGAGCCCCGGCGGGGCGACCTTCATGCGGACGCCGACGGATGCGGAGTTGAGCGGCGATTTTTCAGCGACGCAGGTGTACTTCCGGAACGCGAATGGGACAGTGCGGACGGAGCCGATGGCGCTGCTCTATAACCAGTTCATACGGCAGCCAGATGGAGCGCTGGCGCTGCGGCCGAACCCGAATTTCAACCCGAATGCGGCGGCGAGCGCGACGAACTTCCGGTACCTGAACCGGGGCTTTCCACTGTTCAACGCCAACGACCCGAACCCGGCGCGGCGGGGACGGGTGCTGGTGGATGAGCTGGGGCGGAGCCTGGTGAACCCGGCGGCGCAGCGGATTGCGCGGGAACTGTTTCCTGCGCCGAACATCACGGACCCGGGACTGGTGGCGGACCTGTTGGGGGCCAACTACGCCTTCTTCCGGCGGACGGACTTTGTGGACGACCGTTTCACGGTGAAGATTGACCACAACGTTACGGATGCGAACCGGTTGAGCTTCCGGTGGACGGAGCAGCCGCAGTTTGGCACACGGCAATTCCGGGATGCGGTGCAGAACGGGTTGACGAGCGATGCGACGACGTCGCGGCAGATGCTGGCGACGCTGACAAGTTCGCCGCGACCGTCGATGACGAACGAGCTGCGGTTGAACTATGTGTACGGGAATTTTCAGCGGGGTTTTCCGAATGAACTGCTGGGACGCGACTTCACGAGCGAGTATCTGAACGTGGGGGGGGCGGGGGCAGGCGCGGTGAACCTGCTGGGCTACGGCATGGCGCGGTTCTATGATGGCGGGGCGCTGTTCAGCAGCAGCGGGCAGGCCGGTGGGGCCGGGATTGGCGCGTTGGGCTTCAATTCGCCGCAGGACGTGGGGTTGAACAAGGAACACACCTACGCGCTGTCGGATGACTTTTCGTGGGTGAAGGGCAAGATGATCTGGAAGTTTGGCTTTGCGGCGAGCCACCTGCAGTTGAACCAGTCGAACCTGGGCGTGGGGTCGCTGGCGGGGGGACGGTTTACCTGGAATCGCAACCAGACGGCGGAGCAGAACTGCGCGACGAACCCGCTGGGCGGGACGGCGCCGAATTGCGCGGCGACGGTGTTTGGCGGGGACAAGTTTGCGAGCTTCCTGCTGGGCGTGCCAGAAGGTGTGCAGGTGCAGACGGAAAATCTGAGCGTGCCTTACTACTACCGGTGGCTGAACCTGGGCGGCTACGCGCAGAATGACTGGAAGGTGACGTCGAACCTGACGTTGAACATCGGGTTGCGCTATCAGTTTCAATCGCCGCGCTGGGAGAAGTTCAACCGGCAGGGGCAGGCGAATCTGGACCGGCTGGAGCCGAACCCGTTTGTGGGGAATCTGCCAGCGCCGGTGTTTGAATATGCGGGCGTGGGCGGGCGGAGCCGCTACCTGACGCCGAGCGTGAAGGACGTGTTTGAGCCGCGGTTTGGGTTTGCGTGGACGCCGGGATTTGGCTGGAACCGGGACCGGCGGCTGGTGATCCGCGGCGGCTACGGCATGACGCACGGGGTCTTGATGGGCAATGACCGGGAACCGATTCCGAACCTGGGTTCGCAGACGGCGGTGGGCTTCCGGCAGATCAGCTATGTGCTGGGCGCGAACGACGTACAGTCGCCCGGGAACACACCGAGTTGCGGGTTGGCGCGGTGTAACGAGCCGAACCTGCCGATGCAGTTCGGGTTTAACAACCCGGTGCTGGCACCGGATGCGACGCTGTTTCAGGTGCCGGCCTCAGGAGTGATTCGTCCGGGAGATGAGGCGGGCCGCAACCAGTTGGGGACGCCGCGGGCGAATGTGCTGTATCAGTCAACGGGCGTGGTGGGTAACCGGGACTTCCGGATGCCGACGACGCACAACTACTCGCTGCAGGTGGAGCAGCAGGTAGCGGATAACCTGGTGGTGCGCGTGTCGTACCAGGGATCGCGGAGCACGCACCAGTATGGGGCGACGCGGAATCTGAACCGGGTGGATCAGTTCACGGGGCGGATTCCTTACCCCGGCTTTGCGGGACGTTTCAGCGCGGGCATCTTTCTGTTGAACCCGACGGATGCGAATGCGACGTATCACGCGGGGGTGGTGGAAGTGGAGCGGCGATTCTCGCGGGGCTTGCAGTTCCGGGCGAATTACACGTGGAGCAAGAACATTGATGACTCTTCGGGCGGTATCAGCTTCCCGATACCGAACAACTCATTTAACAATTCGGGCCTGGACGTGGGGATTCTGCGGAACCAGAACCCGTATAACCGGGCGCAGGACCGGTCAGTGGCGGCGACGAATACGCCGCATACGCTGAACCTCGTTGGGTTGTGGGACCTGCCCTTTGGCCGTGGGAAGAAGTTCTTCAATAATGGCGGGTGGAAGGAACAGTTCATTGGCGGCTGGAACCTGAACGGGCTGGGGCGGCTGCGGAGCGGACTGCCGATCAGTGTGCCACTGGGGATTGCGAATGCGTTTGATATCGGGACTCCGGGGGGATCACTGCGGCCGGACCTGATTGCGGGCGTGCCGATCGTGAACCCGGACTGGACGCGGGAAAACGCCTGGCGCGGGGTGCCGTACATCAACCCGCGGGCGTTTGCGATGCCGGAGCCGGGACAGTATGGTAACGCGCCCCGGAACTTTGACGCTTACTATCCGAATGTCTATACGTTTGACCTGAGCGTGTTCAAGCGTTTCTACGTTTCGGAATCGAAGCGGAAATTCTTTGAACTGCGCGGGGAAGTATTCAATGCCCTGAACCTGAAACAGTATGTGCCGAACCCGAACATTTCGGGCATCCTGACTGGCGCGGCACAGCATCCGTTGTTGACCGGGACGAGCCCGAACTTCGTGGTGCAGCAAGGCGTGCAGAACCGTTATGCGAATCTGCGGGCGCCTGGCGTTTGGGACGCGCTGATTGCGCGGAGCCAGGGCGCGAGCGTGGATGCGGCGATTGCCCAGTTGCCGGGACCGGGGGCGAACGGGCTGGGTTGCCCGGCGAACGCTACGGAACTCGGGGCAAGCAACCAGCGGAACCCACTGAGCCCGGCCTGCACGGCGCGGGCGCTGACGCTGAATGGCAACTTTGGCCGGATGAATGCGAATACGATACAGCCGCGGATCTGGCAGTTTGCGCTGAAGTTCTACTTCTGATCAGCGCTGGCGGCCTTGGGCGTGGTGAACTCGGTGACCCAATCGAGGAAGCTCTTGTACCAGAGCAGACTGTTCTGGGGCTTGAGAATCCAGTGGCCCTCGTCGGGGAAGAGCAGCAGCTTGGAGGGGACCTTCTGCATCTGGAGGCCCGTGAAGAGCTGGAGGCCCTGGCCGACGGGGACGCGGTAATCGAGTTCGCCATGGATGACGAGGGTGGGCGTCTTGAAGTTCTGGACGTGGTAGCTGGGGCTGAACTTGGCGTAGGTCTCGGGTTGATCCCAGGGCATACCCTTGAATTCCCAGTTGACGAACCAGAGCTCTTCGGTTTCGCCGGCCATGGAGCGGAGGTCAAAGACACCGGCATGGCTGACGAAGGCCTGGAAGCGGGTGGTGTGGCCGAGCATCCAGTTGACCATGTAGCCGCCGAAGCTGCCGCCGGCGGCAGCGAAGCGGGACTTGTCGGCCCAGGGTTGCTGCTCAATGGAATCGACGACGGCCATGATGTCGTCGTAGACCTTGCCGCCCCAATCGTCGCTGACTTCGTCGGTAAACTTCTGGCCGTAGCCGGTGGAGCCGCGCGGGTTGGGCAGAACGACAACAAAGCCTGAGTTGGCGAAGACCTGTGGATTCCAGCGGAAGGACCAGGAATGGCCCCAGGCGCCCTGGGGGCCGCCGTGGATGAGAAAGAGGACGGGGTATTTCTTCGTGGCGTCAAAGCCGGCGGGCTTGAGGATGAAGCTGTGGACCTTGGCGCGTTCGGCGCCATCGACGTAAGTTTCCTCGAAGGGGGGGATTTCGTAGTTGGCGAGGACGGATTCGTTGAGGCGGGTGAGGGGGACGGGGGTGGAGCGGGAAGTGGTCTTGTAGAGCTCGACGGGGCGCTGGGCGGAGTGTTCGCTGTAGACCATGACGCGGCCGTCGGGAGTGAACTGGACGTCGTCGATGTGGGAGGCGCCGCTGGCGACGGTTTGCGCGCCGCCGCCGGAGACAGCGATCATCTGGAGGGTTTGGCGGCCGCGGTCTTCGATGGTGAAGAAGATGCGTTTGGAGTCGGCAGACCAGGTGAGGGACTGGACGGAGCGGTCGAGGGCTTCGGTGAGGATGGTGGCGGCGCCGGTGGCGCGTTCCATGACGACGAGGCGCCACTTGTCGCTCTCAAAGCCGGCTTTGGACTGGGCGCGGTAGGCGAGGAGGCGGCCGTCGGGGGAATAGAGGGGGGACATGTCGGAGGCGGAGTTGAGGGTGATCTTTTTGGCTTCGCCGCCGGTGAGGGGCACGACGTAGAGTTCGTTGTTGGTGGAGAGGGCGGGGTTTTCGTCCGGGTTGGCGACGTAGCAGAGTTCGGCGCTGTCAGGGGAAATGGCGTAATCGTCGGGGCCGCCGAGGGAGAAGGGGGGGACGTCGAGGTTGCCGGGGGTGAGGTCTTTGGGTGGGGCGGAGCCATCGAGGGGGGCGACGAAGAGATGGTTGCGGCGCTTGCCCTGGAACTCGGTCCAGTGGCGGTAGAGGAGGCCGGTGTAGACGCGGGCTTTGACCTTGGAGGCGGCTTCGGCCTTGGCTTTGGCGTCGTTGCAGGCATCGTCGGGGCAGTCGGGGTAGACGCTGCTCTGGAAGACGATGTGCTTGCCGTCGGGGCTGACGAGGACGCCGGAGGCTTCGGTGGAGAGGCTGGTGTGCTGTTTGGCGTCGCTGCCGTCGGGGCGCATGGACCAGACCTGGGAGGCGCCGCCGCGGTTGGAAATGAAGACGATGCGGGAGCTGTCAGGGAGCCAGCGGGGGCGTTCGTTGACGGTGCCCGTGGAAGTGATGGCCTTGGGCGAGCCGCCTTCGAGATCGACGGTGTAGATGTGGCGGGTGGAGGTGTTGGCGTCGACGTCGTACTTGCGGACGGTGAAGGCGACGGTTTTGCCGTCGGGGGAGAGGGCGGGCTCGCCGATGCGCTGGATGCGCCAGAGGGATTCGGCATCGAGCATCTTCTTCTGGGCGGGAGCGGGAAGAGAAAGAACGAGGAGGGCGAAAGCCGTAAGACAACGCATCGAACCTATTTTAAGCCCATGGTAAAGTGAGAAATTACGCAATGATCAGGCCATTTCGCGGCACTACGCCCCAGATTGCCTCGTCCTGCTATATCGACCCCAGCGCACAAGTAATCGGTAGGGTGGTGATCGGTGAACGTTCGAGCGTTTGGCCGCTGGTGACGATGCGCGGGGACGTGCAGTCGATTACCATTGGCGCGGAGACAAACATACAGGACAACAGCGTGCTGCACGTGGACGGTCCGGACTTTCCGCTGGTGATTGGGAACCGGGTGACGGTGGGGCATATGGTGTGTCTGCACGGGTGCACGGTGGAAGATGACGCGCTAATCGGCATTGGGGCGATTGTGCTGAACGGGGCGAAGATTGGGCGCGGGGCGGTGGTGGCGGCAGGGACGCTGGTGCCGGAAGGGATGGAGATCCCGGCCGGGATGCTGGCGATGGGGGTGCCGGCGAAGGTACGGCGGGAAGTGACGCCGGAGGAGGCGGAGCGCTTCCGGGTGAACTGCCAGCATTATGTGGAGGGGCGGGGGCAGTACCTCGAGGAACAGGCATGATTAAAGCGGTCAAGGGCACGCGGGACATCCTGCCGCCGGCCATTGCGGTGTGGAACCACGTGGAAACGGTGGCGCGGGAAGTGTTCCGCACCTACAACTATCAGGAGATCCGGACGCCGATCTTTGAAGAGACGGCGCTGTTTGCGCGCGGGGTGGGCGAGGAAACCGACATCGTCACCAAGGAAATGTATACGTTTCAGGACCGCGATGATTCGAGCCTGACCTTGCGGCCGGAGAACACGGCGAGCGTGATACGCGCCTACATCGAGCACCGGCTGGACCAGATACCGGGCTTGCAGAAGCTGTTCTACATGGGGCCGATGTTCCGGCGGGAGCGGCCGCAGAAGGGGCGCTACCGGCAGTTTTCGCAGATTGGGGCCGAGGTGATTGGCAGTGAGTCACCGGCGGTGGACGCCGAGGTGATCGAGATGGTGTGCCGGCTGCTGGACCAGTGCGGGGTGACGGGCTACAAGCTGATGATCAACAGCGTGGGCACGCCGGCGTGCCGTCCGCAATATGTGGCGGCGCTGCGGGAGAAGCTGCTGCCGGTGCGCGAGCAGTTGAGCGCGGACAGCCAGCGGCGGCTGGAGACGAACCCACTGCGGGTGCTGGACAGCAAGGCGCCCGAGGACCAGGCGTTTATTGACGCACTGCCGTCGATACACGAGTATCTCGATGAGGACTCGCGGACGCACTTTGCGCGGGTGCGGGAGTATCTGGAGGACCGGGGGATTGCCTATACGGTAAACCCGCGGATGGTGCGGGGCCTTGATTACTACACGCGAACCACGTTTGAGATTGTGCACGAAGGGGCGCTGGGGGCCCAAAATTCGATATTGGGCGGGGGGCGCTACGACGGCCTCGCCGAAAGCCTGGGCAGCCGCGTGCCGGCGCCGGGCATCGGGTTTTCCATTGGCGAAGACCGGCTGGTGATGACGGTGGAAGAAGCGCGTCCGGGTGAGTACAAGCATACGCTCGATTGCCTGATTGCGCCGATGGATGAGACCAGTTTCCGCCATGTGAGCGGGGTGGCGCGAGAGTTGCGCGAAGCCGGGCTGGTGGTGGAGTTGAACCCGGCCGGGAAGTTGAAGCGGGCCATGGAATTGGCCAACAAGCTTGGAGCGCGATACGCACTGCTGGTGGGCGAGCAGGAGGTGGCCGAAGGCCGCTACAGCCTGAAGAATCTGGCAACGGGAGAACAGATTTCCGTGCCGAAGGAAGAGTTGAAGAAGGTGTTATGTCAGAAGGTGTAAAGCTGGATTTTCTGGGTGACCTGCAGCGGACGCATGACTGCGGGACGTTGCGTTTGGCCAATGTGGGCGAACGGGTATTGCTGATGGGGTGGGTGCACCGGCGGCGAGACCTGGGGGCGCTGATCTTCATCCACCTGCGGGACCGCGCGGGCGTGACGCAGTGCGTGTTCCGGCAGGAAGAGAATGCCGCGGTGCACCAGCGGGCCGAAGAGATACGTCCGGAGTATGTGGTGGCGGTGGAAGGGGTGATTGAGAAGCGGAGCGCGGACACGATCAACCCGGCAATTGCCACGGGGGAAGTGGAAGTGGTGGTGGACAAGCTTTGGATTCTGAACGAGTCAAAGCCCGCGCCGTTCCCGATGGATGAGGAAGGGACGATCAGCGAGGAGGCGCGGCTGAAGTACCGGTTTGTGGACCTGCGGCGCCCGCGGATGCAGCACAACATCATGCTGCGCTCGAAGATTGCGCTGGCAGCGCGGCAGGCCATGTACGGCGAGGGTTTCCTCGAAATCGAGACGCCGTTCATGACGAAGTCGACGCCGGAAGGATCGCGTGACTTTCTGGTGCCGTCGCGGCTTTCGCCGGGCAGCTTCTATGCGCTGCCGCAGAGCCCGCAGATCTTCAAGCAGTTGTTGATGGTGTCGGGCTTTGACAAGTACTTCCAGATTGTCCGCTGCTTCCGCGATGAGGACTTGCGCGCTGACCGGCAGCCGGAGTTTACGCAGATCGACATTGAGATGAGCTTTCCGCAGCAGGAGACCATCTTCCGGACGGTGGAAAAGCTGGTGACGGCGATCTTTGCCGAGGCGGGTTATACGATTACCGCGCCCTTTCTGCGGCTGACCTACAAGGAAGCCATCGAGCAGTATGGCATCGACAAGCCGGACCTGCGTGTGCCGCCGTTTGTGAACGTGACCGAGCTGTTCGCCGGGCAGGGCCTGGGGACGGAAGGGCTGCCTATGGTGGCCATACGGATACCGAAGCTGCAGTTGTCGCGCAAGGAGCGGGACGATGTGAAGGCGTTTGGCACCGAGAAGGGCTTGCGAGTGCTGGACGACCTGAAGCGGCTGGAACGGGACATGCCCGAGGTGATGGCGCAGGTGAAGGAGCGCACGGGCTTTACCGAGGAAGACACGCTGATGATCGCGGCGTGGCCGGGCGCGCCGACGGGGCACCGGCCGGAGGAGACCGTGTATCTGGCGGCGGGGCAGTTGCGGCTGCATCTGGCGCAGAAGTTCAATGACCGGCACCAGTTGCTGGACCCGAAGGACCTGCGGCTGCTGTGGGTGACCGACTTCCCGATGTTTGAGTGGGACGCGGAGGAAGAGCGCTGGCAGGCGGCGCACCATCCGTTCACCTCACCGTTTGAAGAAGACATTCCGCTGCTTGAGACGGACCCGGCGCGGGTGCGCTCGAAGGCGTATGACCTGGTGATCAGCGGTGTCGAGATTGCTTCGGGTTCGATTCGTATACACCGGCGCGACGTGCAGTCGAAGATCTTCAGCGCGATCGGGTTTTCGATGGAAGAGGCCAAGTCGCGGTTTGGCTTTCTGCTGGATGCGCTGGAGTATGGCGCGCCGCCGCATGGCGGCATTGCGTTGGGTTTTGACCGGCTGGTGATGATGCTGGTGGGTGAGACCTCGATCCGCGACGTGATTCCGTTCCCGAAGACGAGCAAGGGTACTGACCTGATGTGCGAGGCGCCGAGCCCGGTGCCGGACAAGAATTTGCGGGAGCTGGGGATACAACTGCGTGTGAAGAAGTAATGACGCCGCTGCTGTATCTGCTGCTGATGCTGGATCTGGACAGCTACCGCTGGAAGAACCGGGTGTTGCTGCAGATTGGCGGCGGGCTGCCGCCGGCGGAAATGCCCGCCGGCTACGCGGAGCGAGACCTGGTATGGTTGCGCACCGAAGAGGATGGGGTGCGCAAGCGGTATCGCGCGGGGGCCAAGCCGGTGTGGATCCTGATTGGCAAGGACGGCGGAGAGAAGGCGCGGTGGACACGGGCGCCGAAAGCGGAGGAATTGTTTGGGCTGATTGACGCGATGCCAATGCGGCAGGCGGAGATCAATCGTAAAAAGTGAGCAGCACCGCGCCGAGAATGAGCACCATGGCGAGGGCGTAATTCCAGCGGAGGCGTTCACCGAGGTAGAGCCAGGCGAAGCCGATGAAGACGGTGAGAGTGATGACTTCCTGCAGGATCTTCAACTGGTAGCCAGACAGGGTGGCGGAGCCGAGGCGGTTGGCGGGCACCATGAGGCAATACTCAAAGAAGGCGATGAGCCAACTGGCGAGGATGACGAGCCAGAGGGGTTTGTGCTTGAACTTGAGGTGGCCGTACCAAGCGAAGGTCATGAAGACGTTGCTGGCGAAAAGCAAAGCCGGAGTCACCCAGGGGGTCTTCATGGGGGTGTGGGCTAGACGCGGGGTGGTGTAGTGATGACGATGGCGCGGGCGGTGAGTTCTCCGGCAGCCTGATAGGAGTGGGGGGCGGAGGAGTCGAAGTAAACGCTGTCGCCGGTTTCCATCAGGTGTTCTTCATCCTGATAGCGGATGATGACGCTGCCCTCGATGACATGGAAGAATTCGGCGCCTTCGTGCATGTGTTCGCTGGGTTCGACGCCATGGCGAACGGGGAACTCGGCGAGGTAGGCCTGGAGGCTCTTATCTTGCGCGGAGAAGGCGAGGCACTCAAAGAAATAGCCGGGGGTGGGAGAATCGCTGCGTTCGGGGAAGCGCATACGTTCATTGGCCTTGACGACGCTGAAGAGGCGTTTGCGGCGCTTGTCGGTGAAGAAGTAGTCGAGGCCGACATCGAAGACCATGGCGATGCGGGCGAGGGTGGGAAGAGTGGGGACCAGCTTGCCGTTTTCGAGCTGGGAGATCATTGAGGCTGAAAGACCGGTGTGTTTGCCGAGGTCGACCAAGGCGATCTTCTTTTTCAGCCGGAGTTGACGAAGCTTGTTTCCGAGGTCGTAGGAAGAGAGGACACGACGAATGGTAGCTTCGGAATTTTCAGCAGCCTTCAAAGAATCTTTCTCAGTGTTCACTGAGACGTCTTCGGCTTGCGGTACACTTAAAGTGATTTCAGTTTCCGGTGGCATTGAGTTTGAGATGCTGCTATACTCATTCATGTATTTGAATATTTGAACTGGTTAGGATTTTAACATGAATCAAAATCGTCGGCAAGCCTACCAGGGAGTCCCGGACGAGGCTCTGGTAGACCAGGCACAAAAAGGAAATAATGCAGCGTTCGCCGAACTGGTGGAACGGCATCAAAATTCCTGTCTCAAGTTGGCGCTGTCCATTCTGCGAGACAAATCGGATGCGGAAGATGAAGTGCAGAATGCCTGCTGGAAGGCGTTTGAGCACATTGGGCAATTCAACCGGGAAGCGAAATTTTCGACGTGGTTGACCCGGATTGTGGTGAACCAGTGCCTGATGCGGTTGCGCCAGGCCAAGCGGGCGAAGTTGTTCTATATGGACGACACGCAGGTGGGCGAGGAAACCGTGACGCTGGAGTTGCCGGATGATGGCATGAATCCGGAAGAGGAACTGGGGCGTCAGGAAGTGGCGCAAGTGGTGCACAAGGAAATCGAGCGCATTCCGCCACTGCTCAGGAACGTGTTTGTGCTGCGGGATGTAAAGCAATTGCCGATGGAAGCAGTGGCAGAGCAGCTGGGCATCAGCGTGGCGGCGGCGAAAAGCCGGTTGCTGCGGGCGCGGTTGGAACTGCGCGAGCGGTTGTCGAAGCACCAGTCGAAATTGGGCGCGGCGTCGCTGCTGAGTGTCTAAAGGTCAAAAATAGACTTGTTTTTCGAAGGCGTCGTCTTCGGAGCTGCCGGCAGGGGCTTCGCGGGCGGCGCCTTCAAGTCTATGAGGACGAAGCGGAGGATGGATTCGAGCAGGGCAGCGCGGGGGTAGGCGTTTTTGTCGAGGGCCATTTTGAGCATGCCGCCCTGCATGTTCTCAAGCGGGAGGGCGAGGGCGAAGTGGTCGCTGCGGGCGGCGCCGAGATTGCGGGAACCGGGGACGATGGCGTCGTTTTCGGCCAACTGGGCGTCGTTGCGGGGGGAGAAGCTGTTCATGATGGTCCAGCTCTGCATCATGGCCTTGGAGACGCGGTCCTGGTCGGCGACGGCGGGGATGGAGTAGGTGGGGACGTAGGGCTTGGGGTGGCGGGCGAGGAACTGGCGGCGGACTTCGACCGAGAGGCTCTTGAAGCCATCGCTTAACTGGCCCTGGCAACCGCCCTTGCCATCGACCTTGCCCAGGAGATTGCTGAGGCGGCCGGGCAGGGCATCGGCGACGGGAGAGCCACCGCTGGCGCCGGCGACGCTGACGAAGGCGGCGACCATGGAGCGCAAGTCGGGTTCGGTGGCGAGGGCGGTCTGGATATCGGGAGTGCCCTTGGAGTAGCCGATGAGGATGATCTTGCGCTGGTCTTTCTTCCAGAGGTCGCGCAGGAACTGGGCGATGAGTTTGGCGTTGTCTTCGCTGGAGTTGTTGGGGACGTTGATGAGGTGGGCGTCGATGGCGAAGGTGTCCTTGAGGTAGGCGCGGCCGCGTTCGAAGGCCGGGGCATCGGAGGCGCAACTGGAGAAGATGCCGGGGACGACCACGACGCGGTAGTCGCGGGAGATGAGGGGGAGGTCGACTTTTTCCTCGGCGGGGGTTTCGATGTATTCATCGCAGGGGAGCCACTCGCCGCCGTCGGGGTTGGTTTCGAGGACGCTGCAGAAGAGGTTGGCAAAACGGATGGCGTCTTCGTTGCGTTGCTGGTCGAGGTAGATGACGAGGGTGCGGCCGTCGGAACGGAAGCTGGCGCCGTGAGCGGTTTTGGCTTCGGTGACGGGGTCCTTGTGGGTCATGTAGGTCTTTTTGACGACGAGGCCGCTTTCCTCCAGGGTCTGGCCGATGTAGTCACGTTCCTTGTCGGTTTCGGGGTCGATTTTGTGGGTGATCTTGCCGTTGCGCTGGTCGCGTTCGAAGCCAATGTCGTGGGTGCCGGCGCCGACCCAGACGTCAGTGCCGTTGACGGCGAAGGGGGCGCGCCAGAGGCGGAAGTGATGGCGTTCGGCGACGACCTTGAGGGGGACGGCGTGGGCGAAGCCGTACTCCTGACTGTGGCCGAAGAGGAAGAGTTCGCTCATGGGCAGGGTGAGGTAGGCCTGCTTGGACATGGAAGTGAGGATTGCGTTGATGACGGAGGACTTGTTGCTCTTGTCGACGACCACCCAACCGACGGAGCGGAGGGCGTTGGTGACGGTCTTTTCGTCGCCGACGATGAGGAAGTTGACGCGGTCGCCCAAGGTGCCGTCGGCGTCTTCGACGCGGGTGGGGAGGCTGTCGAGCTCATCCTGGGTGATCTCGATGATGTCTTCGGGGCGAAGGCGCGGAGTGGGGGGCGCGGGGGCGGCCTCGATGCGGACGCGGACGCGGAATTCGCCGGAGCCGGAATCGTTGCCGGAAAGGTTGACGCTGAGGAAGAGCTTGCCGCCAAGGGGGGTGTCGCCGTTGCGACCGGGACCGACGAGGAAGGGTTGGCTGGAGTTGCGATCGCCGATGCGGGCGATGAGGGCGCCGCGACCGGAACTGTTGACGGGGAGAGCGCGGAGGAGGTCGCGGAAGCCACGGGGCAGGCCGGCGGGGCCGGTGGGTTGGGATTCGCCACGGGGGCCGCGCAGGGTGATTTCGCCCGAGACGTCGAGGGAGTATTTGTCACCGCGATTGAGCGTGAGGCCGGTATCGACCCATTGGGCTTTGGCGGGGACAGTGAATTCCTTGACGGTTTGCGCTGCCAGGGAGGCGGCGAGGAGCAAGCCGAGCGTGGTGAGCCTCATAACCCAACATTACAACGATGTGGCGGCGGGCCTGAGTTGTAATGGAAGTATGAACCCGGTGGTGCTGTTTGATGGGGTGTGCAACCTGTGCGCGGGCAGCGTGCAGTGGATCATCCGCCGGGACGGGGCGGGGGTGTTCCGGTTTGCGGCGCTGGACTCGGAGGTGGGGCGGGAGATGCTGGCGGGATTGCCGAAGTTGCCGGACAGTCTGGTGCTGGTGGATGAGGAGGGGGTGCATACGCAGTCGACGGCGGCGTTAAGGATTGCGGGGCGGCTGGGTTGGCCGTGGCGTTGGGCGCGAGTGGGATTGTGGGTGCCGCGGGGGTGGCGGGACGGGGTGTACCGGTGGGTGGCGCGGAATCGTTACCGGTGGTTTGGACGGCGGGCGGAGTGTTGGGTGCCGACCGAGGAGTGGCGGGGGCGGTTTCTGGATGAGAAGTAAGTCGTGCTAATTTCGGGGGAGTGAGGTGAGTTGCATGCTGGGTTGGACGCCAAGAAGCCTATACGTCTGGCAACGCTATATCGCGCCGCCCATTATGCTGGTGGTGTTTTTTGCCGTCAGCTACTGGCGGGGTTTTGATGGGTACACCTGGGTGGTGCCGGTGCTGGCGCTGTCTCTTTACCTCGTGTGGAATCGCGCGGCACGGGATGGGCGCTGGCTGGCCGCGGGGGTGGTGAATTTTCTCGTGTTACTGGGGGGGGTCTTCCACTTCTATGCGGACGTCTGCGCGGAAGTGGTGGGGCAGATGTCGATTGCTCAGCCGAGATAGAAGAGGCTGAGGCGGGGCAGGCCGGTGTCTTCAAGGAGGCGCTGGTCGAGGAATTTGCGCTCGATGAGCATGAGTTCGGCGGCGGACATTTTGCCGCGGTAAGGCTTGAGCTGGGAGTCGAGATGCTGGCGGGCCTTGAGCAGGTCGGCTTCGGACTGGGCAGCGCGCGCCATGGCGACCATCTTCTGTTCGAGGGTGCTGAGGTGTTGTTCGAGTTCCTCGAGACGGTCTACCCAAGTGGGGGCTTCGCTGGCCAGTTGTTCGAGGGCCGCGGCGATTTCCGAGTAGGCGGGCGGGAGTTTGGCGGCGGCAGTGCGAAGGTGGACGGCGAGTTCGTCGCCGCTGAAGGGGGCGCTGGCCGGTTGGGGGTCGCGGGGGTTATCGGCGCGGCGGGCTTCTTCCATGACGGCCTGGGCGCAATAGGCGATGGAGTTGACCTGGTGGGTTTTGGACTTCCTGGCGTGCCATTTCTCGAAGGCGCGATCAATGCCGCGGAGCACTGCTTCGAGAGGAATGCCGTTTTCCTTCCAGGTTTCGATGAGGGCCCAGTCGAGCGGGGAAAGCAGAAAGAGACCGCTGCCGCGGGCGGCGCGGAAGTGGTCTTCGATTTCGGTGTAGTAGTTGAAGTAGTTGAAATCGTCAGCGGGCATGGCGTTCCCAGACGAGGCGTACGCCGGCGAGGGTGAGGTTTTCGTCGATTTGCTTGAGGAAGCGGGAGCCTTCGACGAGAAGCTTGGCCTGGCCGCCGGTGCCGATGATCTTGAGTTGGGGGCCGAGTTCGGCGATGAGGCGTTCGAGAATGCCGTCGATGGCGCTGACGGTGGAGTAATAGAGGCCGCTCTGGATGCAATCGACGGTGTTGGTGCCGATGAGGCGGCGGGGCTGGCGGAAATCGACGAGGGGCAGCCGGGCGGCTTTCTCGAAGAGGCCGCTGATGGCGATGCCGATGCCGGGGCAGATGATGCCGCCGAGGAATTCGCCGCTTGAGCTGACGACGTCGAAGTTGATGGCGGTGCCGAGGTCGACGACGACGCAGGGTCCGCCGAGGGTGTGGAAGGCGGCGGCGGCGTTGGCGAGGCGGTCCGCGCCAGCTTCGCGTGGGTTGTCGATGGCGATGGTGAGGCCGAGGTCGGATTCGGAGTTGATGAAGAGCGGAGTGGAGTGGAAGTAGCGCTCGCACATTTCGGCGAGGGGACGGTCGAGCGGGGGGACGACGCTGGCGATGGCGACGCCGTGGATGACGCGCGGGTCAATGTCAGCGACGCGGAAGAGGCTGCGGAGGCTGATGCCCCATTCATCGGGGGTCTGTTCGCGAATGGTGCGCAGGCGCCAACTGGCGAGGATGCGGTCGCCATCATAGACGGCAGCGGTGACGTTGGTGTTGCCAGCGTCCATGGCAAGCAGCATGGGGGTTCTTTGAGACCTCTCTGGATTGTCCTACAGGAGTGAGGGGAAGGGGGGTGGAAATGGAGCGGGAGACGAGAATCGAACTCGCGACCAACAGCTTGGAAGGCTGAGACTCTACCACTGAGTTACTCCCGCCCTTCCAAAACCAATTGTAAACCATTGACAGGGGCCTGCCGGATCGCGGACTATGAAAAAACCCATGACGAAACCCGTTACGGCGTTTCGCATGCTCGCCTCTGTTGCCGCGCTATGCCTCCTACGCCTTTACTCACAAGTACCCCAGCCTGACGGCGCCGGGGTGGAAGCCGGTGTACTGCCGGCCCGCTGGATACACGGCGGTCCGAAGTGTATGGAAGAACCCGAGTGGCAAGTGCATGAGTACAACGCCGACCTTTACATTCTGCGCGAGTCGGGTTGCACGCACTACGAAAAGCCTTTTCTGTATGTGATCTTCGGCAATGAGAAGGTGACACTGATCGACACCGGGGCGGGGCAGCACAATATCGGCCGGGTGTATGACGAAGTGGTGGCGAAGTGGCTGCGGCGGAAGAATCGCGAGTCGATCCGCAAGATGGTGATACACACGCACGGGCACTCGGACCACATTTCGGGGGACGCGCAGTTTCGCGACCGGGCGGATATCGAATTTGTGCCTTTTGACATTCCCGCGATACAGAAGGCCTTCGGGCTGGCGCAGTGGCCAGAGAGTGTAGGCCGGCTGGACCTGGGCGGGCGAGTGCTGGAAGTGGTGCCGATACCGGGGCATCATTCCACGGACGTGGCTTTCTATGATGCGCGGACGGGTTTGCTGCTGATTGGGGACACGCTTTATCCGGGCCGGTTGTATGTCACTTACTGGGACCAGTTCACGAAGTCCATCGAGCGGCTGGTGCAGTTCACACAGGGGAAAGTGATTACGCACATTCTCGGTTGCCACATTGAACAGACGAACACGCCCTACCTCGAATATCCAATTGGGAGCATGTACCAGCCGCAGGAGCACGCGCTTGAGTTGTCGCGCGGGCATCTGCTGGAACTGCATCAGGCGCTGCAGGGATTGGGCGACAAGCCCACGAGGCTGGCGTTTCGGGACTTCACGATCTGGCCATTGGGGTCGGAAGTGTTGAACGAAATGCGGCGTACGCGGAAAGAAACCGAGGAGCGGTTGCGCTCACGGATGTGGCAGCAGACGCCATAAAAATTATTTATTCGCTTTTTGGCGAAGTTTCCGGTTAACTAAATCAACGCTACCCGTGTAGCCTCTCTCGCGCCCTGCATCGCGCTCAGCAGTAACTCCCAGCCAAGACAAGCTAAACGCCATCCAGGACGGATGGACCAACTTAAGATAACTCCAATTCAAGGGGATTTCGGGTCCATGTCTCATTCCTTGCGCCCACGCTGCTGGGCACACATACTCTCTTTGTCTCTATTCAGTGGCTTGCTGTATGGGCAGGCGACCACCAGCCTTTCCGGGCGAATCAGTGATTCGACGGGGGCAGCCATACCCGATGTAATCGTTTCGCTGGAGATGGCCAGCCAGGGTTTTTCGCGTAAGACGCTGGCCAACGGTACCGGTGTTTACCAGTTTCTGCAAGTGCCGCCGGGCACTTATGTCGTGAAAGCGGAGAAGGCGGGATTTTCGGCCTTGATGCAGAGCAACGTGCTGTTGCAGGTGAATCTGCCGGCTACTCTGGATCTGAAGCTGGAAGTGGGCAATGTGTCGCAGACCATTGCCATTGAAGCGGAAGCGCCGCCGATCAATACGCAGGACGCCTCGATTGGCAATGCGTTCAATGAGACGCAGGTGCGGCAGTTGCCGCTGCTGACGCGCAACGTGGTGGAACTGCTGAGTCTGCAGGCGGGTGTGGCGCAGACGGGCGAGGTGTTGGGTGCGCGCAAGGACCAGAACAACGTGGTGCTGGACGGGGCGGACGTGAACGATAACCAGAGCGCGGGTGCGTTTACGGCCGTGTTGCCGGTGCCGCTCGATTCGGTGCAGGAGTTCCGGGTGACGGTGGGCGGGCAGGGGGCAAACATGGGCCGGTCCTCGGGTGGGCAGGTGTCGCTGGTAACGAAGTCGGGGTCGAACCAGTTTCATGGGTCGGCGTATGAGTTTCACCGCAACACGGTAACGAGCGCGAACAACTGGTTTTCGAACCGGGCCGGGATTGCGCGCGAGTCGCTGATCCGGAATCAGTTTGGAGCTTCTTTGGGCGGGCCGATTGTGAAGGACCGGGTGTTCTTCTTCTTCAACTACGAGAACCGGATTGATGCGAGTGGGGCGGCGCAGACGCGGTTTGTGCCGACGGAATCGTTCAAGCAGGGGATAGTGAAGTTTCAGACTTCGGATGGCGTGACGCGGCAGTTGTCGGCGGCGGAAATGCAGACGGCGATTGACCCACAGAGGCGGGGCATGTCGCCGTTCATCCGGGATCTGATGAATTCCTATCCGGTGGGGAACGATGCGGCGCTGGGGTCCGATGGGGGATTGAACTTTTCGGGTTACCGCTTCAACGCACCGTTTCGGTTGGATCATAAGGCCTATGTGGCGAGGATGGACTTCCGCCTGGACAAGGAAGGCAAGCACAACGCGTACATCCGGGGAACGCTGGCGGGCAACAAAGAGGACCTGTCCTCGGCACTGGCGCAGTTTCCCGGGCAGGCAGCGGCGTCCAAGCTGTTAAACAACAGCCGGGGATTTGTGGCGAACTACACGGGCGTCATTACCCCGACGCTGACACACAATGCGAGCCTGAGCCTGACGCGGCAGGGGCTGGAGCAATCGGGGGCGGTGGGACCGCGCGTCACCTTTTCGGGACTCAGTGACCCGCTGAACTACATCCGCGGCAGCGGGCGCATTCTGCCGGTATGGCAGATGGTGGAAGACGTGACGTGGATGAAGGGAGCGCACACGATACAGGGCGGCATCAACTTCCGTTTTGTGCGGAACGATCGCTTCAACTTCGAGCCCAGTTTTCCGACTTATGGCATGTCCCGCGGGACGATGCTGGGGTTGGGGGCTGACATTGCCAACGGGATTCTGGATTACACACGGGTGAGGGATGGGCTGCCAGCAAGCACCGGGCTGCGCAATCAGGTGCCACTGATGAACGCCGTGGGGGCGTATCTGGGCATGATCACGAACCTGAGTGTGACCTTTCAGTATGACCGGGACGGGAAGCCGCTGCCGGTGGGGGCGCCCCAGGCGAGGGCCTTCCGCACGAACGAGTATGAGTTCTATGTGCAGGACTCGTGGCGGGTGACGCGGGACTTCAACCTGACCTATGGCGTGCGGTATGCGAATTA
>VFQU01000561.1_pt1 | contig 31408 bp, 33 predicted proteins | sample 3512311 | NCBI WGS metagenome assembly VFQU01 (sample SAMN10412377, study PRJNA504923) | tailings metagenome | isolation source: Relicate 3 Philex TSF3 active mining site | place: Philippines: Tuba, Benguet | collected 2017-08-29
TCCCATCTGCTGCCGACTGCAGAAAACTAAAAAGCGAGGCAAGAGTGCTACTCTTACCTCGCTTTTTTAATACCCCCAAGGGAATTCGAATTCGGTATTAAGTGAAAACCGTAGTCGCCAATTTTCAAAGCTTTGTCTCATCTATCACATAGAAAACAGGGGCTTTTTAGTTTGTTAAAAACATAACTAAAATTTGCGTTTTTTGACCGTATTTATAGCGATCGCAGTTCTAGAAGCTGCGATCGCTCGATATTCCTGTGCCAGCTGCTCTAATCCCAACGCAAGCTCTAAATGTGAAATGCCACCTATTTCTGGCAAGTGAATCACTAAAAATCCAACGTGAGTCTTAACGGCTCTCACGTTCTCCGGGTCCATATTTTCCATTGGTTGTCTCAGATGTGGTGAGGCGATCAAGTTTTTCGTTGAGTAAACTCATCTCTTGCTGAATTTGCTGAAGCGCGTGAAAAATCTCAGTTTCCGTCCGCTTGCTCATCTGCAGGGCGAGATTAATATCTGTCGTAGCTGCACCCATTCGCTCGATCGCGAGCGCAATTTTATCGTGACTGCCCTTCAGCTGGATCAGCATTTCGGCTTGCTGTTTGAAGTGGATATTGCGATCGTTGCGAACATCCTCAATCAAAATTGCCATCAGCTTTTCTTCGCTGGCATCCTTCTGCTTGAAAAACCCTACGCCTTCTTTGATCAGGTAAACGACGATCGCCACCATCAGCCCACCTTCCATCAGAGGAGGGGTAGCAGTTGGGAGGGGTGAGGGCTGGAGTGATTGAGCGGTCATCGCTGAAATATTGTTCATGTTGCTTGTCCCCATAGCAGCATCTCGCCGACCGAAACGTTTACGCCGCCTGTGCTGTTAGAGAAGACAAACGTGTAAATCGTGTGAGCGGTGTTGAAATCTGTATCACTAGCGAGGTTGATCGTTTGGACTGTGGATACAGTTGCCAGAGTGCCAGAGTATAGCGGCGTTCCAGCTGTGCTGGTAACTGCTCCAGCAAAGATGCTCAAATCTCTAGGATGATTGAAATTTCCGTTGAACTGCCCTAACCAAAGCTGCACTTGATTAAGGTAGACAGCGGTTGAAAACTGCACTTGTACGAATACCGTTGAAGCATTCGTCACCATCATTCCAACGGTGTTACTACCATCACGCAAAGCGCTCATTGTGTAGGCTGTGCCGTGATAGGTGTAGCTTCCGTTATTGATCGGCGTGTAGGTCAGCGGGTCAAGCTGCGCTGTATTGCGGCTTGAGATTGTGTTAGACACTAAGCCCGCGTTCCTCAAGCAATCTAGAATCGCCACGCTCGTTGTCCTCAATTGCTCGTTCGTTGGGTTCGATGGAGGATTTGAAATTGTGGGCGGTGTAGTAGAAGCCCTAGCAGCGCGGGTTACTGGCATTAGACAAACTCTCGTACTAAAGCGTTTCCACCCGTAGCCGACCAAATCCCGGCGATGTTGCCTGTGTAGGCAATCGGAAGCTCATACAAATCGCCATTGTTGAGCGAGATAGTAAACGCAGAAGTCGAAGCGGTTGCACCTAGCTCGACATACAAAATACCAGTGCCGTTGTTCAAGATAGAAGCGCTCTTTCGGTTTGCGTTTGCAGCGAGCAGCTGGACAGAAGTTGTCGAAGCTGTGACAGCCGAAGCTACGACATTTGAGCTAGTCGGAGTATTTACAGTGACTTGAGTTGCGCCACCACGAGAAATGGGCATAGAAGAAACCTCAATCTGAACATCAAAGGGCGTTGCAAAATTCGGCACTCTGAGGGCAAGAGCGCGATCGCTGAAAAATGGGGGCGCTTTAAATTCGAGAATCCGGGCGTGAGGGGTCGCAGTAATGCGGCGCTCGTCATAGATATCAGTGGAGTCCGGATCAACTTGAGCAAGCCAAACCGGAACACCAGCCGTCTCAAACGTGAGCCTGACATAACCTAACTCTGAGCTAATTACTGGAGTAGATTGCCAGTCTTGCCCTGCGGTAATCGTCGCGATCGTGGTCCAGGTCATCAGAATAAAAGTTGGACTTGCGTTTGCAGTTCTCGAATCAAGTCTTCAGTACTATCGCTCTCTGAGCCGATGTACTCGTACAGAGTCAAAGCGATCTCGCTAAACCACCACGGGCAACTAAACTTCAGTTGATAAGTGGTTGAGAACTTTGGAAAAATCAGCAATCTTGCACCATTGCAGGGCAGTTGATAGCGATTAAGCGCCAATTGCCCAATGTCAGCAACACCAGAATCGACTAAAGGCGTGAGTGATCCGCCGCTTCTCCAAGTCGATTTGGCGTACTGGCTGAACGTTTTAGCCGCCAGAATGCGCGATTCTGCTTGCACGGGTAGCACCGTATCAGGAATCAACGATCGCTCTCTGGCGCTGATTTGCTGAGTCGTAAATTGGTGCTGATAGAGCAATCGCCAGTTTGTACCGTTAGCGGGATTGATGATTAATCGGCTCATACATGAGGCAACCAGATGATCGTGTCTGCATCTTCTAGAGCCGTTCCCTGATCAATTACAGCGTCAATGTTCTCGTCAACGATGCCCCAGTACTCATCTGGCTCTACGCCAAATTGAGCGAGACAGTCTTCCAATTCATCGATCGTCGCTTCTCCCTTGAGAAACTTCTCAGTTAGGCGTTGAATCGTGAAATGAGCATCAATTTCAGCTGCAATATCGCTTTTGTTGTGATCTGGGGTGAGTCCCAGATCAAGCAGGAACGGCTCTAGAACGTGCATCGATTAGACCTTCTCTTCAACCAAAGTAAACTTCAGGTTAGTCGAAGACCCTTTCGCCTGAGTTGCGATTTCGTTGAAGGCATCCACCATCGTATCGGTTGCGCCTTTCTTGCCAAATGGAATCGAAGCGCTTTCAGTGTTGTACTTGAGATACTTCAATCCAGTGAGCTTGGAAGTAGCAGCTGTACCAGTCTGGCTAGACTGCTGACGACGCACCACGCGAGCGGGTCGGTAGGTGCTCATCTTGATCGGGGTGTTTGTGCCCAAGGTTGCCGTGACACGGGTATTTGCTTCGCTCAAGTTGCTGAACAAGTTCCAGGACGGAACCAGGGCAGAGGCTTGAATTTTCACCGCAGTGCCGAGGGGTAGAGCGAAGGGGTCGAGGTAGAGCTTAATCGAGTCGGGACGGTTGCCTTTCGTTCCAATTCCCTCGCCTTGTTCAGCCAGTCCTTGCAAGTAGTTAAGGTATCTTGTGCGAGCGGTTGCGCCACGCATTCCGCGTAGAACGCGGGAAAATCTCGGTGCTGTTGACATACGTTGTAAGAGTGTTTGAGAGTGAGTAGCTGTATGAGAAGCGTGCCTTCAATCTACCCACCCAAAAACACCTATACGAGTTTCTGGAAAGGTTGAACCTTTCCCAGTGATACCGAAAATTTTAGGTTCGATAGCTTGTCACCAAAGCGCTGTCATACCGTCCAGAACGGTCGAATAAGTACACGGGTTTGGCTAGACCTGCGAGCTTTACCGTGGCGTATTGAAATCGCACTTCAGCAATTGGACGACGGCGGGGAAGACGGCGGGATTTGCCCAGAATTGTCTCTCTGGGTGGAATGGTGGGAAAGGCTTCAGAAGGGCTACCGTTTTCGATACGGTTGAAGAACTCCCAGTCGGGTGTATGCGATTGCAGGTCTAACACTTTGCCGATAAGGGTTCGCGCTTCGGTTTCATTGCGGGTGAGCAGTTGAAGCTGATAGCCTTTGTCCCAGTCGGTGTAAGAGCAAAGTTCCTTACCCTTGCGCCACACAAACCCTTGACCTGTGCCGAACTCAGTCTTGATTTTGTTGGCAAGGGCGAGCGCTTCGGAATTAGAAAAGGTTGTACTCGTTTGAGTCATTAGACGGAATGAAATTTCGCCCGAAACCGCATCATAACCGGGTTCAACGTCTTCTAGGTCTTCCAGAAAGTAGAGCGTCACTTGTGGACGAGTGCGACGCAACACGCGGTAATTCAAATCGCGATCGCTGCTCGCTATGCCCTGATTCCATCGCTGTTTAATCAGCATGTCAAAGAGCAGCATTCTCGATAGAGTCATATCCATTGTGTCTAGCTCTGCATGAGTGCAAGCGGTTCTCAGACTTGCTCTAGGGGTACTGATATCCGGGTCATCAGTCGTAATGTCGCTGAACCATTCGCGCACCTCTGGGTTATAGGTGCGGCGAATGGTGTCTTGCAGGTGTTCAGCGGGGCTAAAGTTGTTCGGTAAAGGCATTACTCTGCATCTCCTTTTGTGCGGTCTGTTGGTTGCAGAGTGGGCGATTTACTTGCGGCATTCGACTGATCAGCCGTGGCTTTTGTCGAATCGTTATCGGGGCGATTGTTGGGGGTTGCTTCCTTGATTGCCTTGTCAAAGGCTTCTTTCTGCTCCCTAAATTCGTTCACTTCTTCAGTGATTGATCGAACCTCGCCCACAACACTAGCAATTGAGCTTGCGGCATCATCTAGGTTTTCTTGACCATCCCTAAATTTCTGCATTCTCTGCTGCCATTTGCTCTGGGCTGTAACCCGCTCTGGCATCCAGGGATAAGCATTCTCGCCCACGACTCGGAAGCGTTTCAGCGCGTTGCCAATTTTTCCGGTATTTTCTGCCGTCCATTCGGCAATTTCGCGGGATGAGTCAGCGATCGATCTGACTGTCCAAACAATTTGGCTCGCAGTGGTGACAATGCGATTGAGCTTAGTAAAGGTTGCTTTAGTTCCGTTCCAGGTTTCTGCCCCTAGCGCATTCTCCATCGTTTCATTGACTGCCTTACCTAGTACTTCGTTAAAGTCAAAAGCTTCAGCGGCGGTCTTATCTACGCCAAACATCGGGGCAAAGGTTTGGACGGACTGCGTAACGACATCGCCCATAGTCTGACCCAGGTTTGCAGACAGCATCGCGGCATTATGCAACGATGCAGCTGTGCTGAGTGTGTTCATGACTTGAGTGAGCCGCGCTCGCAACTCTGCCAAACCAAAGCGCGATCTGATGTTGGCAGTGCGATCGCCCATCATCTGAGCGAATGGAGCCATATTTGCGGGAACTTGCACGGGTTCTTTTACGAAAATTGGACCTGTGATTCGATTCCAGTTAATGAACTTATCAACCATCACCGTAACGGTTTGATTCTGGTTCTGTTGCCCTCGCTGTAAGTCGGCAATGCAATCGTTTTGGCAAAGTGGCGGAGTCGATAAATCAGGCTCAACTCTGCGCTCTGCCTTATCTTGAATTTCCTGGATTTTGTCAGGCTTCACTCTGCCATCCTTGAGAAAATCAGTAGTCACTCTGCCATCTAATCGCTGTCTTAGCCCAACTTCTGGAGCGAAGTTAGGGCGCTGCCTTAAATTGACTTCTGGAGCGAAGTTAGGGCGCTGATCTGTCCTGATTTCCTGTCGAATTTCATAGCGGGGCTTGGGGTCGATTCCAGGCTCGATCGGTGGACGAACGGGCGGTTCAAGTCTTCGACCGGGCGGCGGTGGTGCAAAGACTACGGGCGGCGGTGGCTCAAGTCTTCGACCGGGCGGTGGCGGTGGCTCAGTTACTCGCCTTCCTGGCGGCGGCGGTGCAAAGATAAATTGAAACGGCGGCGGCTCAAGATTTGGGTCGATTCCGTTTTGGCGATCGCCTTGGAATTCGCCGCCATTAAAGGGCTTTGCCGCCTCGGAGTTGTATCGAACTCGAAAATTACCGAACCATAAGCTAGCGGTAGAAACTGGTTCTCCGATCAACTCCCTAATCTGCTCGCCATTCGCGTTTCGCCACACCAAATAGAGGCGATCAACGATTCTCATGCCAGACTCATCGATCGTCTGTGGATTAGTGGAATGAGGGGTACTTTCATCCGCTGTTTCACGCTCGATCGATAAGGGAATTCCGATTCTCGGCTGAAAATTGCTAACATTCGTGTCTTCTTCTCCCGGTCTGAGAGTGAGCGATTTATCGCCCGGATTTGCTACCGATCCGGTGTTCCGGTTATAACGACTCGCCACAACGAACACTACAAATGTCTGAACTCCGGAGGGGTCAAAGTTGTAAATCGTCGCGTCTTGGACTTTCCCTTGCTCCCACGGCTTCCAGCTAGTGCGCGCATCCTGTGTTTTTCTTTGCTGAAACTCTTGTAGCTTTCTGGCTCGCTCAAACGGGTTAGGCTCCTCTTGAATACGCGCGATTTCTTGCTTTTCCTGCTGAGTCAGTGGAGGTTTCCCGATCGCCTGTCGAATCCAATCTGATAGGGTATCGCGCGCCTTGTTGCCTTGGGTTCTGATAATCCAGTCACCCACTGCACTCATCGCAGCGCCACCAATCGCAGCTGCACCCATGCCACCGCCAAATCCGCCACGATTGACTTGAACGGGCGGCGGCGTTACGTTCCCTTGTCCACGCGGGAAAGGTTGAGCAGAGGTAAAGCCCTGATCAAATCTTTGCTGAGCAGTAATCCGATTGCGATCTGTTCCATATTTGACGATCGATGATGACGAGTCATTGCTGCGAATCTGAATTTCATTCGTGCTAAACCCTTGGCGGCGATCTGCCTCTGCCATCTTGATGAGGCGGTCTACGTCGATTCTGCCTGTGTTGCGATCAAAGGCTGCATTGACTCTTAAGGCTTCCGCCATGCGTGCATCATAGGAACCCTGCGAGACAGCATGAGGCTGAATCGGTTTAGAAGGCGGCGGATCAGGATTCCTTCCGTTTCCGGTGTAGTTTTTCCCGGTGATAGTATCCCAGTATTTTGCATAATCAATCCGACCTGTACTATCGGTGAAGTAAGTACGGGCATACGCTTCGCTAAATGACATAACAATCTCCTAAACAGAAAAGGAGTGCCTTGCGACACTCCAAACAACGGCTGTGAGGTTGAAATTAATTCGAGGTATATGCCGAGGGGATTTGAGTTTGTGAGAACTCCCTAACGTGAAGCCATAGCTTTTTAGAGTTGTCAGAAGCCCATGCCGGATCGATTTCAAAGCTCGCGCGCATCCATAAGCGGGTTGTACCATCTGCTGCTTTGAAGATTCCAGAATCGACTACACGTTCATTTGCTAGGTCGGTTTCGAGAACTCGCATTTGTGGGTTCATCGCTTGAAGGGCGAGCAGCGCCCAGGCGGCGGCTTCTTCGACCGTGTTGATCGCGGGTGGAATTTGCGTTGAAAGATTAAGTGCACTCATGTTGAATTAAGCCTTGCTACGGGCTTATTAATCCCTGCAATGATGCAAATCACAGCAGAAACGCCTTCTCCAATGCCACAAAGAGCATGAAAGAGATTCTGAGTTTCCCAATGTTTGAACTCGCCCTGCTCGTCTTAATCATCTGTGTCCTTTGTTGGGTGTTGCCACAACTCAGTAACTCGCCTTCACGACGATCGACACCCGTGCGCACTTCTTCAAAACCCGCAATTCAGCAGCGGCTCTATCAACTGGTGTACGGCGATCGGGCGACAGCTGATCGACTTTTGAGGCAAGCCCGATCGCGCTATCCCGATCGCTCAGAGCAATGGATTTTGGAGAAGGTTGTTTTTGATTTGGAGCGCGATCGCCGATGGTGATTCTCAATTTGGGGAAATGTGAGACTGATCCTACTGGACTAAAAATGGCTTAAATCGCTAATTGGTTATGAATAGAAAAGCCCATTCTTTCGTGAGTCTAATTGAGACTCAAACACGAAAGAATGGGCTTTTCAGTAGGGAATTCTGCGGTAGTGAGCAGAAGTCCAATGTAGAGCGTTTTGGGAGGAAACCAACGTTCTCGGTCAGCGGCTCGAAGCCACGTTAAGCTTGATTATGGTGAATCCTGTAAGTCCGCTGCACCAACAAGTTAGGCATCACTTAGCCAGCGCGCTTGCTTACTGCAGAAGTGTCTTGAGGGAGGTTTCCACTTCTAACCAGTTCGGTGTCCGCGACAGGGCCATTTCTTTCATAAGTCGAAGCTTGAACTTCTTCTGATTCATACGAAGGGTGACCTCTTTGGAGAGGTCAACAAGCAGGCGCTTTCCGTCGCATAGGGGAACCCAGTTCGATTCCCAGGTCTTTTCGAGTTCCCTCTGCTTCTTCTCTACTGCCTCAGTGAATGCTTGCTTCCATGTACTCACGTCGAATTTGTCAAGCTGAGATTTTGCATCCTGAATTCGTGCCGATAGCCGCTCAGCAATTGCTTCTGTATTTACCGAACTCAGGTCATCCTTCCGGAGACCCAGACCCACAAAATTATTCTCCCTATATACTGATCGTATAGCAACGTCTCGCAATTGGGATAGCGCCAAGCGAGTCAGTAAACTCCTGGTTTCTCCCTCATTCTTGAGCGGCGTATGAGCCACTTCGTCATCCATGAGTAGCTTCGTGAGTATCTCAAGATCAATCAAGTAGTTTTCTAGACATCGGCGCTTCCATTGAAGGACTCGGACTGATTGGGAGTTGGTAATTGTTGTGGGCTCATCGTCGAGGTCGAGAATGAAGTACGATGGAGATACGGCGCTTAATCCCTCATTCTCTTGCAGTAGTTTTGCTGCTTTTTCAACCTCTAAGCGACCCATCGAAGGTTTCAACTTGAAGCGTCTCAAGACATGGTTGAAGCCAGCTTCAAGAAGAGTTACGTCGTCGGGTCCCTCAACAAAAATCACCCCACGGTAGAGTAGGTTTTCACTCTCCGTAGAACCAAGCCGACGAAGGGCTTCGCTGATGTTGGACTTATCTTGCGTGTGAATCCGACTGATATTTGTGCCGGACATCAGATGGTAAAGCGCGCATTCATCACTATCAAATGCAGTGCTAAGGATCTCAGGAGAGTGCGTACAGATGATTACCTGCAAGTCCCTGGGCTTAGCGTACTCTTCAACAATGAAGTTCAGAAGATCTTTGCAGACTGCTGGATTGAGGTGAAGTTCAGGTTCATCAAGCAGAACAATGCCATGTTTCACAACTGAACGTGCAATCATCAGAAAGGTCAAGATCAATCCCTTCTCGCCACTGCTCATTCCATCGAGATCAAAGACCCGATCCGAGTCCAGATCCCGAATTTGAACATTTAAGAACCCAATCTCGTTGATTCCAAAAGCATCAAGCTTGCGGCCCTTGAGAAGCCCGTTAAAAATCCTCTCGAACTCTTCGGAGAGCGAGCGCTCATCCGAATCGTCCGTAAAAAATGAAGCGGAGAAAATTGCGTTTTTTAGACGGTTGAACTTTAGTTGCGGCTGCGAGTTGTATGACTCAAGTTGCTGCGAGGCGTCCGGACCTCCGAGTTGTACCGGTTGCTCACCTGTAGGTAGCGCTCGATCTGCGGGAAAGTATGTGAAAGTCGTCTTTTGTGGAGGTAGTCGGCGCTCCATGTAAGCGATAAATTGAGCCTCAAGGGGATTGCCCTCGGAGCGCGGCGGCATGTTGGGGGAGAAGATGACATCTAGAGCGCAGCGCTTAGTTGAGGCAACCTGAGCTAGGGCTTTGTCTACGGCATCTTCAGCAGACACCAGATTGGCTCTGCCGGTGTCGGAGGACAGAAAAGCTATTAATGCATCGGTTGAGGCAAACGCTTGACCTCCCTGTGCTTGAATGTAGCTTGTTGCAATCTGCGTCCTTGCTTGACGCAGTGTTTCTATTTCCTCTGCTGCAAACTCGTAGTGCGATCTAATAATTATAGGCTTGGAAATATCCTGCGCAATTGCTTGAAGTCGTAGGTGCTGCGGAACGTGAGGCGAAGATACTCCCAATGCCTGAAGGACCTGAGCCGCCTCACTCTGAGTGCGCGGAGCTAGCAGCGCTTTGGCTAGTCTTACTGCTTCGATAACTGTGGTTTTACCTGCTGCATTGGGGCCAACGATTACACTTACCCTGGTTGTCAAGTCAAATGTGATGTCTTCAAGGGCGCGAAAGTTCTTGATAGTCAGCGTTCGAAGGTGCAAGGTGTTCTCCTGAAGCTTCTGTATTTCGGTTACAAATTATTCGAATAGTACGCATCGGTTGAGCGTAAGTGTGAGGAGGCGAGTAAGTATGATTTTGGTGATGTCTAACGTTCTGGCTGAGCGGCTACTCCAGAATTTTCGCATCCTCACCAAGATCTCCTTTCAGCCCGCTCCAGCCGGGTTGTTAGCCTGCTGGCTCTACAACCGACTATTGCGCTGCTTCCGAAGCCAGCCCTAGTTTTGCACGAAAATCCTCATCATATGTAGCTTGTTCCCAATTTTCAGCAGCTTTAATCTGAACCATGTCAATGTTGATAGCTCCACGAAAATCTGCTCCTTGTATCCTAGATCCCTGAAAGTTTGTTCCTTCAAGATTAGCATTGTTAAACTTGGCTTGATACAGATTAGCATCGCTGAAATCAGCGTCACACAAACAAGCTCCTTGAAGATCAATATTTGCTGCTCTAGTTTGTCGAAGGCATGCTTGCCGAAGATTTACTCCTCGAAAATTACCACCTATAATTGCTCTTTTCAGATTGGCTCTTTGTAAATCTGCGTTCTCAAGTTCAACTTCCCACAACATAGCGTGAGCTAAATTTGCCTCAGATAAAGAAGCTTGAGGTTCTATTTTATGCATTCCCATAACATTAGGATTAAAGCTCTTTGGAAATTTGGTCTGTCTATCATAAAGAGCGTCTCTAAAAGCCGCCTCTGCAAGGTTAGCACCACTGAAATCAGTACCTAGTAACCTTGCTCTAGCGAAAGTACATTTGCTAAGATTTGCATCTTTAAAGTTTGCGGCACTCAAGTTTGAGTATCTAAACTGAGAAATCATGAGATCAGCACCAGCTAAATTAATCTCATGTAGATCTGCTCCTGAAAAATCAACGTTTCGTATTTTCAGTGGCTTTCCAGATGAGTCTTTCTCTTCAACCAAATTCTGTAGAGCCATTCTCAAAGCATAGCTAGTAAATCTTCCATCTGGTGATACTTCACTGCTGCTTTTAGCAGAGTCGATCGCTTTCCAGTATTCAAATTGTCTCCTTTCAGCTTCGAGTTTTGCTTGTTCGTCTCGTTTAGGAATCTCTAAGAAGAAAGTAATTAATGCTACTAAAATACCCAACTTGCCAACTGAATCAAGAACCTGAATAAAAGCAAGATTTTTAAGCCAATTTGAAAGCTGATTAGAAAACAGTAATGTAGTTGTGAGTAAAACAAGAATGAGTACCCAAGCTATCCAGTTTGCGTACCTACTTACCCAAGAGAATGCTCTTAATAACTGTTTTTGCAACTTGATTGCCATTTCGACATTGCCAATACACAACCTAGCTTTACTGCACCCCTACAAAATCAACCTACTAAATACCAGGCATCTCACAGTTAACTTTACAGTACTGCCTCAGGCTAGAACCGAAGCAGGCTAACTATTTATTAGACTGACTCTTTCCGCCTAATCATCCAGATTCGGACGTTAGACCGAAAATGGTCGGCATAACATCCCGTCAGGGCGAGTTAGGCTGATGAAAGTCGGCCTAACATCCCAAATTAGAGGATTAGACCGACTTTTTCTGCCTAATACCGGGATTTGGAATGTTAGGCCGACTTACGTTCCGCATATTACGCCTCGACAGGGGAATTAGAGCGAAAACTTCCGTATTTCTTCTCAAAGGAAGCTTGTACTATTCTGCCTAAGCTCCCGTTCAACTCCATTCACCCGATGACTGTTGAACGAGATGGCATAAAGATAAAGAAATGTAATCAATCATCTTGCTTATTTATTGGTTGACAGAAAAATGGCGACTCAATATATCAGTTTTGGGTGACGGCTTTCACAAGGGCTTCAAACAGGAGAATTACAACTTTGCGTCGGGTATAAGCGCGAGCCAGTTTAATCTTGATGCCGCGCGGGCGTTCGTCGCTGCTGAGACGATAGCGATCGAGTGCGGTCTGATAGAGCTGGCGAATTTCGAGAATTCGGGCGTTTTGAGTAACGCCTGCGCTCTCAAGCAGAAGCGCAAATTATTCTCGCATCGTCTCGCGGGGCGATCGAGGGGCGATACCCCTCGCGAGACGCAAAACCCTTGCATAGAGGCAAGGGCGATAAAGGCGATGCAATTTCCAAAACTGGGAAATTTCAGCTTTTTGGGCAGAATTTTGAGGTTCTGCCATTTGTCGCGATCGAACCGCGATCGTCATCTTCAAGTAATTGGAAAAGTCGAATAATTTCAGCGTCAGAAGTACCTTTACAAGCGTGAATGTACTTCCGAACTTTGCCTGGTGTGCAGTTCTGATTCTCACTCTGCAATTTGATAGCTAATGCCTCAATTTTGTTGAGTGTTTCTGATAGATTGTCATCCTCATCCTCTGATTCATCTAAATCAGATGGAAGGTTCGCACCAATCGGATCACCCGTGCCAGTGAGAGAGGGGACAGACGCGGGGAACCATTCGCCACCTGCATAAACAAGTGCTGGATGTTGAACGCCGATCAGACTGACTCGCAATTGTTCTTTCAATTCGGCATTCTGCTTTGTGCCGAGTTTGAAATATCGCGTGTCGCTCATTGCTTTAGCAACTCCTTTCTGCCCCACAAAAATCACCGTCGCATCATCTCGCGATTCGGAACCGATACCGATGTCTGATCCGCGCAGTTTGACTGAGACAAGACAGAGACGATATTTAAGCTTGCGAGCCACTGAGACATGAACTCTCAACCAACTATCGACGATCGATTCTGCATCTTTGCCGAGGGCTGCAATGTTGGGCAAAGTATCGACCGATTCTTCTAAGACTCGTAATTCCGGGCTAAATTCAGTCTCGCCATTGCGATACCGATTCTTCCGATTCTCAATGTCGATCAGGTCGCTTTCCATCACTTTCAACATGTCGGCATATTCGACGGCGGCGCTATCCCAATCGCGATCGCGAGCATAAATATCGAATGCGACGATCGAGGGCTGTCTGTCAAATAAAACGTACTTGCCGAGGTATTTCACGAGTCGCGATTTTCCACCGCCCATTGGGGCAATGATGGCGAGTACCGGATGCTGATCTGAATCGGCAAGTTCTGCCCAATTAAATAGAGGGAGTCGATCCGGTTCTGCGGCAATTGGCTGAACTTGAACCGTTAGCTGATCGTCACGAGTGCGCTTAAAGAGTTGATTCTGCCAATTGGTAAGGGAAATGTCGCGAGAATCGTCGAATTGCCTCTCGGCATCAATGGCGATTTTGTGAACTTGGCGCGATAGGAAGGCAGTCGCCAGAGATGAGCCGAACAGCATCATTCTGAATTCTGGCGACTGCGATCTCGTTCCACCAGCAAGCAGACAGAGGGCAATAATCAGAATCGAAACTGCGGCGGACTTAGCGAGAAAGTGAGTTCTGACGAATTGAGAGAGTTCGGACGGGTGAATCGTGCGAGTCATAGCGCATCCCCCAGAGCAAGACCGATCAGGATGAAGACAGCGCGTAAAATTAGCGCGCCGCCCACTTCTGGGATTGTCCAAATTGCGGCGATCGCTCCCCCGGCTGCCACAGTGAGCAGTAAGAAAAATGGCGCTGCAAAATAATCTAGAAATGGAGTGTGACGCATGATTGAGACGATGAAACACGTTGCACTCACCCAACAAACGGCATCGCCCACTGCATCCAAAAAGTAAGGATGGATGAGGGAATCGATCAGCCGGGTCTTAGCAGTGGCGATCGGGTCAAGACGATTCGAGTCTACTTTGACTTGCTCAACTCGCTTATCTCCAAATAGTGAGTTAGTCTCGATTAAAACTTTGGGTGTGCCGTCATTTTTGGGCATAACAGCTTGCTCCTGGATGAATAGTGATGAGTAGGCAGGTAATGAGAACGCTGATTGCGATCGCAATTCCGACTGCGGCAGGTAGGTCGATCGAGTTGGCGTAGTGGCGTGATTTTTTCGCCCAATGTTCTGCAAGTTCTGCATAGTCGCGGGCGCTTTGGGTATGAAGTTCGTCAGCTTCAGAGAGTTCGTGCATACTTGTGGGCAGATAGATGAAGAATTTAAAAAACTTAAGGGGACGGATCAATGCGAAGGCGCATTGATCCGTCCCCCGTTTTATTTGTGTCATTGGCTCCGATCGTGGATCATAATTGCTTAGCTCCGTGTGTGTTTCAGCGTTACGGGGCGACGCTCAGGGAGAGTGACCGCTCTCTCTGGGTCTAGAAGTTTTTTTAGAAATGAGTTTTCATTCTTCACGCTCCAAGTTGATCGTTACTCATGCTGAAGCCTAGCTAATTCAGGCTTCAGCGTTTTTATTTGAAACATCGTCAGGGACACCATTAACGTCAATTCCCATCGCTCTGCACAACTCTTTCATGGAAACACCGAGAGACTGAGCGATTAGAACAGCTTTATCCAGCGATGGTATAGCGCCGTTATTCTCCCAGTCTCGAACATTGCGATCAGAGACGCTTGTTTTGCGTGCCAGAGCGCTCTGAGTTAATCCGGCTTTCTCTCGAAGTAGTTTCAAGGGTGATTTTTCCCGTGAGTTAGACTGCTTGCTGCTTATCATAACGGAAGTTGACTTCCGAAAGTCAACCCCCTATCATACGAAACTGATAGGAAGACAACTTCCTGTCAACATGAAACAACGCACACAAAAGCAGCACAAAGCCATGCTTCGCCTATAGGCTAAAGCACCTTTCACGGCTTCGTGAGGGTAATTCGCTGTTTTCCACAGACAGTCAAATCGACGTGCGCCCCCATCAAGGCTCAAAACGATTCAGCTTTGTGTTGCCTGTGTGCCTTTTATTTTCCGGTGAACTGTTCCCCTAAACATCAGGAGAAATTGACATGACTGATACCCGCGTTGAAGCATTTGCTTCAACGACCCGACCTTTTACCCAACTCGAATCTATTACTTACCATCACAGCGACTCTGAGGACTCAGCAGAGATTGTTGATATCGCCAGAGCTTACGGCGATCGACTGGAAAAGCTCGCACCCATGCAGCGAGTTGATCTCATCATCGCGATCGCGGGGCGAATGGAGGACAGAATCGACTCCTCACTTTGTCCAGCCGGACTGCTTAACCAACTCGATTCAATGTCAAATGACACACTCTGCGCCCTCATGATCGCTGCGGCTCAGCAGCTACGAGCGGACTTGAAACACGATCGCAACTCCTAAAAAAGCGATCGCGCTCCCTGGTAGGCACGCAATCGCAAAGACAAAATTTCAACTTATGCGGCTCATTATGACTCAAAAACACATGTACCTAATCCGAGTGGGCGATCGACTCATCAATCTAAACCGGGTGAATCATGCAAAGCACTTCATCCAGCAAGACCGCAGTTACGTCGAACTCTGTTTCGACTGCGAGATTATCCAACTCAGAGACAGCGAGGCGGAGCAGGCTTGGGACTATCTGGAAACGCTTTGTCAGAAAGTGCTGATCGAAGCGATCGCCCAATAAAGCGAGAGGACAGAAGCGCCGCAAACGCCTCTGTCCCGTTTTTTTCGCCCATAGGTGGCTACCAATTTGCAAACAAAACCATGAAACAGACATCATGATTAACCGGAATTCTACTGAAAATACAGCCAAAAAGTCATCCCCTCACCATCGGATCAGCGTTAAAGACGTGATTCGGGATTATCAAGCTGGACTGCTCACGCCAGCCGGGGCAATCTTCTATCTCATTGCCGCCAGTCGCAAGATCGGGCAAGCGGTTCGCGTTAGTCGATCGTGGATCTGCAAATCCCTGAATATTCCTCAGTCAACTTATTATCGTGCGATCGCCGCTCTAGAGGAGCGATGCCGATTGCAAGTTTCTGCACCTGACGAAATGATTCTGAAAGTCCCAATCTCTACCACTGAAGGCACTCCAGATTATATTTTTTTGGAAGAATGTTCCCAAATTTGGGAATCAGATTCTCAAAAATGGGAATCTGATTCTCAAATTTGGGAACCGGATTCTCAAAAATGGGAATCAGATTCTCAAAAATGGGAATCTCAACCGCTAGAACCTATACCGTGGGTGGAATCTGCACCCTCTCAACTAGATCAACTAGATCAATCTTTTAAACAACTAACTACTGAGTCAGTTAGTCCCCCCACCCACCCAGTTTTTCAAAAATTGAAAAGTTCCGGAATTGAATTGACAGAAGCGCAGCTTCTCCAGATCGAATCCTTCAAAGCCGAACAAGTCGAACAAGCGATCGCAGTAGTCCAGAACTCAAAGCAAGTACAGGACAAAGTGAAATTCTTCTTCAAGGCATTAAGGAACGGATGGAGACCAAATCTCCCGCGCGAGTCGGCGGCTCCAAATTTTGGCGAATGGTTCGATCGTGCGCGTGCTCAAGGTCGTGTAGTTGCCTCACTAATGGGCGGCGACGGCGTTCTAAGAATTTTGATGCCAGATGAGCGATGGCTTACGCTTCCCGATGCAATTTTGGAGGTCTCAGGGACATGATGCCAATCGACTACAGCGATCGCATCGCCTACATGCAAGTTTGTCTCGAAATTCTCAGCCAATTTGATCCAGCTGGCAAGTGGAGCGAGCATCAACTGCTAAATAAATGGCACGAAAATCACTACGCTGTCACCCGCAGAGAACTCGCACTTTTAGAAGAATTTCTAGATCAGGAACGCGAGCGAGTAACGCAGACAATTGAAGTCGTTGCGAGGGGAGCATGATCACAGCAACTCAAATCAATGCCGCTCGTGATGCCCTACTGCAAATGATTCGAGGGATGCAAATGAATCTGCCGATTCAAATCCTGATCGAACCGACTCCGACCGCAGAAAGGAGCAAACGGCTCAGACGGCATCGCCCCAAATACGTCCAACTCTCGCTATTTGGAGAACCGCCACCGCATGACTGAAACCTGCTCTCACTGGGTTGAAGAATTCCGCAAGGACTTTGTTCAACGCGGTAGCAGTCAAACGACCTGGAATGGCGACTACTGGAAGATTTTGAAGAAATTGCCGATGGAAAGCCCACTTACAGCCACAGTTCTACATGACTTAGTGATTGGAACCACTCCAAACACCAAATCTCGCAAACGTGCCTGTATGGTGGCTCGTCAACTCGCGCAATTCGCGCAGATTGACTACAACCCAAAGCGCTATGAAGGCAAATATTCTCCGGACTCCGTCAACCCCCGTCTCGTTCCATCTGACACGTTGATTTGCTCCGAATGGAGCAGGCTGACAAATCCCGGTTGGAAATGGGTAATCGGAATTTTGGCAACGTACGGACTCAGACCACATGAAGCATTCCGTCTAGACTTCGATCTACTCCGAACGGGTGACAAAATCCTTCAGGTAGAGAAGAACACCAAAACCGGGAAGCGCCAGGTCTGGGCATATCATCCAGAATGGTTTGAAGCCTTCAATTTGGCTGATGTGCAGTTGCCACCGATCAAACTTGATCGACCCAATGAAGCAATCGGGCGGTCTGTGAATCACTATTTTCGAGATGCCAAAGTGCCTTTCAATCCGATGTTACTTAGACATCGTTGGGCAATTCGCTCGCTCGAATATGGCTTAGATTACAAACTCGCTGCTCGTATGATGGGGCACTCGTACATCGTGCATGAGCGCATCTATCACCGATGGATCGATCGCGTCATTCTACAAAATGCATACGATCGCACTCTGCAAAATCACCAAACTCCACCGCTACCGTATTCAGAAGACTGAAAAAACAGGGCGAGAGCGAAACTCTCACCCTGTCTTAATTTCAGCTAATACCCCCAAGGGAATTCGAATCCCTGTCGCCTCCGTGAAAGGGAGGTGTCCTAGGCCTCTAGACGATGGGGGCAAACCTCGCAGCGCGTTGTTCAGCGCGTTTGACATTTACTAATATAAGCGACAAAACTGTAACTGTCAACACCTAAGTTATTCGATTTTAGAACTTAGGGTTTGAAGCTGCGAGGAAGGGAGCCTTGCAAAAAGAGTCAGTGATTCGTTCTAAATTCGTCAATCAGCCACCCCTAGAACTGTCCTCTGATAGAGCCGCACGATCGAGAAAACCCACTACCGTAAATGGAATATAAGGATCATCTACCGACCCTAGAAGGTACGAGTTTTATTCTGCTATGCTTCTGATTGACTTCATGCGCTCGCCAAAATCCCCCAAATCTCATGGCGTATTGACTCGCCCCGGTCTTTCCATGCCTCTGTCTCAATCTTCCGCTACTGCAAAGGAGCGACTTTGTTCTGCCGAATCCGAGTCAACCGCTCGTCCGCCCGTGGAAATCCCAAATTCTATTGTTCAATCTACCCGCTCGCGCTGTCTTCCGTGGCTGGCTTCTATTGCTTACCCACTGGCGCGATACCTTGTGCTTCCGTTCTACTTTCGTCGGATTGAAGTCACGGGTCGAGAGCATTTTCCAACGACAGGTCCAGTGATCATTGCCTCAACGCATCGATCGCGCTGGGATGCATTCATGGTTCCTTATGCGGTTGGGCAAGATGTCACTGGACGCGTGTTGCGATTTATGGTGACTGCCGATGAGATTAAAGGGCTGCAAGGTTGGTTTATCCGACGTTTAGGTGGCTTCCCTATCAACACACGTCACCCTGGAATCTCTGCTTTGCGTCACAGCGTTTGTCTCCTTCAGCATGGCGAAGTCTTAGTCATCTTTCCGGAAGGCAATATCTATCGTCAGCCCGCACCGCTTAAACCGGGACTTGCTCGACTTGCACTTCAAGCGGAAGCGAGCCAGCCAGAACTAGATGTTCGGATCGTGCCGATCTCCATCCAATACAGCAAGCCGCTTGTCCCCTGGCGCACCGCCGTCAAAATTCATGTCGAAAAGCCCTTGAGTGCGATCGTCTATGCCTCTGACCATCCCAAACAAGGTGCAAAACGATTAACTGAAGATTTAGAAATCATTTTGCGATCGCTCTCGAACTGCCCATAAAAAAAGAGACGCATCGCTGCGCCTCTTTCGAGTTGAGAAGATGAAACTTAGCGACCGATACCGATATAACGGAAGCCTGCTTCCTCCATCACAGGTTGGTTGAGGAAGTTCCGACCATCGATCAAAATTGGGGTGTTCATCAGTTTTGCCATCTTGATGTAGTCGAGACTGAGGAACTGTTCCCACTCGGTAATCAGAGCGAGTGCATCACAGCCATCGGCTAAGCGCTCTGCATCGGTTTCGACGATCACATCCGAAAGACCATGACGCATTCCGGTCTGAGAAATAATCGGATCGTATGCCTTCACTTTTGCACCGAGCCGAGCCAAGTTCTCAATCACATTCAATGCAGGAGCATCACGCAAATCATCGGTGTCCGGTTTGAAGGTCAAGCCCAGTAAGCCGATCGTTTTTCCTTTCAAGATTTTCAACGCTTGCTGCAGCTTCTCAACCACGATCAACCGTTGACGCTCGTTGACACTCACCGCAGCCTTGAGCAGTTGAGTTTCGTAACCATAATCATCAGCGGTGTGAATCAATGCCGAGACATCTTTCGGGAAGCAAGATCCACCCCAACCGAGACCTGCTTGAAGGAATTTGCTGCCGATCCGAGAATCTAAACCGATGCCTTTCGCAACCTGGCTCACATCTGCCCCAACGCGATCGCAGATATTCGCCACTTCGTTGATAAAGCTGATTTTGGTTGCCAAAAATGCATTCGCTGCATATTTGATCATTTCAGCTGAACTGAGATCCGTCACAACCACGGGAACTGGAGGCGCAGATTTAACTTCTGCAAATTGACGCTCTACGATCGGAGCATAGAGTTCTTTCATCAATTTGATTGGACGATCGTTGTTATTGCTGCCTAAGACAATACGATCGGGATTGAATGTGTCAAATACAGCCGAACCTTCGCGCAAGAATTCAGGATTACTGACGACATCAAAATCATAGTCGCCTGTCACCGCACTGGGCATGACTTCATCCACTCCGCCGCCCGCTGTCGCGAGGACAGGCTGTGCTTCAGCCTTTTGACGCTCCGCGATGCCATCAAGCACGATCATTCTCACCCAGTCACCCGATCCAATCGGAACTGTAGACTTATTCACAATCACCTTATAGCCGCCTTTGAGGTTTGAGCCGATGCCCCGGGCTACTGCTTCAACATAGCGGGTATCACTTTCCCCGTTTGGTAATGCAGGCGTGCCAACCGCAATAAATAAAATTTCGCCATGTTCAACACCCGCTGCGATATCAGTGGTAAATTCCAAGCGTCCAGACTGAATGGACGACTGCATGATTTCAGACAATCCGGGTTCAAAAATTGGGGACTGTCCCGCCTGCATCAATTTGACTTTTGCTTCGTTGTTGTCTACGCAAATGACGTGATGACCAATATGCGAAAGGCAAGCACCTGTTACCAAACCTACGTAGCCTGTTCCAATAACGCAAACGCGCATAACTCTAGACTCCTCAAAACAAAGGTCAGTTTATTTCTCGCTAGCATTCCCGAATTTCAGAAATTCGGGAATGTTTGATTAATGCGTGGTGATGCTAGCCGCATCCAATTGAGATTGTGCTTCGGAAGCTTCAATACGGCTGCGAAAATCTGCGATCGTACGCTCTAATCCGTCTCTCAGCGAGATTGTCGGTTGCCAACCTAGGTGCGTTTGAGCACGAGTGATGTCCGGCTTGCGACGACGCGGATCATCTTGCGGCAGTGGCTCAAATTTCAACGCAGCTTCAGGATTGACCATATCCTGAACCGTTTGCGCGAGCTGTAAAATTGTATACTCGCCTGGGTTACCCAGGTTCACAGGCCCAATAAAGTCGCCATTCATCAAGCGATAAAGTCCGTCTACGAGGTCGGAGACATAGCAGAAGCTGCGAGTCTGAGATCCATCTCCGTAAACTGTTAAGGGAATCCCACGCAGTGCTTGAACGACCAGATTGCTGACAACGCGACCATCGTTTTCGAGCATTCGAGGCCCATAGGTATTGAAAATTCTGGCAACACGGATATCAACATCGTTTTGGCGATGATAATCAAAGGCAAGGGTTTCCGCGACTCGTTTCCCTTCGTCGTAGCAGCTGCGAATCCCGATCGGGTTGACGTTACCCCGATATTCTTCCGTTTGAGGATGTACTTCTGGGTCGCCGTAGACTTCTGAAGTGGATGCCAGCAGAAATCTTGCCTTGACACGCTTCGCCAATCCCAGCATGTTGAGCGTGCCCATCACGTTGATTTTGACAGTTTTGACTGGATTGTACTGGTAATGAACGGGTGAGGCAGGACATGCCAAGTGATAGATCTGATCAACTTCGAGCCGAATCGGTTCTGTAATATCGTGACGGATCAATTCAAAATTGGGATTTCCTAGCCAATGTTGAATATTGCGTTTATGTCCGGTATAAAAGTTATCCAAGCAAAGCACTTCATGACCTGTGTTCATGAGGCGATCGATTAAGTGAGAGCCAATAAAACCCGCACCACCAGTGACAAGAATTCGCATAAGTCCAGAATCTGTTGAAGTTGCAAACGAACGAGGGTCGGAGTTGCAAGGTGCTCAATCTTACGATTGAGTCAACTCTTGCTTGCCAAGATTGTACCCATTAAATTAACGAGCATCGCGGAGTGCATCCGGATGGAGCAAGCGGAAAGAGCTGATGTGAAACGAGCTTTTGCAGTTAGCACCATAGCAGAAGCCTTTGAAATGGGGGGTTCGTGTCGATCGAGTTCACCGAATCTTCAATCCCCAAATGAAAATCGCTCCAACTTTTTGGGTAGGAGCGATTCGAGCGTGTTAACTTTGTTCGTTTGAGAGTCGAAGCACTGCCATAAAAGCTTCTTGGGGCACATCGACCGTCCCGATCGCTTTCATGCGCTTCTTGCCTTTCGCTTGTTTTTGCAGCAATTTCTTCTTCCGTGAGATGTCACCGCCGTAGCATTTGGCTAGGACATCTTTACGCAGCGCCGGGATATGTTCACTGGCGATAACTTTGCTGCCGATCGCGGCTTGAATCGGGATTTTAAATTGATGGCGTGGGATCAGTTCGCGAAGTTTCTCTGTGAGCGCACGACCGACTCCATAGGCTTTGTCGCGGTGAACGATCGTTGCCAGCGAATCGACCGGATCACCGTTGATCATGATATCCAACTTCACCAATGCGTTTTCTCGGTAGCCAATCAGTTGATATTCCATGCTGGCGTACCCGCGCGATCGTGACTTCATCTGATCAAAGAAGTCTGTGACGACTTCTGCGAGCGGCAATTCATAAATCAGCGTGGTGCGTCCAGGGGTGAGATACTTCATATCTTTGAAGACCCCACGCCGATTTTGGCAGAGTTCCATCAACGTCCCCACGTACGTTTCAGGCGTGATGATATCGACTTGAACATAAGGTTCTTCGATCTTTTCGCGCTCGGTAGGTGAGGGAAGTTTACCTGGATTATCGATCAAGACAACTTCGCCTTTGATCGTAGTGACTCGATAAACCACAGAAGGCGCAGTGATAATTAGATCCAGGTTATATTCGCGTTCTAGCCGTTCTTGGACAATTTCCATGTGCAGCAAGCCGAGGAAGCCACACCGGAAGCCAAAGCCCATCGCACTGGAAGTTTCTGGCTCAAAATTCAATGCAGCATCGTTGAGCTTTAATTTGTCGAGTGCTTCTCGCAATTCTGGGAACTGGTCGGCATCGGTCGGGAACATGCCGCAAAACACCATCGGTTTTGCTTCGATGTACCCAGGTAGAGGTTCAGAAGCTTTCTTCGCCGAGAGGGTAATTGTGTCGCCGACTCGTGCATCTTCTACTGCTTTGATCGAAGCCGCAAAATAGCCCACTTCACCTGCATGAAGTGAATCAACCTGGACTTGAGTGGGAGAGAGAACGCCCAGTTCATCGATCTGATATTCCTTACCCGATGCCATCAGGTAGACTTTATCGCCTTTTTTCACCTGACCATCGACGACCCGGAAATAGACAATGACACCGCGATAAGCATCGTAATAACTATCGAAAATTAGAGCACGGAAGGGATCGTTGGTTGTGTCTGCAGGGGGCGGAACTTTTTGCACGATCGCTTCTAAAATGTCGGGCACACCAATGCCTTCTTTTGCCGATGCCATGATCGCTTCCGAGCAATCTAACCCAACGACATCTTCGATTTCTTGGCGCACGCGATCGGGTTCTGCGCCGGGCAAATCAATCTTGTTCAGAACCGGAATGATTTCCAAATCGTGTTCCAGTGCCAGATAGACGTTTGCCAGCGTTTGAGCTTCTACGCCTTGAGAGGCATCGACGACGAGGAGCGCACCTTCGCACGCTGCGAGCGATCGCGAAACTTCGTAAGAGAAATCGACGTGTCCGGGAGTGTCGATCAAGTTCAAGACGTACTGCTGTCCATCTTTTGCGGTGTAATTCATTCGGGCAGCTTGCAGTTTGATCGTGATCCCGCGCTCCCGCTCCAGATCCATACTATCGAGGAACTGTTCTTTCATTTCCCGTGCGGTCACGGTTCCCGTTTCTTGGAGCAAACGGTCAGCCAGCGTAGACTTGCCGTGGTCGATATGAGCAATGATCGAAAAATTGCGAATGCGGTTGACGGGTACGTCAGTCATAAACTTCAGAAGGTGCAGGAGCAAAGGACAGGCACTCTCAGACAAAAGAGATGCTTAAGATATTTTAATGCTTTCTTCACTGAGTTCGAGAATTTGAGAGGCTATTAATAAAGAAACATCAGTTACGATAATTTCTCCTGGTGTCAAATTTGCCTCGAAGCCATCAATGAAAAAATGTTAAAACTTTGATGAATCTAGGTAAAAAACGGTACATCCATTTTATGGGGAAAGATCGCAACTGGGTGATTTTTACTGAATTGCCCCGACTCTTCAACCAACCTTCTCAGAGAAGGTGATTGCCTTATGAATGATAAAGTTCAAATTCCCGATCGACACAAAACCGAATTAGCCATTCAGATTGATTCTGATCTGTTGGATCAAGTCCGTCATTTGACGAACGATCCAAGCAAAGTGGTGGAAGTGGCGTTGCGGCAGTGGTTGAGAAGCGAAATGTACCGGGACGAAGATAATGCGCGGACGCTGCCAAGAAATCCACCTTTGCCTCCCCGAGGGGAATGGAACGATTAGGATAAGAAGTGAGCGATCGGGCATTGTGATCGGGCTATCTAGGTTAGGGTCGCGTTTGTGATGCCAGGTGTTGTTGCTTCGAGATTCAGGTCAAATGGTCACTTCTGTGGATCTTTCTACTTCTCTGTCTGATTCTTCTTACTCGATTGACTCGTCCGCGTCTGATTCTGCTGCACCCAGGGTTGCAGAGTTGATGATGATCCAAGATGCGGCGGGAGTTTTGATTGCGTTCGACTGGCAGAGAGCAGCAGATTTTCAGATTCAACCTGAGCATTTGTTGGGCAGATCGATTCAAGCCGCATTTGCACCCGTCTCTCGTTCAACCTATCTCGATCGTCTGAAACGAGTGCTTGCCTCTCAAACGCCTGAACAGTTTCGATGTCTGTTTGAGTGCGGCGATCGCACCGTTCTCTTCGACTTGGTGATGAGTCCGGTAATTTTGCCAAATGGAACAGCGGCGCTCGTTGCTGTGACTGGCGAACAGGCGAATGAGCTAGATGAGATGCGATCTCCCTTGCAAGCAGTTGAATTGTCGCGTGGCAATTCGCTCGATCGCTATCAGCAGCTTTTGACCCAAATTGTCTGGAATGCACGCCAGAATTTAGACCTCTCGACGATTTGGCAGGTCACCGTAGACGGATTGGGCATGGCACTCGATGTCAGTCGGTGTGTGATTTGTCCCTATGATCCCAAGCGATCGAGCATTAAGTCGGTGGCAGAATTTCGTCAAGATTGCATGACTTCATTGAAAGGGGCAACGTTTGACATTCAGAGCGATCCTTTACTCCAGAAAGCTTTGACAACACTGAACCCAATTCGGGCAGTGCGCCAAGCTCCCGAAGAGATTGAATTAAATTCGAGTCTGGATGTTCCTCAAACGCGCTTGCTGGTCGCCACCCATTATCAGGATCAGCCGAATGGGGTGATTATTCTCGATCAGTGCGATCGCGATCGCGTTTGGACGCAAGCGGAATTAGATTTTGTGCAGGAGTTAGCCGATCAGGTGGGAACCTCGATCGCTCATGCGGCATTGTTGATTGAACTGCAACGTGCGAATGATAATTTGATGCTGAAGCACCGCGAACTCGATGAAGCACGCCATCAAGCCGAGGAAGCGTCCAGACTCAAGAGTGAATTTTTAGCCAATACCTCGCATGAGTTGAGAACGCCGCTGAATGGAATGATTGGCTTTTTGAAGCTGGTTCTAGATGGGATGGCAGAAGATCCCCAGGAACAGCGAGAATTTATCGAAGAAGCTCATCGATCGGCAATGCACTTGCTGGACATCATTAACGATGTCTTGGATATCGCCAAGATTGAAGCTGGAAAGATGCAGATCGAATGCAGTCCAGTGAGCTTGCAAGAATTACTCGATCAAGTAGAAACGATGACTCGAACTCAGATTCGCCAGAAGAATTTGAGTTTTGAGGTGCAAATGCCTCAGACGCACGATGAAATTGTTGTGTATGGCAATTATCAGCGTTTGCTTCAGGTGTTGCTGAATTTGATGGGAAATGCGATCAAGTTCACCAATGAAGGCGGTGTGACCGTGAGTGCTGAGGTGATTAAAAAGCGAATTGTCGTGCAGGATGAGGAATTGCCCGGACTGGTGAAGATTCGGGTCGCAGATACCGGAATTGGGGTTTCATTAGACAAACAAGACAAACTGTTCCAATCGTTCAGCCAAGTCGATGGATCGCTGACGCGGCAGTATGGTGGAACAGGTTTAGGGTTGGCAATTTCTCAGAAATTGGTAGAAGCCATGGGCGGAGTTGTCAACTTCTATAGTATGGGTGAAGGCTTGGGATCGACTGTGACGTTTACAGTGCCGTTGTATCAAGAGCCTGTAATGATTGCAGCAGATTAAATCGAGCCTGCTGGCAGCATCGACTGGATGAAGTTCAATCCTACAAGCGAGTTTGTGCCAAATTCTCTAAACTAGAACAAGAGAAGTAACGGAGATCTAGGATGACGACTGTGCAAACCGATGCTCGTGCTTTATTTCGGGCTGCTTACGAAAATCGGTACACCTGGGATGAGAATTTTCCGGGCTATACCGCAGATGTAACCTACCGCGAAGGCGATAAGACTTACAACGCAAAGTGCCGCATCAATCCTGATTTCACCTTTGATGTATTTGACATTGAAGACGGAGAAGGCAAGAAAGCGATTCACGGGCAAGTTTGGGAAATTGCAGTGCATCGGGTTCGTCGGGCTTTTGAAGCGACGCATGGCGAGAATACATTTACGCTCGGCGCAACTGATCCAGATGGGAGCGTTGAGCTTTTAGTCGGCGGGAAGGGAGAAGGCGATCGCTATAAAATTCGCAATAACGAAGTCAGCCTCGTGCATCGTCACATTCATGGTGTCGTCGTGACGATTAATACCTTCAGCAGTCACGATACGGGCAGTGGCTATCTCTCGCATCGCTACGATTCGATCTACAGCGATCCGAAGACTGGCGCAGTCAAAGGCGCAAGAAGCGAATTTGAAGACCTGTACGAAGAAATCGGTGGGTATTACATTCTGACCAGCCGGACGATCAAAACCGAGCAGCATACGAGTGAATTTTCGTTTGCGAACGTGAGATTGTTGGAGCCTGCGAGCGTGGCTTAGTAGAGGGTGGGGAGTAGGGGGTAGGGAGTAAAAGAACTTTCTCCCCACTCCCCACTCCCCACAGCCTGCCAATCAAAGCTACGATGAGATCAACAAGTTGTTAGTAGGTGAACTATGTCTTTGACACTTACGCCCGAAAATGTCGAAACCGTTTTGGACGAAATGCGTCCCTATCTGATGTCAGATGGTGGCAACGTGGAACTGGTGGAATTAGATGGGCCGATCGTGAAACTGCGTCTTCAAGGTGCTTGCGGCAGTTGCCCAAGCTCAGCGATGACTTTGAGAATGGGAATTGAACGACGTTTGCGCGAAATGATTCCAGAAATCGCGGAAGTCGAACAGGTTTTGTAAGGAAATCCTGAAAATGAAATGGGGGGCAAGCGGTAGACTATTAAACTGAACAGGTCTATCCCAAGCCTCCATTTTTTATGCCGTATCCGCTTCACGTCGCTTTCATCTGGCATCAGCATCAACCGCTTTATAAAAGCCGTGGCGATGCGAATTATTATGCTGCTTCTGAGGGGCAATATCGCTTGCCTTGGGTGCGGCTGCATGGAACTAAGGATTATCTTGATTTAATTCTGTTGTTAGAACGTTATCCAAAATTGCATCAGACGGTGAATCTTGTGCCGTCGCTGATCATGCAAATTGAGGATTATGTGGCTGGAACGGCACTTGACCCGTATTTGATCGCGACCGTTACGCCTGTAGAGAACCTCGATCGCGCATCCAAGGAATTCGTGATTGAACATTTCTTTGATGCGAATCAGCATACTTTAATCAATCCGCATCCGCGCTATTCAGAACTCTACGGGCAGCGGCAGGAACGGGGACGCGGTTGGTGTCTGGAGAATTGGCAGGAACAGGATTATAGCGATCTGCTGGCTTGGCATAATTTGGCGTGGATTGATCCGTTGTTTTGGGATGATCCAGAGATTGAGGCTTGGTTGAAGCAGGGGAAAGGGTTTACGTTGAGCGATCGCCAAAGAATCATCGCGAAGCACAGAGAAATTCTCAGCCGCATTATTCCTCAGCATCGCAAAATGCAAGAATCGGGTCAGCTTGAGGTGACGACGACCCCGTATACGCATCCGATTTTGCCCCTACTCGCAGATACAAATGCAGGACGGGTTGCCGTTCCGAATATGACGCTGCCAGAATCGCGGTTTCAGTTTGCAGAAGATATTCCTCGGCATTTGAATAAAGCTTGGCAGATGTATGAGGAGCGATTTGGTTGCGCTCCACGGGGTTTATGGCCTTCGGAACAGTCGGTGAGTCCTGAAATTTTGCCCTATGTCGCGAAACAAGGATTTCAGTGGTTGTGTTCGGATGAGGCAGTGTTGGGATGGTCGCTGAAGCATTTCTTCCATCGGGATGAGACGGGAAATGTTTATGAGCCGGAGAAGCTTTATCGTCCGTATCGGTTGGAAACGCCTGCGGGAGATTTAGCGATCGTATTTCGGGATCATCGGTTGTCGGACTTGATCGGGTTTACTTACAGCGCGATGGAGCCGAAGCAAGCGGTGACGAACCTTGTCGGACATTTAGAAGCCATTGCGCGATCGCTCAAAGATAAAGCGGATCAACCTTGGTTAGTGCCCATTGCATTGGATGGTGAGAACTGTTGGGAGTTTTACCCACAAGACGGTAAGCCTTTCTTAGAACTGCTTTACCAGACTTTGAGCAATGATCCAGATATCAAGTTAGTTACCGTTTCAGAATTCATTGAGCAATATCCACCGACAGAAACGATTCCTGCACAACAATTGCATAGTGGTTCTTGGGTCGATGGAAGCTTTACAACCTGGATTGGTGATCCTGCCAAAAATAAAGCTTGGGATTTGCTCACTGCGGCGCGTCAGACTTTAGCAAACCATCCTGAAGCAACGGAAGAAAACAATCCCGAAGCTTGGGAAGCACTGTATGCAGCAGAAGGATCGGATTGGTTCTGGTGGTTTGGGGAAGGACATTCCTCGAATCAAGATGCCATGTTTGATCAGTTGTTTCGAGAGCATTTAGCAGCGTTGTATCGATCGCTGAATGAACCTGTGCCTGAGAATGTTCGCCAGCCTGTTGAGGTTCACGAAGCTCGTGGAGATCATACGCCGCAAGGATTTATTCATCCGATGATCGATGGTCGCGGCAATGAGCAAGATTGGGATAAAGCGGGACGAATTGAAGTCGGAGGTGCGCGCGGAACGATGCACCAAAGTAGCCCGATTCAGCGCCTTTGGTATGGGGTAGATCACTTGAATCTCTATCTTCGCTTGGACTTTCAGACGGGAGTACAACCGGGTAAAGAGATTCCGCCAGAGTTGAATTTACTGTGGTTCTATGAGAATCGCCCGATGCACAATAGTCCGATTCCGCTCGTCGATTTGCCGAAGGAATCGCCTTTGAACTATGCGTTTCACCATCATTTGGGGATAAATTTGCTGACTCAGACGGTTTGGCTGCAAGAGGCGGGTGAGTATTCGCGCTGGCAGTCGCGGGCAAGTCGGGCACAGGTTGGAATTGATAGTTGTGTTGAGATTGCAATTCCATGGGCGGATCTTCAGGTGGAGCCAGATTATGGATTGCGCTTAGTTATCGTGTTCTCAGAGGGTGGACGCTATCGACAGTATTTGCCAGAGAATGGAATGCTTGCGATTTCGGTTCCGTAAGATGGGGGCGATCGTCGTTTTGGGCGATCGCGACTAGCTGCGTCTGCCAATTCACAACAGCTAACCGTTAATGCTACATTTTCTTTCGTTTTGACCTTTGTTGTATTTGGGACTCTTTATATATTTGAAGTTTGTAAAGGTAGAGTTTGTCTAGGGCAATGGTCAGTTCGGAAAAGATTAGTATGTGACAAATGTGACTTCCTGAGCTTTCCCCATGCCAAATGATTCTCAGTCCAATTGGATGTTTCGCTTTGTCATTCCTGATCTCAGAGTACATCATGCTCGACTAGAAGATATTCAGCAGTTTGCCTTAACAAAAGCCAATCAACTTCGTAGAGGCGGAATTCGCGAGGGAGCAGGACGCACAGAAGCTGAAATGCAGCAATTACTTGATAAAATTCCACCTTCTCAACGGGCAGGAATTGATGGTAAGACCGCTGCGGATGCCGTCTGGGAGTATCTTGCGGACAAAGATGCAAGTCATCTTGAACCATATAATAAAGGCGGTTCAAGTCACCCTGACAATATCAAATGGGAACACCGATCTCTCAATCGTGCCCGTGGTGATCGCTCAATGACTTCGCAAGAACAGATCAGTCTCGATCTGCAAGCACAGATTGATAATCTTGCTGGTGCTTTTGTGGCTGGAGTCGAAGCAATCCCTGAAGGCGCAATGAATGGCGCAATCACTACTGTTCCATTCTCTCTGGTCAAGAATGGTCTACGAGTGGTTAGAGGAGAAATGTCTGCTCAAGAAGCTGCTCTTGATACGGCTCAGGAGATTGCAATTGGCGCTAGCGTTGGTGCTGTTTCTGCTTTTACGCTGACTGCTATTGCTACAGCTTGTCCTCCTATTGCAGTAGGATTGGCAAGTATTTCACCCGCTTTGAAAACCGCTGGTGGAATTGTTATGATCTATGAGTTTTTTAAGATTCTTGAGGATCACGAAGCCCAGGTTAGAAGTTACTATAGCTCTAAGCCTCCACAACAGCGTCGATACCTCAAGGAGATAGAAGATAAACTCATCTACGAATACCAAAAGACAATGCTCTTTCCTGCCTTACGTAGATCGAGAAGTAATGAAGACATGCTGTGTTGGTTAGACTGAGCGCTTTAACTTGCCATGCCGAATAAGCTCAACTGTCAGGGCTACAACATCTAATAACTTAACTGTATTCAGCACGATCGCTAGTTCTGCGGAGCATCATTCATTTGTTGTTGAAGGTGTTGGACTTCTTCGATCGACAAACCTGTTCCACGTGCAATTGCTTCAATTGGAAACCCTTCACGCAGGAAATTCATCGCAATTTCTCGTCGATTTTGCTCTTTTCCTTCTGCCAAGATTGAACGATAAACAGAGGATTCCTGCATAATGTCTCTCCGTAATATGCGATAAATAATGCCATCCTCTAATTTTAACCCGGCGAGAATAGCTGAGGTGGCAATTAGGTTCGCTTGTGTAGCAAGGTCTGGAATCTGCTCGATCGCTTGTGCTGCTTGCCGTAATGTTGATTCTGGATTTAGTGTCTGTCCTAGAACCGCAAAAGGAATTAGACCAGGATATTGCAAGAATAGATCATTCGGCTGCTCCCACAAACGGATGACATCAAATTCGTGGCGCGTACGTTCCAAGGTAAAGTCCGTTTTGTGAACGAGGTCAGATGCGGTTTGCTTGAGATAAATCACGACTTGACGCATCGTTTTTGTTTTATCTCGTCTGTATCCTCGCCCGCGATAATCGAACATTCTGAATGGAATATCTGGGTCAGGACGGGTTTGAAATTCTAGGTGCAAAATCACGTTGTCTGACTCTAGTAGAATCAGAGCATCAGCGCGAATTGGGTCAAGTGAAAGTTCTGAAGGCTGAATCTCAGTTAAGATAACGGGTTCTCCAAGTAACCAACTCGCAAAGTCCGCTGAGAAGTTTTCAGCTAAAAAGCGACAAGCATCGTCGTACATTTTTCCAGTCTATAAAGCAATACAAATATACTGTATAATTGCGTTTCAAGCTAGTCTAAAAAGAGCGATCTCGCTTTCCACTCACGCAACCAGCATCCTTCATCACAGGCTAGACATCTGAATGAGCGTTCAGATATTCTGAAGACAGTCTTTGAAGGTTGAGCCGCAGCATTCTAATGCATCATCATCACCATCACGATCATTCAACCGTTCGATACGA
>VFQU01000562.1_pt1 | contig 31376 bp, 26 predicted proteins | sample 3512311 | NCBI WGS metagenome assembly VFQU01 (sample SAMN10412377, study PRJNA504923) | tailings metagenome | isolation source: Relicate 3 Philex TSF3 active mining site | place: Philippines: Tuba, Benguet | collected 2017-08-29
AACGACCTGTCCTCGACGCCCAAGGTGCACTTCACCGGCGCGCTGGTCTGGCCGGTGATCTACAAGAAGGAGTTCATGAAGATCTCCTTGATCACCCTCGAGGTGGACCGGCGCGGAAAAGACGGGCTGATCTGTCGCGACAACATGCGCGCCGACATCACCGTCGCGTTCTACCTGCGCGTCAACGAGACCCAGCAGGACGTGCTCAAGGTCGCCAAGGCGATCGGGGTGGACCGCGCGTCGGAGAAGAACGCGGTCAACGAGCTGTTCAACGCCAAGTTCTCCGAGGCGCTCAAGACGGTCGGCAAGAAGATCGACTTCGTCAACCTGTTCGAGAACCGCCAGGAGTTCCGCGACAGGATCGTCGAGGTGATCGGCAACGACCTCAACGGCTACATCCTCGAGGACGTCGCCATCGACTACCTCGAACAGACGCCCAAGGCCTCGCTCGACCCCAACAACATCCTCGACGCCGAGGGCATCCGCAAGATCACCGAGCTGACCGCGCGGCAGAACGTGGTGACCAATGAGCTCGAGCGCAACGAGCAGCTGGCGATCACCAAGAAGAACGTCGAGACCAAGGAGTCGCTGCTGGCGCTGGAGCGCCAGCAGGCCGACGCCGAGGCCAAGCAGCAGCGCGAGATCGCCACGCTGAAGGCGCGCGAGGTGGCCGAGACGCAGAAGGTGCAGGAAGAAGAGCGGCTCAAGGCCGAGCAGGCGCGCATCGCCGCCCAGGAGCAGATCGACATCCGCGAGCAGAACCGGCTGCGCGAGGTCGAGGTCGCCGAGCAGAACCGCCAGCGCGCGGTGGTGATCGAGCAGGAGAAGGTGAAGCGGGCGAAGGAGCTCGAGATGGTCGCGCGCGAGCGCGAGGTCGAGCTGCAGCGCATCGAGAAGGAGAAGGCGCTGGAAGAGCAGCGCAAGGAGATCGCCAACGTCGTGCGCGAGCGCGTGTCGGTGGAGAAGACCGTCGCCATCGAGGAGGAGCGCATCAAGGAGGTGCGCGAGATCTCCGAGGCCGAGCGGCAGAAGCAGGTCGCCATCCTCGAGGCGCAGGCCAAGGCCGAGGAGGAGCTGGTCAAGCAGGTCAAGCAGGCCGAGGCCGACGAGTCCACCGCGAAGCACAAGTCGATCGAGATCACCGTGCTGGCCCAGGCCGAACTGGAAGCCGCCGGCAAGCAGGCCGAGGCCAAGCGCAAGCTGGCCGAGGGCATCGAGGCCGAGCGCGCCGCGCCGGGCCTGGCCGATGCGCGGGTGCGCGAAGTCACCGCCGCGGCGAAGGAGAAGGAAGGCCTGGCCGAGGCCAAGGTGGTCGCAGAGAAGCTGGTCGCCGAAGCTCGCGGCGAGCAGGAGAAGGGCCTGGCGCAGGCGCGGATCATCGAGGCGCAGGCCGAGGCCAAGCAGAAGGACGGCCTGGCCGAGGCCAAGGTGCTCGAGGAGAAGCTCGCCGCGCAGGCGCGCGGCCAGCAGCAGGTCGGCTTCGCCGAGGCCGAGGTGCTGCGGCAGAAGTTCGAGTCCGAAGCCGAAGGCCTGGCCAAGAAGTTCGCCTCGCTCGATGCGCTCAGCGCCGACGCCCGCGCCCACGAGGAGTTCCGCATGCAGCTCGAAAAGGGCTTCGAGCAGGCGATCGCCGCGATCGAGGCCAACAAGAGCATCGCCCGCGAGCAGGCCGAGGTGCTGGCCGCGGCGCTGTCCAAGGCCAAGGTCGACATCGTCGGCGGCGGCGGCGAGTTCTTCGAGACCTTCGCCAAGGCGCTGTCGCTGGGCAAGGCGGTCGAGGGCGTCGCCGGCAAGAGCCCGATCGTGCAGGACGTGCTGGCGAAGTTCCTGGGTGGGAAGGCGAAGCCGGCCGAGGACGGGACGGGTGGGTGAGCGTTGCTCGTCCTCGTCGCGCCGGGAGAAGGTGGCGCGCAGCGCCCGATGAGGGTTCGATGAAGCGCGCCGGCGGCGAGTGCGCGAACCCTCACCCCGACCCCTCTCCCGCGGGAAGAGGGGCTCGACGCCGGGGCGGCGACGGTCGAGGCAGCACCACGATGCACAACGAAGGCAGCATGGATTTCCGCGGCCAATGAGCGAAGCCAACTCCACCACCAACCAGGCCGTCGCCGAAGGCGGCGCCTACGAGGTGCTGCGTCGCCGGCTGGTCGAACAGGGCGCGAAGCTGCGCGGGCTGGCCGAGGCGCTCAACGCGCAGCGGCTGGCCGAGTTCGGCAGCAGCCGCATGGAGGTCACCGGCCGGCTGCGCGTGCGCACCGAGCACAACTGCATCGCCCGCGACCTCGTGCAGGTCGGCGACCTGCTGCTGTTCGGCTACAACGTGTTCCTCGGCCTCAAGCGCGAGACCCGGGTCGAGGACGTGTTCGCGCTGTACCGGCTGATCGAGGCCGCGGAGGGCTACGAGGTCGAGGCGGTGCCGCTGGCCGGCAGCTTCCTCGCCGCCGACAGCTTCGTGAACGACTTCCGCGAGCTGTACGCGTACTACAAGAACACCCGCCTGCTGCAGCTGGTGCGCCGCGAGCAGTGGCTGCTGGCGGCCTTCCAGATCGGCGAGAAGCTCAGCGACCTGCGCGTGTTCCGCTGGAGCATCGCGCCCGGCGGCGAGCTGCGCTACGTCGACAACCGCGGCGAGCGCGACCTGGCGCTGCCGCCGGCCTACGACTTCGAGTGGACGCGCTGCACCCGCGAGCACGTCGTCGAGGGCCGCCATCCGCACCTCAACATCCTCGACACCGTGTTCGTCGAGACCGTGCACGGCGACCTCACCATCAAGGTCGAGGACAACACCGAGGACGGCCTGGGCATCTACCGCGAGCCGGTCGACGACCACACCCAGTCGCTCGACGACGCCCGCGTCGACTACGCCCGGCTGGGCAGCCTGATCCTGCTGCGCGTGCTGCCCTACCGCGAGGAGCAGCCGCGCCACCTGGTGTTCAACACGCTCAGCCGCAAGGTGGTGCGGGTCGACGCCATCGGCCAGGGCTGCGTGCAGCTGCCCGAGGACCACGGCATTGTCTTCCCCGGCGGCTACCTGCTGCCCAACGGCGAGTTCCGCACCTTCGAGCGGCCGATGACCGGGATGCGCTTCAAGCGCGTCCTGCGCTCGCCCAACGGCGAGGACGTCCTCTACGTCTTCTACGAGCCCGAGGAAGGGCGCATCGCGCTGTGCACCTACAACATGATCGAGCGCAGGCTGCAGCCGCCGGTGTTCGGCCACGGCGCGGCGCGCTACGACGACGGCCGCATGGTGCTGTTCAGCAGCGAGAGCGACGAGCCCACGCGCGTGCATCCCATGCAGGTCTGGCAGACGCCGTTCTGCAGCGACGAGTTCGCCGCGGCGCGACCGCCCGGGACCAGCATGCTCGGCCGGATCGGCAACGCCGAGCTGGTGCGCGGCCTGTCCGACCTCCTCTCGCTGGCGCGCGAGATCGACAGCGAGGAGGTCAGCGTCGCCCGCTACGGCCAGCTCGTCCACGACGCGCGCCGCCTGTTCGACCTGCACCACTGGCTGGCCGAGCCGCAGCTCGGCGACCTCGCCCCGCTGCTGCGCGAGATCGCCGGCAACGGCGAGGCCGTGCTCGACGAGTTCGAGAAGGTCGAGGGCATCCGCCGGCAGAGCGAGCGCGCGCTGCGCGAGGCCGAGACGAAGCAGAAGGCGCTGCTGCAGGCCGCGCGCGCCGAGCGCTGCGAGCGCATCCAGGACTTCGTCGAGGCGCTGTCGGGGCTGACCGCCCAGCGCGGCCACCTGCTGACCATCCGCGACTACCGCTACATCGACGTCGCCGCCATCGACGCGATGGAGGCCGCGCTGCGCGAGCGCCACGACGCGCTGGCGCTGGACACCGGCGCCTTCCTGTCCGGGCCGGAAGCGCTGGCGCCGCTCGATGCCGAGCTCGTCCGGCTCGACGCCGCCGCGCAGGCCGCCGACGGCGTCGCCGCGCTGAAGCCGCTGCTGGACGGTTTCACCCGGCTCGCCGCCGACCTCGACCTGCTCTCGGCGCTGGTCGCCGGCCTGCCGGTCGACGACGCCGCGCGCCGGACCCGCATCGTCGAGACGATCTCGACCCTGTACGCGCGCCTCAACCAGGCCCGCGCCCGCGCCGAGCAGCGCCGCAAGACGCTGGGATCGAGCGAGGCGGTGGCCCAGTTCGGCGCGCAGTTCACCCTGTTCGGGCAGAGCGTGGCCGGCGCGCTCGGCCTGGCCACCGATCCGGAGCGCTGCGACGAGCAGCTCGCCCGCGTGCTGGTGCAGCTGGAGGCGCTGGAGACGCAGTTCGGCGAGCACGAGGGCTTCCTCGACGACATCCTGGCCAAGCGCGAGGAGGTGCTGGAGGCCTTCGAGGCGCATCGCCAGGCGCTGCTCGACGAGCGCCAGCGCAAGGCGCGCGCGGTGCACGACGCCGCCGGCCGCATCCTCGAAGGCTTCGGCCGGCGCAGCGCGCGCTTCACCGGCATCGACGAGCTCAACGCCTTCTTCGCCGGCGATCCGCTGGTGCTCAAGCTGCGCGAGCTGGTCGAGCGCCTGCGCACGCTGAAGGACAGCGTCAAGGCCGACGACGTCGAGGCGCGGATGAAGGCCGCGCGCGACCAGGCGGTGCGCGCGCTGCGCGACAAGACCGAGCTGTTCGAGGGCGACGGCAACCTGATCCGCCTCGGCAAGCATCGCTTCTCGGTCAATACCCAGGCGCTCGACCTCACCGTGCTGCCGCGCGGCGACGCGCTGTGCCTGCACCTGACCGGCACCGACTACCTCGAGACGCTGGCCGACCCGGCGCTCGACGCGCTTCGCCCCTGGTGGTCGGCCAGCCTCGAATCCGAATCGGACCAGCTCTACCGCGGCGAGTACCTCGCCGCCATCGCGATCGACGCCGCCGAGGCCGGCCGCGACGGCCTCGACCGGGCCACGCTCGACGCCGCGCTGGGCGATGCCGAGGCGCTGGCCCGGCTGCTGCGCGAGTTCGCCGCGCCGCGCTATCGCGAGGGCTACGAGAAGGGCATCCACGACCACGACGCCGCGCTGATCCTGCGCGCCTGGCTGCCGTTGCGCGCCGCCGCCGGCACGCTGGCGCATGCGCCGGCGGCGCGCGCGCTGGCGATGCTCGCCTTCGAGGCGCTGCAGGCCGATCCGGAGGTCGCGCTGTGGCCGCTGCGCGCGCGCCAGCTCCGGCAGATGCGCGAGACGCTGGGCCGCGGCGGCGATGCGGCGGCGCTGCTCGGCGACTTCGCCGCCCGGCTGCGCGGCTTCGTCGAGGCGCACCGGCTGCAGGCGCTGGCGGACGCGGTCGACGCCGCGGCCGAGTTCCTGCGCGACGCGCTGGCCGCCGAGCATCCGCTGTTCCCGCTCAGCCGGCAGGCGCGGCAGGCGAGCGAACGGCTGCAGCAGGCGCTGGCCACCGGTGGCCGCTGGGAAGACTTCAACGCCGCGCTCGACGGCCTCGGCGCGCGGCTCGACGCGCGCTACGCGCTGGCGCTGGACTGGCTGGCCGCCGCCAACGCCGACGCGCCCGAGCTCGCCGACTTCCTGCCCGAGGCCGCCGCCGGCCTGCTGGTCGACCACCGCATCCCGGTCCGCGCCAGCGAGGCCGCGCTGCGCTTCGAGGTGGTCGGCCTGCTCGGCCAGCACGCGCGCATCGACGGCGGTCGCCTCGTGCTGGGCGTCGACGAGTTCGCCGAGCGGCTGCGCCGGCACCGCGCACACTTCCTGCCCGGCCTGCGGCGCTTCCAGGCGCTGCGCCACGAGACGCTGGAACGCCAGCGCGGCGCGCTGCGCCTCGACGAGTTCCGCGCCCGGCCGCTGGCCTCGTTCGTCCGCAACAAGCTGATCAACGACATCTACCTGCCGATCATCGGCGACAACCTCGCCAAGCAGATGGGCACGGTCGGCGAGGGCAAGCGCTCGGACCTGATGGGCCTGCTGATGCTGATCAGCCCGCCGGGCTACGGCAAGACCACGCTGATGGAGTACGTGGCGCACCGGCTCGGCCTGGTCTTCGTCAAGGTCAACGGCCCGGCGCTCGGCCACGAAGTGCGCTCGCTGGATCCGGCGCAGGCGCCCGATGCGACCTCGCGGCAGGAGCTGGAGAAGCTCAATCTCGCGCTCGAGATGGGCAACAACGTGATGCTGTACGTCGACGACATCCAGCACACCCATCCGGAGTTCCTGCAGAAATTCATCTCGCTGTGCGACGGCACGCGCCGCATCGAGGGCGTCTGGCGCGGCCGCACCCGCACCTACGACCTGCGCGGCAAGAAGTTCTGCGTGGTGATGGCGGGCAACCCGTACACCGAGTCGGGCGAGGTGTTCCGCATCCCCGACATGCTGGCCAACCGCGCCGACGTCTACAACCTGGGCGACGTGCTGGGCGGCATGCAGGACGCCTTCCTGCTCAGCTACGTCGAGAACTGCCTGACCTCGAACCCGGTGCTGGCCCCGCTGGCCACCCGCGACATGCAGGACCTGTATCGGCTGGTCGACAAGGCGCAGGGCCGCGACTTCTCCGCCAACGCGCTCTCGCACGCCTACAGCGGCGCCGAGATCAACGAGATCGTCGCCGTGCTGCAGCGGCTGATGCAGCTGCGCGACGTGGTGTTCAAGGTCAACCAGCAGTACATCGCCAGCGCCGCCCAGGCCGACGCCTACCGCACCGAGCCGCCGTTCAAGCTGCAGGGCAGCTACCGCAACATGAACAAGCTGGCCGAGAAGGTCAGCGCGGTGATGAACGACGCCGAGCTGCAGCAGCTGATCCGCGACCACTACCTGGGTGAATCGCAGCTGCTCACCAGCGGCGCCGAGGAGAACCTGCTCAAGCTCGGCGAGCTGCTCGGCACGCTCGATTCGGAGGCCAGCGAGCGCTGGGCGCAGATCAAGCGCGACTACCTGCGCAACAAGGCGATCGGTGGCGCCGACGCCGACACCGGCAGCCGGGTGGTCGCCCAGCTGCGCGACCTGGTCGAGGGCGTGCAGACGCTGGGCGCCGCGGTCGACCGCCCTGCGGCCCCGCCTTCGTCGAGCGCGGAACAGGAGCGCCACTGGGCCGCGCTGCTCGAACTGCTCGAGCGCATCGTCAGCGAGCAGACCCTGGCCCGCACCTTCGGCCGCGACGCCGCGACCGAGTCGGCGATGTGGCTGGGCGGCCTGCGCAACGCGCTGGAGGTCGGCTTCAAGCCGCTGGTGTCCGGGATGGAGAAGCGCGCCGCCCAGCACGATGCGCTGCAGGTGATCCTGCGCGAGATCGCGCGAAGGATGCAGCCGCCGGGCTGAGGCCGGCGAGGTCAGCCAGGCAGCGGATCGACGTGGGCCTGGCGCCGCTCGGGCACGGCATTGAGCACGCCGCGCACGAACACCAGCGCGCCGTCGCGACTGACCAGCGGACCGTGCTCGACGCCCGGCACCGCGATCTGCAGGTCGCCGGGACGCATCTGGGTGTCGCCGATGCGCAGGTCGCCGGCGACCAGCATGCACTCCTCCACGGTCCGCTGCGGGTGGCGCGGAAACGACGTTCCGGGGCTGTAGCGGACCAGGTAGGTCGCGACCCGGGTGGTCTCGTCGCGCTGCAGCACCTTCAGGTAGACGCCTTCGGCCAAGACCCGCCAGTCGCCGCCCTGCGCCGGCACGAACCGGTGCGCGTCGCCGAAACCGATCGCCGACTCGATGCGCGCGAACAGGCGATCGCGCTGCTCGGCGGGCAGCGGATCGCGCGCCTCGAGGTCGCCCGCCACGGCCTGCAGCAGCGCGGCGTCGAAGCCTTCCGGATCAGGCGAACTCGCGATCTGGCTCGTCATCGAGCAGCTCCTTGCGCAGCACGGCGATGCCGCGGCGGATGAGGGACTTCACCGTGCCGAGCGGCCAGCCGGTGGCGGCGGCGATCTCGGCGTTGGAGAGATCCTGGAAATAGGTCATTTCGAGCGCGCGCCGCTGCTCTGCGGAGAGCTGCTGCAGCGCCTGCTGCAGCCTGCCGAAGGCGATCAGTCCGCCGAACACCTGGGCGGGATCCTGGCCCTGCGCAGACGATGTCTCCGGCGCCTGGGCCGGGTCGGCGTAGCCGGCCTGGGTCCGCTCGCGGCGCAGCCGGTCGATCGCCCTCGTGCGGCAGATCATCAGCAACCAGCCGATCGCGCTGGCGCGCGCCGGGTCGAACGCCGACGCCTGCCGCCATGCGTGCACGTAGCTGTCGGCGACGCAGTCCTCGGCCCAGCCGCGGTTGCCCAGCACGCTGCAGGCCAGCGCGAGGCAGCGATCGACGCTGCGCGCGTAGAACTGGTCGAACGCGCGGCGATCGCCGCGACCGACCCGCTGCAGCAGTTCGTCGAGAGGCAGTTCGTGGAGGGATTCGCCCACCCGCGGGCTCCGATGTCGGGGAATCGCACGAGGCGCGACGGCGCCCGACTCTAGCTCGCGCGCTGCGCGCGGTCGAGCGCCGGCGCGTCGCCGGCCGAGCACCCGGCGCGAGTGCATCCGAACCCGCCGCCGCTGCGTATCTGCCGTGGTGGCGCCGCACGGCGCGCAGGGGGGAAGCATCGGTGACGTCATCGACCATCGGCGCCGCGGCGGCGCCGGAGCCGGCCTCGGGCGAAGCGACGGGGCGGCGCGGCGCGGCGCGGACGCCGCCCTGCGCCGGCCGGCCGGGCGCCGACCCGGGCGAACGACCGGTCCACGGCGGCGCGCGGCTGCTGATCCTGCTGCTCGGGGCCGTGTGGGCGCAGTCGCCGGTGCACGCCGCCCCGGGGTCGAAGCCGCTTGCCACCGCGGCACTGAGCCAGTTCGAGGGCGCGGCCGGCGGCGGTCTCGTGCCGTGGGCGCTGATCGCCGGCTACGGCAGCCGCGAGGAGGTCGACGCCACGGCCTTCGCCAGCCGCATCGACACCGGTCGCTACCGGCTCGACGTGGCCGGCGTCGCCGTCGGCATCCACGACCGACTCGAACTCAGCCATGCCCGACAGCGGCTCGACACCGATCCGCAGCTCACCGCGGCGCTGCAATCGGCGCTGGCCGAGCGCTTCGGTGACGCGGCCCCGCTGCTGGGCGCGGACACCCGGCTGACCCTCGACGTCGTCGGCGCGAAGCTCCGGCTGGCCGGCGACGCCATCGGCGACCAGGACAGCCCGTGGCCACAGTGGACCCTCGGCGCACAGTACAAGCGGCTGCGTCGGCCCGATCCCGGGCCGGGTCGCATCGACCTTCCCGCGCTGGCGGGTGCCGAGGACCGTTCCGGCGTCGATCTGTACCTGCAGGCCAGCAAGCTGTTCCTAGGGCGACCCGGCGGCCGCAACCTGCTGCTGAGCGCCGGCCTGCGCGCCAGTCGCGCGCACGCCTTCGGCCTGCTCGGCTTCGGCCGCCAGCGCAGCGACCCGTTCGGCGCGCCGCGGTTCTCGGGTGGCAGCGCCCTTGCGCTGCGGGCGGAAGCCGGCGCCGTGCTGTTCCTTCGACCGGATCTGGCGATCGGCGTCGAGCTGCGGCAGCGCGGAAATCGCCTCGCCGGTCAGGACTTCATCGATGCGCTCGGCCGCGGCGACGTACTCGCCGAGCGCACCGCCTGGGACCTGCTGGCGGTCTGGCTGCCCTCCAAGCGCCTCGCCGTGAGCGCGGCATGGATCGATCTCGGCGGATTGCCGCTGCAACGGAGCGCACATGGCGCCTACCTCTCGCTTCAGGTCACCCTCTGAGCGCGGCCCCTGCGGCCTCGTCGGCCTGCTGTTCTGGGTCTGCCTGCTGGTCCCGCCGCGCACCGCTGCCGACGACGGACTCTACGTCGAGCTCGGCGGCGAACAAGGCATCGCCCGCATCGTTCGAACGCTCATTCGACTGGCGGTCGACGACCCGCGCATCGGACACCACTTCGAACACGTCGACCAGCCTGCGCTGCTGGCGCCGCTCAGCGCACAGATATGCGAACTGGCAGGCGGCCCCTGCCGCTACGAAGGCGCGCCGATGGCGGACGTGCATGCCGGACTGGGCATCCGCGAGGCCGACTTCTACGTCTTCGTCGAACTGCTGCAGACCGCATTGCGCAGCGAGGGGGTGGACTTCGCCGCCGAGAACCGGCTGCTGGCGCTGCTGGCGCCGATGAAGCGCGACGTCGTGGAGCCATGACCGCGTGGCGACGCCGGATCCGGCGTCGCCCGCAGGCGGCGGCGCCGGCGCGGGAGCACGGCGGACGCAGCCGCCGTCCTCGCGGACGATGCGCCGCGGGGACCGGGGTGCGCGCCGGGCCGTCACCGGCACGGGCGTCCCCGCGATCGTCGGCTTCGGCCCGACCGGCCGAACGCCTTCCTACGGCCGCGCAGCCTCGCCGGGCTGGGCCGGCCGGCTCGCCGACCGCGCGGCGTCGCGGGTCGCCCTGAACTCGTTGCCCTCGTACCAGTTCGGCCAGGCATCGCCGGCGGCGAGCTCGCGGCCGACGGCGTAGAGGGCATTGAGGTCCTCGACCATGCCACGCAGGTCCCACGCCGGGTCGTACTCGTCGCCGGGCTGGTGGTAGCGGTCGCGGGTGTACTCGGCCTGCTTCTCGATGCCCCAGGCCTCGCCCTGCTCGAAGTGGTCGACGCCGCCCTTGGCGTACAGCGCGGGCACGCCGGCCTTGGCGAAGTTGAAGTGGTCGGAGCGGTAGTAGAAGCCCTTCTCCGGCGCCGCCTCGGGGCGCAGGACGCGGCTCTGTCGCTCGGCGATCGGGCGCAGCACGTCCTCCAGCTCGGAGTTGCCGTAGCCGATCACGGTGAAGTCGCGGGTGCGGCCGATCACCGGCATGGCGTCCATGTTGATCGCCGCGACGGTGTCGGCCAGCGGGATCGCCGGATGCGCGGTGTAGTACTTCGACCCGAGCAGGCCGGATTCCTCGAGCGTCACCGCCAGGAACAGGATGCTGCGCTTCGGCGGCGGATTCTGGGTGACGAACTGCTCGGCGATCTCGAGGATGCCGGCGATGCCGGTGGCGTTGTCGACCGCGCCGTTGAACACCTGGTCGCCCTGCAGCGCCGGATTGATGCCGAGGTGGTCCCAGTGCCCCATGTAGACGATCGCCTCGTCGGGCCGCTCGCTGCCCGGCAGCAGGGCCATGACGTTGCGCGACTCGCCGCTGCCGATCTGGCTCCTCACCTCGACGCTGAGCGTGGCGCCCAGCGGCACCGGCCTGAAGTCCTTCCGGCTGGCGGCGCGGCGCAGCGCCTCGAAGTCGAGTCCGGCGCGGCGGAACAGGTCGTCGGCGCTGGCGGCGGTGAGCCAGCCCTGCACCGGCAGGCGCGGCGCCGGATCCTCGCTGGCAGGCAGGTCGAACTGCGGGCCGGACCAGCCGTTCTGCACCACGCCCCAGCCGTAGCCGGCGCCGGCGTCGTCGTGGATGATCAGTGCCGCCGCCGCGCCCTTGCGCGCGGCCTCCTCGAACTTGTAGGTCCAGCGGCCGTAGTAGGTCATCCGCTTGCCGAGGAACAGCGACTCGTCGCCGACGTGGAAGCCGGGGTCGTTGACCAGCACCACCACGGTCTTGCCGGCGACGTCGATCGCGTAGTCGTTCCAGCCGTTCTCCGGCGCATCGACGCCGTAGCCGAGGAACACCATCTCGCTGTCCTCGATGCGCACCTCGGGCTGCCCCGTGCTGGTGCCGACCACCATCTCGGTGCCGAAGGCGAGCTGGCGCAGCTCGCCGCCCTGGCGGATGCCCAGCGTCACCTGTGGGTCGACCTGGGTCTGCACCATCGGCACGCTCTGCACGTAGCTGTCGCCGTTGCCCGGCTTCAGGCCCAGCCGCTGGAACTGGCCGACCAGGTAGTCGACGGTGAGCTGTTCGCCGCGGCCACCGGGCGCGCGGCCCTCGAACTCGTCGGAGGCCAGCACGCGGATGTGCTGGGCCAGGTCCTCGGTGGAGATCTCCGGCCCGAAGGTGTGCGGCGCCGCCGCGGGTGCGGCGGCAGCCGGCGCGGCGGGCGCGGGCGGGGTTGCTTCGGTGGCGGGCTGGCAGGCGCTGAGCGAAACGAACAGCAGGCCGGCGCAGCCGCCGGCGATCAGCCGGGGTGAGCGCATCGGGGAATTCCTCTACGGGGATTCCCCGATTGTAGCGGCCCGGGCGCGGACGTCACCCGACCCGGGCCGCCTCCGGTCAGCGCTCGACGGCCAGCGTCTTCGGCGTGGCGCCCTCGACCGGGCCGATCCTGGCGGTCGGGTGCACGTACAGCTCGACCTCGCGCTCGAACACCAGCTTGCCTTCGACCACGCTGTTGGCGCCGATGGTGACCTTGGGCGTGCGGCTGTTGTTGTTGAACCAGCCCATGTTCGGCTTGCGCATCACGATGCCGCCGGCGACCCGGCTGCCGTCGAGCACGTCGATGTCGCCGTTGACGGTCTCGATGCCGCCGCCGATGCGCGCCTGGGTCAGCCGGATGGCGCCGTTGACGGTCTCGACGCGGCCCTGCACGGCGCTGCCGGCGTCCAGCGTGATGCTGCCGTTCACCGTCTCGGCATCACTGTCGACAGTGGCGTCGGCGCGCATGTGGATGCTGCCGTTGACCGTCTCGACGCTCCCGACGCGAGCCAGCCGATCGACCGCGACGCTGCCATTGACGGTCTCGACGCTGCGCGCCACCACGCCCTCGGCGACGCGGATGCTGCCGTTGACGGTCTCGAGGTCGCCGTATTCGGTGCCGGCCTCGGTGCGTATCGCGCCGTTGACCTTGTCGATGCTCTTCGGGGCGGCGACGGCCAGCGCCGGCAGCAGGGCGGCCAGCAGGCACAGGCGACGGGCGGCCGGGGACAGGACGGACATGGGGATTCCTCGCGTAGGGGCGCCGACGTGGCGCGGGCAGCAGGTCAGATGCGGCAAGACCGCCGACGGTTTAAGCGTCGCGACGGAGCGAGCGGCGCCGGCCCGCTAGAATCACCTCGTCCCCTGATCCGGAATCGCCCGTGGCCCGCCCGAAACCCGTCCTGCTGCTGATCCTCGACGGCTGGGGCCATCGCGAGCCCGCACCCGACAACGCCATTTCGCAGGCGCGGGCGCCGCACTGGCGCGCGCTGCTCGCCGCGTGCCCGCACACGCTGATCCACACCTCGGGCCTGCACGTCGGCCTGCCCGACGGCCAGATGGGCAACTCCGAGGTCGGCCACATGAACCTCGGCGCCGGCCGGGTCGTCTACCAGGACCTCACCCGCATCGACAAGGCGATCGCCGACGGCGAGTTCCAGCGCAATCCCGAGCTGCTCGCCGCCTGCGACGCGGCGATCGCGTCGGGCGGCACGCTGCACCTCTTCGGCCTGCTCTCGCCCGGCGGCGTGCACAGCCACGAGGCGCACGTCTTCGCCATGCTCGACCTGGCCGCCGCGCGCGGCGTGAAGCGCATCGCCGTGCACGCCTTCCTCGACGGCCGCGACATGCCGCCGCGCTCGGCCGAGCCGAGCCTGCGCGCGCTGGTCGAGCGCTGCGTCGCGCTGCCCGGCGCGCGCGTGCACAGCATCGGCGGCCGCTACTACGCGATGGACCGCGACCGCCGCTGGGAGCGGATGGCGCGGGCCTGGCGCGCCATCGTCGAGGCCGATGCCGAGCAGCGTGCCAGCGATCCGCTGGCCGCGCTGGCCGCCGCCTATGCGCGCGGCGAGAACGACGAATTCGTCGCACCCACCGTCATCGACGGCGCAACGCCGATGGCCGACGGCGACGCCGTGGTGTTCATGAACTTCCGCGCCGATCGCGCGCGCCAACTCACCGCCTGCTTCGTGCAGCCCGGCTTCGACGGCTTCGATCGCGGCCGCGTGCCGCGACTGGCGCGCTTCACCTGCCTGGCCGAATACGCCGCCGAGCTGCCGGCGCCGGTGGCCTACCCGCCGACCGCGCTGCGCCAGACCCTGCCCGAGGTCCTGGCCGCGCACGGCATGACCCAGCTGCGCATCGCCGAGACCGAGAAGTACGCCCACGTGACGTTCTTCTTCAACGGCGGCGTCGAGGCGGCCCAGCCCGGCGAGGACCGCGTGCTGATCCCCTCGCCCAAGGTCGCCACCTACGATCTGCAGCCGGAAATGAGCTGCCCGGCGCTGACCGCGAAGCTGGTCGAGGACATCCGCGCGCGCCGCCACGACCTGATCGTCTGCAACATCGCCAATCCCGACATGGTCGGCCACACCGGCGTGCTCGCCGCGGCGATCGCCGCCGTCGAGGCGGTCGACACGGCGATCGGCGCCATCGCCGCCGCACTGCGCGAGGTCGGCGGCGCGATGCTGCTGACCGCCGACCACGGCAATCTCGAACAGATGCTCGACCCCGAGACCGGCCAGCCGCATACCGCCCACACCACCGGTCCGGTACCGCTGGTCTATCTCGGCGCGCGCCCTGCCCGCCTGCGCGACGGCGGTGCACTGCAGGACGTCGCGCCCAGCCTGCTCGATCTGCTCTGCCTGCCGGTGCCGGCGGAGATGAGCGGTCGCTCGCTGCTGCAGTTCGACTGAGCCCCGGTGCGTCGTCGCCCGGCCCGGCTGCCGTGCTGCCTGCTGGGGCTGCTCGTCGCGTTCGCCTGCGCAGCGGACCCGGCAGCCGCGCCTTCCGCACCCTCGCCGGACCCCGCACGCGAGGCACAGGCGCGCGACACCGAAGAGAAGCTGGCCGCGCTGCGCGCGCAGATCGCCGAACTGGCCGCCGCCCAGGACGCCCTGCTCGGCCAACGTGACGGTGCGGCACGCGCGCTGCGCGAGGCCGACCGCGAGGTCGCCGCGGCGGATGCCGCGCTGCGCGCCGCCGAGGCGGATCTCGCCGCACAGCAGGTGCGGCTGGACGAACTGGCTGCCCGCGAAGCCGAGCTCGCGGCCGGTCTGTCGGCACAGCGCGAGGCGCTTGCCGCCCTGCTCCGGGCGCTGCACGCGCAGGGCCGACACGCGCCGCTGAAGCTGCTGCTGGCGCAGGACCGGATCGAGGCGCTCGGTCGCCATCTCGCCTATCTCGGCTACTTCCGCCGCGATCGCACCGAGCGCATCGAGCGGCTGCTGGCGGACCTGGGCGCGCTGTCCCGGGCGCGGGTCGACGTACAGGCCCAGCAGGCGGCGCTGGAGACGGCGCGCACGGCCCGGCAGGCCGAGCGGGAGGCGCTGGACGCCGAGCGCTCGCGGCGGCAGACGCTGCTGGCCGGCCTGGAGGGCCGTTTCCGCGACACCCGCGCCCGACTGGCCGCGCTGGGGCGCGACGAAACCGCGCTGCTGGCCCTGCTCGAACGCCTGCGCGACCTGTTCGCCGACATCCCCCTCGAGGTCGACGCCACGACCCCGTTCTCCCGTCGCGCCGGCACGCTGCCCTGGCCGCTCACCGGCAAGCTGCGCGCAGGCTTCGGCCGCAGCCTGCCCGATGGCCGGCCCAGCAACGGCTGGTTGCTCGAGGCCCAGGCCGGGCAGGAAGTGCGCGCCGTGGCCCATGGCCGCGTCGCCTTCGCCGACTGGCTGAAGGGATTCGGGCTGATCGCGATCATCGACCACGGCGACGGGTTCATGAGCCTCTACGCCCACAACGATGCCCTGCTGCGCGCCGCAGGCGACTGGGTCCGCGCGGGCGAGGCGCTGGCCATCGCCGGCACCTCGGGCGGCCAGGGCGCGCCGTCGCTGTACTTCGAGCTTCGCCGCGGCGGCCGACCGGTGGATCCGGTGCGCTGGCTGCAGCGGAAACCCTGAACGGTACCCGCGCCCGTCGACGGGCGGCGACGGACGGCGGATTGGCGCCGCCGGATTGCGGCACCGGCGAGGCCCGCCGATCCCTATAATTGCTGCATGCGCACACGCCCCCAGCTGCTTCTCGCCCTCCTGCTCGCGGCGCTGCCGTCGACGGCGCAGGAGGCACCGGCCACCGCCGACGCCCCGGACGCAGCGGGCGAGCGGGTCAGCGTCGACGAGATCCGTCGCTTCGTCGCGGTGTTCCGGGCAGTCAAGCAGGCCTACGTCGAGCCGGTCGACGACGCCAGCCTGATGCAGTCGGCGATCCGCGGCCTGCTCGCCGACCTCGATCCGCACAGCGGCTACCTCGACGCCGAGCAGTCGAGCGACCTGAACGAACTCAGCACCGGCGCCTACGACGGCCTGGGTCTCGAGGTCGCGCAGCGGCCCGACCGCAGCCTGATGGTGGTGGCGCCGATCGACGACACGCCCGCCGCGCGCGCCGGCATCCGTCCCGGCGACGTCATCACCGAGATCGACGGCGAACCAGTCACCGCCGCCAACGTCGACGCCGCGGTCGAGGCGCTTCGCGGCGAACCGGGAAGCGAGATCCGCCTGACGCTGGTGCGCGAGGGCATGGCCGATCCGCTGCGCCTGACCCTGGTGCGCGAGACGATCCGCGTCGCCAGCGTGCGCGCGCGGCTGCTCGCGCCGGGCTTCGGCTACCTCAGGATCAGCCACTTCCAGGCCGACACCGGCCGCGATGCCGCGCAGAAGCTGGCGGCGATCAATCCCAAGGACAAGCCGCTGCAGGGCCTGGTGCTCGACTTGCGCAGCAATCCCGGCGGACTGCTCAACGCCGCCGTCGAGGCCGCCGACGTGTTCCTCGACAGCGGCGTCATCGTCTCCACCAAGGGGCGCCTGCCCTACGCCAACAGCGAGTACCGCGCCAAGCGCGGCGACGCGCTCAAGGGCGCGCCGATCGTGATCCTCGCCGACGGCGGCACCGCCTCGGCCGCCGAGGTCCTGGCCGGCGCGCTGCGCGACCATCGCCGCGCGCTGATCATGGGCGCGCCGAGCTTCGGCAAGGGCTCGGTGCAGACCGTGCTGCCGCTCGACAACGGCGACTCGCTCAAGCTGACCACCTCCCGCTACTACTCTCCGAGCGGGCGATCGATCCAGGCCAGCGGCCTGGTGCCGGACGTGGCGATCGCCGAGAACGTCGAGCTGCGCGCCACCGAGACCGCGCCGCGGCGGATCCGCGAACGCGACCTTCCGGGCCATCTCGGCGGCGGCGACACGCCGGCCGAGGGCGGCGCAGCCGACGAGGACGCCATCGACGACTACGCGGTGCGCGAGGCGCTGAGCCTGCTCAAGGGGCTCGCCGTGTTCAACGGCCGCAAGTCCGGCTGAGCGCGGGGGTCGTCACCCGCGCCGGCGCAGCGCGCCGGCGCGCTCAGATCTGCCGCGGCAGGTCCATCGGCGAGGGCCCGTAGAACTGCGCGAGCTGGCGCGCCACCTCGGGCATCGCCTCGCGCAGCACCTGCGGCGCGGAGAAATGGTATTCGCTGACCACCGCGAAGAACTCGTCGGGCGCCTCGGCCGCGTAGGGATCGACCGGGAAGGATTCCGGATCGGGCTCGACGCCTTCGGGCAGCGCGGCCAGCGCCGCGCACAGCGATTCGTAGGCCGGCTGCATCGCCGCGATCCAGGCGGCGCGGCGCGCCGCCGGCAGCGGCGGCGCGCCGTCCATCGCCCCGTCGAGCACGTCGAGCTTGTGGGCGATCTCGTGCACCAGCACGCTGCAGCCGGACCCGGGGTCGCGAAGATCGGCGCGGACGTCGGCCCAGGAGACGATCACCGGCCCGCGGTCCCAGGCCTCGCCGGCCAGTTCGTCATCCCACTCGGCGACCACGCCGGTGTCCTCGTCGTGGTGGTGCCGGCGCACCCTGAACTGTCCGGGATAGACCACCAGCTCGTGCCAACCGGCCAGCGCCTCGAAGTCGAGATCGATGATCGGCAGGCAGCACAGGGCCGCCAGGGTGAGTCGTCGGTCCTCGTCGAGCCGCAGGCCTGCGACCGGGGTGATGGCCTTGCTGGCGAGGAAGCGGGCGGTCAGCCCGCGCAGCGCGTCGAGGCGCTCCGTCGGCATCCGGCGCACGGGCTCGATGCGCCGACGCAGCCGCTGCCAGCGCTCCTCATCGATCGGCGGGGGCGCCGAGCGGCGCTGCAACCAGGCGAACATGGGTCCAAGGGTGAGTGCCGCGCGACGCGCCGGCAAGCTGCGGGCGGGAAACCGTGCGGGCAGGGTCGGGACGGAGTGTTGTGAGTACTGTCCCGGGTCCCTGCCCGCGCGCCCTGTCGAGCAGTCTGACCGGTTTTCGGGCGCGAAGTTCCGCCGGGCCGCGCGCTACTTGAACATGCCCGGGAGGGTCCGGTGCCAGCGCGCGCGCGCAGGCGGCGGCGTCGGGCCGCCGCGCACCCGCGCCGCGACGCTGCCGGCAGCGCCCTCGCCCGCTGCCTCGCCCTGTGAAGGGTCTGCCTGGGCGACCTTGGCGCGCTCCGGGCGCGCGTCCGACTCCGCCGGACAGCTTTCGGCGGCCCACACCGAGGCCGAGCCGAGCAGGACGACGAGGGGAAGCAGGCGGCGGATCATGGCGGACCTCGGTGGGGACATGCGGACTGGACGAGCGGGCTTCACGATCGTGAGCGCTACTGTAACGGGCGTCGGGTGCAGGCGGCGTCAGCAGCCGGTCGGTCCGGCGCGTGCGGCTGTCGCTTCGCCGCCGTGGCCGGTGCTGTGCAGTGCAGCATCGCCTGCCGGCGCCGCTCTGGCAGACTTCGGCGGATGGTCGCCATGCTTCGCCCCGCAGAGATGAACGATTCGCCGCGAATCACCGCGCCCGCGCTGCGCCGCGCCCTGATCGCGGGCATGCGGCGGGTGGTGGAGCGGCGCGACCTGCTCAACCGGATCAACGTCTTTCCCGTCCCCGACGGCGACACCGGCAGCAACCTCGCCTTCACCCTGCACACGGTGCTCAGCGGCAGCCTGAGCCGCCGCGCGCGCTCGGCCGGCGTGCTTCTGCGCGAAGTGGCCGAGGACGCGATCGACGGCGCGCGCGGCAACTCCGGCGCGATACTCGCCCAGTTCCTGCACGGTGCCAGCGAGTCGGCGGGCAGCCAGCCGGTGCTGACGCCGGCCGGTCTGGCGGCGGCGGCGATGGCCGGCGCCGAACAGGCGCACGGCGCGCTGGCGGAGCCGCGCGAAGGCACCATCCTCAGCGTCATCCGCGCCTTCGCCGAGGCGCTCGCGGTGTCCGTGGCCTCGGCCCAGGACGACCTTCAGGGCTGGTTCGAACGGGCGCTGCAGCGGGCGCGTGAAGCGCTCGCCGACACGCCCAGGCAGCTTGCCGTGCTGCGCCAGGCCGGCGTGGTCGACGCCGGCGCCCAGGGCTTCGTCGACCTTCTCGAAGGCATCCACGACTTCATGGCCTCGGGCGCGCTCGCCGCGCTGTCCGAGGTCGCCGTCGAGGAGGGCGAGTTCGCCGGCCTCGAGTGGCACGAGGACGCCGACCCGACCCGCCCGTGGTGCAGCGAATGCCTGATCAGGCCCGAGGACGGGGGCCCCGGCATCGATCGCGAGAGCCTGCAGGCCGCGCTGGCACGGCTGGGAGCGACCAGCGTAGTCGTCGCCGGCGGCGCGCAGCGCATGCGCGTGCACGCCCACGTCGCGGATCCCTCGCGGCTGTTCGAGGTTGCCGCCGAGTTCGGCCACGTCGGCGGGCGCAAGGCCGAGGACATGCGCATCCAGCACCGCGCGGCGAGCAGCTCGCAGGCGGTCGCGGTGGTCACCGACAGCGGCGCCGACCTGCCGCGCGAGGTCGTCGAGCGCCTCGACATCCACATGGTGCCGGTGCGGGTGAGCTTCGGCGACGAGGACTTCCTCGACAAGGTCTCGATCAGCCCCGCCGAGTTCTATCGCAAGCTGCGCACTGCGCGCGACCTTCCGCTGACTTCGCAGCCGCCGCCCGGCGACTTCCGCCGCCAGTTCGATTTCCTGCTCAGCCACCATGCGGCGATGGTCTACGTCGGCATCTCGCGGGCGCTGAGCGGCACCCTGCAGTCGGGCGAAACCGCCGCCGCACGCGCCGAGGCCGGACGCGCCCACGTGGTCGACAGCGGACACGCTTCCTGCGGCCTCGGCCTGCTGGCGATCGCCGCCGCGGAGGCCGCGCGACGCGGCGCCGACGCCGAGCAGGTCCGCGCCGAGGTGGAGCGCCTGCGTGCGCGCACGCTGACCTTCGCCGCGACCCGCGACGTCAGCTTCGCCGTGCGCGGCGGGCGCATTCCGGCGTGGACGCTGCCGGTCGCCAACACCCTGCGGCTGACCGCGATCGCCAGGATGCAGCCGAGCGGCAAGCTCGGCGTGAAGGGCGCGCTGTTCGGCCGCGGCAACGTGCCGCGGCGCTTCGCCGACTACGTGCTCAAGCGCGTCGACCGCGGCCGTCGCTGGCGCCTGATGGTCGGCCACTGCGACTGCGCCGCCGACGGCGAGGTGCTGCTCGCCGCGCTGCAGGCGCGCCTGGACTGCCGCGACGCCTGGCTGGTCGAAGCCGGCCCGGCGATCGGCGCGCACGCCGGACCCGGTGCGCTGGTGGTGGCGCTGCAGCACGACTGAGGCGCGGTCGTCGCGGGCAGCGTCGCGCCGAGCGGCGACCGGCGCGGCGCAGCGCGCGGCGCGCTGCCGTCGACGACACCGGGCGCCAGGCGCCGGGCTTGCTCGCGGAGCGCCCGGTCGCCGCAGGGATTCCCCCGCGAGCTTCCGGTCGAACGCTGCCCGTCGCGCCGCCTCAGCCGCCCCAGCGCCTGAAGTTGAGGAACTCGCGACGCGTCTTCGGTCCGTAGGTGAGGAACAGCGGCTGCGGGTCGTTGCGATAGTCGGCGCGCTCGCGCGCGACGCGGTCGGCGCCGAGGTGGCGACCGAGCACGTCCTCGGGCACCGGATACAGGCGCAGCGCGTTGCGCCCGAACACCTTGGCGCGGATCCCGGGGGTGATTTCCGGATAGCCGAAGCGCTCGCGGAATTCGGCGCTGATCTGGAACGCGCGGAAGGCCTGGATCTGGTCCTGCGGGCTGCCGTACCAGATCGAGTCCGTGCCCCACAGGATGTTGTCGGGCCCGAGGTGCACCAGCAGCTTGCCCAGCGCATGCGCCGCGGCGTCCGGATCGCGCATCAGGAAGCGCCAGGTCGAACCCAGCTCGGCGTAGACGTTGCTGCCGTGGCCCAGGCCCGCCGCCTTCACCGAGCTGATCAGCGCATCGATGCCGTCGCTGCGGGTCGGATCGTAGGCGCCCTCGCCGGCATCGGTGACGAAGCCCGAGTGGTAGATCAGGAAGTTGACGTCGGGGAAGCGCCGGGCGACGCGGCCGATGTCGACGCAGGTGCTGTGCTCGTAGCTGCGCCTTCCGAACGGCAGACCCTTGTGGATGGCGATGTTGCGCACGCCCAGTGCGCGCGCCTTCTCGATCATCGCCAGGCCCGGATCGTCGTCCATGAAGAAGCCCTTTCCGTCCGGACCCCACTGCGTGTAGGTCTTCCAGGCGGCGATGCGGAAGGTCTCGGCGAGCCGGTCCATGTCCTCGACGTCGCCGGGCTGGTTGGGATTGACGCGACCGTGCAGGTACAGGCGATGGCTGCCCTCCATGCGCTCGACGATGGCGGCGGTGGCGGCCGCCTCCTCGATGGTCAGCGGCTCGCCGGCGCGGGTCGAGGGCACGAACGAGAGCACCGCCAGATCGGTGTCGGAATCGAGGAAGACGTTGCGGATGAACGCGTCCGGCCCGAGGCACTGCAGATGGTCGCGCGGGCCGCCGAGCGCAGCCGCCGCACAGCCCGGCGTCTGGGTGAAGCGCAGCGGGCTGGCGTCCGGCGGCAAGGGCCGCAGCCAGGCGCCGGTCGGGTTCACGAAGTGGCCCTGCACGTCGAAGATCAGCTCGTCGCCCTCGAGCGTCGACGCGGCGGCGGCCGGGTCGAGCGCAGCTTCGGCGGCGAGCTGGTAGTAGCCGCCGCGCTTGCCGGCCGCGGCATAGGCGGCATTCATCGCCAGCAGCGTGCTGGCGGCGCCGCAGGCGGAGACCAGGAACCCGCGTCGCGATTGGCCGGTCCGGCGCGCGCAGGCGTCGGCCTGCTGCATCGCCAGCCGATTGGCCTCGCGGTGCACCGCGGCCAGCGGCTGCGGCACGAATTCGCCGTTGCTGGTGCTGTCGAGCTTGATCGGCAGGCGGGTGCCCTCGGGATCGATGCGGTCGCGCATGGCAGGCTCCTTCGACGTTGGCGTGAGGAAAATCTAGCGCCGATGGCGGCGCCGCGCCCATGCCGTTCAGCCTGCCGCGGCATAATCGCGGCCCTGTTCACCCCTCGCCCGCGCCATGGACCTGTTCAAGCGCTTCACCGTCGAGGCCGCGCACCGGCTGCCCAACGTGCCGCCCGGCCACAAGTGCCAGCGCCTGCACGGCCACTCGTTCGGCATCGAGCTGCATGTCGAGGGGCCGCTCGATCCGCACACCGGCTGGGTGATGGATTTCGCCGACATCAAGCGCGCCTTCCAGCCGATCTACGACCGGCTCGACCACCACTACCTCAACGACATCCCCGGCCTCGAGAACCCGACCAGCGAGCGCCTGGCCGAGTGGATCTGGGACCAGCTCAAGCCGGCGCTGCCGCTGCTCTCCGAGGTGGTCGTGCACGAGACCTGCACCGCGGGCTGCCGCTACAGGGGCCCGGGCGCGCCCTGAAGCGCACCGCTCAGACGTCGCCGCGACGCGGTTCGAGCAGGTCCCAGCGGTTGCCGTACAGATCCTCGAACACCGCCACGGTGCCGTAGGACGCCTGCATCGGCGGGCGCACGAAGCGCACGCCGGCGGCGAGATAACGGGCGTGGTCGCGAGCGAAGTCGTCAGTCTCGAGGAACAGGAACACGCGGCCGCCGGTCTGCCGGCCGACGCAGGCCCGCTGCGCGTCGTCGCTGGCCCGCGCCAGCAGCAGCGCGGCGCCGCGTCCGCCGGGCGGCGCGACGACGACCCAGCGCTTGCCCTGCTCGGGCACCTCGCGGTCCTCGACGAGCTCGAAGCCGAGCACGTCGACGTAGAAGGCCAGCGCCTCGTCGTAATCGCGCACGACCAGCGCGACGAGGGCGATCGATTGCCGCATGGCGGAGTCCCGGAAGTGCGCGGCAGTGCCCCGTCGGCGGATGGTGCCGCGCGATCGCGGCGGCGGCAACGCTCACCCTGGCTTCATCCGCGGGGCGGGACGCTTTCCTCCCGAGTCTCAGGCATGCATCGATGATGGTCCGCGCTACCGCCCTGCTGTGCCTCGTGGCGATCCTCGCCGGCTGCGCCAGTACCGGCGAACGCCGCGCGCCGGCGGTCATGCCGGCGGCCGAGGTCGACCTGCCGCGCTTCATGGGCACCTGGCACGTGATCGCCCACGTGCCCTACTTCTTCGAGAACGGCAAGGTCGCCACCCGCGACGAGTACCGCCTGCGACCCGACGGCCGGATCGACAACGACTTCGTCTTCAAGCGGCGCTTCGGCGAGCCGGACCGGCGCTGGCGCGGCGTGTCCGAAGTCGTTCCCGGCAGCGGCGGCGCGCGCTGGCGCGTGCAGTTCATCTGGCCGTTCAGCACCGAACTGGTCGTGGTCCACGTCGAGCCCGACTACCAGGGGGCGGCGCTGGCGACGCCGGACGGGAAACTGGCGTGGATCTTCGGACGCACGCCGACGATGGCCGCGGACCGGAAGGCGGCGCTGATCGGGCACCTGCGCACCGCGGGGGTCGACGTCACGCGCCTCGCCGACGTCCCGCAGATCGCCGGCCAGGCGCCCGGCGGGTAGGCCTCCATCCCGTCGTGCAGTGCGCCATGCGGGGCTCCTGCCTCCGCCAGGTCGATTACAGAACGTATTGATATAGAAAGATTATTTCGCCATCAATCGGTTTTGTTGCACTGCACCATTCCGCGTGTTAATGTGGCTTCGCGCAACACCCCCAAACCCGCGGAGGCGACCCCCATGTACGACCAGATCCCGAACCAGCTGCTTTCCTTCGGCAAGCAGGCCATCGACGCCACGTTCAAGGCCCAGCACCTCGCCCTCGAGAACTTCGAGAAGGTCGCCGGCCTGCAGCTCAAGACCCTCGAAGACCGCGTCGGCGCGACGCTGGCTTTCCTGGGTGAGGTCAGCGAAGCGCGCGACTTCGAGGCCGCCAAGACCGTGTGGCCGAAGGGCATCGCCCTGGCCAAGGAGAGCGGCGAGCAGCTCTACGCCGTCAGCCAGGAAGCGCTGAACGCCTCGCTGAAGACCTCCGAAGCCATCGCCCAGCTGCTCAAGGCGCAGGTCGAGGCCGCCAACGAGGGCGTCGCCAAGGCTGCGCCGGCCGCCAAGCGCGCGCGCTGAGCATCAGCGGGCAGCGTCGCAGGGCGCTGCCCAGGACCCCGCCGCTCCCACCCCTCCCTTCGGGGGGCGGCACGGGTGACGGCCGGCGCCGCAAGGCCCGGCCGTTTTTTTTGGTTTCCTTCCCGCCCCCGGGACAACGGGGGCGGAGGTCGTCGAACGCAGTCGACGGCCTGCCTCGCCTCGTCCTGCTCAGGGGACGATGAAGAAGAGGCCGACGCAGCAGCCCAGCGCGGCGACCCAGACCAGGCTGCGCAGCGTCGCCCAATCGGCCAGGTAGCACACGCCGAAGCCGAGCCTCAACGCGATGAAGGCCAGCGCGAGGCCGTCGATGCGGGCCTGCTCGGCGCCGCCCAGGTGGGCGATGATCACCGCCGCGGCGAACAGCGGCAGCGCTTCGAAGCTGTTGAGATGGGCGGCGTGGGCGCGCTGCGGCATGCCGCTCAGGCGTGCCTGCCACGATCGCGGGTCGCGGTTGTCGAAACCCCTGCCGGAGACCTTCGCGATCCCGGTGAACAGGAACGGCATCAGCCCCGCCACCAGCACGCACCAGTAGGCGGTGGTCATGCCCGGGCTACTTCTTGCCGCGGCCGAACAACCGCGCCCAGAAGCCGACCTTCTCGCCCGCGGCGGCACCCGCCTTGGCCGAGGGTCTGGCCGTCGGCAACGGCGGAGGCGGCGCGGACGCCGCCAGCGGCGCAGTGATCTTCTTCATCACCTGCGTGCCTTCCACCATCGCCCGCGCGGCGCGCGGCTGCTGCGCCGCTCCCCCGCCACTGCCGGACAGCAGGCCGAAGGCCAGTTCGGCGAGCCTGTCGGCGCCGGGCACCGCGGCAATGCCTTCGTTCCCGGCCGGCACGCCGAGCAGACCCGCCACCGCATCGCCGAGTGCATTGCTTCCGCCCAGCGCGGCAGGATGGTCGGCGAGCGCTGCCCGCAGGTCGGAGCGCATGTCGAACAGCATGGCGATGCCGGCGGCGTCGAACACCTGGCGAACCGAAGGCGGCGCCCCGGCCACGCGCAGGCTGGTGGTGGGGGTCTTCAGCGACTTCGCCAGCGAGCCCATCACGCGCAGGCCGGCATTGCTCATGTAGTTCAGACCGGAAAGGTCCAGCACCAGGTGGCGTTCGCCGCCGGCCACGGCCTCCTGGGTCATCAGTTCGAAGTCGGCGGCGCTCTCGTTGTCGAGGCGACCGGACGGCGCGACGACCAGCACGCCGCCCTTGCGTTCGGTGCGGATCTCGACCGCCATCGTCGACTCAGGCTTCGCGGAAGGTGAAGCGCGCAGCGCCGATCTCGAGCACGTCTTCGTGCCTGAGCAGGTGCTGCTCGATCACCACGCCGTTGATGCGAACGCCGCCGCCGAGATCGGACACGGTGATGCCCGCCATCGACGCACGGACTTCGGCGTGCCGCGCGGAGGCCCCGGCAACCCGGATGTCGCAGCTCTCGCCGCTGCCGATGGTCAGGGGCTTCGCGCCGATGGTATGGCTGAGCTTGCCGGCCTCGGGGTTCTGCGGGACCAGCCGCCCGCTGCGCACGACCACCGTCGGCTCCGAGGGCTTGCCCGCCGGCGCCGGCGTGGCGGCAGACGCGGCGGCGGCGAGATCGCCCGGCTTGATCGCCCGCAGGATCTGGGTAGCACCGGCGGTGGCCGCCGGCGCGGCCGGCAGCGGTGGCGGCTCGGCGGATACCGGCTTGGCGACCAGCGTGGGCACGTCGATCTTCGGCACGTCGAGCGTGGCCGGATCGAGCGTCGGCAGGCGCCGCGTGGGCATCTCGCCCGCCGGCAGCTCCGTCGCGGCCGGTGGCGCCGCCACCGGCGCGGGCGCAGGCACGGGCTCGGGAGCGGCCGCGGCCGGCGGCGGAGCCGGTACCGGCTCCGGCTTGCGCGGCGGCGCGGCGGGAACCGCGGAGACCAGCTCTTCCTCGGAGCGGAACGCCGCGACGAAGCGCTGGCGCAGCGCCAGGGCCTGCTCGCGCGCGGCCGACTTGGCGGCGAGCTGCTCGTCGACCGCGCCGATCCGGCGCTTGAACTCGGCGTCGTCGAACTCGCCCAGCGCGTGGCGGAATTCGATCTCCTCGCGATCCAGGCGCGCGGCCTCGTGGTCGGCTTCGGAGCGGCTGAGCAGCGTCGCCAGCTTGGCGTACTCGGCGCGCGCCGCCGCCTTCAGCGGCGCGGCGTCGCTCTCGAGCTGGCGCCGGCGCGCCTCGTAGTCGCCGCGTACGCGCTGGTAGACAGGCGCGGCCACCGTGGCCTTGCGCTCCTCCATCGCGGCCAGGCGCGACTCCAGCGTCTCCAGCTCCGCCTTGATGCCCATCAGGGCATCCAGCGGAGAGACGTCGATGGCGGCCAGTTCGTCCTGCATGGGATCCTCCCGGTTCGACGGCGCGACGGCCGCCCTGCGCCTAGGCACTCTCGACCTGCACTTCGACAGCGCCGAACCGCAGCGTGTCGCCCACCCGGATCAGCACCGTCTCGTCGGCCATCAGCCGGCCGCCGTTCACCCAGGTGCCGTTGCCGACACCGGGCTCCTCGCGCAGCATGAGCTGGCCGTCCTCGAGCATCAGCCGCGCATGGCGGCGGCTGAGGCTGCGGGCCACGTCCAGCGCACCGAGGTTGACCTCGGGCACCGCGCCCGTGGCCGGGTCGGGTCGACCGACCACGAACTCGGACTTGTTCGCCGGCAGGGCGATGAGGCCCTCGGCCGTGCGCAGCGCGTAGCCGCTGGACTTGGCCGGCGCAGGCGCGATCGCCGGCGCCTTGCCGGTGCTCGAATCCAGCGGTGGGGCCGGCGTGGGGACGGCCGAGCCGAGCCGCGCGATCTGCATCTCCAGCTCGACGCGGCGCTGTTCGCTGCCCTTGAGCCGCGAGACCAGACGACGCATCAGCAGCACGGCGATCTCGATGTTCTCGCGCAGCAGCCCGTGGAAGGCGGCGACGTCGATGCGCAGCGCGCGCACCGCGCCGAGCGCGACCGCCGAGGCGCCGTGCGGCTGCTCCTGCAGGATCGAGGTCTCGCCGAAGAAGTCGCCGGGTCCGAGTTCGGCGAGCGTCACGCCGGGCGCGTCGGCGCGCTGGATGGCGACCTTGCCCGACTCGATGATGAAGAGCGCGCTCGCGGGCTCGCCCTCCCGGAGGATCGAGGCGCCGGCGGGGAAGTCGACGAACGGACTGTCCTTGCTCATGACGGGCTTGGCATGCCTTGCGTGGCGGCGCGCACCGCGATCCGCCGATTATGCCGAGCGCGTCGAAAGACCCGCAAGCGCGGCGCGAACCGGCGCGCGCGCCACCCGGTCAGCGCTTCTTCGGCCGCCGCCAGGCGGGGATGCTCACCTGCCGGCCGCGCGCGACGCTCAACTGTCCGGCCGGCGCCGGTTTGGTGATGGTCGATCCGGCGCCGATGGTGGCTTCGGCGCCGATCTCCACCGGCGCCACCAGCGCGCTGTTGGAGCCGATGAAGGCGCCGTCGCCGATCCGCGTCAGATGCTTGTTGGCGCCGTCGTAGTTGCAGGTGATGGTGCCGGCGCCGATGTTGACGCGCTCGCCGATCTCGGCGTCGCCGAGGTAGCTCAGGTGGTTGGCCTTGCTGCCGCGACCGATCCGCGCCTGCTTGGTCTCGACGAAGTTGCCGACGTGCGCGCCCTCCGCCAGCACGCTGCCCGGTCGCAGCCGGGCGTAAGGACCGACCGTGCAGTCGGCGCCGATCTCGGCGCCGTCGAGGTCGCAATGCCCCTGAACCACCGTGCCCGCGGCGATGCGCACGTTGCGCAGGCGGCAGAACGGCCCGATGCGCACGCCGTCGCCGAGTGCGACCTCGCCTTCGATGACCGCGTCGACGTCGATCTCGACGTCGCGACCGATCGTCAGCGCACCGCGCAGGTCGAAGCGCGCCGGGTCGGCGAGGCGCAGGCCCTCGAGGCACAGCCGCCGCGCCTGCCGCAGCTGCCAGCGGCGCTCCAGCAGGGCCAGCTGCCAGGCATCGTTGGCACCGTCGGCCTCGCCCGGCTCGATGCACGCCACCGCCGTCGCCGCGGCGCCGTCGGCGCGCGCCATCGCGAAGATGTCGGTCAGGTAGTACTCGCCCTGGGCGTTGTCGTTGGACAGCGCCGCCAGCCAGCGGCGCAGCGCCGCGGCGGGTGCGCAGACCACGCCGGTGTTGATGCGCTTCACCGCCCGCTGCTCGGGCGACGCGTCCTTGTGCTCGATGATCGCCACGACGCGACCGTCGTCGTCGAGCAGCACGCGACCGTAGCCGGCCGGATCGTCGAGCGTGTCGACCAGCACCCCGGGGCCGGCGCCGGCCGCGTCCAGCAGGGAGCGCAGGGTCGGCGTGGTGATCAGCGGCACATCGGCGTAGAGCACCAGCACCTGCGACCCGTCGGGCACCTGCGGCATCGCCTGCGCCACCGCGTGGCCGGTACCGAGCTGGTGCGCCTGCTCGGCCCAGTGCAGGTCGGCTTCGGTGGCGAAGGCCGCGCGCACCGCATCACCGCCGTGGCCGAACACCACGTGGATCCCCGCCGCACCCAGTTCGCGCGCCCGCGCGACCACATGGCCGAGCATCGCGCGTCCGGCGATCGGCTGCAGCACCTTCGGGCGCTGCGACTTCATTCGCTTGCCCTCGCCGGCAGCGAGGATGACGACGTGGAGGGGCGAGGTCATGGCGTTCCTGAGCGATCCGGACGGCAGATGCAGATGCTAGTGCAAGCGAGGTCGACCCGGCCGATTGCGGGCCTCACGGGTCTGCGCCAACATGCGCCGAAGCCGATTCACGCGGTGCAGACCATGCGTTCGACCATTCGCCACGCTCCGACGCTCGTCGCGCTGCTCCTGGCCTGTTCGGCGCAGGCCGCAGAGCCGCGCCGCGAGCCGCTCGAGGGCTGGGCCGACATCGATGCCGAAGGACGGGTGCAAGCCGTGCAGTGGGGCAAGCGGGTGCCGCTCTGGCTGCACGGCCCCGGCCTGCAGGCCCTGCGCGCGATGGAGTTCACTGCGGCGCGCGATGGCGACCTGGCGGCGGCGTCGAGGACCTGGCTCAGCGGCAGCTTCGTGCTGACGCCCGAGGGGGAGGACTTCGCGATCGGACTGGAGAAGGTGTCGGCTGGCCCGGGCGTGATCAGGCTCCGCCCACCGCGCCACCCGGGACCTGCCGCGGGCGTGCTGACCTCGCGCAGCGCGGCGTTTCTGGCGCGCTTCGAGGTCGGGCCCGATGGTCGCGCGCTGGCCGTCGAAACGAGCGCCAGCGCACGCGAGCGGGCCTTCGCCGCCGCCGTGCAGGATGTCCTTGCCGAATGGCAGTTCCAGCCCGAACAGATCGGCGGCGTCGCGGTCGCCTCGCCGATGTGCATTCCCTTCGTGTTCGGAGAGCGCGGTTCGGAGGAGGCGCTCCGGCGGGAAGCGGAAGGGTTCTGCCGATCGGATCGGCGCGGGCCGGTGGCGCCGACGCAGCAGCCTGCCTGGCACACCATCGGGATCCACGCGCGCGCGCCCTGATCGAATCACGGACGGGTCGGGGTCAGCGCACCTGCTCGACCTCGCCGCGCCCCTCGCGCACGACGAACATGAACTGCAGGCGCAGGCTGTAGGGCCGGCGGCCGACCACGCCGCGGGTCACCGAATCGGGCTCGCCGTCGCCGTCCTCGTCGGGACCGTCGATCCAGTCGGCGATCTCAAGCGGAGCGAAGCGCCACTGCTTCACGGCATCGCGGACGGCCTGTGCGAACGCGTCGGCGCAGTCGCCGCACTGCACGGTGAGCGCGTCGGCATCGACGTCGACGCGGTCGGCGCCGCCCGACTCGTCGACGACGACCAGTGCATCGACCGTGACCGCATCGAGGCGGCGTCCGAGCCAGCCCTCGGGATAGCGCGGCAGCACGACCTGCCCGTCCATCGGCTTGCCGCCGCTGACCGCCTGGCCGCGCGCGACGGTGTGCCGGCCTTCGCTGGCCGGCGGAACGACGCGGTAGGCGACGTCACCGCTGGCCGCGGGCGGCGGCTGCGGCGGCTGCGGCGTGCGGACGGCGCAGCCGGCGACCAGCCCGAGCGCCAGCGCGCAGGCGAGCCGCACGGCCAGGCGCGGCGGCAACGCCCCGCCGGAGTCCCGGGAGGCAGACGCGTCGCCGGTGCGGATGCCCGGCGCGGCGCGGGCTGGTTCGTGGTCGAAGGCTGTCGACATCGCATCCCGATCCGGCGTGATCCGCGGCGTCCTGCAGGGGGCCGTCGGCTGTCCAAAGACGAACGCCGGCTCGAGGCCGGCGTTCGCGACGTAGCCCTGTAAGGCGAGCGTCAATGCTTGAGATTCTTGCGCAGGCGTTCCAGCGCCTGCAGCTGGGCCAGCGACTCTGCCAGCTTCTGCTGCGCTTCGGCCAGCTCCATGGCCTCGCCGCGACCGGCGATCGCGCGCTCGGCTTCTTCCTTGGCCTTGCGCACGGCGGCCTCGTCGATGTCGTCGGCGCGCAGCGCGGTGTCGGTGAGGATGGTCACCACCTGCGGCTGCACTTCGATGATGCCGCCGGAGACGTAGAACGACTGCTCCTCGCCGCCCGGCAGGATCACCCGGACCTGGCCCGGCTTGAGGCGGGTGATCAGCGGCGCGTGGCGCGGCGCGATGCCGAGCTCGCCCATCTCGCCCGAGGCCACGACCATCTCGACCACGCCGTGGAAGATCTCCTGCTCGGCGCTGACGATGTCGCAACGGATGGTGCTTGCCATGAGGGGAATTCCGTGGGGAGGTGGGACTGTGGTCCGTGAGCGGTGAGCGGGAGGCGCGCGGCGTCAGGTCGAGAACCCGCCCACCGCTGACGGCTCACCGCTCAGGGCATCAGGCCTTCTCGGCCATCTTCTTGGCCTTCTCGAAGGCCTCGTCGATGCCGCCGACCATGTAGAAGGCCTGCTCGGGCAGGTGGTCGCACTCGCCCTCGACGATCATCTTGAAGCCGCGGATGGTCTCCTTCAGCGTCACGTACTTGCCGGGCGAGCCGGTGAACACCTCGGCGACGTGGAACGGCTGCGAGAAGAAGCGCTCGATCTTGCGCGCGCGCGACACCGACAGCTTGTCCTCCTCCGACAGCTCGTCCATGCCGAGGATGGCGATGATGTCCTTCAGCTCCTTGTACTTCTGCAGCGTCGCCTGGACCCGGCGCGCGGTGTCGTAGTGCTCGTGGCCGATCACGTTCGGGTCGAGCTGGCGGCTGGTGGAGTCGAGCGGGTCGACCGCCGGGTAGATGCCCAGCGAGGCGATGTTGCGGCTCAGCACGACGGTGGCGTCGAGGTGGGCGAAGGTGGTCGCCGGCGACGGGTCGGTCAGGTCGTCGGCGG
>VFQU01000564.1_pt1 | contig 31334 bp, 25 predicted proteins | sample 3512311 | NCBI WGS metagenome assembly VFQU01 (sample SAMN10412377, study PRJNA504923) | tailings metagenome | isolation source: Relicate 3 Philex TSF3 active mining site | place: Philippines: Tuba, Benguet | collected 2017-08-29
TCGTAGATCTCGGTGATCTTGGCGTCGCGGAAATAGCGCTCGAGCGGCATTTCCTTCGAGTAGCCCATGCCGCCGTGGATCTGCACCGCCTGGTGGGTGATCCACATCGCCGCTTCCGACGCGGTGAGCTTGGCGACCGAGGCCTCGGTGGTGAAGCGCTGATCCTGGCCCTTCAGCCAGGCGGCGCGCAGCGTCAGCAGCAGGGCCGCGTCGAGCTTGCACTTCATGTCGGCGATCTTGGCCTGGGTCATCTGGAAGGCGCCGATCGGCTGGCCGAAGGCCTTGCGCTCGCGGACGAAGGCCAGCGTCGCCTCGTAGGCGGCGCGGGCGAGGCCGATCGCCTGCGAGGCGATGCCGATGCGGCCGGCGTCGAGCACGCCCATGGCGATCTTGAAGCCCTCGCCCTCGACGCCGACCACTTCATCCGGCGTGGCCACGTAGTCCTGGAATTCGATCTCGCAGGTGGCCGAAGCGCGGATGCCGAGCTTGGGCTCGGTCTTGCCGCGGTGGAAGCCCGGCTTGGTCGTGTCGACCATGAAGGCGGTGATGCCCTTGGCGCCCTTGGACGGGTCGGTCATGGCGAACAAGATGATGTACTTGGCCACCGGGCCGGAGGTGATCCAGCTCTTCTTGCCGTTGATCACGTAGCTGCCGTCGGCCTGCTTCACGGCCTTGCAGCGCATGGCGGTGGCGTCGGAGCCCGACTGCGGCTCGGTCAGCGCGAACGCGCCAATTTCCTTGCCTTCGGCAATCGCACGCACGTACTTCTGCTTCTGCGCCTCAGTGCCGAACTTCAGGATGCCATTGCAGAACAGCGAGTTGTTCACCGACACGATGGTCGAGTGGGCGCAGTCGGCCTCGGCGATCTCGATCATGGCCAGCACGTAGCTGATCGGGTCCATGCCCGCTCCGCCGTACTCGGCCGGCACCTCGATGCCCATCAGGCCGGCCTCGCCGAGCGTGCGGATGTTCGCGAGCGGGAATTCGCCGGTCTGGTCGTGGTGCTCGGCGCTCGGCGCGATCTTCTCCTGCGCGATGCGACGCGCGACGTCGCGGATCATCAGCTGCTCTTCGGTGAAGTTGAAGTCCATGGCGGCTCCTGAGGCGTGGGCGAGATTCAAACGGGCGCTTGAAAACTGCGCAAGTTTACCCGGTTCAGGGTGGAGCCGGATCAAGGCGGAGTGGATGCGAGGCCGTTGGAAGCCGGGATTGGGGTCGGGGGTTCATGCGTCCGCGCACCGTTCGAAGGAACGCGCACACGTCCCGCTTGCGCATCTGCACCGTGTAGGAGTGCGCTCGCAGGCGACCGAAGCCTTCGGCCCGCAGCGGGGCAGCGGTCGCGAGCAAGCTCGTTCCGACAAGAGACGTGATTCGAGACGCTTGCAGAGCCAAGTAAACCCGCGCCTTGCGGCCCAGCGATCGTCTGCTGCCTTCAGCAGCCCACGCTCCGCAACTTCGCATTCACGGAGACCGCGAAAGCTTGACGCACTCCAAGCCCCTGCCTACCCTGCTTCATCTTTGAATCCGGATGAAGCGATAGCCATGGATCTCAATGCCTGGTCGGCCTGCCTGCGCGTGCTCGCGGATGGCACCCGCGTACGCCTGCTGGCGCTGCTCGAGCGCGAGGAGCTGACCGTGGCCGAGCTGGCCTCGATCACGATGCTTGCGCAACCGCGCGTCTCCACCCACCTGGCCAAACTCAAGGAGGCCGAGTTGGTGCTCGACCGCCGCGCCGGCGTCTCGGCCTACTACCGCTTCAACGAGGCGCTGCCTCCGGCCGAACGCGCGCTGTGGGACACACTCTGCCGCGGCGCCGACGACCCCCTGCTGCGCCAGGACGCCGAGCGCCTGCCGGAAGTGCTGGCCCTGCGCGCGGCCGAGGAGAACTGGGCGGACACGGTCGCTGGCGACATGGAGCGCCACTACTCTCCGGGCCGGACCTGGGAAGCGCTGGCGCGCTCCGCCCTGCCCTTGATGCGGCCCGGCGAGGTGCTGGACATCGCCTCGGGCGACGGCGTGCTGGCCGAACTGGTCGCGCCGCATGCCAAGCGCTATGTCTGCATCGACTCGAGCGCGCGCGTGGTCAGCGCCGCCACCGAGCGCTTGTCGCGCCACGCCAACGTCGAAGTCGTCGAGGGCGACATGCACGCCCTGCCCTATTCCGAGGCGAGCTTCGACCTGGTCGTGCTGATGCATGCGCTGACCTATGCCGACAAGCCGGCCAAGGCCGTGGCCGAGGCCGGTCGCGTGCTGCGACCCGGCGGGCGCCTGCTGCTGACCAGCCTTGCCAAGCACGAACACCAGGCCGCGGTCGCGCCCTATGGCCACATCAACCTCGGCTTCAGCGAGAAGGAGCTGAAACGCTTCGCCGAGAAGGCGGGCCTCTCCGTGCAGACCGCCAGCACGGTCACCCGCGAGCGCCGCCCGCCGCACTTCGAGGTCATCGCCCTGATCGCGCACAAGACCTGATCGCCTGCGGGCGATGCGGCATCGGATCATCCGTGCCGCATAGGGTGGGCCCCGGCCCACCGTCAGCCAGGCCCCGCCTTGATCTGGACGGCACGCGCGCGACCCATCCGACACCACGAAGCACGAACACCACACCCTCGCTGCATTCCCGAACCCCGAACGCCAGCCCTCCCCAGGCGCTGTCAAGGAACACCGCAATGCCCAGCTTCACCGCCTTGCCCTGGCTCCAGCCCGATCGCGTCGCCAAGCTCGAAGCCGCGCTCGCCAGCCGCATCCTGATCATCGATGGCGCCATGGGCACGATGATCCAGCGTCATGCGCTGGACGAAGCCGCCTATCGCGGCGAGCGCTTCAGCCAAGGCCTGGACGCACTGCAGTCGCAGCCGCCCTGCGGACACGAGGCTCATGCGCACGGCGAGGGCTGCGGCTGTGACCTGAAGGGCAACAACGACCTGCTCACCCTGACCCAGCCGCGGATCATCGCCGACATCCACACCGCTTACCTCGAAGCCGGCGCGGACCTCATCGAGACCAACACCTTCAACAGCACCACGCTGTCGCAGGCGGACTACAAGCTGGAACATCTGGCGCGCGAGCTGAACGTCGAGGGTGCGAAGCTGGCCCGCGCCTGCTGTGACGCCATCGAGGCGAAGACGCCCCACAAGCCGCGTTTCGTGGTCGGCATTCTGGGCCCCACCAGCCGCACCGCCAGCATCAGCCCCGACGTCAACAACCCGGGCTACCGCGCCACCAGCTTCGAGGAGCTGGCCACCGCCTATCGCGAAGCTACCGAAGGCCTGATCGACGGCGGCGCCGACATCATCATGGTCGAGACCGTGTTCGACACCTTGAACGCGAAGGCCGCGGTGTTCGCGGTGGAAGAGGTCTTCCATCAGCGCGGCGCGCGGCTGCCGCTGATGATCTCCGGCACGATCACCGACCGCAGCGGACGCACGCTGTCGGGCCAGACGGCGGAAGCCTTCTGGTACTCGCTGGCGCATTCGCGGCCGCACGCCATCGGGCTCAACTGCGCGCTGGGCGCCAAGGACCTGCGCGCCCACGTCGACATCCTTGCCCAGGTGGCGCCGACCCACGTCAGCTGCCATCCCAATGCCGGCCTGCCCAACGCCTTCGGCGGCTACGACGAGACGCCGGAGGACATGGCGGGCACCCTGCGTGAGTTCGCCGAGGCCGGACTGTTGAATCTGGTCGGCGGCTGCTGCGGCACCACGCCCGAGCACATCGCCGCCATTGCCAAGGCAGTCCAGGGCGTGACCCCGCGCTCCCTGCCCGTCACCCGCACGGAGGCCGCGGCATGAGCGCGCCCCGCTACACGCGCCTGTCGGGCCTGGAGCCACTGGTCATCACGCCCGAGACGAACTTCGTCAACATTGGCGAGCGCACCAACGTCACCGGCTCGGCGCAGTTCCGCAAGCTGATCCTCGACCAGCGCTATGACGAGGCCGTCGAGGTCGCGCGCCAGCAGGTCGAGAGCGGCGCGCAGATCCTCGACGTCAACATGGACGAGGGCATGCTCGACGCCGAAAAGGCGATGGTGACCTATCTGAACCTGATCGCCGCCGAGCCCGACATCGCCCGCATCCCGGTCATGGTCGACAGCTCCAAATGGAGCGTGATCGAGGCCGGCCTGCGCTGCCTGCAGGGCAAGGGCGTGGTCAACTCGATATCCATGAAGGAAGGCGAGGAAGCCTTCCTAGAGCAGGCGCGCCTCGTGCAGCGCTACGGCGCCGCCGCGGTGATCATGGCCTTCGACGAGCAGGGCCAGGCCGACACCTGCGCACGCAAGGTCGAGATCTGCACCCGCGCTTACCGCCTCTTGCGCGACAAGCTCGACTTTCCGCCCGAAGACATCATCTTCGACCCGAACATCTTCGCGATCGCCACCGGCATCGACGAGCACAACAACTATGCGGTGGACTTCATCGAGGCCACCCGCATCATCAGGCAGACCCTGCCGCACTGCCACGTCAGCGGCGGCGTGTCGAACGTGAGCTTCGCCTTCCGCGGCAACAACGTGGTGCGTGAAGCCATCCACGCGGTGTTCCTGTTCCACGCTATCCGCGCCGGCATGGACATGGGCATCGTCAACGCTGGTGCGCTGCCGATCTATGACGATCTCGATCCTGAGCTGCGCGAGCGCGTCGAGGACGTGGTGCTGAACCGCCGCAACGACGCCACCGAACGCCTGCTGGAGATCGCCCCGCGCTACAAGAAGGGCAAGGGCGAGACGGTCGACACCAGCGCCAAGCTGGCCTGGCGTGCGAACCCCGTGGCCGAGCGCCTGAAGCACGCGCTGGTGCACGGCATCGACGAGTTCATCGAGACCGACACCGAAGAAGCGCGCCAGGGCTTCGCCAAGCCGCTGGAGGTCATCGAAGGTCCGCTGATGGCCGGCATGAACGTGGTCGGCGACCTGTTCGGCGCCGGCCGCATGTTCCTGCCCCAGGTGGTGAAGTCCGCGCGGGTGATGAAGAAGGCCGTGGCCTACCTGCTGCCCTACATCGAGGCCGAGAAGCTGCGCTCCGGCGACGCCGGCCGCAACAACGGCCGCATCCTGATGGCGACGGTCAAGGGCGATGTCCACGACATCGGCAAGAACATCGTCGGCGTGGTGCTGGCCTGCAACAACTTCGAGGTAGTCGACCTCGGCGTGATGGTGCCGGCGCAGACCATCCTCGACCGCGCCCGCGAGGTGAAGGCCGACCTGATCGGCCTGTCCGGCCTGATCACGCCTTCGCTGGAGGAAATGAGCCACGTCGCCAAGGAGATGCAGCGACAGGGCTTTCAGGTGCCGCTGATGATCGGCGGCGCCACCACCTCGCGCGCCCACACCGCGCTCAAGATCGCCCCGCACTACCACTCGCCCACCGTCTGGGTGAAAGACGCCTCACGCGCGGTCGGCGTCGCGCAGAGCCTGATCAGCGCAGAGCTGCGCGCCAGCTTCGTCGCCGCCAACGAAGCCGACTTCGCCGACATCCGCGCCCGCCACGCGCAGAAGGGCAGCGGCAAGCGCCTGGTGAGTCTGGAACATGCCCGCGGCCAGCGCTTCCGCGGCGACTGGACGAACTACGTGCCGCCCACGCCGCGCGTGCCCGGCGTCACCGAGCTCAAGGTCGACCTCGCCACGCTCGTCGGCTACATCGACTGGACGCCCTTCTTCAATGCCTGGGAACTGGCCGGCCGCTATCCGGGCATCCTCACCGACGAAGTCGTCGGCGCCCAGGCCAGCGAGCTATTCCGCGACGCGCAGGAGATGCTGCGCGAGATCATCGAAGGCCAGTGGCTCGAAGCCAAGGCCGTCGTCGGCCTGTGGCGCGCGCATAGCGTCGGCGACGACATCGAGGTGTTCAACGAGCACGGCGGCGAACTGGCGGTGATCCACTGCCTGCGCCAGCAGGTCGACAAGCCGGCCGAGCGGCCGGACTTCTGCCTGTCCGATTTCATCGCCCCGCATGACTCGGGGCGCGAGGACTGGTTCGGCGCCTTCGCCGTCACCGCTGGCCTCGGCTGCGAGGACCGCGCCCGCGCCTTCGAGGCCGCCCACGACGACTACCGCGCCATCCTGCTGAAGTCGCTGGCCGACCGCTTCGCCGAAGCCTTGGCCGAATACGCCCATGAGCGCGTGCGCAAGGAACTGTGGGGCTACGCGCCGGACGAGCAGCTCGACAACGAGGCCTTGGTGCGCGAGCAATACCGCGGCATCCGCCCGGCTCCCGGCTACCCCGCCTGCCCCGACCACACCACCAAGCGCACGCTGTTCCGCCTGCTGGATGCGCCGGGACGCTGCGGCATGGCGTTGACCGAGGGCCTGGCGATGACGCCGGCAGCCTCGGTCTGCGGCATGTACTTCAGCCACCCGCAAAGCCAGTACTTCGTGGTGGGCCGCATCAGCAAGGAGCAGGTCGCCGACTACGCCCACCGTCGCGGATTGCCCTTGCACGAGGCCGAACGCTGGCTGGCGCCGGTGCTGGATTACGATCCCGAGTGAGCTCTCGCAGACTCAGGGCCTTCCATCGTCCCCGGGGGCGGCCACGCCTTCGATCCCAAACTGTCCGAGGTACTCCGCGAGGGGTGGCAGGCCCACTTCAGCGCGACGGTCATCCACTCGTGTGGGATCTTCGACCGGATGCAACTGCAGGCGGGACTCTGCTTCGCTCCAGACCACCTGGCTGCCATAGACCTGCGCCAAGCCTTCGCGCACGCGTACCCGGTCGAGCAGCAGGGCCCAATGCGAAGCCTGCGCTTCCCCTTCGTCAACCCGTAGTCTGAGTGCGGGCAGACAGCGCTTCTGCGTCTCAAAGTCGCCGTGTTGAACCACCAGAAAAGCGGCCGTAGCTGCGTCCGAACCCACCTCGCTGCGCCGTGGCCATCCCGACGACTCGATGATGGCAAGAAGCTCACTGAGATTCTGGCGATCGAGGGCCACCTGCTTTTCCCAGAGCGCTTGGACCTCGGGCGATTCATGTCCCAGCTGATCCTCGAGGGCAGAAGCCTCGTTCCGATGGCGTTGGTCACGCTCCAACATGTCCAGCAGGCGCTGTTGCAGCGATGGAACATCGCCTGCCCATGAGACGTGGGCCAACAGTCCAAGCGGCAGACTGAAGACGAGAACGACGAAGAAGGCTCTGGGACTCATGACGGCGGATTCTCTGATCAGGTTCTCGCGACGCCGCTAAAGGCTCTCATCGACGCCCGCGCATGCTCACGGCTGTGCGTGCAGGAAATCCAGCGCCACCGCCAGCATCGCCCGCGTACCCACCGGCAGCGCGGCCTCGTCGACCACGAACTCCGGCGAGTGGTTGGTCGGCGCCTTGCGCGGGTCCTGGTCGGCCGAGGTCGCACCAACAAAGAAGAACAGGCCGGGCACTTCGTTGGCGAAAAAGGAGAAGTCCTCCGAGCCGAGGATCAGCGGCATCGCCAGCACATTGCCTGCGCCCGCCGCGCGCTCCAAGCTGGGCCGCATCCGCGCAGTCAGAGCTTCGTCGTTGCGGGTGACCGGATAGCCGGCCTCGCTGGGAATCTGCGCCTCGACCGTGGCGCCGTGCGCCGCGGCCACATGGGTGGCGAGATCGCGCAGCTGGTCCTGGATGCGCGTGCGCACGGCGGAGTCGAAGGTGCGGATGGTGCCGATCAGCTCGACCTCGTCGGGAATGATGTTGCTGCGCACGCCGCCGTTGATGGCGCCAAAGCTCAGCACGGCCGGCAGCGTGCTGATGTCGGTGCGGCGGCTCACCAGGGTCTGCGCGGCGCTGACGATATCGGCGGCGGCGACGATCGGGTCGATACCGCCCCAGGGCTGCGAGCCGTGCGTCTGCCGGCCCTTCACCACGATGCGGAAGCTGTCGGCCGCAGCCATGGTCGGCCCGCCGCGGTATCCGATCTTGCCCACCGGCAGACCCGCGATGACGTGCAGGCCGAACACCGCATCGGGCTTGAAGTCGGCGAACAGACCTTCCTTCAGCATCAACTCGGCGCCGCCTTCTTCGCCTTCGGGCGGGCCTTCCTCGGCGGGCTGGAAGATGAACATGACCTCGCCCGGCAGCTCATCGCGCATGCCGGCCAAGGCCTGCGCCACGCCCATCAGGATGGCGACGTGGGTGTCGTGCCCGCAGGCGTGCATCACGCCGACCGTGCTGCCGTTGTATTCGGTGGTGACAGTCGACGCGAACGGAAGGCACGTGCGCTCGGTGACCGGCAGCGCATCCATGTCAGCCCGCAGCGTGATCCGCGGCCCAGGCTTGCCGCCTTTCAACAGGCCGACCACGCCGGTATGGGCGATGCCGGTGCGCGTCCCGATGCCGAGTGCGCGCAGGTGCTCGGCGACCTTGCGCGAGGTCTCGAACTCGCGGTTCCCAAGCTCGGGGAACTGGTGGATGTCGCGACGCCAGGCCAGCACCTCGTCGGCAACGGCATCGGCCAGAGGTTCGATCGCAGGGGTCTGCGCGAGTGCAGTAGCACCCGTCATCAAGGCCAGCAGGGAGAAAACACAGCACGCACGCGTGAACATCACCGCCCCCGGTTGATCTATCGGTGGACGGAGACTAGCAGCTACCAAGGGCGCGCCAGCGGGGCGGCCGATGCAGGACTTCTAGCGCGCTTCCGTTGAGTCAATCGCCTGCTTGACCAGACTCGCTGTCTGGTGCCCGCCCGGGTGCTGCTTCAAGGCCAACAGATCATACGTCTTGAGCATTTCCAGCAGGCCCGAATGCCCGTAGAGCTTCGGGGAGAACGCGGGGTCCGTGCGCTTGAGGTAGACACCCAAGGCACCGAGCGGAACCTCGCCATCCGGCGAGGAGCCTGCAAGCATGGATACTGCTTCGACGACGAATAGCGGCCGACGCTTTGCAATCGGACGGACGGGGTCGGCGCCGTTGCTTGGCGCCTTGGAGCCGGGGCATACGCCGCTTGTCAGAGCCGGTGGGCTGGCGCTGGCCACTGGTTCAACGGTAGGTGGCTGCCACTCGAAGAACTGGTCGCTGGCATTGCGCAGAGCATCGGGCGCTTTGCTCTCGCCGACGATGCAGACCGAGGCACCGCGCTCTCTCAACTTCCGGCAGAGATACGAGAAATCGGAATCACTCGTGACGAGGCAGAAGGTTTCCGCCCGCGCATCGAACAAGGCTTCGAGGGCATCCAGCGCAAGTGCGAGGTCGGCGGTATTCTTGCCCGAAGCGTATTGGAACTGCAGGCAGGGCGTGAAAGCGAACTTGACCAACGCGTCGCGCCAGCGCTGGTTGAGGGTGCCGGAGTTGCCGTAGCCACGTCGCACTACCACCCGGCCGAACTGCGCCGCCACAAGCAGCGCGTGGTCGAGGATGTCCGGAGGGACGTTGTCGCAATCGACCAACACCGCCACCCGACCCTCAACCACTGTGCTCATGTGAACCTCACTCCCACTCAATCGTCGCCGGCGGCTTGCCGCTGATGTCGTAGACCACGCGGCTGACGCCGCGCAGCTCGTTGACGATGCGCCTCGCGACGCGGTCGAGGAAGTCGTAGGGCAGATGCGCCCAGTGGGCGGTCATGAAGTCGATGGTCTCGACCGCACGCAGCGCGATCACCCACTCATAGGCGCGGGCGTCGCCGACCACGCCGACCGACTTGACCGGCAGGAACACGGCGAAGGCCTGGCTGACGCGGTCATAGAGGTCGGCGCGACGCAGCTCTTCGATGAAGATGTGGTCGGCCTTGGCCAGCAGCTCGGCGTACTCGGGCCTGACCTCGCCGAGGATACGCACGCCGAGGCCCGGGCCCGGGAAGGGGTGGCGGTAGACCATGTGGCGCGGCAGGCCGAGTGCGACGCCGAGGCGGCGCACTTCGTCCTTGAACAGCTCGCGCAGCGGCTCGACCAGGCTGAGCTTCATCTTCTCGGGCAAGCCGCCGACGTTGTGGTGACTCTTGATGACGTGGGCCTTGCCGGTCTTGCTGCCGGCCGACTCGATGACGTCGGGGTAGATCGTGCCCTGGGCCAGCCACTGGATGTTGCTGAGCTTGGCGGCCTCCTCGTCGAAGATCTCGACGAACAGGCGGCCGATGATCTTGCGCTTGGCTTCCGGGTCTTCGACGCCGGCCAGGGCGGCGTAGTAGCGCTCGGCGGCGTTGACTCGGATCACCTTGACGCCCATGCCGCCGGCTTCGGCGTTGGCGGCGAACATCTGCATGACCTGGTCGCCCTCCTGCCAGCGCAGCAGGCCGGTGTCGACGAACACGCAGGTCAGGCGGTCGCCCAGCGCGCGGTGCAGCAGGGCCGCGACCACGCTGGAATCGACGCCGCCGGACAGGCCCAGCAGCACGTCGCCCTCGCCCACCTGGGCGCGCACGCGCGCGATCTGGTCTTCGATGATGTTGGCGGCGGTCCACAGGGTCTGGCAGCCGCACAGGTCCACGGCGAAGCGCCGCAGCATGTCGGTGCCCGACTTGGTGTGGGTGACCTCGGGATGGAACTGCACGCCGTACCAACGACGCTGCTCATCGGCCATGGCGACGATGGCAACGCTTTCGGTGCGGGCGGTGATACGGAAATTCGGCGGCACCGCGGTGACGCGGTCGCCGTGGCTCATCCACACGTCCAGCCGCGGCGGCGAGCCGGCGTGGTCCTTCAGGCCGTCGAGCAGTCCGCAGGGCGCGCTGACCTCGACCTCGGCATAACCGAACTCGCGCTCGTGCCCCGACTCGACCTTGCCGCCCAGCTGCATGGCCATGGTCTGCATGCCGTAGCAGATGCCCAGCAGCGGAACGCCGGCATCAAACACTTGCTGCGGCGCGCGCGGCGAACCCGCCTCGACGGTGGACTCCGGCCCTCCCGACAGGATGATGCCCTTCGCACCCCAGGCGGCGATCTCAGCGGGGTCGTGGTCCCAAGCCCAGATCTCGCAGTACACGCCGATCTCGCGGAGGCGACGGGCGATCAGCTGGGTGTACTGCGCGCCGAAGTCGAGGATCAGGATCTTGTCGCTGTGGATGTCCATGGGGAGCCGGGAATGGGGAATCGGGAATGGGGAATCGTCAGAAGCGCGCTTCGCAAGAATGGAGGCCGGACGACGAGCCGAGTACCGTGAGCCTGCGCGAGCTTGCTCTTACGATTCCCGATTCCCGACTCCCCATTCCCGCCGCGCAAGCCTCAGCTTGCGCGGTAATTCGGCGGCTCCTTGGTGATCTGCACGTCGTGGACATGGCTTTCGCGTACGCCGGCATTGGTGACACGGACGAAGCTCGGCTTGCTGCGCATGTCTTCGATGCTGGCGCAGCCGACATAGCCCATCGAGGCGCGCAGGCCGCCGGCCAGCTGGTGGACGATGTTGCGCACCGAGCCGCGGTAGGGCACGCGGCCTTCGATGCCTTCGGGCACCAGCTTGTCGGCGTCCGATGCATCCTGGAAGTAGCGGTCCTTGCTGCCCTGCTCCATCGCGCCCAGGCTGCCCATGCCGCGGTAGCTCTTGTAGCTGCGGCCTTGGAACAGCTCGGTTTCGCCGGGGCTTTCCTCGGTGCCGGCGAACAGGCCGCCGATCATCACGGTGGAAGCGCCGGCGGCGATGGCCTTGGCGATGTCGCCGGAGTAGCGGATGCCGCCGTCGGCGATCAAGGGGATCTGGTCCTTCAGTGCAGTGGCAACGAGGTCGATCGCAGTGATCTGCGGTACGCCGACGCCAGCGACGATGCGGGTGGTGCAGATCGAGCCCGGGCCCACGCCGACCTTGACCGCATCGGCACCGTGGTCGAGCAGGGCCAGCGCAGCCTCTCCGGTGACGATGTTGCCGCCGATGACCTGCACGTTCGGGAAGGTCTTCTTGACCCAGCGCACGCGGTCGAGCACGCCCTGCGAATGGCCGTGCGCGGTGTCGACCACGATCACATCGACTCCGGCCTGCACCAGCGCATTGACGCGCGCTTCGGTATCGCCGCCGACGCCGACCGCCGCACCGACCAGCAGCTGCTCGTCGCTGTCCTTGGCGGCATTGGGGTTGTCGCGGGCTTTCTGGATGTCCTTGACCGTGATCAGGCCGCGCAGGGCGAACTGGTCGTCAACCACGAGCACTTTCTCGATGCGGTGCTTGTGCATGAGGTCGAGCACTTCGTCATCGGAGGCGCCCTCGCCCACCGTGACCAGACGGTCCTTCTTGGTCATGATGTGGCTGACCGGGTCGTCCAGCCGCTTCTCGAAGCGCATGTCGCGGCTAGTGACGATGCCCACCAGCTGGTTGCCATCGACGACCGGCACGCCCGAGATGTTGCGCTTGCGGGTCAGCTTGATGACTTCGCCGATGGTGGTGTTGGGGCCCACGGTGAAGGGCTCGCGGATCACGCCGGCTTCGAAGTTCTTGACCTGCTGCACGTGCGCCACCTGCTCGGCGACGCTCATGTTCTTGTGCAGGATGCCGATGCCGCCGAGCTGGGCCATGGCGATGGCCAGGCGCGCTTCGGTGACGGTGTCCATGGCGGCGGACACGATCGGCAGGTTGAGTGTGAGTCCGCGCGTGAGCCGCGTGGCCAGGCTGACGTCCTTGGGCAGCACCACCGAATGGGCGGGAATCAGCGAGACGTCGTCGAAGGTCAGTGCTTCAACCTGGATGCGCATGCGGCGGGCTCCGGAGGGAAGAAGCGCGACATTATAGGCCGGGGGGCGGGGCCGGCGTTAGCACGGATTTGCCTCCCATGCCGGCACCCGAGGGCATGCCACCTCGACTTCGACTCCGCCGGCTGCAAGTCCCGAATCCCGGCCTTCAAAGCAACGCCAACGACAGCCACGGCACATAGGTGACCAGCGCCAGCGCCAGCAGCAGGATGAGGAAGAAGGGCACGCAGGCCCGCACCAGTCGGCCGATCGGCACCTTGAAGCGATAGCTCGCGATGAACAGGTTCATGCCCACCGGCGGGGTGAAATAGCCCAGCTGCAGGTTGGCCAGCATCAGCACGCCAAGGTGCACGGGGTGGATGCCGTAGCCGATCGCGATTGGCACCAGCAGGGGCACCAGGATCACAATCGCGGCGAACACGTCGAGCAGCATGCCGACCGCCAGCAGGAACAGGTTCAAGGCCAGCAGGAAGGTCAGCGGGCTGCTGATGGCGCCCTGGATCCACTCGAACAGGCGCGTCGGCACCTCGGCGTCGACCAGCCAGTTCGACAGCGCCAGCGCCGCGCCGAGGATGATGAGGATGGCGCCGACCATGCGCATCGACTCGGCCAGCAGGCCCGACAGGCGCTTGAATGGAATCTCGCGCCGCACCAGCACGGTCACCAGCAGCACGTAGATCGCGGTGATGGCTGCGGCCTCCGAAGCCGCCAGCGCGCCGGAATAGATCGCGCCCAGCACCAGGATGGGCAGCGGGATCTCCCAGGCGGCCTCGCGCGCGGCCTCGAACACCCGCGACCACGCGAAGGGATGCGAGCGCGCATGCAGGGCACGGCCGTGCCAGGCGGCGTAGGCGCCCAGCAGGACGATCATCAGCAGGCCGGGCAGGATGCCAGCGATGAAAAGGTCCTCGATCGTCACCGAGGGTGTGGTGCCGAGCTGGCCGGCGACGAAGCCGTAGAGGATCAGCGGCAAGGACGGTGCGAACAGCAGGCCCAGACTGCCGGCGCTGGTGACCAGACCGAGATTGAAGCGCTCGTCGAAGCCGGCGGCCTTGAGCGCGGGGTACAGCAGGGCCCCCATCGCCACAATGGTCACACCCGAGGCGCCGGTGAACGCAGTGAACAGCGCGCAGGCCACCAGCCCGACGATAGCGATGCCGCCGGGCAGCCAGCCCAGCAGGGCATCCGACAGCTTCAGCAGGCGCTGCGGCGCCCGGCTTTCGGCGAGCAGGTAGCCGGCCACGGTGAACAGCGGAATGGCAGTCAGGCCCGGCATGCCGGCGAGTCGATGGAACTCGACCGCAACCACGGTAAGGTCGTAGCCGGCCTGGTGGAAACCGATAAAGGCCGCACCGAGGATCAGCACGAACAGCGGCGCGCCCAGCAGAGCGGCGGCGAGCAGCATCAGCCAGGCCCAGCTCATGCGACGTCGCCCTCGCCAGCCGGCGCTTCATCCGGTGGGCCGAACACGCTCGCGATCACGAAGCGCAGCGTGAGCACCGCAAAGCCGAAGGGGAGGATCAGCATGCCGACCCAGCTCGGTACACCGGCGAACAGCACACCGGGTGCCTCGCGCTCCAGCGCGATCAGGCTCCAGCCGTACCAGGCCATCACGGCGCACAGCGCAGCGGCGATGAGCTGAGCCAACGCCCAGACGAGGCGACGCCCCCAAGGCGGCAGCAGCCGAGGCAGCAGGTCGAGCGCCAGATGCCGGCGCTCACGCGCAGCCCCCAGCGCACCCAGCAGGGCGATCCACAGCACCAGGGTGCGCTGCACGGTCTCACCCTCGATCCAACCGGTGTCCGCGATCCAGCGCAGTCCGATCTGCGCGACCGCCAGCAGCAGCAGGATCAGCAGCAGGCCCGCAAGCAGGCCATCCTCCAAGCGATGCAGTCCGCGCAGCAGTCGGCTCACGCTGTCGGACTCACGGTGAAGCCGTGGGCAGTCGGCGGACCACCGCCTCGACCGTGGCAGCGCTCAATTCTCCGGCTTCGACCATGCGGGTACGCACCGACAGACCGACCTCGCGCCAGCGCGCCAGCTCGGCAGCGTCGGGCGTGAACAGCTGGATGCCCTCGATGCGCAGCGCGGCCATCGCGCTTTCGTCTGCGCGCTGGTTCTCCGCATCGATGCGCTCGGAGGCCTTGCCGAAGGCTTCGAGCACGATGACCCGGTCGGCCTCGGCAAGTCGTCCGAACGCACGGTTGTCGAGCACCACGAAGCCGACGACATAGGTCAGCGGCGCATCGAACACATGCTTCACTCGCGTGTGCCACTGCAGGGCGATCGCACCCGCTGGGGTATTGCCGACGATGTCGATCATGCCGGTCTGCAGGCTCGTGAAAACGTCGGACAACGGCAGCGGGATCGGGCTGACGCCGCCCGTGGTGAAAGTGCGTTCGGCAATCCGGTCATTGTTCGGAATCCACACCTTGCCGGCGCGCAGGTGCTCGATGCTCTGCAGCGGCTTGCTGCTCATCAGGTAGGCGAAGCCCACTCCCGAGATGCTCAGCACCTCAAAGCCCTTTTCGCGGATGCCCGCCTTCAACAGCGGATCCACCTCGGTGCGGGCGGCGGCCACCTGGGCGTGGTCCTCGAACAGGAAAGGCAGGCCATAGACCACGGCGTCCTGGTACACCAGGGACAGCTCGCTCGCCGTCAGTGCCCCGCCCTGCAGCTGGCCCAGGCGGATCTTGCGCATCACCGTTGCGTCATCGCCCATCACCCCACCGGGGTAGTAGCGGAACTCCACGCGTCCGTCGGTGCGCTGCTTCACCTCCTCGGCCGCGGCGCGCATCTCGCGCAGCCAGCTGGAGCCTTCAGGTGCGAGCGTGGCGATCTTGAAGCTCTGCGCCTGCGCGAAGGGCGCCAGCAGCAGGAAAGCGGCGGTCAGTAGCAATCGCATCGGGAGCTCCCGCTCAGAAATAGTTCTTCGAATCATCCAGCAGGACGCGCGCCTGCGCCTGCGCGAGGGTGTTCATCAGGGTCAGACCCGGCGCTCGCGGATCGGCCTCCAACACCTGCTGCAACTGTGCGTCGTGCAGCTCCTGGTCGAACACGAGGCGCGCGTAATGCCGGGCCAGCAAGGTGCGGGCCATCAGGTTGCGCCCCTGCGAGAGTTCGATCGCGCGCTCGAAGGCCGCCCTGCCCTGCTCGGGTCGGCCACCGACCGCCGCCGGGCGCAGCGAGTTCAGCACGCCGAGGTAGACGTACGGCATCCCCTGATCGAGGGAGGGGTCCAGCGCGACCGCACGCTCCAGCAGCAGGCTGACACGCGGAATCGCGGCGATCGCCGCGTAGTCGTCGCTGTGGGTCTGGATATAGCTGGCCCAGGCGCTGCCAAGAAGGTACAGACGCGCAGCGGCCTGCTCGCCGGTCTGCGCTGTGACGGCCGCTTCCCACGCATCAAACGGCGACTTGAGTGCCGCGCACAGCTCGAGCTGGTCGATGCAGGTCGCGCGTTGGGCATAGTCGAACGCCCGCTTCGACAGACGCGCTGCGCGCTCGGGTTCGGTGACGAAGTTGCCGGCATAGGCACCATAGAGGCGCGCGGCGGCGCGCAGCGTGCCAGCGTTTGCGGGGTCGCCTTCCAGCAGGCCGTCGAGCAGCAGCAGGTAGGCCGGCAGACCTTCGGCAACCGTGGCCGGGTCGTCCTGGTTGAGGATGCCTTGCCCGAGGTTGTCGGCAAAACGCTCGCTCGCGCGGTTGACGATCGAAGCACAGCCCGAGACCACGAGCAAGCACGCGCCCAGTGCAGCCATTCGGAACGGCGATTTCATTGGCAATCGATTCACGGCGAGGCTCCCTGCCAACAGCCAGTGTCCACGGCGCGGACGACGCGCTCATGACACAACGAACCGGACTCAGGCGCGGTCAAGTTCGCGCAAAAGGCTGGCTTCCCAGGTGTTCTGCATCAGCGTGGCGACGGTCATCGGGCCGACACCACCCGGCACCGGGGTGATCCAGCTGGCGCGCTCGAGCGCTGCCTCGAAGCCCACATCGCCGGTCAGCGAGCCGTCCGGCAGGCGGTTGATGCCGACATCGATCACCACCGCGCCGGGCTTGATCCACTCGCCCGGCACCAGACCCGGCTTGCCTACCGCGACCACCACCAGATCGGCCGCCTCGACATGCTGGCGCAGGGTCTCCCGCGGGGTGAAGCGGTGGCAGCAGACCGTGGTGCAGCCGGCGATCAGCAGCTCCAGCGCCATCGGTCGGCCCACGTGGTTGGACACGCCTACGATCACCGCCTGCTGCCCGCGCACCGGACGATCGGTATGGCTCAGCAGATGCACGATGCCCTTGGGCGTGCAGGGGCGCAGGCCGAGCTGGCGCAGGGCCAGGCGGCCGACATTTTCGGGATGGAAGCCGTCGACATCCTTGCGCGGGTCAATGCGGTTCAGCACCGCCTGCGCGTCGATGTGCGCCGGCAGCGGCAGCTGCACGAGGATGCCGTCGACTTCGGGGTCTGCGTTTAGGCGATCGATCAGGGCGGCGAGCTCGGCCTGCGGCGTATCCGTCGGCAGGTCGAAAGCAAAGCTCGCATAGCCCACGCGCTCGCACGCGCGACGCTTGTTGCGCACGTACACAGCGGAGGCGGGATCGGCCCCGACCAGCACCACGGCCAGCCCCGGCGGTTTGCGTCCGCTGGCGACGCGGTCGCTGACGCGACGGGCGAGATCGGCAAGCAGTTCGTCGGCAATACGCTTGCCATCCAGCAGGCGTGCGGTCATGGCGTGGACCCGGCGTGAAAGCCCCGAATTATTGCACACGGCTGCAAACTGACCCGTCTGGGGCGCGGGAACGCTGAGCGCGGCCTCCATACCAGCCCATAGGGTGGGCCCCGGCCCACCATGGCCTGCGCGCTCGTTGGGAAACTGAATCCCCTACCCTTCGACGCTGCAGAACCGCCCGTAGTCCGCATAGCCTGGGAATTCGCGCCCCGGCGCACAGACCGCGCACTCCGGATCGGCCGGCACGCCGATCTCCCGGAAGCCCATCTGCAGCGCATCCACGCTGAGCACGCGGCCGTCGAGCATGCGGCCAATGCCGAGCAGGTACTTCAGCGCCTCGTTCGCCTGCAGCAGCCCGATCAGCCCCGGCAGCACCCCGAGCACGCCGGCCTCGGCGCAGTTCGGCGCCTCCAGGGGCGGTTCGGGAAACAGGCAGCGGTAGCAGGGCGACACGCCGCGGCTGACGCCAGCGGCAAACACGCCGACCTGGCCGGTGAAGCGCTCGACCGCGCCATAGACCATGGGCAGACCGAGTTTCACGCAGGCATCGGACACGAGGTAGCGCGTGGGGAAGTTGTCGCTGCCGTCGATCACCAGTTCCATGCCAGCGAACAGGCGCTCGATGTTGGCGGCGTCGAGGCGCTGCGCGCGGGTGTCGAGGTCGAGATGCGGGTTCAGCGCCAGCAGGCGCTCGCGTGCGGAATCGACCTTGTACTCGCCGACCGCGGCGTCGGTGTGCAGCACCTGACGCTGCAGGTTGCTGCGATCGACACGGTCATGGTCGATCAGACGGAGGTGGCCCACGCCGGCTGCCGCGAGGTAGAGAGCCACCGGCGAACCCAGGCCGCCGGCGCCGACGATGGCGACGCGCGCACGCTGCAGCCGCCGCTGTCCCTCCAGCCCGACCTGCGGCAGGCGCAGGTGGCGATCGAAGCGTTCCAGAAAATCAGGCGACTCCTGCGTGCCGGCCCAGGGCAGGCCCTGCGAACGCCAGCCGCCACAGCCGCCGCGCACTGAAGCGAGATTCGTATAGCCCAGCGCGCGCAGCTGCGAAGCGGCGCGCAGCGAGCGCATGCCGGCGGCGCAGATCAGCAGCAGCTCGCTGTCGGCCTCGGCGTAGCCGGCGATGTCAGTGGCGACCCGCGCCAGCGGCAACGCCAACGCGCCTGCGGGAAGTCCGGCTGCGCGCTCGCTGTCCTCGCGCACGTCGATCAGCAGTGCGCCGGCCTGCTGGCGCGCGAGCGCCTCCGCCGGGTCCAGCTCGCGGATCACGCGCGGCCTCGGTACTGCAGGGCGGCGATGGTCGGCGCGACCCAGCCGGCGAACTGACGCAGCAGGGCTTCGGGCTCCGAGTCCAGCCACAGCAGGCGCGCACGCGAGCTGCGCCAGACGCGCGGTGCGCCATCCACGGCAGGCATCGGCACGCCCAACCGCGGCAGGCGCTCGCGCAGCACCGGGGCGGCGGCCTCGGTGGCGCTCAGCAGGACGAGATCGAAGCTGTCCAGCGCATCGCCCAAGGCGGCATCGATGCGATCGGCATGCTGCGGCAGCGCCGGCCAGGCCAGCGATTCGATGCGCTGCTCGGCCAGCAGGGCCTGCAGCATCGGGCTGGCGGCATCGTGCAGTCGGCCTTCGGCCTGCAGTTCACCCGCCTGCAGCAGGGCGTCGCCAAAACTGAAGACCGCAACAGTCGGCCGCGGATAGACCTCGACCCGAGCCTCACCGGTCGCGGCAAGCAGGCCGATCTGGCGCGGCGTCAGCGCATCGCCGGCACGCAGGCCTTCGCGCGTCGTGCCGGCGTAGACGCGCCCCAGGGCGCGCGGCACCGGCACCGCTTCGGTGCGCAGCGCCGGCTGCGGGACGGAGTCGATCAGGGCCTGCAGCAGCGGATCCATGGGACGACCCCGCTCAGGACTTGCGCTTGACGAACTGCATCAGGCGCTTGCGCTTGGCCTTCTGGCGATCGCTCAGTTCCGGCTTGGGCTTGTCCTTGTAAGGATTCTCGCCTTCGCGGAACAGCAGGGCGATCGGCGTGCCGACCAGCTTGAAACGCTTGCGGAAGAAGTTCTCCAGATAGCGCTTGTAGCTGTCCGGCAGTGTCTTGAGGCGAGTGCCGTGCACCACGATGGTCGGGGGGTTGTGTCCGGCCATGTGCGCATAGCGCAGCTTGGCGACATGGCCGCGAACCATCGGCGGCTGAAAGGCCTCGAAAGCCGCTTCAAGGGCGCGATTGATCTCGGAGGTGCCGATCGTGCGGGTGGCCGACTCGTTGGCGCGGTGCACCGCGCGGAACAGCTCGCGCAGGCCGGTACCGTGCTTGGCCGAGATCGTCACGATCTGGGCGTAGTTGACGAAGGCCAGCCGGCGCTCGAGGTCGGCCTTGCACTGGTCCTTCTGATACTGGGTCAATCCATCCCACTTGTTGACCGCGATCACCAGCGCGCGCTGGGCCTGCAACACATGGCCCAGCACGGTGGCGTCCTGCTCGGTCACGCCCTCGCTGGCGTCGAGCATGAACACCACCACTTCGCTCTGCTCGATGGCCTGCAGGGCCTTCAGCACGCTGAACTTCTCAATGGCTTCGTCGACTCGGGCCTTGCGGCGGATGCCGGCGGTGTCGATCAGGCGGTACTTGCGCCCCTCGCGTTCGAGGTCGACCGCGATCGAATCACGCGTGGTGCCGGCGACTTCGGAGGCCAGCACGCGCTCCTCGCCGCAGATGCGATTGACGAGGGTGGACTTGCCGACGTTGGGGCGGCCCACAATCGCGAGCTTCAGCCGCTGCGTCGGGTCTTCCAGCGCGGGATCGAGTTCGCCTTCCACCAGCGCCGGCAGGCGGGCGAACAGGGTCTCGATCAGCGGAAGTACGCCGCGCCCGTGCGAGGCGGCGAGCGGCAGCACGGTGTCGATGCCGAGCCGCGAGAACTCGGCCAGCGCGGTGTTCTCATCGAGGCCGTCGGTCTTGTTGACGGCCAGGATCACAGGCTTCGACTGCCGGCGCAGGCGACGCAGGATCTCGCTGTCGTCCGGCGTGATGCCGGCCCTGGCATCGACGATGAAGAGCAGCACGTCGGCCTCGTCGACGGCCGCCCAGCTCTGCACTTCGGCGCGCTCGCCCAAGCTGCCTTCTTCAGAACCGATGCCGCCAGTGTCGACCACCATGAAGGGGCGTTCGCCCAGGCGACAAACGCCGTACTGGCGATCGCGCGTCAGGCCGGGCTGGTCGGCCACCAGGGCATCGCGCGAGCGGGTCAGGACATTGAAGAGTGTCGACTTGCCCACGTTGGGGCGACCGACCAGGGCGACGAGAGGCAGCACGGGTGAATCCTTTGATGACGGTCGCGGATGAGGCATCCGCGCTTTGGAGTTCGACCGACAGTCTGCCGCAACTCCGGAAAACACAGAACGCGCCGTGTCGCCACGGCGCGTTCCGCTGCAACCTGGAACCGATGATCAGCGAACGCGGAACGCGGCGATCTCGCCATCCGTGCTGGTCACGACCAGCAGGTCATCGACCACGATGGGGCTGCCACGCAGCGCCTTCTTGCCATGACGTGCGCGCGCAACGAACTGGCCATCGTCCATACGCATCCAGTGCACATAACCCTCGACATCGCCAACGGCGGCGAAGCCCGAGTGGAATGCCGGGGTGGTAAGCCAACGGTGCGCCAGGGAATCCTGCTTCCAGGTCGCGGAGCCGGTGCGCTGGTCGAGCGCCCAAAGGTTGCCACGATCGTCCGCCACCAGAACAGCTTCGCCTGCGAGGACGACGCCGCCGTAGACGGACATCTCGCGGTTCCAGAGCGGACGCGCGTTCATGGCTTCGAAAGCGACCACCTGCCCGCGGTAGCTGCCTGCGAACAGCAGGCCGTCGCGGAAGGCGATCTCACCGTCAACGTCGCTCATGCGATCAAGGTCGGTTCTGCCTTCGCCGACGGACACCGGTTGCTCCCAGACGGGAGACCCGTTCTCAATTCGCAGCGCCACGACGCTTCCGTCGTCGTACCCCACGAACAGGGCCGTATCGACGATCAGAGGCGGGCTGTTGCCGCGCAGGGTGAGGCTGGGGATCGCGCGATCGAACACCCAGCGGCGAGTGCCGTCGGTAATCGAAAAGGCGAACAAGCGGCCGTCGTTGGCACGAACCACGGCCAGGCCTCGGCCGATGGCGGGCTGGGCGATCACCTCCGAAGTCACGTCGGCACGCCAGCGCTCATCTCCGGTATCGGGATTCAGCGCGACAACGACGCCATCCAAGGTCGTCATCACCAGAGTCCCATCGCCGAAGCCGGGCGCGCCCGCGAAGCGAAGCCCTTCGAACTCGCGGCTCCAGGCTTCGCGGCCGGACTGCGCATCGAGCGCGGTCACCTCGCCTTCGACGTTGCCGAAAAACAGCTTGCCATCGCCTGCCACGGGGCGCTGACGGAGCCCCATCCGCCCCTCTCCCTCGCCCATCGAACGCGACCACACCCGCTCGACGTCGACGGTGGCCTCGAACTCGACGAGCTCCGCAGGTGGCTGGATGTTCTCGCGCTTGCTCACGCGGGAGCCGCCGCAGGCAACCAGCGCCAGCGCCAGCAGGGGAAGACACAGCGCGCGCCAAGCGCCACGCATGCTCAGGACTCCTGAGGGGCAGCAGCGCCCAGATCGGCCAACTTCAGCTCGACGAGCCCGCGACTGGGCTGGTTGGCATCCAGATGCGTGAGAGCATCCTGATACGCGCTGATCGCGTCTTCCGGCTTGCCTTGCGCCTTGAGGATGTCGCCCCGCAGCTCGGATGCAAGCCCGGGGAAATCCGTCTTGACGGCGTCCGCAAGCGCAAGAGCCTCGTCGAGCTGCCCCTGGGCGACTCGGATGCGGGCAAGGCGAAGCGTGGCGAGCTGGGCGATCAGGGGCTCCTTCGCCGCCGTGCGCGCCTTGTCGAGGGCAGCGGATGCGGACTCGAGATCTCCAGCTTCGAGCTTGGTCTGGGCGATCTGCAGTTCGGCCAGCGCGACGTAGGGCGAGTCCTTGAAGGTCTCAGCGATACCCGTTGCTACTTCAGTGATGGTCTCCGCCTGCTCAGCCTCGATGGCCTTGCGCAGCGATTCGAACTGATTCGCCGCGTCATAGCGGGCCTGCAGCTGCGAATTCTGATGCCACTCCCAGCCGAAAAACGCGAGCAGACCAACCGCGACGCCTCCTACCAGCGCGTTGCCGTTGTCCTTCAGCCAGCGCCGAACGCGTTCACCGCGCTCATGTTCGTCCATCAATTCAATCGACATTCTGATTTCCGTTGGGGTTCAACGTGCTGCGGGTCCTGCCGAGAATCGGTCGGCCTCAACCAGCCGGATTCACGGGGGCGACGGTGCCGTCGGCGGCGAGTCTAAAGCGCGCGACATTGGCGCGCTGGAAGGGAGAGACGTCGATTGCTTCGCCGTTCAGACGGAGCTCGACCCCCCCTGCGTTGCCGAGCGACACGCGCAGCCCGGTCTTCAGTGGGAACGCCCGCTCTGCGCCCGCGCGAAGCAGGGACGACTCCAGCACCTCGCCCTCGGCAGTGCTGACTTCCACCCAGCTGTCCGCGCTGAGGCTCAGGACCAGGGTTTCGTCGTCGACGCGCTCGACCGGCGCATCGAGCGGAGCGACCGCGTCGACCGTCGCGGGAGTGAGCGTGGCGCTGGCAAGTTCCGCTCCCGGCGCCTTCGGCGGAAACAGGGGCGCGAGCGACGCCATCACGGGAATCTCCGAGGCGCTCGGGACGGACGGGGTTGCCGTGGCCTCGGGCGTATCGAGCGGGACGTCAAGCGAAGTCAGGGTCGCCTGCTGCGAGGGCAACTGGTTCGAGGTTGCCATCCAGATGAACGGGACCACGATGGCGGCCGTGAGGAACACGTGCCCGAGGCGGCTGGTGTAGCGCCCCAGCAGCGTTCCATAGCGGGGCCGTACGTGCGTGACCAGACTGGGAGCGGTCGTGCGCGCTGCCGGCAGGGCGTCGAGCACCACCAAGGGCAGACCGACCGCTTTGGCGTAAGCCCTGAGATAGCCGCGCGCAAACACGCCGGACCCGAGCGCATCAAGGCGATCGGCTTCCATGGCTTCGACGATCTGCGCCCGCAGCTTCAAGCGAGCGGCCATCTCCGAAACATCAAGACCCATCGCCTCGCGACGTTTGCGAAGCCTCGCGCCCAGAGAGTCCACACCGGCCGCCGTTTCAACCGCGCTGTCGGGCGCCCCGGCGCCGTCCTGCATGTATCCGCTCATTGGATCGAAGGCTCCCCCTGGAGCATCGGTGCGGTTTCGTGATCGGGAAACTCCGAACGCAGGCGGGCGCGGTAGCGATCGACCGCTTCCGCATTGCCCAGTCCGGATTCGATGGCGACACCCAACTCCAGGGCATCCGGCCCGGGTGCGGTTGCCGCCTCGTGTCGCTGCAGAAAAGCGCGTGCACGCATCAAGTCGCCCTTGGCGAACTGGAGTCGCGCGAGATCCAGCAGCACTTCAGGGTTGCCGGGTTCGATCTCCAGAGCGCTGCGCAGGTAGCGATCGGCCGCCGGAAGATCTCCCGCCTTGAGCCGGCAGACGCCGGCATTGGTATAGACAAGCGCCGGCGTGGGGTAGAACGGGTCGTCGATGGCCTTCGCGAAGCGCGCATCCGCCTCGTCGAACCGCCCCGTGCGACACAGGAACTGCCCGTAGTTGTTGTTGACCGAACCGTCTTCCGGCTTCAATTCGACCGCCCGCCGGTAATGGGTCTCGGCGCGTTCCGGGCGACGGATCTCCTCGTAAAGCACCGCAATCACGGTATGCGCGTCCGTCGAGCGCGGATTCAGCTCAAGCGCCTTGGTCAAGCGCTCGAGAGCGATCTGGAGCTGGCCGCGCTGCATGTAGGCACGGCCCATCTGGACATGGTTCGCCGAGGCGATGGCATTGGGCGAGTCTTCCGCGGGGGCACGCGCACCGCCCGAAGACGCGCAGCCCGCCAGGGCAAACAGACACGCAACGAGGAGAACTCGCTCAGGCCGCGGCATTGCCCACCTCCGCGCCCTCGAGCTTGCGACGGAACTCTGCCTGACGACGGGTGCGGTCCGCGACCTGGCCCTTCAGCTGGCCGCAGGCAGCGTCAATGTCGTCGCCGCGGGTGCGTCGCACCATGGTCAGCACCTGCTGGTCGAGCAGGATCTTCTGGAAGGCCCGGATATCCTCTTCGGTGCTGCGTTCGAACCGCGTGCCCTGGAAGGGATTGAAGGGGATCAGGTTGACCTTGGCCGCGTCGGCGTACTGCACGATGTTGGCGAAGCGGCGCATCAGCCGCGCCAGCTCGCGGGCGTGCTCGGGACGATCGTTGACGCCACGCATCAACGTGTATTCGAAGGTGATGGACTCGCGCTTCTTGCGCAGTGCGTAGCGCACGCAGGCGTCCATCAGTTCGGCGATCGGGTACTTCTTGTTGAGCGGCACCAGCTCGGTGCGCAGCTCGTCGTTGGGCGCATGCAGCGACACCGCCAGCGAGACATCGGACTCCTCGGCCAGACGGTCGATCATCGGCACCAGCCCCGCGGTCGACAGGGTGACCCGCTTGTTGGCGAGGCCAAAGCCGAGGTCGTCGCGCATGATCGACATCGCGCGCACCACGTTGTCGAAGTTCAACAGCGGCTCGCCCATCCCCATCATCACGACATTGGTGAGCTTGCGGTCCTGGTGGGCCTTGTTGCCGAGGTGCTTCGAGGCCGTCCACACCTGGCCGATGATCTCGGCGGTGGACAGGTTGCGGTTGAAGCCCTGCGTAGCGGTGCTGCAGAACTGGCAGTTCAGGCCACAGCCCACCTGGCTGGAGACGCAGAGGGTGCCGCGCCCCTTGTCGGGGATGAACACGGTCTCGATCGAGTTGGCACTGTCCATGCCCAGCAGCCACTTGTGCGTGCCGTCATTGGAGGCCTTGTCGAACACCACGTTCGGCGGGCGGATCTCGCAGTGCTGCTCCAGCTTCGCCCGCAGCGCCTTGCCGACATCCGTCATCTGGCCGATGTCGGTGACGTGCAGGTGGTACATCCACTTCATGATCTGGTGCGCGCGGAAGCGCTTCTCGCCGAGGACCTCGACGAAGAAGCGCTCCATGCCGGCGCGGTCCAGGTCGAACAGGTTGACGCGCTCCACCGGCGACGCGGGCGCCGTGACGCCGGGCGTCGCGGTTTCCAGTCGGACGGGGATTTCGCTCATGACCTGCTCTCGTTGGCTTGTGCCCGGATCAGCGCGGGCAGAGTTCGGTGGCGGCGAAGAAGTAGGCGATCTCGATCGCGGCGTTCTCCAGGCTGTCGGAGCCATGGACGGCGTTGGCGTCGATGCTCTGCGCGAAATCAGCGCGGATGGTGCCGGGCGCCGCGTCCTTCGGGTTGGTGGCGCCCATCAGTTCGCGGTTCTTGGCCACGGCGTTCTCGCCCTCCAGGACCTGGATCATCACTGGGCCGGAGATCATGAACTCGACCAGGGCGTTGAAGAACGGACGCTCGCGGTGCACGGCGTAGAAGCCCTCGGCTTCCTTGCGCGACAGATGCTTCATCTTGGCGGCGACGATCTTCAGGCCGGCCTTCTCGAACCGGGCGTAGATCTCGCCGATGACACTCTTGGCGACCGCGTCGGGCTTGATGATGGAAATGGTGCGCTCGAGCGCCATGGTGAAACTCCGTGGGTACTTGATGGGGATCTGGGGCCAGCCCCGGGCTCCGAACACCGGAGCCCGCGCCTTCACCGGATTTCCGGTTGAAAACGGGGGCTTAGGACGAAATGGTCAAGTAGTGTAGCCGAAGGCCGCGACAATCGCACATTTGTACAGGGGTTTCGGACCGTGGCGCCCGAAACGTGACGCAGGCCGCAGAGGCGTGAGTCAAGCGCGGACTGATTGACCGGGGCCCGCTGCAGCGCCTAGTCTCTCAAACGTTTGTTTGAATGCTGCCGGAGATCATGAGGTGGGCCTGAGCCAGTTCTCCACCAAGGAACGCCTGCTGTCCGCGGCGGAGCAGATGTTCGCCGAGCACGGCTTCGCGGCCACTTCGCTGCGCCAGCTGACCGCGAGCGCCGACGTCAATATCGCCGCGGTCAACTACCACTTCGGCAGCAAGGAGAACCTGATCACCGAGGTTTTCCGCCGCCGCTTCGACGAACTCAGCGAACGACGCCTGACTCTCCTGCGCGAAGCGATCCAGCGAGATCCGCTCGACCTGCAGGCCATCCTCTCCGCTTTCATCGTGCCGGCCATGCAGATCGGCATGGAGGGCGAAGGTGCGGCCTTCGTGCGCGTCGTGGCCCGCGCCTACGCCGAGAAGAACGAGCGGCTGCGACAATTTCTATCGGACAACTACGGCCATGTGCTTCGCGAGTTCGCGCGCGCGATCCAGCATTGTCTGCCCGCCCTGCCCAAGCAGGACCTGTACTGGCGCCTCGACTACATCGCCGGCGCGCTGACCTACGCCATGGCCGACTTCGGCCTGATCCGTCGCCAGCCCGGCGTCAGCGAGCAGGAGCACTGCGCGCTGGCCGCCGACAACCTGCTGCGTTTCGCCGTCGCCGGACTGCGGGCACCGCCCGCGCTCGGCTGATTCCTTCACCACCCCCGCCCCACGAGGTTCTTCCATGTCGCAACCCCTCCGCATCCGCAAGGTGGCCGTGCTCGGCGCCGGCGTCATGGGCGCGCAGATCGCCGCCCACCTCGTCAACGCCCAGGTCGAGACCCTGCTGTTCGACCTGCCCTCAAAGGAGGGTGACCCCAGCGCCATCGCCAACAAGGCCATCGCCAACCTGGGCAAGCTGTCGCCGGCGCCGCTGGCGCTTCCGCAGCTGGCTGGCGCGCTGGTACCGGCCAACTACGACCAGCACCTGCCGCTGCTGGCCGACTGTGACCTCATCATCGAAGCGATCGCCGAACGCATCGACTGGAAGAAGGATCTCTACGCCAAGGTCGCACCGCATGTGGCGGCTCATGCGATCTTCGCCACCAACACGTCGGGCCTGTCGGTGAACGCGCTGTCCGAAGTGCTTCCCGAGCAGCTGCGCCACCGCTTCTGCGGCGTGCACTTCTTCAACCCGCCGCGCTACATGCATCTGGCCGAGCTGATCCCGACAGCGCACACGGATCAAGCCGTACTCGACGGTCTCGAAGGCTTCCTCACCACCACGCTCGGCAAGGGCGTGGTATTCGCCAAGGACACGCCGAACTTCATCGCCAACCGCGTCGGCACGATGGCGATGATCAGCACCTTCCACCACACCGCGCGTCTCGGCCTCGGCCTGGATGTGGTCGACGCGCTGACCGGCCCAGGCATCGGTCGCCCCAAGAGTGGCACCTACCGACTGGCCGACGTGGTGGGCCTTGACACTCTCGGCCACGTCGTTCGCACGCTGACCGAAAACTTGAAGGACGATCCCTGGCACGCGCACTACGTGGTTCCTGCGCCGTTGGCCAAGCTGGTCGAAGCCGGCGCGCTGGGCCAGAAGTCCGGTGCGGGCTTCTACCGGAAGCAGGGCAAGGACATCCTGGTGCTGGACATCGGCAAGGGCGACTACCGGCCGAGCGGCGAGAAGCCCTCTGATGCCGTGCAGGCCATCCTCGCCATCAAGAATCCGGGCGAGAAGCTGGCTGCGCTGCGCGCGAGCGACGATCCGCAGGCGCAGTTCGTGTGGTCGATCCTGTGTGACCTTTTCCACTACAGCGCCTACCACCTGTCCGACATCGCCAACAGCGCGCGCGAGGTCGACTTCGCCATGCGCTGGGGCTACGGCTGGAAGCAGGGCCCGTTCGAGACCTGGCAGGCCGCTGGCTGGAAGCAGGTGGCCGACTGGATCCGCGAGGACATCGCCGCCGGCAAGACCATGAGCTCAGCACCGCTGCCGGCTTGGGTGTTCGACGGCCGCGAGGGCGTGCACGGCAATGCGGGCTCCTACTCCGCCGCCGCCAACAGCATCAGCCCGCGATCCAAGCATCCGGTCTATGCGCGCCAGGCCTTCCCGGATCCGCTGCTGGGCGAGACCGCCAAGCCGGGCGCGACGATCTTCGAGAACGGCGCCGTGCGCCTATGGGACGGCGGCGACGACGTTGCCGTGCTGAGCTTCCTGACCAAGGGCAACACCGTCAGCGACGCCGTGCTGGCCGGCGTGCAGGAAGCCATCGCCCGCGCCGAGCGCGAGCACAAGGGTCTGGTGATCTGGCAGTACAGCGAGCCGTTCTCCTACGGCGCTGATCTGAAGGGCATGGCCGGATTCGTTCAAGCCGGAAACATCAACGCGCTGGAGTCGATGATCGCCAACTTCCAGGCCACCAGCCAGCGCATCAAGTACTCGCTGGTGCCGGTGGTCGCTGCCGTGCGCGGCATGGCCCTGGGCGGCGGCTGCGAGTTCCAGATGCATACCGCCCGCACCGTGGCGACGCTTGAAAGCTACATCGGCCTCGTGGAAGCCGGGGTCGGCCTGCTGCCCGCCGGCGGCGGTCTGAAAGAACTCGCGGTGCGCGCGGGCCAGGCGGGTGGCGACGTTTTCGACAACCTGAAGAAGGCCTTCGAAATCACCGCGATGGGCAAGACCTCGACCTCCGCTCTGGAAGCCAAGGCCATGGGCCTGCTGCGCCAGGACGACATCGTCGTGTTCAACGCCTTCGAGCTGCTGCACGTGGCCAAGGCCCAAGTCACGGCGCTGTCCGAGAGCGGCTACCGCCCTGCCCTGCCCGCCCGCGTGCCGGTCGCCGGCGACATCGGTATCGCCACCTTCAAGGCGAACCTGGTGAACATGCTGTCCGGCCGCTTCATCAGCGAGCACGACCTGGAAGTCTCGACCCGCATCGCGACCGTGCTGTGCGGCGGCGAAGTCGACCGCGGAAGCGTGGTCGACGAGAACTGGCTGCTCAAGCTGGAGCGCGAGCACTTCTTTGCGCTGGCGCAGATGGAAAAGACCCAGGCCCGCATCGGCCACACCCTCACCACCGGAAAGCCGCTGAGGAATTGATTTAGGGCCGGGAATCGGGAATCGGGAATCGCCGAAGCCCCAACCCCTTGCGCAGCGCTCGAAAAAAGCCGCAGCCCAAAGCCCCTCTCCCCTCGTGGGAGAGGGGGTGGGGAGAGGGGGAACAGCTCGCCTCAGTCCCCAAGCCTCCCGCCCTGAACCCCGAATCCCAAATCCCCAATCCCCGCTTTCCACCGCGACCCATTACGCAAAGGATCCAGACCATGTCCCACCGCCAGATCCAGGACGCCTACATCGTCGCCGCCACCCGCACGCCGGTCGGCAAGGCCCCGAAGGGCGTGTTCCGCAACACCCGTCCCGATGACCTGCTTGCGCACGCCCTGCGCCACCTCGTTGCCCAGACCCCCTCGATCGATCTGAACCAGATCGACGACGTGGTGGTCGGCTGCGCCATGCCCGAGGCCGAGCAGGGCATGAACGTGGGCCGCATCGCCACGCTGCTGGCCGGCTTCCCGGTCGGCGTGTCCGCCCAGACCATCAACCGCTTCTGCTCCTCGGGCCTGCAGGCCGTGGCCCTGGCCGCCGACCACATCCGCCTGGGCGAGGCCGATCTGATGATTGGCGCGGGCACCGAAACCATGAGCATGGTGCCGATGATGGGCCACAAGGTCGCCATGAACCCGGCGATCTTCAAGGACGAGAACATCGCCATCGCCTACGGCATGGGCATCACGGCCGAAAACGTCGCCAGCCAGTGGCAGGTGACGCGCGATGAGCAGGATGCCTTCGCCTACGCCTCGCACCAGAAGGCCATTGCCGCGATCGCCGCCGGTGAGTTCAAGGCCGAGATCAGCCCCTACGAGGTGACCTCGCGACTGCCCGACCTCGCCGGAAACACCGTGCGCCTCAAGAAGCTGCTGGTCGAAAACGACGAAGGCCCGCGCGCCGACACCAGCCTCGACGTGCTGGGCAAGCTTCGCCCGGTGTTCCGCGCCGGCGGCTCGGTGACGGCCGGCAACAGCTCGCAGATGTCGGATGGCGCCGGTGCGGTGATGCTGGCCTCGGAGAAGGCCATCAAGCAGTACGGCCTGACCCCGTTGGCCCGCTTCGTCGGTTTCGCCGTCGCCGGCGTCAAGCCGGACGTGATGGGCATCGGCCCCAAGGAAGCCATTCCGAAGGTGCTGCGCCAGGCCGGCCTGACCGCCGACCAGCTGGACTGGATCGAGCTCAACGAGGCGTTTGCCGCGCAAGCGCTGGCGGTGATCAAGGACCTCGGCCTCAACCCCGACAAGATCAACCCGCTGGGCGGCGCAATCGCGCTGGGCCATCCGCTGGGCGCGACCGGCGCCATCCGTACGGCCACGCTGGTTCACGGTCTGAAGCGCCGCCAGCAGAAGTACGGCATGGTCACCATGTGCATTGGCACCGGCATGGGCGCCGCCGGCATCTTCGAGGCCGTCTGAGCCCAACGCGCCTGGACGGGCATCGCCCGTCCAGGCGCCTGTCCCCCTTCTCACCACGAGCGAAGGGTGTGCAGTACCAGAGAGGGGCTGCCCGCAACCGTCGCCTCAAAGCCAAAGCGTTGCGGCTTGGCCTCGCTCCTTCCCCCCAGCCGCCAAGGCCATGCAGGCCCTGCCCTCACACCACCGGAGAGGGTGGCGCGCAGCGGCCGATGAAGGAACGCTCGGAGCGCGCTTTACAACGCTCCCGCACGGCAGGCACGTCGATCAAACCGCCCTGATGTCGTAGGCCGGACGACCACATTGCCGTCGTGCCCTTGAGCCGGCTGTCCCCCTGAAGCGTGGTCAGAATCCCAGCATCAGCCTTCGACGCTTCGAGACGCCCCTGCAAAGCAGTCCGCCACAGCCACGCCCCTGGTTTACCTCCGGGGAATGCGCGCGGTCATGCGCTCACGCCGATCAATTCGGAGTAAGAAAACTCCTATTGTCAAAAACTGTCTCGGGTGGTTTAGTTCGCGCCCTGTGCGCGTCCTCTCCTGAGCAGTTCAATGAACCGCCTATTCAATCTCAACTCGCCCTTCGGCGACGCCCTGCGCTTCGAGCGCCTCACCGGCCGCGAGGCCGTCTCCGAGCTGTTCGAGTTCGAGTTGA
>VFQU01000567.1_pt1 | contig 31193 bp, 24 predicted proteins | sample 3512311 | NCBI WGS metagenome assembly VFQU01 (sample SAMN10412377, study PRJNA504923) | tailings metagenome | isolation source: Relicate 3 Philex TSF3 active mining site | place: Philippines: Tuba, Benguet | collected 2017-08-29
GGTTTGGTGAGATAGCCAGATGCACCCGCGATTTTAGCTTTAGCGCGATCGATGAATCCAGTGTGACCCGTGACCATGATGATCGGAGTGAGCTTAAAGCTGGGGTGGCGGCGTAGCAAGGAACAAAGTTCATAGCCATCAAGATTGGGCATTCCGACATCAAGCAAGATGATGTCCGGTTTACTCCGAACGACTTGCATTAATGCTTTGACCGGGTCGTTAATCATAATTACCGAGACGCTGGACTCATTTAAGAAGGTACTAATCGCTTGCAATACCGTTGGGCTGTCATCAATGCAGGCAATTTTGTATTGAGCTTGAGCGGTTGCTGTCGCTGAGTGAGTCGGTACTGAACCCGTCGGAAGGGTTATACCTGGAGTCTGAGTCGGTTGAGGAGTCGTGAAGGTGAGGGGTCTAGTGCTAGGAGCACTTGAGACTGGGCTAGGGAGCGGGATCGATACATCTGGGCTAGCCGCTTTTGGAATCGTAGGTGCGTGGGATTTCAAGTCAGAATGACAGCGTTCGACGATTGGGCGCAAATCGAGCTGACAGAGATTCGGGTAATGCAAGAAATTGGGTTTCGCAATGACTTCATAAATGCCTTCTGTCACACTCAGAAAAGGTTTGATCACGTCGATTGCAAGCAGTTCAATCAGTTCTGTGGCTTGAGATCGATCGATTAATCCTTGTCCAATTAGCCATTCGATCGCTTGATAGTCTGCGCTGGTTGCAGGATAAGTTCCAGCCACCGTTTCAAATTGCCGGAGCTGAGCGCGATCGAATCGAGTCAGCGAGGGGACGCGATCGCTGAGTTGATCGAGAACGCGATCGAGCCGCTCAAAGGGCTGGATCGAATTGGTTGCAAAGGCGAGCGTTCCCTCATCTAGGTAGAGTAACCAAGAGACGGAACCACTGACAATTTGTAAGCAACCATCGACGCGACGGCTGATCAATTGTGCCAACAACGAGAGCGGTTGTAGGCGTTGAAACGGTCTGTGACTAACCATAACTAACCATAAACATTAAGCAAAGTTTTCAGGAGATGAAGTATTCCTTGAGACAGAGTCAGAAGAAAAAGATCATCCGTAAAATATCAATCAATCGGCGGAAAACCCAGACGCTATCAGTCTTATAGGAAGATATCAGTACTGAGAACAGTCGCGACATCTTAATAGAAACTTGATACTTGTAGAAGCATTTCCTCATATTTGAAGTTCAGTCCTAAATACGAAAAATTCGGAACTATCTAAGAACTAGACAGCCCGCCGCACCTATAGATGAATTTCAAATATGTTACTCAGCAAATACTGATGTTGAATTTGTCGAAGTTGCGATGAGCATTATTCGCTAATTCAAGTATAAATTTTGAGATGAACCTCCTGAGCTTCGCGTTAAATTGCATTGAGAGAATGACAATTTCAGGGAATCAACGTTTAATGACCTCAGTATTTAAGATCATCATTAGATTACTCTCTACTTTCCCAAATAACAAGTCAGAATTGCGAACATTTTGACTCAGTTGTAGTTTGTAATACTACCTATCTTGGATTTTCTTATTTAGACATATATCGGAAAAAACTTGCGCTGAAAGGCTTTGACAAATTTGCATAAAAATTCAATTTCCAAATTTGCTCATTTGTATGTGAATTAAAATACATGCTCAGCCAAATTGAATTCGTCAGTCTTGCCAGGGAAAAACCCACTTTTTCGAGATGATATGTGTAATTAATTACTAAATTTCGATGGGCTAAATGGCTCGTGCAAAGAAGTACAAGGAAATTCCGATGCTTAGTAATTTTTTATACTCAGTATGCTGTTAGATTTTGTTGCAAACTGCATAGAATCATGAACTATTGCTGCGATTTGACTTGTTTCGTGAGGCTTTTTGGTAGAAAACCTCTAGATACAAGTTTTGGATCACGAAAGGAGAAACTCAATTGTTAATCTCTACCTTGCTAGCAGTTGCGCCGAGAGCTGTGGATTGGAGTCCGAGCGTTGGGGCTGTGATGATTATTTGCAATATTTTGGCGATCGCGTTTGCGAAATACACGATGAAGAATCCGAGTGCGCCCCCTGAAATGCCTTCATCCAACATGTTTGGTGGCTTTGGATTACCTGCTGTGATTGGTGCGACCTGCTTTGGTCATGTGCTAGGCGCAGGTGCGATCTTAGGATTGTCCAACATTGGCGTTTTGTAATCTCCAAGTGCCTGATTTGTTACTCAAAGATATTTGGCTAGGGAAGAAATTCTCTAGCTTTTTTGGTGTGGAAAGCGAGACTTTTGTACTTCACTGGCGGCTCCCTGCCTTCTATATAAAGTTTATTTACGTTTGTATGGATTCTCGAAAACCAGACTGCAGAAAGGAATAGGAAAGCTCGAACTTCACAGTAGCTAAAATTTATCGTCTCTTTTGCTAGAACGCTGGATCGCTCTCAACAATCCATCCGATTCTCCTAGCCCCCCTTATGAAGAAAAATTCAGAGATTGGACGCGACGCGCCTCCAGTCAACTTGGATAGTGCGTATGAGCTACTGTCCGAGATTCTTATGACCCGATTTTCGGTCGATCCTGCTTTCTCGCGATCGTTTAATTTTCGAGCCTTTCAACTCGGTGATGTGCTGAACGTCTCTCATGTCATGATTCTTTGCCAAGGACGAGTCCGCTTGATTCGGTCAGGTGTACCTGCGGCAGTGTTAGACGTGGGAGACAGTTGGGGATCAGATGAACAATTCTGTGATCCGGTTCTGTCTTATCAAGCGATCGCGGCAAGTGCTGGATTTGTTGCTGAGATCGACAGTATTCCGTCTGAGCTAGAGTCTGACCTTAAGAAGATGGCTCACGATCGACAACGCTTGTTGTTTTTGAAGAGTGAGACGGATCTGCGATCGCATTCTAGCCATGTTCTGAAAAAGCTCCTCCCGCATTTGTGTGAGATCCGCATTGCTGCTGGATCAAGTCTTGCGGATCAATCTGGTCGATTTTGGTTACGACAGGGGAAAGTTCAAGGCACTCAGCCTCCAACGATTGGGCAAGGTTGGGGTTATCCTCAACCCGTCCCGTCAGATTGGGTGGCTGCAACTGAACTTCAGCTCTATCAAATGAGTGCAAACCATTGGGATACTGTTTTTCAGAGTGAAGCATCACCCGAGGTCAAACCGATCGTTCAGCCTTTGGCGCGAGTTCAACCTGTTGAAGCTCAGCCTGTTCGACCAATTCCGGCTCCTACAAAGCCTGCTGCGATCGAGTTTGCGAAACCTCGGCGATCGCGCATTAGAATTGGTCGCGCTCCGTTTATTCCTCAGCAAAGCAGTTCGGACTGTGGGGCTGCTTGTTTAGCGATGATTGCTCAGTACTGGGGCAAACGATTGAGCATCAATATGTTGCGCAACTTAGCAGGCGTGGGACGATCTGGAGCTTCGCTCAAGGGACTCGCACTCGCGGCAGAAAGTTTAGGATTTCAGGCGCGACCTGTGCGATCAAGCTTTAATCGCATGACCGAACAGTCATTGCCTTGGATTGCTCACTGGCAGGGTGAACATTATATTGTCGTTTACCGCATGAAGCGGAATCGAGTTCTAGTCGCTGATCCAGCACTCGGTCGGCGATCGATAAGTTATGAAGAATTTCAAGCCAGTTGGACGGGCTATGCCCTGCTCTTAAGTCCGACTCAACTGTTGAAAGCGTTACCAAAATCAAAACCTTCATTGGGAAGATTTTTGGGAGCTTTTACGCCTTATCGATCAATTGTCTGGTCGATTCTGCTCGCGTCGGTCTTGCTGCAAATCTTTGGTGTCGTCACACCTCTCTTTACTCAGATCATTCTGGATCAAGTCGTTGTTCACAAAAGCCTACCCACACTGCAAATTTTCATCTTTGGATTGTTGCTGTTTGGGAGTTGGAAAATTGGGTTAACTTGCACCCGCCAGTATTTACTGGATTTTTTCTCGAATCAAGTCGATCTCACCTTGATTAGTGGCTTTATTGCTCATGCGTTGAATTTACCGCTGCAATTCTTTGCGACTCGGCATGTCGGTGATATTGTGACGCGCGTGCAAGAAAATCATAAAATTCAGCTCTTTCTCACCCGGCAGGCAATCACAGCATGGCTGGATGCAGTCATGGCGATCGTGTATGTCGGATTGATGCTGCATTATAACTGGCAGTTGACCCTATTAGTCCTTGGGCTGATTCCACCGATCATCATTATGACCGTGATTGCGAGTCCCTTTCTCCGGCAAATGTCCCGACAGATCTTTCATGAATCTGCCAAGCAAAACTCGTCGCTTGTGGAAATGCTCACAGGCATCTCAACGGTGAAAGCAACTGCGTCAGAACGAGAATTGCGCTGGCAGTGGGAGGATGAACTGACGAGTATGTTTAATGCTCAGTTTCGGGGGCAGAAGCTGGCGAATGCCTTGCAGGGTGCAAGTACATTAATCAATTTATTTGGTAGTACGTTACTACTTTGGTATGGGGCAAGGCTCGTGATTGCAGATCAATTGACCATTGGGCAATTGGTTGCATTCAACATGATGATTGGTAGTGTGATTACTCCCATTTTGTCGTTAGTCGGTCTTTGGGATGAGTTCCAAGAGGTTTTAGTTTCGATCGAGCGATTAGACGATATCTTCAGTGCCCAGCCCGAAGAAAGTCCGGATCAACCTCTGCTCGTGCTTCCACGTATTCGCGGGGAAGTGACATTTGAGAATGTTACTTTTCGCTATCATGCGGATGATAGTCGCAATATTCTGCAAAACATTTCATTTACGGCTCGTGCAGGGGATACGATCGCTTTAGTCGGTCGCAGCGGGTCTGGAAAAACAACCTTGGCGAACTTGCTTCAAGGGTTATATCAACCTACCTCTGGCAGAATTCTCATCGACAACACCGATCTGCATCATGTTTCGCCGCAATCTCTGCGATCGCAGCTTGGAATTGTTCCACAAGAGTGCTTTCTCTTTTCGGGAACGATCCTGGATAACATTACGCTCTATCGACCTCAATATCGCCTAGAAGATGTGTTAAAAGCTGCAAAACTCGCAGAAGCCCATGCTTTCATTCAGAGCTTACCTCTGGGTTATCAGACAAAAGTGGGAGAGCGAGGCACCATGCTATCGGGTGGACAACGGCAACGAATCGCGATCGCGCGTGCCCTGCTCAATCTGCCTCGAATTTTGATTTTGGATGAAGCCACCAGCTCACTCGATACGGAATCCGAGCGACGATTTCAGAAAAACTTGCAGCAAATTAGCCGCGATCGCACAACGTTCATCATTGCTCACCGACTCTCTACTGTTCGCAACGCAGATTGTATCTTAGTGCTCGATAAAGGCATCATCGCAGAGCAAGGAACTCATGAACAGTTAATCAAACAAGGAGGACTCTACACTCAGCTTGCTCAACAACAACTGGATCTATAACTGCTGTCGCAAATATTACAGGTACTAAGATCACCCGTGCTAGGGGTTGTCATACCGCGTAGAACGATTATGATAGGTATTAGATATAACAAAATGCTCATCAAGTCTTCTAGCAATACTGACGATATCTCTAGCTACACAGGGATTGCACTACCACGCCACTTAGTTCAGTCTTCAGACATCGCATTGATGGTTAAAACCGCTTCAAATCACCCCGGTAGAAACAACCTTTTTACTGAATGGCTTGCTTGTAGATCTAGATTTGGATCTTCCGCAGCCGAAAACAATTAAAGCCCTCATTGCACTGCACTTCATCTGACGACTGGAAATGTTTCATGCAATTTCTAGTGTTAGGTCATTATTATGTCGATACGGATTGATTCACTCTCTCTTGAAGATGCACCGCCGCCTACTCTGTCTTCTAACTTGGAGACCGATGAACTGTCAGAGTTTGCCTACCTCTATGGGGGTACGCTCGCATCCACTCCAGTCATGCCTTCTGCATTTCCCGAGCCTCCCGCAAGTTCGGCGGACTCTTCCGACCCCACTCCGCCGGAGAGATGGTCTACTGCGCTGCAAAATGTTCTCGATCGTCCTCCTGCAACTTTTCCCAGTCGCTTAGTCGCGGGTGGTGTTATCTTTTGTGCGGCATGTGTCGGTTGGGCAACAACGAGCCAGATGGAAGAAATTGGACGCGCGCAAGGGCGTTTAGTGCCTCAAGGGGAAGCTTACAAAGTTCACCCTGTCGTTTCTGGCAAAATTGCTCAAGTGTATGTGCAAGAAGGTCAGACGGTGAAAGCTGGACAAACGATCGCTGAACTCGATCATGAGATTGCACTCAATCGAGTGGGAGCCTTACAGCAAGAAGATCGCAACTATGAAAAAGAGCTGCTGCAAATTGATGCCTTAATTGATAAAACTCGATTAGAAGCACAAACGCGATCGACCATTGCGACGGCTGAGATTCGTGCTCAAGAAGCCACGATCGCTCAAGCTCAAGCAAAACTGCAAGGGCAAGACACCACGATTTTGCAAACTGAAGAACGAGCAACGACCAGTCAAGCTTTACTGGCCCAACTTCAAGCCGATGCTGACAGTCAAAAAGAACGACTCGAACGGCTGAAATTCCTTGTTGATCAAGGGGCACTGGCGCGGGAGCACCTCTATCAAGCAGAGCAACATTTCGGCGATCGCCAACGCAGCATTACTCAGCAAACCGGAGACATTCAGCAGGCTTTGGCGGAGTCGCAGAAAATGCGATCGGATTTGCAGCAAGTTGTGGCAGAGTCTCGACGCTTACGGGCGCAGCTGACTCAGAAATATGCAGAAGGGCAAACAGCCCAAATTCAAGCTCAGCAAACGATTCAAAATTTGTTTGTGCAGCGAACGCAGTTAATGGCGAAGAAACAGCAAACTGAGAAGCTGATCCAGCAAGCGAATGCTGAGATGAAGCAACTTAAATTGCAAGCTCCCGTTGACGGAATTGTTTCCGCCTTGAATGTTAGTAAGCCTGGGGAAGTGGTGCAAGCAGGGCAAACGGTCAGTGAGATTGCACCTCAGACTGCGCCTTTAGTTTTAGTCGCAGCTTTACCGACGCGAGAAGCAGGGTTTGTCAAACCGGGAGACAAAGTACAAGTGAAGTTTGATGCTTATCCTTATCAAGACTATGGAATTGTTGGGGGTAAGGTTGTGAAACTGTCGCCTGATATTAAGCAAGATGAGCGATTGGGGGCTGTGTATCGGGTCGAAATTCAGCTCGATCGACACATGATTCAATCAACCCCGCTCAAAGCAGGTCAGACTGCGTCGGCAGAAATTATCGTGCGTAGGCGCACGATCGCGGAAATGCTGCTTGATCCGATTCGCCAATTACAAAAAGGCGGAATTAGTTTGTAGTGCCCGGATTTTTAAGAATTTCTGAGGAGAGATATTACTATGACGTTTCAGCGGGGAAGCGTAGCTCAGTCGCGCAATAAAGTCATGAGTCCTGAACAGTTTAAGCAAGTCGTCGATGCGATTACGGAAGGTCGGTATTCTTGGGCTTGTGTGCTGATTCTACGGTTTGCGGGCTACAATCCTGTTCACTTTATTCCACACCGTACCTACAGTCGATTGCTCAAAGAAAATCGCGTACAAACTCCGAGCCGATTAACTCAAATCAAGGACTTGGCTTATTCAGAAACGGTCGAGCAGCCCGAAGAAGTTCTACATGGCGGGAAGCTGCCAATTTGGTTTGTAAACTCACGACCATGTGAGCAACTCAAAGCTCAGCCCGTTTACTCGATTTGGTAGAACGCGCAGCGACGGTTCCAGAGGTTATGCTCACTTTGGAACCGTTACCCAAGTTCCAGTCTCATTCGATTCATGTGCTAAATCCATCAACAATTGCGAGTAAACTCCTTCTTTCAAAGAGGGTGGTAGAGATTCTTGTCGATCGATGCCTAACACCCACTGATCGACGACACGAATAAACGGTGCAATCCGCCCATCTGTGAATACTTGTTCAAATGCAAACTGCTTAGGAATCTCCAATTCCACTAATTCTTGTCCAAGCGGTGCGCCCCACAGCTTAAATCCATGCACATAATCTTTCTGATTATCGCTACCGAGTACTAGCGTTCCGCGATCGCCATACACTTCAATCCAATGCCCGCGTCCTTGGGTCGTGACCGAACTAATACAAATCTGACAAGGCGTACCGTCTGTTAGCTCTAATGTGATGTTGCACGTATCATCCGAATCTACAGGTTTTAGGTCGCCTGTACTTGGATCAGGACGGTTTGGAATGGCAGTACTTAACCTTGCCGTTAAGCGATCGACATCGCCAAAGAGCCAAGCAATGTAATCAAAGGTATGAGACGCTAATGCCCCTAATGCCCCACCCCCTTGCTCTTTACGCGCGTACCAATTCCAAGGACGAGAAGCATCAGCGCGGCTTGAGACGAGCCAATCAATCTTAATTAAACGCTTTTGTCCGACATAATTTGAGGCAAGCAAATCTGCAAAATGTTGCCAAGCCGGAACAAAGCGAAACTCGAAATTCATGCTTGTCACCACTCGACGATCGAGCGATCGCTGATATAAATCGTTTGCTTCTTTGACATTCAAAGCAGTCGGCTTTTCAAGCAGTAAATGTTTTCCAGCGTCTAAAACGGACTTTGCCATCTCATAATGCAGGAAAGGTGGAGTGGAAACACTGACTGCATCGACTGTTGGCAGCGATAAAATCTCAGCGATCGACGAACTTGCCTGAGGAATATTGTGAGCTTGAGCGATCGCCTGTGCTTTTTGCAAGTCACGATGATAGACTGCCACGACTTCAGTGCGTGGATGTGCCTGTAATCCGGGAATATGGACTTTCTGCCCAAAGCCCGTTCCGACAACTGCTACACCAATCTTAGAACTCGTCATAGCTATCTCTTTCACTGCAAAAATCTTATTGTATAAGCAGAACAGTCCGATTGTTCCTGCCCCCAGAGTTGTGCAACTCCCGGCAATGGTGGATTTTTTCACAGCGAAATTGAGAGAGATATAATTAAGATATGTAAAGAAGATCTCCAAAAGGCTGTCTCATGCTGACTGATGCACGTACTTCGATCGCAGAAATTCCAGCAGGTGGAACTGACCCCACTCGATTCGACTGGAAAGAAGCATGGTATCCCGTTTATTACATTCAAGACTTGGACAAAACCAAGCCCGCTAAATTCACACTGCTAGGGCAAGATCTAGTGATTTGGTGGGATGCAAATGCTGAAAGCTGGCAAGCCTTTGAAGATCAATGTCCTCACCGTCTTGCCCCACTTTCAGAAGGCAGAATCGCAGAAGATGGCCTGCTCGAATGTCCCTATCATGGATGGGCATTTCAGGGCGATGGCACCTGCGATCGCATTCCCCAACAACCCGAAGGGTCGCTTGCGCATCAGTCTAAACGTGCCTGCGTCGCCTCCTACGCCACGGCTGAGCGTCAAGGCTTACTTTTTGTCTATCCTGGTCAAAACCCGTCCGAACAGGTCAAAATTCCCATCATCGAACCGATGGAAGAAACGCCGGACGGATGGGTCTGTCTGAACACATTGCGAGATTTGCCTTACGATGCTTTGACCTTGCTCGAAAATGTTCTCGATTCGAGCCATCTGCCGTTTACGCATCACAAATCGGTTGGCAATCGATCGAATGCGGCTCCGGTTGAACTCGAAGTTTTAGAATCGAGTAAACAAGGCTTTAAGGGATTTTGGCAAGAAGGGCCGCGCAAAGGCACATTAGGCTCACAGCAGACGACTTTTATCGCACCTGCTCTGATGTGGCATGATCTCACCTCAAAGCAATTTGGTCGAACGCTCACCGTCGTTTATGCTACCCCGACCCGAAAAGGAGAATGTCGGGTCTTTGCTCGCTTCCCGTTCAAGTTTGCCTCTAAACTTCCGAGTACTTTTATTCGATTGACACCCCGCTGGTACTCGCATTTAGGTAACAACACTGTGCTAGAAGATGACCAAATCTTTTTGCACTACCAAGAGCGATACCTCGCTGAGAAAGGCGGAAGTGATAACTTTGCAAAAGCTTTTTACTTACCGACTCGTGCTGATACGTTTGTATCTACTTTGCGTCAGTGGGTGAATGCGTTTGAAGCTGATCCGTTTCCTGGCGAACCTTTACCGCCGTTGCAATCGATCGATCAACTGCTCGATCGCTATCATTCTCATACGATTCATTGTTCAAGCTGTCGCACTGCGCTTGCCCGAATTCAGACCATAAAAATTGGAACCACAATCATTGGAGGGTTAGCTTGGGCACTGCTGCCACTGCTCTCAATCGCACTTTCCCCCTCGTCGATCACGATCGCGACACTGGCTGCGATCGTGCCACTGATTGCTGGTTCCATTTGGCTTGTACTGAATCGCTTAGAGCAGAAGTTTTACAAAGGACAACGCACTCCAGCAAGAAACTTGCCGGAGAAAAAGCGTAAGTCAGCCCTTTGATTTAGACTGCTTGGAAGCGAGAAGGATTGTCTTGAACTTTCTTTAATAGTCCACGACGCTCGGCATGTTTGGTTGTAATTGCAACACTCATCCGAGCTTTTGACATTTCTGCGGGATCGAACGGATCGTAGATTTGATCGATTAAGTCATCGATCGACAATGGTTCTTTCGCAGAACCCAACACTTCCACGATCGCTTGCATGGCCTTCAAGGATTTGAACTCAGATTTTAGAACTGAGGCATCGAAGGATTTGGAGGATTTCCGTCCTTTTGCTTTCTTCGGCTCAGCCGCAACGGGGGCTGCTGCTTTTGCCTTGGATTTTGCGGGAGCTTTCGTCGCTTTAGGACTTGCTGTACTAGCTGCTGGTGCGCTAGGTGCGCTATCACCACTTGCACCCAACAGTTGCTCAATGTATTGCAACGTTTTGTCGAGTTCTGCTTCTGCTTCGGATTGTGCTGCCTGAATGAGAGCCTGGCGTTCGCTTAGTAAACGAGAGCGAGTTTCTTCCAAATTGGATTTCAGGTCTTTAGTTAGAATGGATGACACGATATTTTCCTGAAATAAAGTGATGTAAGTAGATTGTAGTTCCCTCTGCCACTTTTAGATCAACTTAGCTCGAAAATGTTGAAAGAAGCTACTGGGGAGTTCTAGGGAATCTCATTAATCTGAGTGCTAGGAATAGCTAGCTAGCTACTAAAACCCTTACAGTGAAAGCATTTATTGATAGAGCGATCGAATCCATTCCCATTCCTGAGTCAGCCCTTCTTGTAAAGAAACTTGCGGTTGATAATTCAAGATTTTTTTTGCTTTTGTCACATCTGCAGAAGTATGTCTGGCATCTCCGATCGCATTTTCGATAAACTCTTTCCGAATTGAGCGACCTAAAATCGTCTCCATTGCTGCAATGACATCCGTTAAAACGACGCGACTCCCTCCTCCAATGTTAAAGATTTCTCCAACTGCTTCTGGGGTTTCTGCCGCCGCTAAATTTGCCGCGATCGCATCATTCACGTTTGTGAAATCTCGGGTTTGCTGTCCATCCCCATAAATGACGATCTCTTGATCTTGAAGTGCTGCTTTGAGAAATTTGTGAAATCCCATGTCCGGACGTTGTCTTGCTCCATACACAGTGAAGTAACGAAGCGAGCAAGTGGGAACTCCGAAGTTTCGATAATAAAGTCCACAAAGCTGCTCGGCTGCTAGTTTTGTGATGCCGTAAGGTGAAACAGGCTGGGGGCAAATTGTCTCAGAAGTTGGCAGTGCTTCTGCATTGCCATAGATGGATGAACTCGAAGCATAGATAAATCGCTGAAGGCGCTTTGCAGTTTTAGCTGCTTCAAGTAGAATCTGAGTCGCATTAATATTTTGCTCAGTGTAAGTGCGAAATCCTGATCCCCAGCTTGCTCGCACTCCGGCTTGTGCTGCTTGATGGTAAATCACTTCCACATCTTTCAAAAGGTGATGCCAATCTAGGGACTGAATATCTGCTTCAATCAGCTTAAAATTCGGATGCTGCAAGCTGATGGCGAGATTTTTCCACTTCAGTTCCGGATCGTAGTAGTCATTGAACTGATCGACACCAATGACGCGATCGCCTCGTTCGAGCAAGGCTTCGACAAGATGCGAACCAATAAATCCTGCTGCTCCGGTCACTAAACTTAGGGTCATATCTCCAACCGTTGCCTCACACTGTAAAGGGTTGATCTTACTCGATCGTGGGGATCAGTTGGAATTGACGCTTTAAAGTTGTGTTTTGTTCAACTGCTGCTTGAGTTTACGGAATCGGTAGTTTAGATTCCCCATTTTCTGCTGATAGAAGCGGGTGATATGCGATCGAGCCTGAGTGAATGGATCTGGAGATTTGAAGTGCTGTGGGCGGCTTTCAGGCGCGTTGAGGTAGCGATAATACAAGAAGAGGTCACGGTAAGGAATTTGCGCTTCTTCGCCCTGGCAGAGGCGATTGAAGTGAGCGGTGGCAACGCTCATATAGTGCAAGTACATTAGTCTCTGTCCTTTGTCATAGAGGACGTGATCTTGTTGTTCAAATGAGCTTGACCAGTGAGAACCGGGTGCAGTCCCCGTGGACGCAAAGTTGTAGTAGGAAATTTGACTACGGAGCACCATGTAGTTCATCAAAGATTGATCCGGTCCCCAAAGCGCCATCAAATCTGCTTCTCCAGATTTGAGAGAGTCTAGCAGCGATCGCAGGATTTCATCGGTAAATACGCCTTTCTTAGAGGCGAACCAACCCGCACAGAAAATATTCTTGAGTGTCTCAGGTGTAAATACGTTCAGTAGGTCTGCTTGGGAGCCGTCAAAGATGTATTTCAAATCAGAAGAATACTGATAGTCGTTCGTGACCCAATCATAGTCATCCAGCTTTTGAAAAATAGGAGCGACCGAACCAAGAGCAAGGGTATCCGCATCAAAATAAATAAATTGATCAAATTCACCATCAAAACAGCAGAGTTTGCGGTGCATGGCAAGGCGATAGACGGTCGGTAGTTCGCGTTCGCGCCAGGTTTTCTGTGCCCGATCGTGAGACTGCCAAGCTTCAGTTGCGAACTGTTCCCAACGTTGAATCGAGTCGTGATTTTCAAACAGAGAAACTTGCGGACGGGCTGCAATCAGCGATCGCACTTTGTCTAAGCGATCGTCATACGGCAGAATACAAACTGGCATCGTTGGACTGATATTCGTTTCAATGCTATTGAGCAGTGCAACGAGCTGATCGTAAACGTAGTCATTTGCCAGGATGTAGATTCCGTCCATAAGTCATGCCAGTTTGAGTTGAGATATTGACTCACAAATTGTCAGGAGAGGTATTTTGCCGATCTCGCATCCATGCCTAGCGATTTGCAAAGGGAATGAAACGCGAGAATTTGCGCCAGAGAGCTGTCTCCGGTTCATGTAAATAGCGGTAATGTTCCCACACGTCCCAGTAAGGCGCGCCGGGTCGAATCGAAATTCCTGCCCAATGCAAATACTTCAGCTTTTGAGCGCGATCGTACAAAACGTACTGCCGATTTTCAAAATGCTTTGATCCTGCCCAACTTCCAGGAGCATTCTCTGGTGGTTTAACCAAATTCATTCGTCGATCAAAACACTTCAGTATCAGATAGTTCAGAATCGGCTGATCCGTTACTCCTTGGGAAAAGTCAAAATACTCCCGATGTTGCGCGCAATCTTTCAGAACGTCGTAAAGTTGTTCTTCGCTGATCACTCCCCGGCGCGATCCCCAAAATCCGCTATTAAAGACATCTTGCAGTGCTGCCGGGGTAAAAATTGTGTCTTTGACGATTTCAGAGAAAATATTTCTCAACCCTTCGCTCGAATAGTGATAGTCACAGCAGAAGAAATCGCACTCAGACAAATGATTGAGCGTATCTGCAATCTTGTCGAATACAACAATATCAGTGTCAATATAGAGAAACTCATCTAAGACCCCGAACCAAGTCGCAAGCTTTCTCATTTTGTTGGGCAGTTTGAGAAAATCTCGATCGAAGATCTCACCCACTCGGTTGGTGATTCGTTCTAGCAATGCTAAATCGGGGAATAGCTCGACTTGATGTAATCGATGCAGCGTTTCGAGGACTTGATGATACTCGTCATTAAACGGAATCAAGTACACAGGTACTTCTTTATCAAACAATCGAATACTGTTGAGAAGCGCGATCGCATTCTCGATCACCTTGTCGTTGGCGACAATATAAATTCCTCGTTTCATGCGATCCTCAGCTTTTGTAGAACTTTCTGAACGAATGTTGAACTTTGAACCTGAGTCAAAACCGGACGCTTTTCTGGCTCATGCAAAAAGCGATAGTAGAGAAACAGATCTCGATACGGGAAAGTAACAGCTTCACCCTTCGCAACTTGCTCCATCCGTTGCGGCTTCACTCCGATATAGTGCAAATAGGTCAGTTGTCTACCTCGGTCATATAGAATGTGCTCTCTCTCCTCGAAATGGTTGGAAGTGACAGAACAGCCAGTCGATTCTCCATAAGGTAAAAGTTGAGCTAGATTGCAGGTTTTAATGCCCGATTTCATCACCATGTAATTGATCACAGGTTGCTCACCTGCTCCACCGTAGAGAATTTCTCGATCGCCTGATTGCAATGCCTGGATAAAATCTTCACGCTGTTCTAAGTTAAAAAGTCCTCGCTTACTGGCATAGAAGCCTGAACAGAAGATCTCTTTGTTAATTCGATCGGTTGAAAAGACTTCATGCAGCTTTGGTGACTCAGTGTTGTAAATCTTGCTCGGATCAAGAAATTGGAAGTCATACACCACCCAATCGTGATTCTCTAACAAGGCAAAGATGTGAGCCATTGAACTCATTGCCAAGGTATCTGCATCCATATAAATAAAGCGATCGAATGGAGCATCAAACGCACAAAATCGCCGATGTGCTCCATACAGACGCTCTTTCTGATTGAGCTTGGTGGGATCAATCTGCCGCATAAATTCATCCCACTGCCGAATCGATTTCTGATCGTCATACAGCATGACATTGGGACGATTCTGAATCTCTGTGCGAATGCGATCTAATTGATCATCAAAGGGATAGATACAAACCGGAATATCTCGACCCACATTTACTTCAATACTATTGAGCAAGGCGACTAATTGATCAAAAACGCGATCGTTTGCCAGCGTACAAATTCCATTCATGACTAAGACACCCGCTCTACATATTCAGATAGCCAATTCATCAGATTCAACTTGTGCAAGATGACTTGGCGTGCTTCTGCGATCGCGTCTCTTGCTTCAAACCAGGCATCCGACGTTGCCGTTACTTCTTGAATGTATTTCATGCCTTTCTCGTCCATGCTGGGTAGACGCAGAAAACTACCTGGAGGCAGTAATTTATCGGCTGCTGAGCCGCCATAGTAAATCGGTAAACACCAAGATAGCAAAGCATCCCATAGCTTCTCAGTGACATACCAATCATTCTCGGCATAATTCTCGATCGACAAATTGTAGTAATACGGAGCCATGCCATACCACTTTCCGCCAATTCTCCCGGTTGTGGTTGCCCACTCGGGTAAATCGCGACCATAGAGATCAAAATCAACCTTGTTCTCTTGCAGCATTTTGAGAAATGCGAGCCGTTTGCGGTGATTCTCAGTTCGACTGATGCCTGAAGTAATCCAGCTACAAGTCCGAATTTTTTCAGGGGGTGGCATCTCATTGAGTTCGCGAAAAGTATTGCCTAAATACCAAATTGCGGGCATGTAATCGGGTATCGGTGCAAAATCGTCTGGGCCTGAAACATAAGCACAATACTGGCTTGCCTTTTCGTAGTTCTCTTTTGTGATGTGAACAATTTCTTCTAACGGCGGTTCACGCAAGAGATAAATCATGCGTTCTTTTGCAACGCCTTTGAATTGAGGGGTAACATCGGGTAAGGGCTGAGGCTTGCGGAACCGAGCGCGCCATGAGGTATCGACTTTACGCCGGGGAAAATCGAACTGATATAACAGTAAAAAATCTGGCGTTTCGGCAGAAGCATCAAGTTGAATGTTGCCCCAATGTCCGAATGGATAAGGAGACTGCTGCCACAACCAATCTGTCGGGCTAGGCTTCAACCCGACATAGCTACTTGCCATTCCTACAATTGTTTTTCCCATCGTCTTATGTCCTAAACGGTCTGAGGTTCTTCTGAAAATTGCATCGAATGAAGCTGAGCATAGAGTCCGCCTTGCTTCAATAGGTCTGCATGAGTGCCGATTTCGACCACATGCCCTTTGTCTAGCACGGCAATCTGATCTGCGGTCTGGATAGTAGACAAGCGGTGAGCAATGACCAACGTGGTACGATCGCGCCTCAATTCATCGATCGCGCCCTGAACTAATCGCTCAGAAACGGTATCCAAGGCAGAAGTCGCTTCATCGAGAATGAGGATTTCGGGATCGCGCAGTAAGGCTCGGGCGATCGCGAGTCTTTGTCGTTGCCCGCCAGATAGCATCACTCCGCGATCGCCGATCAACGTATCAAAGCCCTGGGGCAGTTTCACGATAAATTCGTAAGCATTCGCTCGCTTCGCTGCTGCAATAATTTGCTCATCGCTTGCATCTCGACGGGCATAGGCAAGGTTATTGCGAACTGAATCGTTGAATAAGAACGTATCTTGGCTGACGATGCCCATTGATTGCCGAAGCGTGCAAAGTTCAAAGTCTTTGAGATCGCGATCGTCGAGTAAAATTCTGCCTGCGGTCGGGTCATAAAACCTTGGCAGTAGATCTGCTAGCGTTGACTTACCTGCACCGGATGATCCGACTAATGCGAGGGTCGTGCCTTTTGGGAGCCAGAGATTGACCTGATTTAAAACTTGTCGATCGTGTCCTGGATAGGTAAACGATAAATTCTCGAAGCGAATCCCTTCTGTCATTGCGGTGTAAGGAATATGACCTTTCGACATGAAGGGCTTGTTATCACGTCGGAGAAATTCATTCACGACCGAGACGCTCGGGGCTAGATTCGCAAAAGCGCCTCGCGCGTTGTTTAACTGCCCGACAAATGGCAACATTCGGAACAAAATTAAGAGATAAGTCAGCAGGATTGCAGAAAGCGCTTCAATCTGACCACGAAAGAAGAGACGACCTAATAGCAAAATCGCAACAATCACCAAGATTCCAATCATTTCATTGACGGGTGGAATCAGGGAAGCGTTCGCTTGAGATCGAAAATCAGCATCTTCGCGGGCGTGGATGAGTTGTTCTAGCTTTTGATACTCTCGGCTTTCGCTGGCGGTTGATTTGACGAGGCGAATTCCAGACAGCATTTCGAGGACTGCAACTGAATAGTCGCGTGATTGGTCAGATAACTGCTGTCCAAACTTCTCAGCACGTTTGACGAAGAAGCTGTTAGACAGTGACGCGATCGCGAGCAAAACGGTCGAAATGATCGTCAGTTGCCAAGAGATCGACAGCAGAATGATCAGAAAAACAAAGATAGTAATTACAGTGGACAGCATTTGTACTGCTGTCCGAATTGCGGTTGCGGTTGCGCCCACTTCGCCGCCTAAGCGATTAATCAAGTCGCCGACTTTCGTTTTGACATAGAATTCTAGATCAACATCTAACAGCAGTCTTAATCCTTCTTTGCGAATGTCGCTTACCAATGCCCTTGATAAATGCCCAGAAGTCAAAGTACTGGCATAACTTGTCACATTTTTGAGCAAGATTGCGACCAGGACACATGCCATCATGGTGAGAAATCTTGCATCTCCGACCAAATGCTCAAAGCTTGCAAAGGCTTGTTGTAACAGGGGAGGTGCGCCTTTGAGATTAATCTCTTGACCCAACAATCCCAAGACCACTGGGATCATCAGCATGGTGCTCACACCATTGAATAAGGCTCCCGAAAATCCCAAGACGATTGTTCCAATTAATGGAAGGGGATGACGCAGGGCAAACTTAAGCAGCAATTGGTTGGGCAACATGGATCGGATTGGGCAAACAACAAATTGAAAGCGTCGATCATCAAGCACGGATGAAGAACTGCTTTTAGTTATCCCGCCAGATCAAGACAGACAACAGCTAAACGAGGGCTTCTTGAGAAACGAGGCTTTGATACATCGTTTGCATTTCGTCGGCAACCTCTTCAAAGGTGCGAACAGGTGCGATTCCCTGGCAAAGTTTTGCAACGATTTCGGGGTGAGTTGCTAGCTCAGAGATCGCATCTCTCCAAGCATTGACATCATTTGCTTTCACAAGCCAGCCATCAACGCCATGTTTGATGAGTTCAGCGATTCCACCCAGATCCGATCCAATGACGGGTGTGCCGACGGCATGAGCTTCTCGAACGACTAAAGGTCCGGTTTCAAACCATTGCGATGGCACTGCCAGTAAATCGAAGTTTGCGATCGCAGGGATGACTTCTTCCCGCTGTAAGAGGGGTTTAATCTGAATGCGATCGTCTTGTTCGGCAATTTCTTTGACGCGATCTAAGATTTTGCTACCCGAGTGAAACTTGCCGTGAAGTGAGCCATGTAACGTCAGGGTCACTGGAATGTCTCGCGGTAGCTTTTGCATAGCTTCTACTAAAATGTGAATGCCTTTTGTTTCATGCCAGCGTCCCAGGAATCCAAGCTTTAAGGGCTGACTCAGAGATTTAGGGGCAAAGTGTTGGTGCGGAATCGGCGAACCTTGAGGACAAAGCACAATCTTCTCAGCCGGAATGCCATTTCTCAGAAGCACATCGTACATCCAGTGACAAACTGCAACGATGCGATCGCACAGGTCTGCCATTTCCAAAACTCTGCGGCGATTTTGAGCGACTAAAGTTGGGGTTGCAAACGTTGTCCCAAGTTGACGAACGCGTGGAGAGGGAAATTGATGCAGAGATTTTTTCATCTGCTGAGCGAGATGCGGGGGCAGATGTCCGAGGGTTTTCGCGATCGTCGCAGGAACTTTGTCAGACATGCCTAAGCAGACTCCGCATTGAGCTTCATCAATTCTGCCGTCGCAAGGTTCGGTTCCGTTTCGCATCATGGTCTGACGTAAGCAAATTGGCTCTGGAATGTGGAGCGTCATCACTGTTTTCATGCCGAGTTGCTTGGCTAAACGTAGATGATGCGAGCCACAGTCGAAACGGTAGGAATGTTGATGAAAAATCGGGGCGGATTGCTGTTTGAGCCAGGTTGCAAAGGCTTCAAAGTGGTCGTGGGGGACAAGTTCTTGCCATTGGTCGAGGGGCGGATTGGTGGGAACAGGATAGCGATAGACTTCAGTTGTATTGTGATGGTAGAAGTGTGATTCATTGCCTTCGCGGGGAGCAGCCACGATCGAGTCAACACCTCGGCTGTGTAAGCAATCGGTGAGCTTAGCAACATAGACTTCGGTTCCGCCATAAGCATCGGGAGGGAAACCACTAACTGCGTGAATAATGTTCATTGTTTGGATTGTGGACGGCGAGTAATCCCCGATGTTGGGGTAAAACGAAGTGATTAAACAATCTGTGACAGTAAATTTTCTACAATCGGAGCCATTGCTTCGACACTGTAATGGGCTAAACACCGCTCTCTGGCTTGATTGCCTCGAACCTGTGCCGCGTCCCAATCTTGGAAAATCTCATTTAACTTTTCAGCAATTTGATCAGGCGATTGGGGATCAACAAGAAAGCCAGTTCCCGCTAAAATTTCTGGAATATCTCCTACCTGGGTTGCCAAAATGGGTTTTGCCATGGACATTCCCTCAGTTAGCTTGATTGGGAATTGAGCTTGCGCGGTCACGGTGTCACGCTGCGGAACGACGACGACATGCGCCGCTGCAACAATCTCAGGCATTTGCCAGAACGGAGCGGGTGGAATTTTAATCACCCAGTTGCCCCAGGTGTCGAGCAGATGTCGATCGTAGTCATCATAAGGACTTCCTCCAACAATGACTAAGCGCAAATCTGGTTGGTTCAATTTTTCTAACGCAACGAGGACATCTTCTAATCCTTTATGCGGACGCGATGCTCCAGGAAACATCAAGACTCGGTACTCTGATAAGCCATATTTCTGCCGACTGGCTTCAGCATCGAAACGGCTTGGATCAAACATGTCAGTATCTTTGCCGTTTGGGAGGTAAGTTCCACCAAAGCGTTTTTGTAGAAAGGTTGTATCGACTGTAATGCTATCAGCCTGCTGAATCATCTGCTCCATCCATTGCAAGTAGAGGAAATGATCTGGCGATCGCAGTGCGCCATCTTTTTTCAGTAAGTCTCGTCCGAATTGTTTGAGTCCAGGTCGATACTGCTTTTCACCAATCCAGCTCAGTTCCCAATCATCGATATCGAGCATGACTGGAATCTGCGATCGCATTTTTTTCAGTAAGCCAATGCCAAAACTCGTCGGCTTCGGTTTGACGGCATAGATCAGATCGCCATCAATGCGATTTATCAGTTGCGCCGCAGTCTTAAAAAATTGCGGATATTGACCACCTGGTAAACAGACGATCGGTAAATCAGTCGGCGGTTCGGGATAGATTTTTTCACCAAACAGAAATCCGAGAATTTCAACCTGATGATTGAGCTTTTTGAGAACTTGGGCGAGCAGATACGCACGATCGACCCCCCCTTTTGCAAAATTAGGCGTAAGAATAGAAACTTTCATCGTTAAGACGGAGGCAGCCCAACGAAAGCTAGTGTTCCCGCATCAAGCTTTGATAAAGCTGCATCATCTCTTGGGCGACTGCTTGCCGTGTTTTTACGGGTGAAATGTTTTGTTTGAACTGAGTAATCTTCTCTGGATGTTCGGCAAAATCCGCGATCGCGCTTGCCCAAGCTTGAGAATCTGTGGCAGGCACAAGCCAACCATCGACTCCATGTTTGACTAACTCTTGAATGCCTCCCAAATCTGATCCGATCACAGGCGTACCAGCGGCAAACGATTCCAGTACGACCAAAGGTCCGGTTTCTAACCATTGCGAAGGGACAGCCAGCAAATCAAAATTCGCGATCGCTGAACTAATTTCGGTTCGAGCGAGTGGTGGTCTGATTTGAATCCGGGCATCGTGTTGAGCGATCGCCATCACTTTTTCACGATTTGCTGCACCATGCTGATCGGCGTGAGTTGCATGAATGATCAACTCGACGGGAACATTTGGGATCGATTGCAGGGCTTCGACGAGAATTTGCACGCCCTTCGTTTCTTGCCAGCGCCCGAGAAATCCAATCCGAATGGGACGTGTCACCCATGATTTTTGAGGGATCGCATCGACTGAAACTCCGTGGCGACTCAGCACCAATTGAGATGCAGGAACGCCATTGAGGACAAAGGCATCGTAGAGCCATTGGCAAACGACGACAATGAGATCGCTCAATTCCACGACTTGATCAAACTGCTGACGCTGCACTCGCACTTGCGCTGGAGTCGCGATCGTCGTTCCTAATTGGCGCAACCGTATATCCGAAGATTGGCGTAAGCGATCGCGCGCTTGAGTTGCGATCGCACTCGGTAAATAACTCAATCCCTGGGCTGCCCAAGTCGGAACTCGCTTGGAAACCCCTAAACAGGCACTACATTTCGCCGGATCAATTTTGCCATTGCAAGCAGAATTGCCACCTTGCATCATCGTTCCACGTAAGCAGGCTAAATCGGGCATGTGAATCGTAACGACTGTTTTCATTCCCAACTGTTTCGCGCTGCGTAAATGGGGAATGCCACAGCCTGCGGTTAGCGTGTGTTGGTGGTAAATTTCACCTTTGTGCTGACTCAGCCAGGTTTGGAAGGCTTTGAGGTCTTGAGCCGGGTAGCGATAGACCTCAGTTTCGTGATATTGCTCGATCGTGGGATCTGAAATGGATCTTGCTGCTGCAACTGAAGAATTCAAGCCGAGTGCTCTGAGATCTTGAACAAGACCATCGAGATAGACTTCAACCCCGCCAAACGAATCCGGCGGAAACCAAGCACTGGCTTGAATTACGTTCATGTGGGCGAGAATCCTTCGTCTACAAGTTTGATTTGACCCGTTTGGATGTAATCAAAAATTTGATTAATCTGTCGCCGTTCTTCGGGTGTGAGACGTTGATTGGCAAGGAGGGCAGATGCGAGGTGGAGATGCTCGTATCGGTTGATCGTTTGAAGTTGAAGAATGCGATCGAGGATGCGCTGAATTGGAAGATTAGATCGATTTTGAGTTGCTCTTACCATAGAATCGTCGCTTTGCTGTCTAACTGGGGCACGTCAAACACAAGTCAAAATAAGACAAAAGTACGATGACTTTTATCCTTTTCTACTGTTACGCGTTTTTGCGGGGGACACACAAAGGTCGGATGAGAATTCCATCAAGACTTTGTAAAATCTTGAGAGGCTCTCGTTAGTATTGACGATTTCAGGCTCGGAACAAACACTGTCATTTTCTTTAGCTATATGCAAATTTATCGGATTTCGGCACTTTCTACTAACTATATTTTTCTACTTTACGATGCGATTCAGCAAATCGCGGCGATCGTCGATCCGGGTGAGGCAAAACAGGTTTTGCAAAAGGTTGAAGAATTAGGCGCAGAAGTGGTTGCCATTTTCAATACGCATCATCACTGGGATCATGTGGATGGCAATTTAGAGGTGTTAGCGCGATTTCCAAATGCGGTCGTTTATGCGGGTCGGCACGATCGCGGTCGAATTCCAGGACAGCAGGTGGAATTAGATGCAGGGGATCGGGTGAAGTTTGGCGATCGTGAGGCGGAAGTGCTGTTTCTCCCTGGACATACGCATGGGCATATTGCCTATTATTTTGCGCCAGTTGCTGATGAAGGGGGAGAGCTATTTTGTGGGGATGTGCTCTTTTCGGCGGGCTGTGGACGGCTGAAAGAGGGCACGCCTGCTCAGATGCTAGCGTCGTTGAAGCAAATTCGAGCGTTGCCGGATCGGACGCGGGTTTGGTGCGCGCATGAGTATACGTTGAGTAATTTGGAATTTGCGATGACAGTCGATCGAGAAAATTCGGATTTACAAGCGCGATTTGCGGAAGTGCGATCGGCTCAAAATCAGGCAACGATTCCGGCAGATTTGGGTTTAGAGAAGCGGATTAATCCATTTTTGAGATGGGATACGCCTGAACTTCAAAAAGCGATGGGACGAAGCGGAGACGTTGAAACCTTCGCGGCACTGCGTCAGAAAAAGGATCATTTTTAATATGGAAGCCATTCAAAATTTCGTACAGATTCGAGAGGGTCTTGCAACGGCTGGACAACCGACGATCGCACAATTTCAAGTCATCAAAGAGGCAGGCTATACCGTTGTGATCAATCTCGCTGTTCCCACTTCAGAAGGTGCGATCGCGCAGGAACGCGAAATTGTTGAAGCTCTGGGAATGCAGTATTTTCACATTCCGGTGATTTGGGATCAGCCGACGATCGCAGATTTTGAGCAATTCTCGAACATAATGCAGCACTCTCAACATGAATCCGTCTTTGTGCATTGTGCAAAAAATATGCGAGTCTCAGCTTTTGTGTATCTATACCGAAAATTGCACGAACACCTGAGTGAAGAGCAGGCAAAAGCGGATTTGCTAAAGATCTGGCACCCGAATGAAACCTGGCAGAAATTTATAGAAGCTGTTCAGAAAGCAGCGGTAACTTAATCGTAAAAGTTGCACCTTTGCCCTCCCCTAAACTGTTCGCTTGAATCACTCCACCATGCAGTTCGATCAAATGTTTCGCGATCGCAAGTCCCAAGCCTAAGCCCCCAAAACTGCGAGTCGAACTGCCGTCTTCTTGTCGGAAATTATCAAATACATAGGGCAGAAAACTGGCAGAAATGCCCCGCCCAGTATCGCTGATGGTCAGTTTCGCCTCGGTTGGAGATGTAGAAAGATGAATTGTTACGTTTCCAGAAGCAGGCGTGAATTTCACTGCATTGGATAACACGTTCCATACGACTTGTTGCAGTCGATCGCTATCACCACGCACCATTACTGGCTGAGGATCGTGCAAAAATTCTATCGAAATGGCTTTCGACTCTGCTGCTAGATAAACTGTGCTGATTGCTCCTTCCACGACTGCCGCTAAATCGACAGGTGCAGCGCGCAGATTGAGCTTACCTTGCAGAATTCGAGAGACATCGAGTAGCTCGTCAATCAATGTGAGTTGGAGCTTGGCATTGCGCTCGATCGTCTCTAGAGCTTGTGCTGCTTTTGTGGTATCCAATCGCTGTGTTTTGAGCATCTGCGCCCAGCCCAGAATGGGATTCAACGGAGTTCTCAATTCGTGAGAAAGTACGGCTAAGAATTCATCTTTGAGCCGATTGACTCGTTCTAACTCTTCTGTTCGTTGGCGCAGTGAATCTTCTAAGCGTCTGCGCTCTCTTAAGTCCACAATAAATGCGATCGAATCGCGGCGTTTTTCTCCGACCAACACATAGCCAATCAATACAGGAACTCGCTGCCCATCTCGCCGGATGTATTCCTTCTCATAAGGTGTACAAGCTCCTCGCGCCTGTGCCTCCGCTACATGCATTTCATCCAAGGGCAAAAATTCTGGGGGGGTAATGTCGATCCAGTTGATTTGTCCTGCTTCAAGCTCTTGCTGAGTGTAGCCAATAATCCGTAGCAGTTCATCGTTGGCGCGATGAATTCCACCTTCCACATCTCCAAATAAAATGCCAATAATATTGGCATCTGCGAGGCGACTAATGCGGTCTTCTCGATCTTGTAAAGTTTCTAATGCTGTTTTTAACTGTCCTTCTGCATCCCGCCGTTGTCGGTCTTCACGATTGAGAATCTTCGCGGTTTTCCAGATAAATACCGACGAAATCAGAATCAGAATCAACACTAAGCCAGAAATCGCGAACGCTACATCATACCAGCCAAGCTTCCAGCCTTGTAATACGAGCCAACCTAACAATAATGGGAAAATCAGAATGACCAGCAAAATTCTTCGTGCAACGATTCCTCCGACTAGAGGACTGCTAATCGATTTCATCAGTCCTTGATCTGGCGCAATACAAAGCAGCGCGATCGCGACTCCAATAAATGCGATCGCAGTTGGAAACGCCATCGAGGGGGCAGACAGATCAATTTGATATAACAGCCGTACTCCGTAGACATATCCGATTAAGGCTTGGAGTGCAATCGTGCCAATTGCGCAAGCTAACCCTTGAAACCATCTTGCTCGCGATCGTCGAAACTTTAGCGCCAATAACGCGAGTCCAGTTAAAACAAAATTCACTGCAGCATTGATGCCAATTCGCTCCTCTTCCTCGGATGGAGCAAAAAACTGTCCTAGAGCTAAACTTTCATCAAAGGTAGATTGAAGCAGCGCGATTGCACCAATCAGTAGAGGCACGACTGCGGCAATGAATTTGAAATGATCTAAGGCTTTCGATCGCCGCTCGACAGGGGAGATGGTGAGGAGTAAAAATAATCCAGCTGCAACGAAACTGGCAGCAGCACCCGTCCGCATGCTCGTGGTTCCAACTAGCAGAATGTTTCGCAACCAGGAAAGATTGAAAAACCACCCAGCTAGAACGAGACTCCCAATCAACGTGATGACTGTACTCGCATAAATAGATATCGCTCTCCATTTACTAAGCTGAGAATCTGGGACATAAGACAGCAGAGGCGGCATAGGTGAACGCTATAACATAAACGAGCCGACAACTCAGATAGTTTGGGCTGTCAGGTTGGTTAATGAATTGGTAGGACTAAGTTTAGGACTTTTTTGAACTAAATCATGCCTAAAAATTGGTGCGGGTACGGGTGCTTACCTAGAATATAGTAAGCGTGATAAATTGTTCGTCTACCGTAGGGCAGAGTTGCGGGGTCGCTGTCATCCTTCCTGTTGGTGAAGTTGTGTTTAGTTGGGGCTGAAATCTGATCGCTATAATAGCCCTGCTGTTATTGGTTGTGATTTTGCATCAGCCTGCTGAATCGTCAAAGACTGGAATTCTTTATGCAGTTTTAGCGTACTCTGCGTGGGGACTGTTTCCGGTGTATTGGAAGTTTTTGGCGCAAGTGCCTGCGGTGGAATTAGTCTGTCATCGGATTATCTGGTCAGCTTTACTGTTGCTCGGACTGCTTCGGATACAGAAACAACACGCGAATTTTTGGGAACTTTGGCGATCGCCAAAACTTGTGGGGGCATTGTTCGCCACGACTGCCATCATTGCCTGTAACTGGGGTGTCTATATTTATGGGGTCAATACAGGTCGGATTGTGGAAACCAGCTTAGGGTACTACATCAATCCTTTAGTCAGCGTGCTGTTAGGATCTGTGATTTTGAAAGAAAGACTAAATCGAGGGCAGAAACTCGCTGTGTTGATGGCAGCGATCGCGGTTGGAAATTTTGTTTGGCATTTTGGACAAGTCCCTTGGATTGCTATCTTTCTAGCATTGTCATTTGCCACCTATGGCTTGTTTCGCAAACTGATCACTGTATCGCCGATTGTTGGGCTGACGGTCGAAACCTTGCTGGCGATGCCGATCGCTTTAGGGTGGGTTGGATATAGAGCGGTGACGGGGACAGGGTTTTTCGGGATGGATGGGCAGGTGACACTCTTATTAATCGGATGTGGAGTTGTGACTGCATTGCCGTTACTGTGGTTCAACAATGCAGCCAAACGGCTGAGGCTTTCGACGATGGGCTTTTTTCAATACCTAGCTCCGAGCCTTCAGCTTGCATTAGGCGTGTTGTTTTATCATGAGCCGTTTACTGCGATTCATGGTCTAACTTTTACGCTGATCTGGAGCGCGATCGCGCTTTATTCAGTCTCGTCGGTGAGCAAGCTCGCCGAGTAGATAAGTTGAATGAATGGTGCGATCGTCGCCCATGATGATTAAACTGAACAGTAAATCTGCGAGTTCTTCTAAAGTAGTCGGCATGGTTTCGGGATTGCGAAGGCTCATGATCGGGGTCGATCGCGGATCCATCACGATGAAGTCGGCTTCTTTACCAAGGGCAAAGTTGCCGATTTTGTCATCTAAACTGAGCGCTTTTGCACCTCCCAAGGTTGCTAAGAATAGGGCTTGGAACGGCGAAAGTGTTTGATGGTTGAGTTGAGCAATTTTGTACGCCTCGCACGCCGTTTTCAGCATCGAAAAGCTGGTGCCGCCGCCAACATCAGTTGCTAATCCAAGTTTCACCTGTTGAACGATCGAGCGTTCAATGTCGAACAAGCCACTGCCTAAGAAAGTATTTGATGTCGGACAAAATGCGATCGCAGAGTTTGCCTCTGCTAATCGTTCAAGTTCTAGATCGCTGAGATGAATACAGTGCGCGAATATCGATCGTTCTCGGACTAAACCGAACTGATCATATACATCCAAATAGGTTTGACAGTCTGGAAACAGTTCTTTCACCCAGGCGATCTCAGCCAAGTTCTCAGAAAGATGGGTGTGCAAATAAACATCAGGAAACTCTGCTAAGAGTTTGCCCGCATAGGTCAGTTGCTCAGGGGTGGAAGTGGGAGCAAAGCGAGGTGTGACTGCATAGAGGACGCGATTGTGGTGATGCCAGCGCTCAATCAGTCTTTTACTGTCTTCGTACGAGGATTGGGCGGTATCTTTGAGAAAATCCGGCACATTGCGATCCATCATGACTTTGCCGATGATCATCCGCATATTTCGGCGATCGCATTCTTCAAACAATGCTTCAGCCGATTCTGGAAATACTGCGGCGAGTACTAAAGCCGTAGTTGTCCCATTGCGGAGCAGTTCATTCACAAACACGGGGGCAATGGAGTCGGCATGGGTTTTCTGCTTGAATCGCCGTTCTGTGGGGAAAGTATATTTCTCTAGCCATTCCAACAGTTGTTTTCCGTACGCTGCAATCATTTCCGTCTGCGGGAAATGGATATGAATATCAATGAAGCCAGGTAGGATGAGATGATTGGGATGCGATTGGATAGCAATGTCTGCATATTGGGCTTTTAATTGCGCATAGTCTCCCAGGTCTTTGATTTTGCCGTTTTCTACAACCAACAAGGCATCTCGAATATAGCGAACAGATTCGGATTCAGACGTATAGAAAGGGTCGGCAACGAAATCTAAGCAGGCACTACGAAAAGCTTTGACAGTCATTTAGAAAGGACTCTTAACATGCACCCTCTATTCTAGTGACTGATCAATTTTAAAAAGCAAAAAGGGAGACATCATGTCTCCCTTTTTCTTTAGGCATGCGGATGGCGAGACTCGAACTCGCAAGGCAATGCCACACGCACCTCAAGCGTGCGCGTATACCAATTCCGCCACATCCGCCTAAGCCTTATTTAGAATAGCAGAGAAGTGGGAATTTCGTAACAAGAATTTCGGAAAAAATTTTGAGCGGAGTCGAAAATCAAACGCTCAATTCCGGCATTCATATCCCGAATACGGTAGTCCGATGCGATATTGCCAGTCCGGATTTAACGCGCAAGTTCGATTCTGAAGCGCTAATGTTGTCGGAAAATCCCGTTTTCTCAATCCAGGCACGATCGCCCAAATCTCTTTGACATCCGCCGACAAACTTGCCAATCTGCTCCAAACTGCGCTGTCTCCTTGAGTTTTCGATAAAAACGCAAATTGAGAAGGCTGACAATTTTTGGGAGATTGTTGCTCAGTTGATTGAACCGCCAGAGCAAATCCTAAGCCGACCGCAATATCCTGAAAATCGTTATAAGCCATGACGATCGCTCGACAGTCTGTATCCGTCACGATATTTTGCGCTACTCGATCGGGAGTATAGGGCTTGAGAAAAACTAAGTTCGAGATTACGAATATACAACTGAGTGCGCCAACTCCATAGAGCATCCATTGCGAGCCTGCGCGCTGTTTCCAAAAACTCGCCCCAATTAATGCACAGACTGCCGGATAGTAAATAAAGTTGTATCGCGGCACTTGTGTAATATCTTTGCCGAGCACATAGACGATCGCTAAAAATTCCAGCAGCACTCCCCCGACAAAACTGATCAAGACCAGCGTTTCCCCATGTGTATCCGGATCTTTCCAGAGACACTTCAATCCGCGAATCATCCACCAAATGAGCCATCCTGCGAACAGCAGCATCGATACACTCGACAGCACAATGATCCAAGTCGGTTGAAACTCGACCGGAAATGCGACTACCATCACCAACCAGCCTGCCGCAAACTGATACAAAGGTGCTAAAAAACTCCACCAAGCAGTCTGAGACGTGGCTAACCAATCTGTTTCAGGACGGGTCATATGACTGATAAAAGTAGGCAGCCACGGCAACCCAATGGCAAAAATGCCAAATCCGGCGGCAACAATCGCGCCCCAACTCCGCCACCAAAACTTGGTCGCAGGTCTTAAGCGCGTTTGCAGCACGATTAAGGCAAAAAACTGAGCGGCGATCGCGAGCACTAAAAAATAATGCACATAGAATCCAATGCCATTTACGAGAATCCACCCGATCCAAATCTTCGGATCGTGTCGCTGCTGGACTAAATTTTGTTGAATCCGAATCAAGCCCATCAATCCCGCGATTACAAACAGCATCGGAACTGTATAGTGGCGAGCTTCCTGGGAGAGATAGACCGCAAAAGGCGAAACTGCCATTGTCATGGCGGCGGCAATGCCTGCTGAAGTCGAGAAGGCGAAGCGATTGAGCCAATACACCCCGAAGGTGGCTGCAACGCCTGCAACAGCGCTCAGCGATCGCAATTTCCAGATCCAATTGCCGGGAGCAAATTGCACCCACTGATGCATCCAGCAAAAAAATAGCGGCGGGTGTACTGATTGTGTCGAAACGGTTTGAGCAATATTCGCGCAAGTGGTTGGCTTCAGTTGAAACAACTGATCTAAAACAGATAGATTAAAAAACTGCTCTAAAGGAACTTCACCATAATTCCGTCCAAAGCTGAAAATTGCGGTAATGACTTCATCCATCCACAACGGTTTGAGGTCGAGGTTCCAAAATCGCAAAACCCCACCGATCAGCAGAACCGCAATCAAACTCATCCAGTGCTTCAAGAGAAAAAGATCGAAACTCCAGCCTGAAGATTACACTAAAACCGGGACTCTGGAGAAAAGCAGATGCGGGTGATTGGAATTACAGGCGGAATCGCCATGGGCAAGACAACCGTTTCAAACTATCTTGCAACGACCTATCATTTTCCGATCGTGGATGCTGATCTAGTCGCACGCGAGGCAGTTGCAGTCGGCTCGCCAATTCTGTCGCAAATTGTCGATCGCTATGGATCAAAGCTGATTCGACTCGATGGCACGCTCGATCGATCGCGCTTAGGAGAAATTATTTTTGCCGATCCAAGCGAGCGAGCTTGGCTAGAGCAGCAAATTCATCCGTATGTTCGTAAAGTTTTTGAGACAGAACGTGATCATGCGACTGTACCGACTGTGTTTGTGATTCCGCTGTTATTTGAAGCGCAAATGACAGATTTAGTCACGGAGATTTGGGTGATTACTTGTTCTGAGCAGCAGCAAATTCAGCGATTAATGCAGCGAGAGAAATTAAGTTTAGAGCAAGCCAAGGCGCGAATTCAGAGCCAAATGCCGATTCAAGAAAAGTGCGATCGTGCCACGGTGGTTTTAGAGAATTCCACTAGCTTAGAGGCATTATTAAAACAAGTGGATCAAGCCGTCGATCGACTCAGTTGACAAGGGGCTATCGTTGCCAGATAGACTGATCAAGGCACAATCCTCAGACAAAATTTATTATGGCAGCTACATTAAAACAAATAGCAGGTTATCTCGATGCTAAAGGCTGGAAATACCGAATTGATGAAGAGGGCAGTCGAATTTTGACTGGGGTATTCGGCTCAAATTTAGAAGATTTTTTAATTGTGATTCAACTCGATGAAGATGGCGAATTCTTTGAAATGTTTGCGCCACGAGTTTTAGCAGGCGTTCAGAATCATCCGCATAAGACTGCGATTTTACAAACCATGTTAGCGATTTCTTGGGAAACGAAGATGCTGCAGTGGGAGTATGATCCATCCGATGGTGAAATCCGCGCGATCATTGAGTTTCCGTTAGAAGATGCTCTGCTGACAGAACGACAGTTCAACCGCTGTTTGCTGAGCTTAGTCGAATTGGTTGATGAGTTAGCACTGCCGCGCTTGAAAACAGTCATGGAAACGGGTGAAGATCCAGGCGATCTCGAAGAAGGGGAACGTCTCTTGCTGGCATTGCAAGAAGAGTCGCCAGGATTGCTGACGGTGCTAGAACGAGCAATGGAAGCGAGAAAGCGTCGAGGACGGAGATTGCCTTCTGAGGAGAAGGATGATGATGAATCGTTGGCTTAATTGTTGAGGGGGCTGAGTTGTAGTGCTGCTAGTGAATTCCCACTCTGATTACTCAGTAGATCGGCGCAATTCGCTTGAAGATAGTTGCTTCGTTGCTCACCCGCCC